>Ga0247830_10000428_pt1 | contig 15034 bp, 12 predicted proteins | sample 12C_Control_Day5_FD_207766 | JGI IMG/M metagenome (GOLD analysis project Ga0247830, IMG submission 207766) | Soil microbial communities from agricultural site in Penn Yan, New York, United States - 12C_Control_Day5 | ecosystem: Environmental > Terrestrial > Soil > Agricultural land | place...
CCACGTTGGCTCGCGGATGCTGCCCCAGCGCCGCCGCGACCAGCTTCACCATCAGGTCCGTGTAGGTGATCCGCACGCCCGTCTGCTTGCTGGCCCGCTCGCGCCAGGTGACGAGGCGGCTCACGTTGACCTCGCGCACCAGGTAGAAGTGGGGCGCGGTCGTCCAGCTCGCCGTCATGCGCTCGGCCATGATGCGCCAGATATTGCTGACGCCGGGCGCCGCCGGCGTCGCCGCCGCCGCGCGCGACGCCGCGGCGGGAACGTCGGCCGCCACCACGGCGTCGCCCGGCCCCGAGCCCCGGACCAGGCGCAGGTCCACGCCACGCTCGGCCGCGAGGCGGCGCGCCTTCGGCGACGCGGCGGCGAGGCGGGCGGCCGCCGCCGGCGCGCGGTTGCCCGGCGTGCCCGTCCGGCCCTCGACGTACGCGAGCACGTCCGCCTTCTCGATCCGCCCGCTCGCCGTCTTCACCGCCGCGAGGTCGACCCCGTGCTGCTCCGCCACCTTCCGCGCGAGCGGCGACGCCTTCACCACCGTCGGCCCGGGCGCGGCCGTGGCCGGCGCCGCCGGCACGGCCCCGGTGAACGCCTCGCCCGCGGCGAAGATCAGCGCGATCGTCTTGCCCACCGGCACCACGTCCCCCGGCTGCGCGCTCACCTCGCGCAGCACGCCGGAGGCCGGCGCCTCGACCTCGACCGTCACCTTGTCGGTCTCGATCTCGACGATCGGCTCGCCCTTGCTGACGCTGTCGCCCGGATTCTTCAGCCACTTCAGGACCTTGCCGGTCTCCTGGGCCAGCTCCAGCGCGGGCATGATGACGGTGGCGGGCATCAGGCCTTCTTCCCGCAGAGCGTCCTGGCCGCCTCGAACACCGACTGCTCCGAGGGCACGGTGAGGTCCTCGAGCACGGGCGAGAAGGGCACCGGCACGTCCATGGCGCCGATGCGCTTGACCGGCGCGTCCAGGTAGTAGAACGCGCCCTCGGCGATGACCGAGGCGATCTCGGCGGTGACGCCGTAGCGCTCGTAGCCCTCGTCGACCACGATGCACCGCGAGGTCTTCCGGGCGGAGTCGATCAGCGCCTGCTTGTCGAGCGGCCACGTCGTGCGCGGGTCGATCACCTCCGCGCTGATACCGACATCCTCCAGCATCGTGGCGGCGCCCAGCGCGACCGGCACCATGCTGCTGGTGGCGACGATGGTGATGTCCCGGCCCTCGCGCTTGACCTCGGCCACGCCGAACGGGATCGTGTACTCCTCGGCCGGCACCGGGCCCTTGACCCGGTACATCATCTTGTCCTCGAAGATGACCACCGGGCTGTCGTCGCGGATGGCGGTCTTCATCAGGCCCTTGGCCTCGTAGGGACCGGAGGGCAGCGCGACCTTGAGGCCGGGGACGTGGCTCACCCAGGCGTGGAGCGACTGGGAGTGCTGGGCGGCGGAGCGGCGGGTGGCCCCCAGCGTCGTGCGGAAGACGATGGGGACCTTGATCTTGCCGCCCGACATGTAGTGCGCCTTGGCGGCCTGGTTGACCATCTGGTCCATGGTCAGCGTGATGAAGTCGCCGAACATCACGTCCACGATCGGGCGCATGCCCGTCATGGCGGCGCCCACGCCGATGCCCGCGTAGCCGGGCTCGGAGATCGGCGTGTCGATGACCCGATCCGTCCCGAACTCCTGCACCAGCCCGACCAGCGTCTTGAACGGATGGCCGGCCTCGGCCACGTCCTCGCCGATGAGGAACACGCGCGGATCGCGCCGCATCTCCTCGGCGATCGCTTCCTTCACCGCCTCGCCGTACGTCAGCTCCCGCGTGTCGGCCATGCCATCCTCCCTGGGCCGGTATGGTACATCGACCGCCGGCGGGGCGCGGGCGTCGCCGTCACGCCGGCGGGATGTTCTGGTTCAGGTGGAAGAGGTTGTCCGGGTCGTACCGCTTCTTGATGGCGCGCAGCCGCGGCAGGTTCGGGCCGTAGGCGGCCTCGGCCCGGTCGCCGGCCTCGTCGGCGGCGAGGTAGTTGACGTACTGAGCCCGCGCGGCGTGGGGCTGCATCGCGTCGAACATCCGGCGCACCCAGGCGATGTTCCGGGCGCTGTCGGCCGGATCGAGCCACTCGCCGGCGATGACGAGGTTGTGCGCCTTGCCCCGGTGGGGGAACGCCGTCTCGGTCGGACCCACACGGGTGACCGCCCCGTGGAAGTGCTCCAGCACGAGGCCGCTCATCGGCGACGGGCACTCCCGGAACCCCTCGATCATGGTGTCGATCGCCGCGTCGCTCAGCCCGGTCAAGAACGTGGCCTTCCAGTAATTCAGGGCGCCGCGCGGGAAGCCGGCATCCAGCATTGTGTTGGTCGCCTCGTAGCTGGCCGGCCCGATCACGTCCATGAGCGGCGCACCGAACTGCTTGATCGGCTTCAGCGCGGCCTCGCCGGCGGCGAGCGGCCCGAAGTGCGCGGCGAGGATGGCGGCCAGCTTCGCGCCGGAGCCGTCGGGCGCGTGCAGCAGCCCACCGAAGAGCGTCACGTCGTCCGGCAGCGAGGCCGTGGCGTCCCGGTAGAAGCGCAGCACGTCGCGGGCGCGGTCGAGCGGGTGGGCGACGAGCCCGCTCGTCATCTCGCCCACCGGATGCAGGCGATACTCGAGCCACGGGACGACGCCGAAGTTGCCGCCCCCGCCCCGCAGCGCCCAGAACAGGTCCGGGTGCTCCTTGTCGCCAGCCCTCACGATCTCGCCGGACGCCAGGACGACCTCGGCGGCGACGAGGTTGTCGAGCGCCAGCCCGTGCTTGCCCATGAGCCAGCCGAGCCCGCCGCCGAGCGTCAGGCCCGCGATGCCCGTGGTCGAGATCACGCCGCCGGTCACCGCCAGCCCGTGGGCCTGGGTCTCGCGATTGAGCTCGCGCCAGGTGACACCGCCCTGCGCACGCGCCCGGCGGGCGCGCGGGTCGACGTCGATGCCCTTCATGAGCGACAGGTCGATCATCAGGCCCCCGTCGCAGGTCCCGAGGCCGGCCACGTTGTGCCCGCCGCCGCGCACGGCGATGTCGAGACCGTGCCGGCTCGCGAAGGTGACCGCGTCGGCCACGTCGGCGGTTCCGCGGCAGCGGGCGATGAGCGCGGGGCGCTTGTCGATCAAGCCGTTGTGCACCCGGCGCGCCTCGTCGTACCCGGCGTCGCCCGGTCCGAGCAGCTCACCGGAGCACCTGGCCGACAGCTCGGTGAGGGCGGCGCGATCGATGACGACAGCCATGGAGCGATTCCTCCCCTTCCGCGCCGGCGCGCGGCGCAGACCCGAGGCTACCACGCGGCGCCACGATCGACCCGGGCTCGACGGTTGGAGTCGCCGGGCTCCGACCCCCGGGGGTATACTCGGCGGCACTTTCGCGACCGGTCCGTCGGGGTGAGATCGGGATGCTCCGATTCTTCCTGTCCCGCATCGGCCAGACGCTCGCCGTGCTCCTCACGGTGTCGGTGATCATCTTCGTCCTCATGCGCCTGATTCCGGGCGATCCCGTCCTCATGATGCTCGGCGACGACTTCACCCAGGAGGCGTACCAGCAGCTGCGGGCGAAGCTCGGCTTCGACCGGTCGATCGTGACCCAGTACCTGATCTGGCTGCAGGCGATCCTGCGCGGCGACCTCGGCGACTCCTATCTGAACCACGAGCGGGTGAGCCGGCTGGTCTGGGAGGCGTTCCTGCCCACGCTCTCGCTGGTGGTGGCCAGCATGCTCGTCGGCATGCTGGTCGCGGTGCCCTCCGGGATCGTCGCGGCCATGCGCAAGAACAGCGCCTGGGACTGGGGCTCGATGGGGTTCGCGATCTTCGCGTACTCCATGCCGAGCTTCTGGAAAGGAATCGTGCTCATCTGGATCTTCAGCGTGCACCTGGGCTGGTTTCCGGCCGTGGGCTACGTGCACCCCTGGGAGGACGTCTGGGGCGGCACGTGGCGGCTCGTGCTGCCGGCCATCACGCTGGGCACCTTCTTCTCCGGGCTGGTCGCCCGCATCATCCGCTCGAGCCTGCTCGAGGTGCTCGACCAGGACTACATCAAGGCCGCGCGGGCGCGCGGCGTGCGACGGGCCGCGCTCGTCTACCGGCACGCGCTCGCCAACGCGCTCATCCCGGTGGTGACGGTGATCGGGCTGCAGTTCGGGGCGCTGCTCGGCGGTGCCGTGCTCACCGAGACGGTCTTCGGCATCCCCGGCATGGGCCGGCTCACGGTCGCCGCGATCCTCAACCGCGACTACGCGATCGTGCAGGGCGCGATCCTGGTCGGCGTGGTCGCCGTGGTGGTGGTCAATCTCGTGGTCGACCTCGCCTACGCGTTCCTCAACCCGCGCATCCGGGTGGCGTGATGGCCCGGCCCCTCGACGTCGAGGCCCTGCCCGCCCAGGCGCCGGTCGCGGCCATGGCGGCGCCGTCGGTCGGCACCGCCCGGCGATGGTGGCGCCGGTTCGCCCGCAACCGGGGGGCGGTGTTCGGGCTCGGGGTGTTCCTCGCCGTCGTCGTGATGGCGCTCTTCGCCGACGTGCTCGCGCCCTACGACCCGGTGGCCCAGGGCGTGGGCCCCGCCAACGAGGCGCCGAGCCGGGCCCACTGGGCGGGAACGGACAGCTTCGGGCGCGACCTGCTGAGCCGGATCATCTACGGTGCCCGCATCGCGCTCGCCGTCGGCATCGTCGCCGTCTTGCTGGCGATGGTCGTGGGCGTGACGCTCGGCCTGGTGGCCGGCTACTACGGCGGCCCGGTGGACGCCGTGATCATGCGCGTGATGGATGGGCTCTTCGCGTTCCCCATCATCATCCTGGCCATCGCGATGATGGCGGTCATGGGCTTCGGCGTGAAGAACGTCATCATCGCCGTGGCCGTCGGGTTCATCGCGCCCTTCGCGCGGGTCACGCGCGCCGACGTGCTGGCCGTGAAGGAGGAGCCCTACATCGAGGCCGCGCGGCTGGCCGGGGTCTCGGGGCCGGCCATCATCGCCCGCCACGTCCTGCCCAACGTGCTGGCGCCCATCATCGTGCAGGCGGCGTTGCGCGTCTCGGGGGCCATCATCACCGAGGCCGGGCTCTCGTTCCTCGGTCTCGGCCCCCCGCCGCCGACGCCGGTCTGGGGCTCGATGATCGCCGAGGGCCGCAACTTCATCGTCATGGCGCCGCACGTGTCGACCATCCCGGGCATCGCGCTCATGGTGACCATCGTGGGCCTGAACCTGCTGGGCGACGGCCTGCGGGACACGCTCGACCCGCGGCTCAGGCGATGACCGTCGACCCCGTCCTCGAGGTCCGCGACCTCGTCGTCGAGTTCAGCACCGAGGACGGCCCGCTGCGCGCGGTCGACGGGGTCAGCTTCACGGTCGGCCGCGGGGAGATCGTCGGTCTGGTCGGCGAGTCGGGCGCCGGCAAGACCCTCACCTCGGAGGCGATCCTCGGCCTGGTCCGCTGCCCGCCCGGGCGCGTGAGCGGCGAGGTCCGCTTCCGCGGCCGCGACCTGCTCGCCCTCGAGGAGCCGGCGCTGGCCCGCATCCGGGGCAAGGACATCGCCATGATCTTCCAGAACCCGGCGGCCTCGCTGAACCCGGTCTTCCGGGTGGGCGAGCAGCTCGTGGAGACGATGGCGCTGCACCTCGGCGAGGGCCGGGGCGCCCTGCGACGGCGGGCGGCGGAGATCCTGACCCGCGTCGGCATCCCCGCCGCGACCACCCGCGTGCGCGACTACCCGCACCAGTTCTCCGGCGGGATGGCCCAGCGGGTGATGATCGGCATGGGCGTGGCCTGCGCGCCCGCCCTGCTGATCGCCGACGAGCCGACGACGGCGCTCGACGTGACCATCCAGGCCCAGGTGCTCTCGCTCATCCGGCGCCTGGCGCGGGAGCTGGGGATGGCCGTCCTGCTCGTCTCCCACGACCTCGGGATCGTCTCGCAGATGTGCCACCGCGTGATCGTGATGTACGCGGGCCGCATCGTGGAGGAGGCCTCGATCGCCACGGTGTTCCGCGCGCCCGCTCACCCGTACACGAAGGCGCTGATCGCCTGCCTGCCCGGGCTCGACGACGGCGCCCGGCTGGGCGCCATCCCCGGCGTCATGCCGGGGCTCCAGGCCCTGCCCTCCGGGTGCCGCTTCCATCCGCGCTGCGGTGTGGCCGAGCCGCGCTGCGCCACCGAGGTGCCCGCCCTGCGACCGGCCGGCGCCGACCACGTCGCCGCCTGCCACCTGGTGGGGACCTGATGCCGCCGCTGCTGGCCGTCGACGACCTCGTCAAGCACTTCCCCGTCCGCCGCGGGCTCCTCGCGCGCGTCACCGGCGAGGCCCGGCGCGTGGTCCGCGCCGTGGACGGTGTCAGCTTCACGATCGATCCCGGGGAGACGCTCGGCCTCGTGGGCGAGAGCGGCTGCGGCAAGACGACCACCGGCCGCCTCGTCCTGCGCGCCATCGAGCCCACCGGCGGCCGCATCGTCTTCGACGGCGAGGACATCACCGCCCGGCCGCCGGGGCAGCTCCTGCCCTTCCGGCGCCGGGCGCAGATCGTCTTCCAGGACCCGTACACGTCCCTCGACCCCCGGATGACGGTCGGGCGCGCCCTCGCCGAGCCGATCCGCGTGCATCACCTGGCGGCCCCGGCCGAGATCCCCGCCCGCGTGGGCGCGCTGCTGGACATGGTGGGGCTGCGGCCCGAGCACGCGGCGCGCTACCCGCACGAGCTCAGCGGCGGCCAGCGGCAGCGCGTGGGCATCGCCCGCGCGCTGGCGGTCGGTCCGGCGCTGATCGTCGCCGACGAGGCGGTGTCGGCCCTGGACGTCTCCGTCCGCGCGCAGATCCTCAACCTGTTCGTCGAGCTGCGCGAGCGGCTTGGCCTGGCCTACCTGTTCGTGTCGCACGACCTGGGGGTCATCCGCTTCGTGAGCCACCGGGTGGCGGTGATGTACCTGGGCACGCTCGTGGAGGTCGCCCCCACCGGCCCCCTGTTCAAGCAGCCGCTGCATCCCTACACCCAGGCGCTGCTGGCGGCGATCCCGACCGTGGGCGACGGGCGGACGTCGATCTTCGACCAGACGCGCCTGCTGGAGGGCGAGCTGCCGAGCCCGATCGATCTTCCCCGCGGCTGCCGGTTCGCCGGCCGCTGCCCCTATCGCTTCACGCGCTGCGACGAGGTCGAGCCGCCGCTGCGGGAGGCCGCGCCCGGCCACCTCGTCGCCTGCCACCTCTACGAAGGAGGAGCCCCATGAAGAGTCGAGACGGATTCGAGGTCGTCAACGAGCTGCTGCGCGAGGACGTCAATCGCCGGACGGCCCTCAAGGCGCTCGGCTGGTCGGGCCTGGCGCTGGCCGGGGCCGCGCCGCTCGGCCTGCCCTCGCCCGCGCACGCCCAGAAGCCGAAGTACGGCGGCACTATCAAGATCGGGAGCTTCTCCAACATCGACACGCTGGACGCCCACAACACCACGTCCATCGTGGCCTGCTCGATCCACAACAACATCTACAACGGGCTGCTCAAGATCACCTCGGCCGACGGCAAGAGCGTGGACTTCAAGCCCGACCTGGCCCGGGAGTGGGAGATCCAGGGCGACCGCGTCCACGTCTTCCGCCTGCACAAGGGCGTGACGTTCCACAACGGCGATCCGTGCACGGCGGCCGAGGTCAAGTGGAACCTCGAGCGCGTCAAGGACAAGGCCCAGTCGCCGATTCACGCCTGGAAGCTCGGGCTGCTGGAGGCGATCGAGACCCCCGATGCCCACACGGTCAAGCTGCACTTCACCAAGCCCTACCCGTTCCTCCGGGTCGCCTTCACCGGCTCGACGGGCCGGGCCGCCACCATCCTGAGCCCCCGGGCGGTGAAGGAGAAGGGCAAGGCCTACGGCCGGAGCCCGGTCGGCACCGGGCCCTTCAAGTTCGTGGAGTGGAAGGAGGGCGACTCCATCCTGCTCGAGAAGAACCCGAGCTACTGGGACAAGGACGCCTCCGGCGGCAAGCTGCCCTACCTCGACCGGGTGCTGATCAAGATCATCGTCGAGCCCTCCACGCTGGTGGCCGCCCTCAAGACCGGCGAGGTGGACCTCATCAACTACGCCGCCCCGCAGTTCGTGGGCGATCTCCGCAAGGACCCCAAGCTGACGGCGCTCTCCGCCGTCGGCGGCAACTGGGTCTGCATGCACATGAACGTGGCCAAGGAGCCCTTCAACGACCAGACCCTGCGCAAGGCCGTGACGTTCGCCGTCGACCGCAAGGAGATCCTGGACAAGGTGGAGTTCGGCGAGGGCATCGTGGCCCACGGGCCGATCTCGCCGCCCATGGGCGGCTTCTACGACGCCGCCTTCGAGAGCGGCAAGAACGGGCAGTACTTCGACCTCGAGCAGGCCCGGGCCCTCATGAAGCAGGCGAAGTACGACGGACGCGAGGTGCTGCTGCTGTCCGTCAACACGGGGGCGGCCCCCCGGCGGGCCGAGATGGTGCAAGCCCACCTGGCCAAGATCGGGCTCAAGGTCCGCATCGAGGTGGCCGACTTCCCCACGTTCCGCCGCCGCTGGCTCCAGGAGCGGCAGTGGGACCTCGTGCAGGTCCAGTGGGATGCCGACCTCGATCCCGACGAGACGCTCTTCCCCGAGCTGCACTCGTCGGAGGCCTGGAACGCCGGCAAGTGGGTGAACAAGGACTTCGACCGGGCGGTGGAGGCGGCCCGCGAGGAGAACGACTTCAAGAAGCGCAAGAAGTCCTACGAGGACGCGGTCAAGGCGATCCTGGGGGACGCCCCGGTGGTGGTCCTGCTGCACGTCAACGAGCAGAAGATCTACCACAAGCACGTGAAGGGCTTCCAGATGATCCCGGCCGGGCTGATCGACATGCACCAGGTCTGGCTCGACCGGGGCTGATTCAGATGGGGGGCCTCGAAGGGGCCCCCCAAGCCCCCCGGCCGCCTCGGGGCGCCCCGGCGGATCCGTGGCACCCCTCGATATTCCGCGGCCGGGGCGGGCCCCCCGGCTTGACGCGGCAAACCTGGCGCAGCGAACCTTGACGCGCCCAGCGCTCACTGATAGCGTCTGCGCTCACATCGCTCGATCGACGACCGCTCCATTTCGTGAGCTCGGGGGTGTCCCATGGTACGGTCCCGTCCGGCGCGCGTTCTGTTCGTTCTCCTCGCCCTGCTTGCCTCGGTGGTCGCCGTGGCGCCAACGGATGCGCCCGCGGCGGAGACGCCCCGCCGCGGCGGGGTGCTCCTGGCGGTGATCGGCTCGGACGCGCCGAGCCTCGACCCGCACCAGGAGAGCACCTTCGCAAACATCCAGCTGGTGGCCCCGCTCTACAGCACCCTGCTGCAGATCGACCCGTACAACTACCCGAAGGTCATCGGGGACGCGGCCACGGAATGGAAGATCAGCCCGGACGGGCTGACCTACACCTTCAAGATCCGCCCGGGCATCAAGTTCCATGACGGCTCGCCGCTGACCGCCGCCGACGTCAAGGCCACCTACGACAAGATCGTGGCCCCGCCGGCGGGTGTCCGCAGCGTCCGGAAGGAACACTACACGGCGGTGGAGCGCATCGACGCGCCGGATGCCGCCACCGTGGTGTTCAAGCTCAAGTTCCCGTCGGCCTCGCTGCTCGACAACCTGGCCTCTCCGTGGAACGTGATCTTCCCCAAGAAGTACCTGGACAAAGACCCCAACTACTTCAAGACGAACGTGGTCGGCTCGGGGCCGTTCAAGTTCAAGGGCTACACGAGGGGCTCCACGTTCGAGGGGGTACGCAACCCCGACTACTACGTCAAGGACCGCCCCTACCTCGACGGTTACAAGTTCTTCATCAGCACGGAGACGTCGGTGCGGGCGGCGGCCATCCGGTCCGGGCGCGCGTACATCGAGTTCCGCGACCTGCCGCTGTCCGAGGTGGAGGCGATCAAGAAGCAGCTCGGTGACAAGGTGGTGGTGCAGGAGACGCCGATGGTCGGGCAGTTCGGCATCGCCATGCAGAACACGGTGAAGCCGTTCACCGACATCCGCGTCCGCAAGGCGCTCACCCTCGGGTTCGACCGCTACACCGGCGGCAAGGTGCTGTACCAGCTCACGGGGCTCCGGGACGCCGGCGCGCTCATGCGGCCCGGGACGGACTGGGCCATCCCCCCGGCCGAGCTCGAGAAGATCCCGGGCTTCTGGCGGGACGCCGAGAAGAGCCGGGCCGAGGCCAAGAAGCTGCTGGCCGAGGCCGGCTACCCCAACGGCTTCAAGACCGTGATGAAGAACCGTAACGTGAAGCTGCCGTACCAGGACCTCGCGGTCTACGTGATCCAGGAGTGGCGGAAAATCGGGATCGAGGTGGAGAACCGGCCGCTGGAGACGGCCACCTGGTTCACCGACGGCCGAGACACCGGCAACTTCGAGTTGTACCTGCAGCCCACGGTCGAGTTCATGGACGACCCCGACCAGTTCCTCAACCGCTACACCACCGGCGCCTCCGCGAACTACGGCCGGTTCTCCGACCCGGCACTCGACGACCTGTTCTCGCGCCAGGCCCGGACGGTCGACCCCACCGCGCGCCGCAAGCTCGTGATCGACCTGCAGAAGCGCGTGCTGGAGCAGGCGTACTACATGCCGGGGCTGTGGTGGACGCGCCGGGTCGTGCATCTGGCCAAGGTGAAGAACTACGTGGCGCCGCCCAGCCACTACACGAACCAGAAGCTACAGGACGTCTGGCTCTCGGAGGACTGAGCCCTGATGAGGTGACCGAGGAGGAACGGATCGCGGGCCCTTCAATGTCCGGCCGCCCACAGACGTGGGAGGTGTCAGATGACGAAAGACGTTCTCCGTCATCGGCCGTTGTCCACCGTCCTAGCGCTTGGTGTCCTGATCGGGTCCGTGGTGGCGGTGACCCCGACCACCGTCGAGGGGCAGGAAACGCCGCGCCGCGGGGGGGTGCTGCTGGCCGCCATCGGCGCCGACGCCCCCAGCCTCGACCCGCACCAGGAGCAAACCTTCGCCACCCTCCAGCCGGTCGCGCCACTCTACAGCACCCTCCTGCAGATCGACCCCTACAAGTATCCGAACGTCATCGGCGACGTGGCCAGCGAGTGGACCATCGCGCCCGACGGCCTGACGTACACGTTCAAGCTCCATCCGGGGATCCGGTTCCACGACGGCTCGCCGCTGACGGCCGCCGACGTCAAGGCGTCCTACGACAAGATCCTCTTTCCGCCGGAGGGGGTCCGCAGCATCCGCAAGCACCACTACTCGGCGATCGCACGCGTGGAGGCGCCGGACCCGGGTACCGTGGTGTTCAAGCTCAAGTTCCCGTCGGCCTCCCTGCTGACGAACCTCGCCTCGCCGTGGAACGTCATCTACCCGAAGAAGTACCTCGACCAGGATCCGAACTACTTCAAGAAGAACGTCGTGGGCTCCGGGCCCTTCAAGTTCAAGAGCTACACGCGTGGGTCGACGTTCGAAGGGGAGCGCAACCCCGACTACTTCGTCAAGGACCGGCCGTATCTCAACGGGTACAAGTTCTTCATCAGCACGGAGACGTCCGTGCGCGCGGCCGCCGTCCGGTCCGGCCGCGCCCATGTCGAGTTCCGCGACCTGCCGCTCAGCGAGGTCGAGGCGATCAAGCGGCAGCTCGGTGACAAGGTCGTCATCCAGCAGACCCCATTCGTCATCCACTTCGACATCGCGATGAACAACACCGTGAAGCCATTCACGGATGTCCGGGTGCGCAAGGCTCTCACGCTGGGCCTCGATCGCTACACGGGCGCCAGGGTGCTGCATCCGCTCACGGGCCTCCGGGACGTGGGGGCGCTCACGCGTCCGGGCACCGAGTGGGCGATGTCGCCGGCCGAGCTCGAGAAGTTCCCGGGCTTCGGGCGGGACGCCGAGAAGAACCGGGCCGAAGCGAGGAAGCTGCTGGCCGAGGCCGGCTATCCCAACGGCTTCAAGGTGGTGCTGAAGAACCGCAACATCAAGCTCCCGTACCAGGACTTCGCGGTGTACGTGATCCAGGAGTGGCGCAAGATCGGGATCGAGGCCGAGCACCGGCCGCTCGAGACGGCTACCTGGTACGCCGACGGGCGGGACCAGGGGAACTTCGAGCTGATGGTCTTCCCGACCGGCGCGTTCGTCGACGATCCCGATCAGCTGCTGGCGCCCTACCTCACGGGGTCCCCGCAGAACTGGGCCCGGTTCTCCAACCCCGGCATCGACGACCTGTACGCGCGGCAGGCCCGCACGCTCGACCCGGCCGAGCGCCGGAAGCTGGTCATCGACCTCCAGAAGATCGTGCTGGAGAACGCGTACCACATGCCGGGCCTCTGGTGGTCGCGGAACGTCGTGCACTGGGCCAAGGTGAGGAACTGGGTGGCTCCCCCGAGTCACTTCACGAACCAGAAGCTCCAGGACGTCTGGCTCTCGGAAGACTGAGCCGACACGCGAGGCGACGACAGCATGCAGACGTACATCATGAAGCGGCTCCTGCTGATGATTCCCACCCTGCTGGGGGCCGCCACCCTCGTCTTTCTGATCATGCGGGTCATCCCGGGCGACGTCGCCCTGCTCATCTTCGGCGGTGACCAGGCCGGTCACATCGATCCCAAGCAGCTGACCGCCATGCGCCAGCGGCTCGGCCTGGATGACCCGCTGCTGGTGCAGTATGGGACGTGGCTCTGGGGCGTGGTACGGCTGGACTTCGGCACCTCGTTGTGGACGGGGCAGCCGGTCATCGAGGAGCTGCTCATCCGGCTGCCCCTGTCCCTGGAGCTGGCGCTCCTGGCGACGCTGGTCTCGGTGATCATCGCCATTCCGCTCGGCATGCTGGCCGCCGTCCGCCAGGACAGCTGGGTGGACTATGTCGTCCGCGTGGTCAGCATCGGCGGTCTCGCCATCCCGGGGTTCTGGGTCGGGATCCTCACCATCCTGACCCTGGTGATCTTCTTCGGCTGGGGCCCACCGCTCGAATTCACGCCGCCGTGGGTCGATCCCTGGGCGAACCTCTCGATGATGATCTGGCCGGTGCTGACCGTCGGCTACCGGTATTCGGCGGTGACGACCCGCATGACGCGCTCGACGGTGCTCGAGGTGCTGCGCGAGGACTACATCCGCACCGCCTGGGCGAAGGGCCTGCGCGAGCGCGTCGTGGTCATCCGTCACGCCCTCAAGAACGCGATGCTGCCGGTGATCACGCTGATCGGGACGGAGTTCGCCTTCCTGATCGGCGGCCTGGTGGTCACCGAGACGGTGTTCACGCTGAACGGCATCGGGCGATTCGTGGTGGACGCGGTCGCCCACCGCGACTATCCCGTCGTGCAGGCGCTCGTGTTCCTCATCGCGACCAGCTTCGTGATCATCAACCTCCTCGTGGATCTCACCTACGCGTGGTTCGACCCGCGCATCCGGTACCGCTAGCGATGGCGACCAACGTCGAGTTGACCCACGCGACCGCCAGCGCCACCCTGGCGCCGCGGCTCACCCTCGTCGAGGAGGTGCTGAAGTTCGCCCGCACGAAGCCGCTCGGCGCCGCGGGGGCGTTCATCATCCTGGGGTTGATGGTCGTCGCCGCGCTGGCGGATACGCTGGCGCCCTACGACGCCTACCAGGCCGACTACGCGCTGCAGTTCGCGCGCCCGAGCGTCGAGCACTGGTTCGGCACCGACGAGTTCGGACGCGACCTGATGAGCCGCATCATGTACGGTGCGCGCATCGCGCTCTTCGTCGGCTTCACGGCGTCGTTCGTGGGCTGCTCGATCGGCGGCCTGCTCGGCGTGACCAGCGCGTACGTGGGAGGAAAACTGGATCTCCTGCTCGAGCGGTTCATGGACATCCTGCTCGCGTTCCCCCAGCTCATCCTGGCCCTCGCCATCGCCTCGATCCTGGGGCCGGCCGTCCAGAACGTGGTGATCGCCATCGCCATCCCGATCATTCCGCGGGCGGCCCGGGTGGTGCGGGCGACCGCCCTCGCGGTGAAGGAGAACGTGTACGTCGAGGCCGTGGCCGCGCTCGGCGCTCCGCAGCGGCGGATCGTGCTCCGGCACATCGTTCCCAACGTCGTGGCGCCCTACATCATCCTCCTGACCGCGCAGCTCGGCGGCGCCATCCTCGCCGAGGCAGCCCTCAGCTACCTCGGGCTGGGGGCGGCGGAGCCGACGCCGTCGTGGGGCCTGATGCTCTCCGGCTCGGCCCTGTCGTACGCCGAGAAGGCGCCGTGGATTCCCGTCTTCCCGGGGATCGCGATCAGCCTCGGCGTGTTCGGCTTCAACCTCTTCGGCGATTCGCTCCGCGACGCGCTCGATCCGAAGCTGCGGGGGCGCTGAGGGAAACGGCGATGGCACGGGGCGGGTACCGAATCTTCGACGCCGACACCCACATCATCGAGCCCGCCGAGCCGATCGAGCAGTATCTCTCCACGACCGATCGGGCCCGGCTCGCCGCGCAGGGCCCGCTCGTCCAGCGCGCGCCCGGCAAGGGGGGCATGTCGCGCTACCGGATCGGCAAGATGCCCGCGCTCGACCGCCGGCTCGGCTCGCGCGAGCGCGTCGAGCCGCCGTCGCCCGCCAGCCGCGGGGCGAAGGACGGCGGTACGCCGTGGGACGTGCGCTGGCAGGGCCCGCCGTTCCCCAGCGAGCGCGTGAGCTTCGATCCGCACGCGCGCGTGAAGGACATGGACCTCGAGGGCGTGGACGTCAACATGGTCCTGCCCTCCGGCAGCGTGCCCAGCTTCTGCGGCCTCGACGACGTGGCGCTCGAGCAGGCGATGTACCAGGCCTACCACCGCTTCGTGGGCGCCTACTGCGCGCCCTACCCCGATCGGCTGACGAGCCTCGTGCTGGTCTCGGCCCGCGATGCCGCCGCCTCGGTGGCGGAGATCGAGCGCTGCAGCCGGGAGGCCTGGCCGGTCGGGATCTTCCCGATCTGCCCGCCCGCGCTGGCACTGGACGATCCCGACTGGGAGCCGATCTGGTCGGCCGCCCAGGCGCCGGGCGGGTAGGGCACCGTCATCGTGAACGAGTGGATGACGACCGTGAGGTCATGCGCCTGGGACACCTGGAACAACGTCTTCATCCAGC
>Ga0247830_10000430_pt1 | contig 14983 bp, 12 predicted proteins | sample 12C_Control_Day5_FD_207766 | JGI IMG/M metagenome (GOLD analysis project Ga0247830, IMG submission 207766) | Soil microbial communities from agricultural site in Penn Yan, New York, United States - 12C_Control_Day5 | ecosystem: Environmental > Terrestrial > Soil > Agricultural land | place...
GAATCGGACTGGTCCATGATCATCCGGGCACGCCGCGTGGCCGCCATGAGGTCGAGGGAGCGGATGCGCTGCTTGACCCGGGGCAGCGCCGGCCAAGCCATGGACAGCTCGCGCACCCCCAAACCCAGCAGCAGCGCCGTGTAGCGCGGATCGCCGGCGATCTCGCCGCAGACCGAGATCGGGATGCGCGCGCGCAAGGCGGCCTCGGCCGTGAACTGGATCAGCCGCAGCACCGCCGGATGGAGCGCATTGAAAAGATGGGCGACCTGCTCCTCGCCGCGATCGATCGCGAGCGTGTACATGGTGAGGTCGTTTGTGCCGATCGCGAAGAACTCGCAGGCCTGGGCCAGCGCATCGGCCGAGAGCGCGGCGCCCGGCACCTCGATCATCACCCCCAAGGGCGGGACCGGATCGGCGATCTTCACCTTGCGGCGCTTGAGACGTCGGACCATGGTCGTCAGCACTTGGCGGACCTGCCGCACCTCGGAGATCGAGGAGATCATCGGCAGGAGGATCCGCACCGGCCCATGCGCGCCCGCCCTCAAGATGGCGCCGAGCTGCGCTTCCAGGAGCGGACGCTCCTTCAGCGAGAGCCGGATCGCGCGGAGACCCAGCGCGGGGTTGACGGATTCGGCGAGGTGGGCGCTCAGCGGCAAGGCCAGCTTGTCGCCGCCGATATCGAGGGTACGCACCGTGACCGGCCGGCCGTCCATCGCCACAACGATGGATTTCAGTGCCTGATACTGCTCCTCCTCGTCCGGCAGGTCCTCCCGGTTCATGAACATGAATTCGGTGCGCAGGAGGCCGATGCCCTCCGCTCCCGCGGCCAGGGCCGGCTCCAGCTCGCGCGGCAGCTCGAGATTGGCCAGCAGCGTCACTGCCTCGCCGTCCCGGGTCACCGCCGCCACGCGCCTCAGGCGCCCGAGCATCCGCTGCTCGCTGCGATACTCCTCCTGCCGGCGCTCATACTCGGCCCTGAGCTCGGGCGTGGGGTGGACCACCACGCGGCCGGCCGAGCCGTCGACGATGACGATGTCCCCGCCGCGCACCGCGCCGATCAGCCCGGCCACGCCGAGCACCGCCGGCAGGCCGAGCGAGCGCGCCATGATCGCGGTGTGACCCTCGGGCCCGCCCAGCACCGTGGCGAAGCCGCCGATCAGGGCGGGGTCGAGCAGCGCCGTGTCGGCCGGCGACAGCTCCTCGGCGATCACCACCGTCCCGGTGGGCAGATTGGTGAATCCGGCATAGGGCGTCTGCGTGAGATTGCGGATCAGCCGGTCGCCGACCTCGCGGATGTCGTCGGCGCGCGCGGCCAGATACTGGTCGGAGAGCGCGGCAAAGCCTTCGGCGATCTCCGCGATCTCTGCCTGGACGGCGGCCTCGGCGTTGACGAGGCCCTGCGTGATGCGCCGCTCCACGCCGCGCAGCAGGCGCGAGCCGGACAGCATCTGCAGATAGGCTTCGAGCAGATAGCCGATCTCCTCGGCGGCGGCCCCGGGCAGGCTCGCCGATTTCGTCTTCAGCTTGCGCAGCTGCTTCTGGCCCTTGGAGACGGCGGCGTTGAAGCGCTCCAGCTCGGCCGCGACCTCCTCCTCGGCCAGCTTGCGCGCGGCCACCGGGATGGCGCCCGCCTCGAGCAGGAAGGCGGGACCGATCGCCACGCCGGGCGCGACGCCGAGCCCCTCGAGCACCTGCGTCGTCCGCTCGCCCGCGCCCGCCTCAATCTTCATGGAACTTGCTCTCGACCAGCCGCGCCAGCGCGGCGATCGCGGCCTGCGCATCGCGCCCGCTGGCGCTGAGGAGAATGGGCGAGCCGGGGCCCGCCGCCAGCATCATGAGCCCCATGATCGACCGCCCGGAGACCGACTGGCCGTCGCGCTCGACCCAGACCTCCGCCTCGAATTGCTCGGCAAGCTTGACGAACCGCGCGGCCGCGCGGGCATGCAGACCGCGCTGATTGCAGATCACCACCTCGCGTTTCTCTCTCAGGCCCGTCATCCCGGCACGCCGCCTCTTTGGAAGCCGCGTTTGGCTCAGGCGTTGCGCTTGCGCTGCTGCGCGCCGGCCAACAGATGGGAGGCGACGTTGATGTATTTGCGCCCGGCTTCCTGGGCGCTGGCGACGGCACGCGGCAGGCTCTCGGTCGCGCGCACGGTCGCGAGCTTGATCAGCATGGGAAGGTTCACGCCGGCGATCACCTCGATGTTCCCCCGATCCAGGACCGAGATGGCCAGGTTCGAAGGGGTGCCGCCGAACATGTCGGTCAGCAGCACCACGCCTTGGCCCTCATCCACCTCGGCGATCCGCTCGATGATCTCGCTGCGGCGCGCCTCCATGTCGTCCTCGGGCCCGATGCAGACCGCGGCGATGCGCTCCTGCTTGCCGACCACATGCTCGAGCGCCGCCACGAACTCGGCCGCCAGACGACCATGGGTCACCAGGACCATTCCGATCATGCTTCTTCCAACCTCTCTCATCTGGATGGGTGCGGCCCCGCTCATGCGGCCTCGGTGTCGATGTCGCGGTGGCGCAGCTCGGCGCGCCGCCCTTCGGCCGCGAACCAGTCCGCGAGCCGCTCGGCGACGGTCACCGAGCGATGCCGTCCGCCCGTGCAGCCGATCGCCACCGTCAGGTAGCTCTTACCCTCTTCCTCAAAGCGCGGCAGCTGCGGGCGCAGCCACGCCGTGAGGCGCTCGAACCACGGTGCGAAGGCGGGATCGGCCTCCACATAGTTGCGCACCTCAAGATCCTTGCCGGTGCGCGGCTTCAGCTCCGGCACGTAGTGCGGATTGCGCAGGAAGCGCACGTCGAACACGAGATCGGCGTCGCGCGGCAGGCCGTTGCGATAGGCGAATGAGACGACGAACACGGCCAGCTTGGTCGTCCCGATCGGCGCGGCGCCCGCCTGAAGAAGCCGCCGCAGCTCGCCGATCGCCAGTCCCGAGGTGTCGATCACCTGATCGGCGCGGTCGCGCAAGGGGGCGAGGAGTTGGCGCTCACGCGCGATGCCGTCCGTCACCGGGCGATCGAGGGCGAGCGGATGCCGGCGGCGCGTTTCGGTGAAGCGGCGCCGGAGCACCTCATCCTCGCAATCGAGGAAGATCAGGCGCATGTCGAAGCCGGGGTCGCCCTTGAAGGCGTCCAGCTCCTCGATGACCGGAGCCACGGCAAAGTCGCGCGTGCGCGCATCGATGCCGACCGCCACGGACCGGTCTCCCGCTTCACTGACGAGCGCTGGCAGCAGCTTCAAGGGAAGATTGTCCACCGCTTCGAAGCCGATATCCTCGAGCGCCTTGAGCGCCGTCGAGCGGCCCGCGCCGGACATGCCCGTGACCAGAACGACGCGCCGGCGCTGGGCCGGCGCGGAGGCGTCGATCCCGGATCCGGGCGCGGCCGCCGCTACCTCCGCGAGGCTCATCGCCGCTCTCCCGAACCGTTGGACAGGCGCATCGCCAGGCGCAGCTTGGCCGGGGCGGAGGCCTCGGGGGCGTGCAGCCGCAGCCTTGGGAGCGCGATCCCGAGCAGCGTTTCGCGCTCCGGCTCAGGGCAGCGCTCGACATCGGGCGCCGGCACCAGATCGACGAGGAGCGCGACAGGCGCCTCCGCCAGCGCGGGCACGCGCACGATGCCGATGCCGCGCACCTCCATCAGGTCCTTGAGAGTCGCGGGCGCCGCCGCCCACAGCTCTGCGCCGCGCCGGCTGAGGCAGGTCTGGTCGTCCGCCACAAGCTCGGCCCCTTCCTCCATCAGGCGCAAGGCGAGATCGGATTTGCCGCTGCCCGGAGCGCCGCGCAGCAGTACTGCCTTGCCGGCGAGCGCGACGGCGGTGGCATGCACCGTCTGCCGGTCCCCGTTCATGTGCGGGCCGGAAGCTCGACGACGAACCGCGCGCCGACCACGCGGCCGTCGGAATCCATGCGGTTCTCCGCCCAGATCGAGCCGCCATGGGCCTGCACGACCTGCTTGGAGATGCTAAGGCCGAGGCCGGAATGGGTGCCGAATTTCTCGCCGGCGGGACGTTCGGAATAGAAGCGGTCGAAGATGGCCTCGAGCTTGCCGTCCGGAATGCCGGGGCCCTGGTCGGAGACGGTGGCGCGCACCGCGTTGCCCTCGCGCCAGGCGCGCACGCGGATGAGGCCCCGGGGCGGGCTGAAGGAGATGGCGTTTGCGATGAGATTGCGGAACACCTGCACCAGCCGCCGTTCGATGCCCTGCACCCGAAGCTGGTGCGTGTCGGCGCGGTCGAACTCGAAGCTGGGGCCGTCCGGAGCCGCGGTCGCGCGATAGACCTCGACCAGGGTCTTCAGCATCTCGCCCATATCGACCGGCTCGCCTTCGGCGCGCGACAGCTCGGCATCCAGGCGCGAGGCGTCGGAGATATCGCTGATCAGCCGGTCCAGCCGCTGCACGTCGTCGAGGATGATCTGGATGAGCTTCTTCTGCTGCTCGGGATCCTCCAGGCGCACCACCGTCTCGACCGCGCTGCGCATGGAAGAGAGCGGGTTCTTCAGCTCGTGCGCGACGTCGGCCGCGAACCGCTCGATCGCATCCATCCGCTGCCACAGCGCCTCGGTCATGTCGCGGAGCGAGCCGGAGAGATCGCCGACCTCATCGCCGCGGCGGGTGAAATCGGGGATGGTGGCGTGCCGGCCGTGGCCGCGGCGGACCCGCTCGGCGGCGTCCGCGAGGCGCCGGATCGGGCGGGCGATGGTGCCCGCCAGATAGATCGAGAGCAGCACCGTGATGGCGAGCGCGATGGTGAAGACCTTGAGGATGTCGAAGCGCACCTCGCGCACGGCCTGGGTGATCTCCGCGCCGCTGCGCGAGAGCATGAGCGCGCCAAGGACCTGGCGGTAGCGCTGCACCGGGACGGCCACGGTCAGGACGAGGCCGCCATCGCTTGCCTGGCGCACCACCGCGCCGCTGTCGCCGGCGAGCGCGCGCACCACCTCGTCATAATCGGCTGCGCTCTGGTTGGTCGGCTCGTGGTAGGTCGGGTACGGCGCCTTGCGGGGCAGCCAGTTGATGACCCAGTCATAAGTCTCGGCCAGCCAGGTCTCGTGAGGGGGCAGCGCGCTGGCGGCCGGAAGCTCCTGGATCTCCACTCGGCCGCCGGGCCCGACCAGCCGGAAGCTGTCGGCCAGCAGCTGGCCGTCGAGGTCGAACAGGCGTGCCCGCAAACGGGACTGATCGACCAGCCGGCGGATGATCGGGCGCGATGTCTCGGCGGAGAGGCGCTCCTCGCCGGCCGGGCCGATGGTCACGGCCGAGGCCCCCAGCGCGCCAGCGAACAGCTCGCTCTGCGCGCGCAGGGATTCCAGCTCCGAGGCGATCAGCTTGGCGCGGTATTCGCCCAGATAGAGCAGGCCGCCGATCGGGATCAGCAAGGCCAGAATGTTCAGCGCCAGGATGCGGCGCGTGAGCGTGAGGCGCGCACGGCGCGGCTCGCGCGGCGCGGGCTTCGCCGGAGCGGTCGGTTGATCGACCGATTCAGCGCGCCCGCCCTCGTCGAGAAGGCGCGGTTCGATGCGGCGCGCGCGAGCCCGCTCGCGCCAGTCGCTAACGGTCGCGGTAGCGATAGCCCACTCCGTACAAGGTCTCTATCTCGGCGAAATCCGAGTCGACCGCCTTGAACTTCTTGCGCAGCCGTTTGATGTGGCTGTCGATCGTGCGGTCGTCCACATAGATCGACTCCCCGTAGGCGGCGTCCATGAGCTGGTCGCGATTCTTCACATGCCCCGGGCGCGAGGCGAGCGCCTTCAGGAGCAGGAACTCGGTCACGGTGAGGTCCACGGTCTGCGCCTTCCAGGTGCAGAGATGGCGAGCGGGGTCGAGCATCAGCTCGCCGCGCAGCATGATGCTCTCGGCGCTGGCGCCGGCGGCCCCGTCCCGCACCGTTGCCTCGCGCCGCAGCAGCGCGCGGATGCGCTCGATGAGCAGACGCTGGGAAAAGGGCTTCTTGATGTAGTCGTCCGCCCCCATCCTCAGGCCCAGCACCTCGTCGACCTCGTCGTCCTTGGAGGTGAGGAAGATCACCGGCACCCGGCTTTGCTTGCGCAGCCGGTCGAGGAGCTCCATCCCGTCCATGCGCGGCATTTTGATGTCGAGGATGGCGAGATCGACGGGATTGGCGCTGAGGCCGCGCAAGGCCTCGGCCCCGTCGGTGAAGGTGCGCACGGCGAAGCCCTCGGCCTCCAGGGCCATGGTCACCGAGGTCAGGATGTTCCGGTCGTCGTCGACGAGGGCTATTGTCTGTTGCACCGGCACTCTTCCGATCGCTGTCCAGGCGGCTTGGTCGCGCGGGGATGCTCAACCGCCCGGCCGCCCTTCCTGTCCGAATGCCCCCTCCAGGCCGGCCCCCAGGCGCCCCGCGCCAAAGGGACGGAGCGGCGCATAAGGGGTGGTAAGACGCCGCGCGTGGGTTGATCCCCGGCCGCGGCGGGGCATTCTACAGAGACTGTGATGCAAACGCATGCGGATTTCTTAAGCTCCGAGGAGATCCTGGCCCGTCGCCTGATGCGCCTGGCGGACCGGGGCGCGCTTGCCACCCTGTTGGCCCGGCCTAGCCCACAGGGGGGAGGGGGCAGCCCCTATGCCTCGCTGGTGCTGGTCGCCTCCGACCTCGATGGAAGCCCCTTGCTGATGCTCTCGGACCTGGCCGACCACAGCCGCAACCTCGCCGCCGACCCCCGGGTCTCGCTGTTGCTGGCCCCCGGCGCCGGGGTGGCCGAGCCGCTCGCCGAGGCGCGCCTCACCCTGGTCGGGCAGGCGCGGGCCGAGCCCGCCGAGCGCGCCCGCCAGCGCTTCCTGGAGCGCCATCCGGGCGCCGTGCTCTATGCCGGTTTCGCCGATTTCCGATGCTACCGGATCGCCTGCGAGGAGGCCCACCTGGTCGCGGGCTTCGGCCGCATCCGATGGCTCCAAGGGCCGCGCCTGCTGCTTGGGCCAGAAGCGTTCGCGCTCTGGCCCGAGGGGGGCAACCTCGCGCGCCGGCTGAATGTTGAAGAATCGGATCGCGTGGAGCGCCTTGGACGCGCTGCGAGCGGCACGACCGCCCCGTGGCGCCTCACCGGGGTCGATCCTGAGGGGTGCGATTTCAGGGCAGGGGAGCGGACGGCACGGCTCGATTTCCCATTCGCCGTAGACTCGGTGACGCAGGCGCTGGACTTCATTCAAAAGGTTTAGGCGGCCGGCCCGTAGGGGTGTCTGATTTGCCGATCGCCCCCGTCCCGAACTATTCTGTTTTTGCTAATGAAGGGGGAGCCCGCACCAGCGGGCCGGCGCGCGCGAAGGGAGGGACGACGAGGTGACGACAAGCGGACCGGCGAAGAGCCGCTTCGGCCTGGAAGGGCAGGGCATCCGCAACTATCGGCAGGCATTCTGGAACCTCCCAGCGGCCGCCCTTTACGAGGAGGCGATCCGGCGCGCGGAGGGGATGCTCGCCCCGGGAGGCGCGCTGGTCGTGGAGACCGGCCAGTACACCGGCCGCTCGCCCAACGACAAGTTCATCGTCGAGGAGCCCTCCTCGAAGGAGCGGATCTGGTGGGGTCCGGTCAATCGGCCATTCTCCGAAACCGATTTCGACGCCATGCACCGGCGCATGCTGGCCTATTTCGAGGGCCGCGATGTGTTCGTGCGCGACGTCTTCGCCGGCGCCGATCCCGACTACCGGCTACCGGTGCGCGTGGTCACCGAGGCCGCCTGGCACAATCTCTTCGCCGCCAACATGTTCCTGACGCCGCGCGCGCAGGACCTGGAGAATTTCGAGCCCGCCTTCACCATCCTGCAGGCGCCCGGATTGCATGCCGTGCCCGAGCGGGACCGCACCAAATCGGAGGTCTTCATCCTGGTGAATTTCGCCAATCGGCTGGTGCTGATCGGCGGCAGCCGCTATGCCGGCGAGATCAAGAAGTCGGTCTTCTCGATCCTCAACTATCTCCTGCCCGAGCGCGGCGTGCTGCCGATGCACTGCTCGGCCAATATCGGTCCGCGCGGCGACACCGCGATCTTCTTCGGCCTCTCGGGCACCGGCAAGACGACGCTCTCGGCCGACGGGGCGCGCACGCTCATCGGCGATGACGAGCATGGCTGGTCGGACCGTGGCATCTTCAATTTCGAGGGCGGCTGCTACGCCAAGGTGATCCGCCTTTCGCCGGAGGCCGAGCCCGAGATCTACGCCACCACCAGCCGCTTCGGCACGGTCTTGGAGAACGTCGTGATGGACCCGGCCACGCGCCGGCTCGATCTCGACGACGCGCGGCTGACCGAGAACACGCGCGCCTCCTACCCGATCGACTTCATCCCGAACATCGAGCCAACGGGGATGGGCGGGCATCCGGAGACCGTGATCATGCTGACGGCGGACGCCTTTGGCGTGCTGCCGCCGATCGCCAAGCTCACGCCCGAGCAGGCGATGTATCACTTCCTCTCCGGCTACACGGCGCGCGTCGCCGGGACGGAAAAGGGGCTGACCGAGCCGCAGGCGACTTTCTCGACCTGCTTCGGTGCGCCCTTCATGCCGCGCCATCCGTCGGTCTATGCCAAGATGCTGGGCGAGAAGATCGCCCGGCATAAGGCGACCTGCTGGCTCGTCAACACCGGCTGGTCGGGCGGCGCCTACGGCACCGGCCAGCGCATGAAGATCGCCTTCACGAGAGCCATGGTGCGCGCCGCGCTCGATGGCAAGCTCGCGCAGGCGCCCATGCAGAGGGAGCCGCATTTCGGGCTGATGGTGCCGACCTCCTGTCCCGAGGTCCCGGGCGACGTGCTGTTGCCGCGCAAGACCTGGCGCGATCCGGGCGCTTATGACGAGGCGGCGCGCGACGTGGCCCGCCGGTTCGACGCCAATTTCCGGCAGTTCGAGCCGTTCGTCGACGAGCGCGTCAAGGCGGCGGCGATCAGGCCGGCGGCGTGAGGCAGGCTCAGACGTCAGGGATCAGGAGTCAGGCAGGTCTGGCCGCGGGGCGGCCTGTCTGACCGTCCACCCCGTAGAGGTGCGACAGCAGCACGTAGCGCCGGCCGGACGTCACCTCGAGCACCTCATGCAAGAGCGAGCTTGAGAAGACCAGCGCCGAGCCCGTCTCGGCGCGGTAGCGTTGCGCGCCATATTCGGGGAAGCGCAAGGCGCCTCCTTCATACTCCTCGGTGTTGAGATTGAGCGACAGCGCGAAGCGCCGGTGCGCGAGGTCGGGCGTCGGGTTGTCGCGATGGCCGTGCTGGAAGCCGCCGCGCGCGCCCTCATAGCGCGCGATGTGGAAGCGCTCGCGCTTGGTCACTCGATATTGGAACGCCTTCAGGATTTCCGGCAGCACGCGCCTGTGGATGCGCTGGTCGAGCCAGCGCAGGGCCTCCGGCTCCTGCAGCACGAAATCGACGCGGTCGACGCGGCCGTAATCGTTGATCTCGATCTTGTAGTTGCCCTTCTCCTGCAGGTGATCGCCGACGCCGCGGGTCGGCCAGCCGGGAGCTTCGCAGAGATCGATCAGCTTGCGGCACTCCGCGCGGCTCAACGCCTCCGGAACGACGAGCACCGGCGGATGCGGGTGCGCGGTGATCTCCTCGCGGCGCGCGGTCTCGCGGCGCACGCGTTCCAGCACGGGCGCAAGCGCGGTTTCCACCATCTGGATGCGCTGGTTGGGGCTGAGCAGCACGAACCGCGTGCCGTCCGCGCCGTCGAGGCCATAGGCCTGCCGCAGCTTGCCGCCCGGATCGGAGATTGCGCGCAAGGAGAGGCCGTGCCGCTCTAGAAGCCCCGCGTTCTCGGGCGGCGGCGCGCCGCGGACGAGCAGCGCCACCGCGCCCGCATCCTTCAGCTCCGCGGTGGCCTCGCGCAACTCCTGGAGCGCCGAAGGATCCGGCTCGGCGGGCGCGAAAGCCAGCAGCACCGGGCGGCCCGCGACCTGGTCGGCGCGCAGCTGGAAGGGCTTGCCGCGCTCGTCGGGCAGATGGAAGTTCGGCGCGAAGTCTCCGATCTCGGGCCGGGGCAGGGGCGCAGCGTCGGCCGTCACCTAGGCGAACCTCACCGCATAGACGGGCGGCAGGCGGGCCGGCACTTCCTGCCAGCTTTCGCCGCCATTCTCCGACACCCATAAGCCGCCGGTGGTGGAGCCCAGCGCGAGGCGCGAGCCGCTCGCATCCGCAGCCAGCGCATGGCGATAGACGAGGTCGTAGGCATGCTCTTGCGGCAGGCCGCGGCCGATGATCTCGAAGCTGCGCCCGCCGTCCGTCGTGCGCGCGACGATGACGCGGCCTTCGGCCGGCATGCGCTCGGTGTCGGCCTGCTCGGGCACGAACCAGGCGGTGTCGGGATCGCTCGGATGGGCCACGACCGGGAAGCCGAAGCCGGCGGGCCTGGGGTCGGGCAGGCGCTGCCAGCGCCGCGCGCCGTCGTCGGAGCGGTAGAGCCCGAAATGGTGCTGCGCCCAGAAGCGGCTGGGATCGGCGCGGCATTGCGCGATCCGGTGCGGATCCTGCACGTTGGGGTCTTCGGCGCGCTCGGCCGGCACATAGCTCGCCACCATGCCGCTCGATCCAGACCAGCTCGCGCCGTCATCCCCGCTCACCCACACCCCGCCACAGGAGATCGCGACGGTGATGCGGCTGGGCACCTTCTCGTTGAGCACGATCGAATGCAGGACCGGATGGTCCCAACCGCCGCCGAACCAGTCCGGCCGGCCGGGCAGGTTCCACAGCGCGGTATTGAGCTGCCAGCTCGCGCCGCGATCCTCCGAGCGGAACAGCGCGGCCGGCATGGCGCCGGCGAGGAGCGTGCCCGGGACGGGACCCGGCTCCAGGCACCAGACCGCGCCGAGTGCGGGGCCTTCCGCGCCCGATTCCGGGAAGGCGGGCGCGGCGCATTCCTCAAACGCCTCTCCGGGACCGGCGCGGTGCAGCTTGGTTCCGAAATGGCCGTGATTGAGCGCGACATAGCGCCAGCCGTCGCGCGGATCCTCGAGCACGGCGCTGACCGGCGCGCCTGCGAACTCCAGCCGGTCCACCGCCCATCCGCCCGATTTGCGCACGATGGTGAACAACCCCTTGCGGGTCGCGACGAAGAAGCGGTCGCCGGCCGATGCCATCGCTTTCCCCTCTCGCCGTTCCGCTCAGCCGCCTGAAAGCGCCTGGAACACCGCGATCTCGTCGCCCGGGCCGATGCGATCGGCGAGCGTCACGCGGTCCTTCACCGGATACCCGTTCACATAGACCGCGACATGGCGGCGCAATCGGCCCTGATCGTCGAGAATGTATCCTCGGAGTTTCGGCCGGTCCATGCAGGCCTTGGCCAAGGCCTCGCGCAGATCGGTCGCATCGACCTCCAGCTCGGGCGTCGGCACGTGGCGCTGCAGATGGGCGGAGAAGCTGACGCGGGGCATCAGGTGCTGGAACCTCCCGGGGCGCAAGTCTAGTGGCAAGGCCGGCGATGGCTCAACCGCATCCGCTTCAGCAAGCCTCAAGCCGGCAGCCCGGCCTTGCGCAGTCCCTCGACGATCCGGTCGAACTCGTCCGGATCCTTATAGGGCAGAATGCGGCGCCGGTGCTCGAGCGAGTAGGCGGGATTGACGCGGAACGCCTCCTCCCAGCGGCTGCGCGCCTGTTCGGGCAAGCCGAGATGGCCGTAGGCGGCCGCGAGCAGGACGCGCGAGGCATCCGTGTTCGGGTTTCGGATGATCCGTCGCTTCAAGGCGGCGACGGCGTCCGCATACTGGCCCAGCCCGAAATGGACCTGGCCCAGAATGTGCAGGAACATGTCGGTGTAATGCGGATCGAGGCGCATGCCCCGCGCCAGCGGCTCGAACGCCTCCTGCGAACGGCCAGCATAGTGCAGCACCAGCGCGAGGAGGGCGAAGGCGCTCGCAAAGTTGGGATCGAGCGCGATCGCGCGGTGCGCGGCGAAGAGCGCCCGATCGAGCCGCCTTTGCCAGAGATGGGCAAGCCCGAGCACGAACTGCGCATCTGGATCCTCCTCGTCCAAATGCGCGGCCTTTTCGGCCATTTCCTGCAATCGGCTCAGCGACAGCTCGGCCGATTGGCCCCACTCGTTTACGTAGTCCAGCTGGTGCGTGTAGGCCAGCGCGGCTTGCGCGGCGGCAAAATTTGGATCCAGCTCAAGCGCCCGCTCGAGCATGCGCCGGGCGCGCTCATTGGCATCCTTCTCGTGGCGCCAGGCCTGCTGTCGTCCGCGCACGTAATATTCATAGGCTTCGAGATTCTCGGTGCCCCTGCGCTTCAAGCGCCGCTGTTCGCTGCGCGTCAGCTTGATCGCCAGCGCCGAGACGATCTCGCGCGTGACGTCGTCCTGAACCGCGAAGATGTCGGTGAGGTCGCGGTCGTAACGGTCCGCCCATAAATGGCCGCCTGTGACGCCGTCGATCAGCTGCGCGGTGATGCGGACGCGATTGCCCGCCTTGCGCACGCTACCCTCCAGGAGATAACGGACGCCCAGCTCGCGGATTACCTCCTGGATGCGGATGGTTTTGCCCTTGTAGGCGAAGGCTGAATTGCGTGCGATCACGAACAGGCCGGAGATCTTCGAGAGGTCGGTGATGACGTCCTCGGTGATGCCGTCGCTGAAATAGGCCTGCTCGGGATCGCCGCTGAGATTGCCGAAGGGCAGCACGACGATGGAAGGCTTGTCCGGCTGCGGTACGGAGGGCTGCTCGGCTCCGAGCGCCGCGACGGCGTCGATCCGGAGCCGGTAGACGCGCACGGGCTTGGGAATGTTCTTGACCGTCTGCTCGCCCAGGGCCTCGAAGGTGAGGTCGAGCTTGCCCTCGATCTGATCGTAGACGCTGCCGGAGACGCAGGCGCCTCCCGGTTCGGCCAGCGCCGACACGCGCGCAGCGATGTTGACCCCGTCGCCGAACAGCTCGTTGCCGACGATCATGACGTCGCCGAGATTGATGCCGATGCGAAAGCGCATGCGGCGGTTCTCCGGAAAGGCGAGGTTGCGGCTGTCCAGCGCGCGCTGCATCTCGACCGCACAGCCGACCGCGCCGGCGACGCTGGGGAATTCGGCAGCGAGGCTGTCGCCGGCCCCGCCGAACACCCGCCCATCATGTTTGGCGATCAACCCGTCCGCCACGGCGCGCCAAGCCCGCAAGGTCGCCAGCGTCGAGTCTTCATCCTCCGCCATCAGCCGGCTGTAGCCGGCCACGTCGGCGGCCAGAATGGCGGCGAGCTTTCGCTCCATGCGAGAGGTCTCGAGGCTCGGAGATCGCCTTCGACCTGGGTCGTGGATCCCAGGCCCAAGCCATCCGCGCAGTCTATACCGCCGACAGCGCCCCCTCAGGAAAGAATTCGAGACAGCGCCATTGGCCCGAGACCGGTGCGGCGAGGCCCCTCGCCCGCCGGGCTGAACGGCTAGCGCACGGGCGGCACGCTCAATGCGCCTCGGCCCAGTTCCTGCCCCAGCCGGCCTCGGCGACGAGAGGCACCGAGAGCCGCACCGCGGGTGAGGGCGCGCCTTCCATCACCTTGCCGACCAGCTCGGCCGTCGCGACGACCTCCGCTTCCGGCACCTCGAACAGGAGCTCGTCATGCACCTGGAGCAGCATGCGCGCGGAGAGGCCCGCCGCCTTGAGCGCCGGCGGCACGCGGATCATGGCGCGCTTGATGATGTCGGCGGCGGTGCCTTGCAGGGGCGCGTTGATGGCGGCGCGCTCCATGAAGCTGCGGCGCGCGGGGTTGCGGTCGTTGATGCCGGGCACATGCACGCGCCGCCCGAACAGCGTCGTCACATAGCCCTTCTCGCGCGCGATCTTCTTCTCGCGCTCCATATAATCGCGGATGCCGGGATAGCGCTCGAAATAGGCCTTGATGTAGGCGCCCGCCTCGCTTTGCGGAATTCCGAGCTGCGCGGCGAGGCCGAAGGCGCTGATGCCATAGATGATGCCGAAATTGATCGCCTTGGCGCGCCTCCGGACCATCGGGTCCATGCCCTCGACCGGCACGCCGAAGACCTGGCTCGCGGTCAGCGCGTGAATGTCGATGCCGTCCTGAAAAGCCTGCTTCAAGGGCTCGATCCCGGCCATCTCGGCGGCGAGCCGAAGCTCGATCTGCGAGTAATCGACCGAGAGCAGCAGCGCGCCTTCCTCGGCGATGAAGGCGCGGCGGATCTTGCGCCCTTCCTCGGTGCGGATCGGGATGTTCTGCAGGTTCGGGTCGTTCGAGGACAGACGCCCGGTCGAGGCGACCGCCAGCGCGAAGCTGGTATGCACGCGGCCGGTCTCGGGATTGATCTCCTCGACGAGGGCATCGGCATAGGTGTTCTTCAGCTTGGCGATCTGCCGCCAGTCGAGCACCTTCTGCGGCAGCGGATGCTGAAGCGCCAGCGCCTCGAGGATGTCGGCACCGGTGGCGTAGGCGCCGGTCTTGCCCTTCTTGCCGCCGGGGAGCTGGAGGTCGTCGAACAGCACCTCGCCCAGCTGCTTGGGCGAGCCGATGTTGAACTCGCGCCCCGCCATCCCATAGATCTCGGTCTCGAGCTCGGCGATGCGGCGCCCGAACTCCTCGGAGAGGCGCCTCAGCTCGGCCACGTCCACCTTGATGCCGGCGCGCTCCATCTCGACGACGACCGGCACCAGCGGCCGCTCGATCGTCTCGTAGACCGTGAGCAGCCGCTCCTCGACAAGGCGATTCTTCAGGCGGCGGTGCAGCGCGCCGCAAACGTCCGCGTCCTCGGCCGCGCAGTCGCGCGCCTTCTCGATCGGCGCCTCGGCGAAGCTGATGAGGCTCTTGCCGGTGCCGACGACGTCCGCGAGCCTGGTGCGGCGCGGCGAGAGATGCAGCCCAAGCAGCTCGTCGACATCGTGCGCATGCGCGCCGCCTTCGAGCACATAGGAGATCAGCATCGCATCGTCGATCGGCGCGAGCCGGATGCCGGCCCGCGCCAGCGCCAGCGCATCCAGCTTGATGTTGTGCCCGACCTTGAGGATGGCGGGATCCTCCAGCATCGGCTTCAGGATGCGCAAGGCTGCGGCGAACT
>Ga0247830_10000431_pt1 | contig 14974 bp, 16 predicted proteins | sample 12C_Control_Day5_FD_207766 | JGI IMG/M metagenome (GOLD analysis project Ga0247830, IMG submission 207766) | Soil microbial communities from agricultural site in Penn Yan, New York, United States - 12C_Control_Day5 | ecosystem: Environmental > Terrestrial > Soil > Agricultural land | place...
TCCGACGTGTTTGCTATTACGCTTCCCCGTCCCTATGCGCAGAAGATACGCTGAGGTTAGGCATACCGGGCTCGTGGCCCTGACATACCGCCAGCACTTCCTCCAAGGAAGGTTGGCACGACCGTCAGACTTCAGCCTTTTGGTACTTCTGCGTCATTTTTTGGGCGTGCGACGCTTGAAAGCAGGCACGCTGCGCTGTTCGAGCGATGTAGAAGGGTTACTTATCACCGGTAACGGCACTGGGGTGGGCAACTGTTCCTCAGCATGGGGGTGTGGAACACGACGTGCAGCTTTCTCGTAACAAGTTTTCCGCCAGAAACATGCGCCTAGCCACAAGCTCGCCATAGGTCCCACTCAACCTAAAGCCTCTTACAACAGTAGGAAAACGGGGATCGCCTCATGAGGGATATCCGTAGTGATCTAGAAGAACGTGCCAATGTTGTCCAAGAGCAGATCAGGAGTTCGCATGCCCATTTTGAGAATGCAGTGCGACAGCTTCAGCAGGAGCGGGATGCGCGCATAGCCGATCTCTCAGAAACTCTGGCCATGATCAAAAAGCTCATGCAATTCGAGTCCGGCGTCATGGACAAAGTGGTGACGTTGGAGAATCCGCAACCCTCGCTCGTTGACAGGATAAGGGCGGCAAACGCCGGCTAGGAGTGAGAGAAGCCTCTTATGGTGGCGTGCCGAAGGTGCTTGCCTCCAGCCAGATGTTTCACGCGGACCCTAAGCCTGGGCTTGCACCATTTTACATCGCTTGGCCGCGAGGACTTAAACGCCGCCCAGGATGTGGTGAGCCGTTCCAACTCGGCGAAGAACGCTTTTCGCTCGTCGCCACCGAGAGCAATGTATGCCGCCCCTACATAGCTCAAGCCATCGCTATCGGTGGGAGCTAGAAGAGCGCGTACTGCGCCGGTCTTTCGATCGCTATCCGTGCCGATCACCACAAACGTCGATTCAGTGAAGCATTTGGTCGTTAGCCACGTCTTGGTCCGTCCGCTGCGATAGGGAGAAATGATCAGCTTAGAGGCAACGCCCTCTAGGTTATTGTCAGCGCAGGCCTTGAAGAACGCGGCACCTGAACCGATGAACTCCTCGCTAAACTGAATGCGGCTGGTGGGATCGCCTCCGAGCAGGTGGCTCAACTCGGATCGACGATCCAAGAGGATTTGCTGGCGGAGATCGACGCCATTGAGATGGAGGAGATCGAAGGCACAAAGAATGATGTTGTTAGAGCGCGATTGAATGGACGTGGGCAGCGCATCAAAGTCCGATGAACCATTTCCATCTTGGACGATCGCCTCGCCGTCTATGATTGCTGACCTACAGCGAAGATTAGAAGCGGCGCGAACGATGCCTGGATAGCGGTCGCTCCAGTCATAGCCGTTGCGGGTATAGACTCGCGCCCTTCCCCCCTCGATCACGAGCTGGGAGCGGTATCCATCGTGTTTGATCTCGTGAATCCAGTGCTTGCCCTCGGGTGGCTGATCGACCGGAGAAGCGAGTTGGGGTTCGATGAAACGAAGGCGGGTTGTTGTTACGATAGACATAGGGCTTTCGGGGACGACACTGCACACAACTATATGAAGTTTCTAACTCTCTGAGTTTGAGGACCGCAACCCGACTGGTGCCGTACCTTGCTAGGGTGTCTGAGGGCAGCAAAGCTTTTGGGTTTCGCCCTGCTTGTGACCGTCATGCGCTCAGGCAACTCTGAGGCTTTGTGGCGCTCGTCTTTCGCGGCCGGACGCTTTTTCTTATAGGCACTATCAAACAGGGCCAAGACGATCATCGACACTACGACCGCCATCGAAGTGGCAACTAAGATCAGAAAGATCGCGCTTACTGGTCCGCTGACGACAGACATGACACTCATCCAAGCAGCGTTTCAACACTCCAAGCACTGAGGTCATAAGTCAACAGGTCCGTATCGCTTTTAGAAAAAAGAAGTGCGAGTGACCCCGTTCTAGGTGAACCCCGGAGTTGGAAGTCCCAGAACATTTTTTCCAAGGGAGGAAGTAATGAAGTGGATGCTCTTTGTTTTGGTTTTCGGTACGCATCCGGTCGAGACAAACCTTTTGTTCGATAGCCTCGATGCCTGCCTAAAAGCCGAGGAGACCATGCGTAAAGACTATGCGCGCGCTTACAGCCAGGGCACTTGGGGTACAGGCATCGGAGAGGCGAACGATCCCTCGGTTGTCAGCCGGTTCGGGCAGAGAACGACCGCAACCTGCGTGCCACATGCCTAGGAGTCCGGGAGGCGCGCGTGTCCAACGCAGGAATAATGGTATGGGGTGATTTGGTTACGGCAGTCCTCCACAGGGTTGCTTTGGCAAGTGCCGGTCGGGAGGTACGAACTCTCGGCCGGTGCGAAATCCTTCATCAAAAACTGGCCCGCCATCAGTGAAAATAATGTGGGCAGACGAGGGGGATGATGAGAAATAAATCGAGAATAGTAAATATATGCAAGGTTTTAGTGTAATTGTTGGCGGATGGGGAGGGATTCGAACCCTCGAGACGCTTACGCGCCTGCCGGTTTTCAAGACCGGTGCCTTCAACCACTCGGCCACCCATCCTTGGGCAAAAGAACTCAAACGAGCCCTTGGTGCCAGCTTAAATGGGCAAGTGCCAAGGGTCCTGCCACTTTGTCACCGATTTCTCGCCTTTTAAGGCTGGAAATCATTGCCGCGCGCAGCATTATCCGACTATCCTTGGCCCTTTCCACCACGACCTTCCCTCGCACATGAGCCGCACGCCAGACCCTTATGGCCGCGACGCGAGGCGCCCTTACCACATCCCCTTGCGCGGTTGGTGGCAGGTCGCCCAGAGGGTGTGGACCGAGAGCGGCCGCGACAATCTCTCCGTGGTCTCAGCCGGCTGCGCCTTCTTCGCGCTGTTCGCCATCTTTCCCGCGCTCTCGGCGTTGATCGCTCTTTATGGCCTTACGGCAAATCCTGCCACGGTCGAACAGCAATTCGGCATGCTCGCCGACGTGCTGCCGGCGCAGGCTTATGACGTCGTCATCGAACAGGTTCGCCGGCTCGTCCAAACCTCTGGCCAGACCCTCGGCTGGAGTCTGTTCGTCAGCCTCGCGCTCGCCTTCTGGAGCGCCACGGCCGGCACGCAGGCTCTCTTTGCCGCGCTCAACATCGCCTACGAGGAACCTGAGCGGCGCACTCTGTTTCAATTCTATCTGAGCGCCTTCACCTTCACGCTCGCCGGCATCCTCGGTGGGGTGATCATGCTGCTCGGCATCGTCTATGTGCCGGTGTGGTTCGCCCTGTTCGGCTACTCGCACGCCTTCGAACTCTTGGTGAGGATCGGACGCTGGCCGTTCCTTGCCGTTCTCATTCTCTGCCTGCTGTCGCTGCTTTATCGCTACGGACCCTGCCGTCGGGCGCCGAAATGGCACTGGGTCACTGTCGGCTCGCTGTTCGCCACCATGGTCTGGCTGCTCGCGTCGGCTGCCTTCTCCTACTACGTCTCCAACTTCGCCCATTACGACCGCTTCTACGGCTCGCTCGGCGCGGTGATCATCCTGCTCTTCTGGCTCTATATCTCGTTCTACATCGTACTAATCGGCGCCGAGATCAACGCAGAACTCGAGCTACAGACGGCGATGGACACGACGTCGGGCCCGCCGCGGCCGATCGGCGAGCGGGGCGCCTTCGTCGCCGACCACGTTGCCGGCGGTCCAACTGGCGATAAACGCCCCTCGCGGCCGGTTCTGGAGAGCGACGAGGCTAAGCCCAGCGCCACTTGAGACCAATTGGGTCTCGCGCCCTATCGCCGCAAAGGGCGTTTAGACTGGTGCCCCAGCCCGGATTTGGGCTTATGAGCGGGTGGACCAGACCTCCCGACAAGGGTAAGCGACACGACAGTGATGGAAGCTCAGTCGAAACCCAAAGCTGGTTGCGCTGGCTATGGAACACAAAGAAATCGCTGTCAGGTTTCGCACTGTGCTGTTCAAACGCGATCTGGCGCGCTCCGCCGGCTCAAGCGCCGCCGTACCACGCCGATAAGGAGGACGAGCAGCGCGCCCGCCATCGCCGCACCGAGATGGACGCTGTGCGCCGTGGCCGGATCGAGATGCTGGGTGAAGAGCGGATCGCCGGCTATGATCTCGCCAGCAATCCAGCCGAGAAGCGCGGCACCTGCCCAAACGATCACCGGGAAGCGCTCGAGGAGCGCAATGACGATGGCGGCGCCAGCCATGATGAGAGGAATGCTGACGGCTAGGCCGAACATCAGAAGCGCATAGCTTCCCCGCGCGGCGGCGGCGACGGCGATGATGTTGTCGAGGCTCATCACCACGTCGGCAATAGCCACGATCTTGATGGCCTTCCATAGGCTGTCGACAGCTTCGATCTCTCTTTCGTTCTCCTCGCCGCCGAGCAACTTGACCGCGATCCAGAACAACAGCACGCCGCCCACGAGCTTCACGTAAGGCATGGTCATGAGCTGCGTCACCATGCCGGTGAAGACGACGCGGAGCGAAATTGCCACCAGCGTGCCGAGCACGATGCCCCACATGCGCTGGCGCGGAGGAAGCTTGCGGCAAGCGAGCGCGATGACGACGGCGTTGTCGCCCGACAGAAGAACATCGATCCAGATGATCTGTAAAACGGCGAGCCAAAAGCCGGGATCTTCAACGCTCATTCTGCTGCTCTGTCCCCGCTCGCGCGCATTGGCCGGATCTACGAATCCGGCAAAGTCGTGCCTTACTTTTTGCCGCCAAAAGCGGCAAAGCCAAGACGGATATAAGCCTTCCGAGTCTGGATTGAAGGAGGCGGCCTCGACTTTATCTTCGGCCAATGCCTTGTTCTTGCCCTTGTTTCCGGGAGGGACAAGGTGAACCCGATGGACTATTCTTCCCCGCGCGCCGCCCGCGAATCGGGCGAATTTGTGCTCAGCTCACAATGGGGGGAACCGATGAGCCTTGACGTAACGGTGGTCAATCCGCTTATCGCCTTGATCGCTGGAATCCTGATTCTGCTCATGCCACGGCTGTTGAACTACGTCGTGGCGATTTATCTGATCGTGATCGGAGTCCTTGGGCTCGCGCATCATTTTAACATGTAGGTTCAATCGGGACGTGGGTTGCCGGTAATCACGCACAAATGGCAAGGATGACCTGGAACCGTCCTGGCTAATGACCTATAGTTCCCGCCTCACGTTCAACTCAAGGGAGAGACCCCTGCCGCGCAGGCACGCCTCAATTTTCGCTAGGCGCGTTCAGACGCGCCGGGTGGCCAGGCTCTGTCATGCCGCGGTCTGCTCCCTGGTCTTGGCTCTGGGACTTGCCGCGTTCGCGCTCGCGCATGTGGGCGAAGCGCACGATGGCGGGAGTGGGCGCGTTATTCTCGCCGAGGCGCCGGCAAATGCCGACGACGACGCACAAGCCAAGAAGAAGGCCTATGTCTGGTCTGCCTTGCGTACCGGCTCGATGCTTCGGCTCCGCGGACTTGTCCCCTCGGAGGAGGATCGCAGGATCGTGCTCGGCATGGTCAAGGCCCACTTCGCCGATCTCGAGGTCGAGGATCGTCTCAAGATCGCTGAAGGCGGTCCGCCGCGCGAGCAATGGCTCGGCGCCGTCAGCTTCGGGCTGAAGCAATTGTCGCATCTGAAGCAGGGATCGGCGCGGCTCCTGAACGAAGGGCTGAAGGTCGACGGCGAGGCGCGCAGCGCCAACGACTATGCCGAAGTGAAGAAAGCGCTCACCGGACCCATGCCGACCGGCCTTACCATCTTGAACGACCACGTGCGGCCGCCGCTTGCCGACCCGTACGTCTTCGCCGCCTCGCTTGGGCCGGACACACTCGTGCTCACGGGAAGCGTGCCGAGCGAGGAACGCCGCAAGGACCTGAAGGAGCTGGCGCGCCGGCTGTTCGAGCGTCCGATGCTCGACGACCAGCTTCAGCTTGCCTCTGGCGCACCGAAACGCTGGAACGACGCCGTGGAAGCTGCACTCCGCGCACTGAGCCGTCTCGATTCAGGCAAGATCTCGATTTCGGGGTTGGCACTCTCCATCGAGGGCTTGGCGCCTGACAAGGGTACGGCGGTCGCCGTGTCCTACCAGCTCAAGCGCGACCTGCCGTCGCTGTTCTCCTCCTCCGAAAGCATCAAATGGAAGGAGGCCGACATGTCGGGCAGTGCCGGCGCCATGATCGTCCCGCGCATAAACGAGATCATCAAGACCGATAACGGGCAGGCGACCGGGTCTCTGCCGCTCAGCCCAAAATCGCCGCGTAGCAGCAATTAGACTAGTCGTTCGCCGCGAGAAAACTTCCGATCACTTCGACGGTTTCCGGCTCATTCAGCACCGGCGCGTGCCCCTGGCCCGGCACGGTGAGCGTGCGCAGGTTGGGATGGCGCTCGACCATGGTCTCGACGGTTTCGCCGCTCAGCAAGTCTGAGTTCGCTCCGCGTATAACAAGCGCGGGAAATTGCCCGAGGGCGATGAATTGCGGCCAGAGATCAGGCTGCTTACGTCCGAGGGCACCGAAGGCGCGCGCGAGCTTTCGGTCATAGCTCTGCGCCGGCTTGCCGTTGCGCCCCTCGTTGAAAACCGCCCGCGCGATCTCCTCCCACTGCCAGGATTCGATGGCGGGAAAAGCGCGCTCGTTCATCTCGCGCAGCAAATGGGCGGCATCTTCCCAACTGCGAGGCACCCTGGTGCGTCCGACATAGCCCATGATGCGCGCCAACCCCGTCGCCTCGATCACCGGACCGATGTCATTGAGCACCACGACGCCCATCGCCGTTGGGCGGACCGCCGCCATCATCATGGCGATGATACCGCCGCGCGACGTGCCGATGATGGCAGCCTCATGCAGATCCTGGAGCGTCATGAAATCAAGCGTGTCGATCAGCTCTATGAAGGGGGTATAGTTGCGCCAGTATCGATCGTATTGCGAGCCGCCGCGGCCGCGATAGTCGACGCAATAGACCGACCTTGGGCGCTCCGGATGATGCGACAGATAGCTCGCGAGATAATGGAAGTCGCGACCGTTGCGCGTAAGACCAGGCAGGCAGATGACAGGCCTCGCCTTCGACTGTGGCGCGGGATAGAGGCGGACATGCAGGCGTAGATCGTCGAAGGACGCGTAGTACAAGTCTCGCCACAGCTCGCCGTTAAGCTCGGTCATGTCGGTGATTAGCGGTTTAAGAAACGGTCTCGACGGATACGGGGGTCTACCCTTTAGTCTTTCACCTGAATTCCGGTGCGAGCAAGCCTACCGCCTTGGCTTACTCGGATTTTGCCTGCTTCATCGCTTTCGGCGCGGCCGCACGGCGGCCGCGATTGAGGTCTTGTACCAGTTGCAGCGCCTTCTCGCTGCCCGACAGCCGGGAGCGGTAAAGCTGCAACGCCTCCATGATCTTCTTCACGTAGTCCCGAGTCTCGGTGAAGGGGATGCGCTCGATCCAATCGATCGGATCGACGTCAGGATTGCGCGGATCACCGAACGCCTTCATCCAATCCTGAACCCGGCCGCCCCCGGCATTATAGGCCGCAAGCGAAAGAAAATAGGAGCCGCGATAGCTGTCGATCAGATCGCGCAGATGCGCTTCGCCAAGCTGCGCATTGTAGGTCGGGTTGGTGAGCTCGGAAGGCGCGTACTTCACCTTAAACTGCTTGGCAACCATCCTTGCGGTGCCCGGCATGAGCTGCATCAAGCCGGCTGCCCCCACTGGGCTCTTGGCTTTGGCGTTGAACTCGCTCTCCTGGCGCGACAGCGCGTGCACCAGCGCCGGGTCGACGCGATCGGTGAGCAAGCTCTTGTAGTTCGGAATGACGCCGACTGGCAGCGCATAGTCGCCGACGGGAAGGTCGCGATTGAAGGCGATCTTGGCGAGCCTGAGCGCAATTTGCGGGGTCTCTACAATCTTGGCAAATTCGGCGAGCAGCACGACCTCACCCGGGTTGGTGAGCTTGCGCGACAATGCCAGGAAGAATTGCGGGGCGACGCCGTCCATGTTGGCGGAATAGGCGACCCCGATGGCGCGCACCGCATCGTTTGACATGAAGCTCCGGATGTCGGCCTCAGTGGGCTTCGGTGTCGGCGTGACGGCAAGATTGGCCGGCTTGGCATCAAGCGCCTGCCGTCCGAGCTGGCCGTAAAAATATTGCGGGTACTTCGCCGCGGCGTGGAAATGCACGAGCGCCGAACCATTGTCGCCGAGCGCAAGAGCAGTGCGCCCAAGCCAATATTCCCCAAGAGCAAGATTCTTGGAGCCCTTGGCGGCGGCGCGAAGCGCCTGGAAGTGGCCCAGCGCCTTTTCCGGCTCGGCAAGGAAGCGAAGCGCAATCCAACCAGCGAGGAACTCCGCCTCGATATAGGCGTCGCCCGAAATCGGACCGTGCTTTGCGGCGATGTCGTAGGCAATGCGCGGATGTCCGGAATTGAGCGCGATGCGGCAATTGAGGCGCCGCTCGTCCCACCAGCCTTCGAGATCGATCAGCTTGTCTGGCTCGTCCGGCGCATCGAGCAGCATCTTCCAGGCTTCCTGGTCGCGATCCTTGCGGCGGAGCCATTGGATGCGGTTGTACAGCAAGCCGATGTCGCCATTGGTGGCGCTTGCGGGGATGGCGTCGAGCAACTTGCCGGCGTTCGCCCCGCGCTTCACCACGGCGATGCGCGCCGCTACTTTCTTCTGCTCTGCGGCGGGCAAGAGCTTTGACGTGCGGAGCGCAATTTCCGCGCTCGCCTTACTGTCAGGGAAGAGCAGCTTGTCGATGCGAGCCTGATGGTCGGCGTTGGTCAGCATCGAGCCGTAGCGGTCGAGGATCTTTTTCTCCACGGCAAGATTGAGCTGATAGTTGCGCCAGGCGGAGATGATGAGGTCGCGCGCAGCAGGCTCGTTATTCTCCTTGATGAAGGCGGCTGCGAGCGCGGCCTTGCCGGCGCCGGTGAGCGGGCTGCCCTTGCCGAAGAAGGCTCTTACCCTTTCGGGACTCGCATCGGCGAGGAATAGAGCGATCTCGGCACGCTCGCGCAGCTCCTCTTGGCCTGGCCATAGCGGATTGGCAAGGCGGAATTCTTCGATCGCTTCGGCGGAAGCATCGTAATCGCCGTTACGGTATTCGAACCAGGTGGCAAGCTTGCGCGCGGCACTGTCCTGGATTCGCGCGACCGCGGCATGCGCGCCGGCGTCGTCGCCTCTATAGCTCGCGCCGAACGCCGTCTTGAGATTGGCGGCATCTGATGCGCTGAGCTGGTAGTCAAGGAGAGGCTTCAAGATGTTGGCGTAGGCTGAATTGGAAACAGCCTTTGGCGGTACCGGCGTCGCGAGCGGGACCGGAGCCAAGAGCGAGGGATCCGGCATGTGGACCAGAGGATTAGCCGCGGCCTTCGTCTCGGTCTGAGGCTTGCGGTCGGGAAGCGGAATGCCGGTCCCCTTCGGCGGCGCCTTGGTGGTGATGGCGGCAGGCACCTCATGCGGGAGCGGCTGCTCGGCGACGGCGCCAGTCATGTCCGGGGCTGCCGGCGCCACTACATCAGTACTTGCGGGAGCAGGGGCGGAGGTCGAGGCAGCCAGTCTATTGGGATTGCGGTCCGGCAACGGCACCACGACCGGCTTTGCGACCTTCTTTGCGGGCTTTGTTGCCTTCGCCGTGTGCGACTTGGAGGCTTGTTTCTTAGCCGCCAGCGCTCCCGTAGCCATCGGCGGCGGGAGGAACAACGCACAGAAAACAAAGAGTGATACGGTCGCCTTTAAGCGTTTCATTCTCGTCGATCGGTCCGGTTTCGCGATCCCGCCAAAATAAGCAGCGAGGATTTCCCCCTAAGTCCGGGGCGCCGCGACGAAGGCACAATACTAACCTGCCAAACTCAACAATGTCTGAACTAACCTGCCAAACTCAACAATGTCTGAAAAAATCCGGCGGAAAGATGACTTGGCATCCGCGGCTTACGGGACCGAGTGTTTACAGTCTTGCCGCTAAGACGCGGAAATACCTAGAATTCTGCCAAAGCCGGGTAGGGAGCACAGTGTGGCCGAAACAGCGCGCCGGGGATCCTTCGAGCAAGAGATGAGGAGTGCGCAACTGCCATCCGGCAAAACCCTATTGCCCGCCGTCATTTTTTAAGCCCATAAGCTCAACCGTCTTTACCCCAGGAGCGAATTCGTGCCCATGCCTCCCTTCCAAGGCTCGATCACGGCCCTTATCACGCCTTTCAAGAACGGCGCGGTCGACGCCAAGACCTTCCAGCGCCTTGTCGAGTGGCAGATCGACCAGGGCACGCATGGGCTCGTCCCGGTGGGCACCACCGGCGAATCGCCGACGCTCACCCATGAAGAGCATACGCAGGTCATCGAGCTTTGCATCGAGGCCGCCGCGGGCCGCGTTCCGGTGATCGCCGGCACAGGCTCGAATTCCACCTCGGAAGCGATTACGCTCACCCGCTTCGCCAAGGAGGCCGGCGCCGACGGAGCGCTCGTGGTCACGCCCTATTACAACAAGCCGACACAGGAAGGACTGTACCTCCACTACAAGGCGATCAACGACGCGGTCGATATCCCGATCATCATCTACAACATCCCCGGGCGCAGCATCGTCGACATGTCGGTCGAGACCATGGCGCGGCTGTTCAAGCTGCCGAACATCGCCGGCCTCAAGGACGCGACCGCCAATTTGACGCGGGTGAGCCAGCAGCGCGCGGCGATGGGAACCGAGTTTGTGCAGCTCTCGGGCGAGGACGCGACCGCGCTCGGCTTCAATGCCCATGGCGGGCAGGGATGCATCTCGGTGACCGCCAATATCGCGCCGGCGCTGTGCTCCGAGTTTCAGCTCGCTTGCCTCGGCAGCAACTTCAAACGCGCGCTCGAGATCCAGGACCGCCTGATGCCGCTGCACGACGCACTGTTCGTCGAATCGAATCCGGGTCCGGTGAAATACGCCGCCGAGAAGCTCGGACTATGCTCGGCCGAAACACGGCTGCCGCTCGCGCCGCTCGCTCCCCACTCCAAGGCCAAGGTCGACGCAGCCCTCGCTCAAGTCGGCCTCGTCGGCGTCTAGTGCCGGGTCAAGCCGATGGCGCAAAAGCGCGAGAGCGGCAAGCTTGTCGCCGAGAACCGCAAAGCCCGCTTCAACTATGCGATCGAGGACACGCTCGAGGCCGGCCTCGTTCTGACCGGTTCCGAGGTGAAGTCGCTGCGCGCCGGCAAGGCCAACATCGCCGATGCCTATGCCTCGGATGAAGGCGGCGGCGCGCTCTATCTGATCAACGCCCATATCGCCGAATACGCGCAGAGCCGCGTCAACCATGAGCCGACGCGGCCGCGCAAGCTTCTGCTGCACAAGCGCGAGCTCGGCCGGCTGACGGGCGCGATCCAGCGGCAAGGCATGACGGTCGTGCCGCTCAAGCTCTATTTCAATCAGCGTGGACTTGCCAAGGTCCTGCTCGGCCTCGCCAAGGGCAAGAAGCTGCACGACAAGCGCGAGACGGAGAAGAAGCGCGATTGGGACCGGCAGAAGGGCCGCCTGATGCGCGAGAAGGGATAGGGGAGTCTGGAACCCGGCGCCATGAACGACGGCGATGTCTCTCACCTCGTGCCGGGCCTAGCCCTGCCGCGCATTTCGCTTCCGGCAACGACGGCCGGCGAGAGTTGCATCGCCGAGGTAGAAGGGACCAGCGCACTCATCGTCTATCCCTGGACCGGGCGTCCGGAAGCCTCGAATCCGCCGAACTGGGACGACATCCCTGGAGCACATGGTTCGACGCCGGAGCTCGAGGGCTTTCGCGACCTCGCCGGCGAATTCGCATGGCTCAATGTCGGCCTGTTTGGCTTGAGCCGGCAGACGACAGACTGGCAGCGCGAGATGGCCGCGCGGCTTCGGCTTACCTTCCCGATCCTGAGCGATGCGGACGGACGCTTCGCCTCCGCGCTCTCCCTACCCAGCTTCGCAACCAGCGGAGAGAGCTACCTGAAAAGACTCACGCTCGTCGTTTCGTCCGGCATCATTGAGACACTATTCTTCCCGGTACCCGATCCCGCCTCTCATGCCGGCCATGTACTGCAATGGCTAAAAGAGAAGGCGGCGCGGAGCGCCTAGAGGACGTCGTCCTCGATGTCCTCGACGGAATAGCCGAGCCGGTCCAAGCCTTCCTCGAGATAGTCGGCAAGGAGCGGCATGCCGAGGAGATATTCTTCGGTGCGATTGACATGCTCGGTGCGCGCGGTTTCGAGTGCCTCGTCGAGCTCCTCCGGACCGAATGACCCCCTGCCGATCCAGGCAAGCGCAACCAGGCTCGCCTGCTCGTCCTCGTTCATGTCCTGAATGAAGCTTTTGAGCTCCGACCGCGTCGCGTCGTCGCTGAACGATTCGAGGATGGAGTCCGCATCATGATCGGAGGTTGCTCCGTCATCCCAGGCGGCAACCTTGGCGGCGACTTCGCGCGCCTTGACGATCACATGGCCGATCTTGATCGGCGAGATTTCCAACGCCGCCATGGCCTCTCCTCGAGGGCTTGCCCGCAACATGAAGCCAGCATGCCCGAGTTGGCGCGGCCCAGCAACACTCTCAGCTTCGCTTGCCAAGCTTGAGCTCGTCGGCGATGCACCTCAGGACCGCCTCGAACATCGGCGTGGTCAGGCGCCCGGTATTCGTGTTCTGGCGCGAGCAATGATAGCTGTCGAACAGCACCTGGCCGGTCGCAAGCTCGACACGCGCGCCGTGGGCGAAGGGGTAGTCGCGTCGCTTCAACCCCCACGCGTCGAGCGTACTCTCATGGGCGATGCGTCCCAGCGCCAAGATAACGCGGAGCTTTGGCAGGGCGGCGATGCGCGCCTCCAGGAACTGCCGGCAGTGAGTGATTTCGCTCGGCGTGGGCTTGTTCGCCGGGGGCACGCAGCGCACGGCATTGGTGATCATGCAGTCGACGAGCGTGAGCGCCTCGGGTCGAGCTGGATCGTGAGAACCCTGGGCAAGTCCAACCTTTAGCAAGGTGCGGTAGAGCAGCTCGCCGGCGTAGTCTCCGAGGAAGGGCCGTCCTGTGCGGTTCGCGCCCTTCAGTCCTGGCGCGAGCCCAACGATGAGCAGCCGCGCCGTGTCGCCTCCGAATGACGGCACAGCACCGTTGAACCAATTGGGATGCGCGGCACGGTTCGTCGCGCGGAAAGCGACGAGCCGCGGACAGATTGGACAATTCGGCGGGGCTTCGGGAAGCTGTGCTTGGGTCGGCTGGGCGACGGACATACGCTATGCCTAGACCTAAATCCAACCAAAGAGAATCGTCATGCCCGGCCGAAGTGCCGGGCATCCACGAATTTCCGCGCGCGTGCTAAGGAAGACGTGGATGGCCGGGACAAACCCGGCCATCACGGAACTAAATCAAGTCCTAGCGTGAAACGACCGTCAGGTCTCGATCAGATCCTCAGAGTCGAACTCCTCGGCTGGCTCGGGCTTGCGGCGCTGCTCGCGCTGGGCGCGCTCGGCAGGATCGCGGCCGATCTCGTTTTGCAGATGCGCAAGGTCGATGAACTGATCCGCCTGGCGGCGAAGCTCATCCGCAACCATGGGCGGATTGGTGGCGAGCGTCGATACCACACTGACCCGCTTGCCCTTGTGCTGCAAAGCATCGACCAGAGAGCGAAAGTCGCCGTCGCCAGAGAACAGGACGATATGATCGAGATGCTCCGATAGCTCCATTGCGTCGACGGCGAGCTCGATGTCCATATTACCCTTGATCTTGCGCCGGCCGGTGGCGTCGGTGAACTCCTTGGTCGGCTTGGTGACCATGGTGTAGCCGTTATAGTCGAGCCAATCGATTAGCGGCCTGATGGAGGAATACTCCTGATCCTCGGCGAGCGCCGTATAGTAGAGCGCTCGCACGAGCTGGCCCTTACTGCCGAACAGCGCGAGCAGCCGCTTGTAATCGATGTCGAAGCCGAGCGATTTGGCGGTGGCGTAGAGATTGGCGCCGTCAATGAAAAGAGCGACGCGCTCCATCGGGTAGAAATGCATTTTTTTGAATCCTAACGTTAGCAATATTGAAGCAGGGAACGAGCAGCCTTGAGGGAAATTGCGAGCTCGAAGCTGCCTTAGAAACATAGGAACGGAGAGGTGGCGGCGCAATCGAATGGGCATGGGAAAATCCTGGTAGGCCTGGGTGCAAATTGTCCCGGGCGGTGGGGGAGTCCGGTCCACGCGCTCCGTCGGGCGATTGCCGAGATCGAGCGGAGGGGCGTCGTGGTCGAGGCCGTCTCCCCACTCTATGAAACCGCAGCACTTGGAGCAGCGCGCCAGCCGCCTTACATCAATCAGGTGGCGCTGATCGCCACGCGTCTGCCAGCGCCATCCCTGTTGCGGCTACTGAATGAGATCGAGAGGCAGTCGGGGCGCCGAGGCGGCAGGCCATGGGGCGCGCGCACCCTCGACCTCGACATAATCGACTATAAGGGGCTCATTGTGGGCCGGTCGAAGGTGCTGAAAGGTGTGCCGCGCGAGCGTGTCAGGCCGCTCGTCCTGCCACATCCCCAGCTCGAGAACCGCCCCTTCGTGCTGAAGCCGCTTCTCGACGTCGCGCCGGAGTGGCGCCATCCGGTAACGAAAACGAGCGCAAAGGAGCTATGGCGCCGGGTCAAGAAGCGCGGGCAGGGAAGCGTTCTTAAGCTGGTATCCTAACGGGCGGAAATCCTGTGCTTTACCTTGCCAGGCCAGCGCGAACCGCCTAAATAAGGGAAAAGCTTCTCTAATCGACACAAGGATTTGCTGATGGCTCGCGTTACCGTCGAGGATTGCATCGACAAGGTGCCCAACCGCTTCGAGCTCGTACTGCTTGCGGGCCACCGGGCGCGCACGATTTCTGCCGGCGCCCAGATCGCCGTGGACCGCGACAACGACAAGAATCCGGTGGTTGCGCTTCGCGAGATCGGCGACGAAAGGATCGCATGCGACGATCTTAGGGAAGACTTCATCCACTCCATGCAGAAATACGTGGAAGTCGACGAGCCTGAAGCAGAAGCCGTGCCC
>Ga0247830_10000434_pt1 | contig 14889 bp, 8 predicted proteins | sample 12C_Control_Day5_FD_207766 | JGI IMG/M metagenome (GOLD analysis project Ga0247830, IMG submission 207766) | Soil microbial communities from agricultural site in Penn Yan, New York, United States - 12C_Control_Day5 | ecosystem: Environmental > Terrestrial > Soil > Agricultural land | place: USA...
ACTACCTCCAGATCGACGCGGCGGTGAACCGCGGCAATTCCGGCGGCCCGTCCTTCAATCTGGATGGCGAGGTCATCGGCATGAACACCGCGATCTTCTCGCCCTCCGGCGGCAATGTCGGCATCGCTTTTGCCGTGCCGGCCGCGCTTCTCAAGGAAGTTGTCGGCCAGCTGCAAGAGCATGGCACCGTCGATCGCGGTTGGCTCGGCGTCGTCATCCAGAATGTGAGCGACGACATTGCCGACTCGATCGGTCTTAGCGAGGCCAAGGGCGCCATGGTGACCAAGGTTGCCGAGGATGGCCCTGCCGCCAAGAAAGACGTCAAGGCCGGCGACGTCATCGTCGCGGTCAATGGTGACAAGATCGACGACTCGCGTGACCTCGCCCGCAAGATCGCCGAGCTGCACCCCGACACCGAGGTGAAGCTCTCGATCGTCCGCTATGGCGACAAGCACGACGTCGACATGAAGCTTGGCACCTTCCCGAGCGGCAAGAAGCTTGCTGCGCTCGAGGATGACAAGCCCGCCGACACCAGCGAGCAACTCGACAATCTCGGGCTGTCGCTTGCCCCCGCCGTGAAGGTTCCTGGTGCCGGCGAGGACGGTGTCGTGATCACCGATGTCGATCCCAACAGCGATGCCGCCGACAAAGGCCTCAAGGCCGGCGATGTCATTCTCCAGGTTGCCGGCGAGACCGTGTCGCAGCCTGGCGATGTCGCCAAGGGCGTCAAGAAAGCGATGGAAAAGGCCAAGGACAAGGACAAGGTCAATGTCCTGGTTCAGGTTAAGACCGGCGATCAGACGCGCTTCGTTGCGCTTTCCCTGAAGAAGGCAAAGGTTTAACGCCTTCAACGCCGGAGGGCGGCGCGGTTCCCCCCGCCGCGCCGCCCACCCTCGTTATCCATTTGCGAGGACTCCATGACCTCGCTGTTGAATGAAATAGAACTCGCCGCTAGGAACTCTCCAACCATGCGCGTGCTGGTGATCGAAGACGATCAGGAGACGGCGAGCTTTCTTCGCCGGGCTCTGAAAGAACAGGGCCACGTCGCGGAGTATGCCGCAGATGGGCAGACCGGGCTCGAGCTCGCGCGCGCCAACGCCTACGATGTCCTCATTGTCGACCGGATGCTGCCGAAATGCGACGGCCTGACCGTGATCGGCTCACTGCGCGCCGAGGAGATCAGAACGCCGGCCCTCATCTTGAGCGCGCTCGGCGAGGTCGATGATCGGGTCAAGGGTCTCCGCGCCGGCGGCGACGACTATCTCACCAAGCCCTATGCCTTCAGCGAGCTGCTCGCCCGCATCGAGGCGCTCGCCAGGCGCACCTCGCCGGAGGAGGGCAGCACCCGCTTCGTGGTCGGCGATCTCGTGCTCGACCGGCTCTCGCACAAGGTGACGCGCGCCGGGGAAGCGATTATTCTCCAGCCGCGAGAATTTCGCTTGCTGGAATATCTCATGAAACATGCGGGCCAGGTGGTGACCCGCACCATGTTGCTCGAAAACGTATGGGATTATCACTTCGATCCGCAAACCAACGTCATCGACGTGCATGTCTCGCGGCTCAGGTCAAAGATCGACAAGAACTTTGGGACGCCGCTGCTGCACACAGTCCGCGGCGCCGGCTACACCATCCGTGACAGCGCTCACTAAGCTTTTCCGCACCACGACCTTTCGCCTGTCGCTGACCTATCTTGCGCTGTTCGGCGCGGCGGCGGCCGTGGCCATCTTCTACATTTATTGGAACACCACCGTGCTGCTGACCCGGCAGCTGCACGACACCATCGACGGCGAGCTGAAGGGTCTCGCCGAGCAGTACACCGCAGGCGGGCTGAATCGGCTCGTTCGCACGGTTGCCGACCGCAGCGAGACGCCGGGCAATAGCCTTTATTTCGTTGCCGATCCGGAAGGCCGCCGCCTCGCCGGCAATCTCGCCAGCATCACGCAGCAACTCTCCAACAGTCTCGGTCCGGTCGAGTTCGAATATAGCCGCCCCGCGGAGGGTGGCATCGAGACGCGGCTCGCCTTCGCCAACGTGTTCCGGCTGCCAGGCGGCTACCGCCTCATCGTCGGCCGCGACATCGAGGACCGCCGCGAGCTTGCGCGCGTGATCCGCTCCGCCATGCTGTGGGGGCTCGGCGTCATGGTGCTGTTCGGCATCGGCGGCGGGTATCTGGTGAGCCGCAATCTGCTGGCCAGGATCGACGCCGTCGCCGCCACGAGCCGCACCATCATGGAAGGGGATCTCACCGGGCGCTTACCGGTGAACGGCTCCGGCGACGAGCTCGACCGCCTGTCGGAAAGCCTGAATCTTATGCTGGCGCGGATCGAGCAGCTGATGGCCGGCTTGCGTGAGGTCTCCGACAATATCGCGCACGATCTCAAGACTCCGCTCAACCGCTTGCGCAACCGCGTCGAAGCGGCATTGCACGAGCCATACGGCGAGCCGGCCTACCGCGAGGCGCTTGAGCACACGATCGAGGAGGCAGACGGGCTGATCAAGACCTTCAATGCGCTCCTGTCCATTGCCAGGCTCGAAGCTGGCGCCGGCGGCGACAACAAGGAGTGCCTTGACGTTGCCGCGCTCGTCCGCGACGTGGCCGAGCTTTACGAGCCTGTGGCCGAGGAACGTGGGATCGTATTGAGGGCCGAGCCGGTTGAGCCGGTGTACGTGCGCGCCGATCGTCAATTGCTCGGCCAAGCCATTGCCAATCTCATCGATAATGCCATCAAGTACGGTGCGCCTGATCGAGCCCAAGGCGGCAACGGATCGGAGCCGGAAGTGAGCGTGACCACCGAGGCGAGGGGACCCATGGCGGAAATCGTCGTCACCGATCGCGGACCCGGCGTGCCGAGCTCAGACCGCGAGCGCGTGCTCGGCCGCTTTGTCAGGCTCGAGGCGAGCCGGTCTGAGCCGGGAAGCGGGCTGGGCCTAAGCCTCGTCTCGGCAGTGGCGCGGCTGCATGGCGGGGGGCTCAGGCTTGAGGACAACCAGCCCGGACTGAAGGTGGTGCTGTCGCTGCCAGCCGACACTCACGCTCTCGTCAACGGAGCGGCGCATCAGGCGTCCGGGCAAGAGCTAAGGCCGGCGTGACGGCGTTCTTCGAGCGCATCGCCGAGCATCCGGCGATTTGCGACGCGGCGCGCGGCGTCGACATCATCGACAGTTTAACCAAGGGGCTCGGCGCGTCTCTAGAGCTTGCGCATGCGGCAAAGCTTCTGCGAGACGATCGGAAGGTACGTGACCTGATCGCGGGCGCTTTGGCGTGCGCGCCCTATCTTGCTGCGATCGCCCAGCTTGATCCTTCGCTGCTTGCCGACTGCCTGATCCGCGATCCAGACGTCCATCTCGAACAGGCGAGTGCGGAGCTTGCCGCAGCGGCCGAAGCGGCGAAAACGCCGAAGGACGCCATGGTCGCGCTGCGGCGCTACAAGCGGCGGATCGCGCTTCTCGTTGGCCTTGCCGATCTCGGCGGCGTGTGGCCGACGGAAGCGGTGCTCAGGGCTATGAGTGTCGCGGCCGAGGCTGCCGTCGATCAGGCTGTCAGGTTCCTGTTTCGTCAGGCGCACGCAGCCGGCCAGATCGCCGGGCCCCTGCCGGCAACGCCACGCGGCTATTTCGTCATCGCCATGGGCAAGCTCGGTGGTTACGAGCTCAATTATTCAAGCGACATCGACATCATCGTCTTCTACGACGCCGACGAGGCGGGCCTCGCGCCCGGCGTCGAGCCGTCGACCGGCTTCGTGCGGCTCACGCGCGAGCTGGTGCGCCTCCTCCAGGAGCATACCGGCGACGGCTATGTGTTCCGCACGGATCTGCGGCTCCGCCCCGACCCTGGGGCGACGCAAGTCGCGCTCTCCACCGACGCGGGCCTCACCTATTACGAGAGCTTCGGCCAGAATTGGGAACGCGCCGCCCTGATCAAAGCGCGCGTCATTGCCGGCGATATCGACGCCGGCGAAGAGTTCCTGCGGCAGCTCGCGCCGTTCATTTGGCGCAAATATCTCGACTTCGCGGCCATCGCCGATATCCACGCCATGAAGCGGCGCGTGCATGCCCATAAGGGCCACGGCAAGATCGCGGTCGCAGGCCACGACATCAAGCTCGGGCGCGGGGGCATCCGCGATATCGAGTTCTTCGCGCAGACCCAGCAGCTTATCGCCGCAGGGCGGCATCCTGAGCTCAGGCTGCGCGGCACGATCGAGACGTTGCTGGAGCTGGCAAAGGGGGGATGGATCGAGCCGAAGGCCGCGAACGATCTCACCCACGCTTATCTGTTCCTGCGCCGGGTCGAGAACCGACTGCAGATGATCGGCGATCAGCAGACCCACACGCTGCCGGACGAACCTGAAGAATTGCGCCGGGTGGCCGCGCTGTCAGGCTTTGCCGATACCGATGCCTTCGCCGATGCTCTGGTCGCGGAGCTCGCCAGGGTCGAGAGCCATTACGGCGCGCTGTTCGAAAAGCTGCCGCCGCTACCTGAGGCCGCTCCAAGCATCGTGCTGCCGAGCGACGAGGGCGATCCCGCCGCCCTTGCCGCGCTCGAGAAGCTCGGCTTTCGCAATCCCAAGCAGGCCATCGCCGCAGTCCGCGCCTGGCAGTCCGGCCGCTACCCCGCAACGCGGAGCGCCCGCGCCCGCGAGCGCCTCTCCGAATTCCTCCCCTCGCTGCTCGATACTTTCGGCCGCACTGCCGAGCCTGACCTCGCGCTCGCCACCTTCGACAAGGTCATGGCCGAGATGCCTGCCGGCGTGCAGCTCTTCTCCCTCCTTGCCGCCAATCCCAGCCTGTTGCGGCTCGTCGCCGACATCATGGGGACCGCGCCGCGGCTTGCCTCCGTCCTTGCCCGCCGCCCGCGTTTGCTCGATGCCGTGCTCGATCCTGGATTCTTCGGCGCTGTCCCGACGCCGGCCAAGCTCAAGGAGCTGGTGCAAAGATCGCTGGCACAAGCTACCGACTATCAGGACGCGCTCGACCGCGCCCGCATCGTCGGGCGTGAGCAGGGGTTCCTCGTCGGTGTCCGCGTCATCTCGGGGACGGTGTCGGCGTCGCAGGCGGGCGCCGCGTACGCCACGCACGCCGAAACTCTGATCGAGACCCTTGCCGGCCGCGTCGAGGCCGAGCTTGAGCGCCAGCATGGGCGGGTGCCCGGCGGGCATGCCGCCGTGGTGGCGATGGGGAAACTTGGAGGCCGCGAGATGACCGCGACCTCCGATCTCGACCTCATCACCGTCTATGATTTCGCTGGCGAGCGGGCGCAGTCGGAAGGTGCCAAGAGCCTCTCAGGCAGCCAATACCATATGCGCTTCACCCAGAGGCTGATCGCGGCGCTCTCGGCGCAGACGGCTGAAGGCTCGCTCTATCAGGTCGATATGCGGCTGAGGCCCTCCGGCAACCAGGGACCGGTTGCGACCAGCCTCGCAAGCTTCGTCGACTATCAGCGGAACTCGGCCTGGACGTGGGAGCATCTCGCGCTCACCCGCGCCCGCGTCGTCTCCGGCCCACCTGAGCTTCGGCGCACCATCGAGCGCACCATCTCGGAGGTGCTGCGGCGTCCGCGCGACCGGGCGCAGGTCGCAGCCGATGTCCGCATCATGCGGGCGAAGATCGAGGAGGAGAAGGGGACGCGGGACGTCTGGGACCTTAAGTATGTCCGCGGCGGCCTGATCGATATCGAGTTCCTCGCTCAGTTCCTGCAAATCGTCAGCGCGCACGATCATCCCGAGGTGCTCAATCAAAACACCGTTATTGCGCTCAACAAGCTGCTCCAGGCGAAGGCGCTCGAGCCTGGCGATGCGGAGATCCTCATCCCGGCGGCCACGCTCTATCACACGCTGACGCAATGCTTGCGGCTTTGCCTCGACAAGCCCTTCGTTCCGGACGAGGCGCCGCGGGCATTGAAAGATCTGCTGGCGCGGGCGTCCGACATGCCCGACTTCGCCACACTCGAGGCCATGCTCAAGGAGAAGCTCGCCGCGGTGCACGAGCTGTACGAGCGTATCGTTGCTTGAGGTGTGAGGCGCTGGGCTAGGCGGAAGCCTCCTCGTCGGCGACCTCTACGGTCGCAGCCTTGATGGGCAGCGTGCAGGTCACGGTCGTGCCCTCGCCTTCGCGGCTCTTGATTTGCAGGCTGCCGCCATGCAGCTCGACCAGCGCGCGGGAGATGGCGAGCCCAAGCCCGCTGCCCTGATGGCTCTTGGAGAACTGGTTCTCGACCTGCTCGAACGGGCGGCCGAGCTTCCTGATGTCGGCTTCGGGGATGCCGATGCCGGTATCCTTGATGGAGATGCGCACGAGGCCGCGGCTCCGCGACAGATGCACATCGACGCTGCCGCCGTCGCGGGTGAACTTCACCGCATTCGACAGGAGGTTGAGGAACACCTGCTTCAGGGCACGGCGGTCGGCCTCCACCACGAGCTTTGAGGGGCCGTGGCGGGAGAGAATGATGTCGCGCTCGCCGGCTGCCTGACCGACCACCTTCATGCTGTCCTCGACGATGTCGGCAACGTCGACCGAGTCGATGTCGAGCGCCATGCGGCCGGCCTCGATCTTAGACATGTCGAGGATGTCGTTGATCACTTCGAGCAGATAGCTGCCGCTTTCACGGATGTCGCGGGCGTATTCCTGATATTTGGCGTGGCCGAGCGGGCCGAATAAACCTTGCTCCATCACCTCGGAGAAGCCGATCACGGCGTTGAGGGGCGTGCGCAGCTCGTGGCTGATATTGGCGAGGAACTCCGATTTGGCGCGATTGGCGGCCTCGGCGCGGTTCTTCTCCACCACGTATTTCTCGGCAAGGTCGACTAGCTGCTGCTTCTGCTGCTCGAGCTCGCGGCGCGATAGTCTGAGCTCGGTGACGCTCGCGCGCTGCTGCTGCTCGCTATCGGCGAGGCGCTGCTGGCTCTCCTTCAATGCGGTGATGTCGGTGCCGACGCTGACGAAGCCGCCGTCTCGCGTGCGGCGCTCATTGATGTGCAGCCAGCGGCCATCCTCGAGCTGGGCCTCATAGGTGCAGGACTCTTCGCCGTCGCTGCAGTCCACCTTGAGGCGCTTGCGGATGATGGGATCGGCGGCTGAGGCGATGACAGCTTCATAACTGGTGCCGGGGCGGATGGCGGCGTCGGGCAGGCCGTGGAATTGCTGGTACTTGCTGTTGCACATCACCAGGCGGTTCTGGTTGTCCCACAGCACGAAGGCTTCCGAGATCGTCTCCACGGCGTCGCGGAGCCGCGCATTGGCGTCGAGGGAAGGGGCGACCTCCTGATGTTCGACGGCGCCGATGGCGGTGAGCAGCGGCTCTGCCGTCTCCTTGTCGCGCGTAATGTGACCGCGGAGCCGCATGCCGATCCAATGTCCGTCGGCATGGCGCAGGCGAAAGCTCTGATCGAATTCCTTTTTGCCGTCGCGCAGGTGGCGATCGACGGAGGCACGGAGATCGTCGTCGGGATGCAGCGATTGGGCGATGGTGCGGTAGGCCATGGTCTCGTCGAGCGGCATCCGGCCGAGGATGCGATACATTGCGCCCGACCAATGCACGTGCCCGCGCGCGAGGTTCCAGCGCCAAACGGGGCAAGCCGACAAGGCCTCGGTGAGGTGACCGGCCACGTCGTCCTCTTTGCATGCGGCCTCCGCCGGGGCGAGGTACCAGACGCCGCCGCCAAGGAGCGCGAGCACGAGCCCGGTGCAAATCAAGAGCGTGATCTCGAGGCTGGCGTCGCGCCGCCAGCTTGAAAGCGCCGCGTGCACGGGCTGAAGGAAGGCGATTTGCGCATTCTTTTCCGGCAGATCGCGGACCGTGACGAACGCGTCGGTGCCATCGGTGAGCGTCATCCGCAACACACCGGCGCTCGCGCCGAACGTGGTGAGCGGCTGCTGTGGCCCCAAGACCGCGAGCAGGCTCGCGTTCTCCGAGGTCATCATCGGCGCCCGCGCCTTGATATTGCCGTCGGCATCGGCAAGGAGCGCCGTGCGCTCGTCCTGGGTGGCGCCTTTCGGCAGGCTCACGGCAAGCGCGGATTGCCAACTGCCGTCGGGCTTCAGCGCCTCATCCTTGAGGCGGACGGCGGCTAGGTCGGCCATGAGTGCAAGGCGCTCTTCGGCGAGCGAGAAAGCGGATTGCCGCGACTGAAGGGTCTGGGTGACGAGGCCGATGGCCGCGAGCGAAGCGAAGATGGCGATGAGAACGGGAACCGTGCGCCGGAGCAACTCGGTCTTGGGCAGATAGCGGCCGATGCTCTCGCGGAGTCCTTGCCAGATTGGCGCCGCGATAGCGAATAAAGGCTGCTGCGCGGAATTAATCCGCGACATTCGGTCCCCCTTAATGGGTGGTTCCCCTGCTCGAGCCGGAGAACTGCCGCATCTCCGAATCGCCCCCTATTGAAGGAGTCGGAGTTCCTGACTGTCCAAGGAAAAATTGTGGAAAATTAGTTAATAACTAATTGACGTATTGACGAATCAGTCTGCGCCGAGGGTCTTTGTCACAATTTCGTAGCTGTCTGTGGACAATTGGCTCGATGCGAGCTGCCGCAAGGAACTCTTAGCTAGAGCTTGGCGCCTTGGCTCGAGCGTGCGCCAGCTTTCGAAGGCGCCGAGCAGACGCGCCGCCATATGCGGGTTGAAGCGGTCGATCTGGAGCGCCGAGCTTGCCAGGAACTCGTAGCCGGCGCCATCGGCACGGTTGAAGCCGGTTGGATTGCCGTCGACGAAGCTGCCGATGAGCGCACGCACGCGGTTCGGGTTCTTCAGCGAGAATTTGGGGTGGGAGAGCAGGTCTTGCACGGTCTCGACCGAATCAGGCCGCGTCGCTCTCGCCTGCACGGCGAACCACTTGTCGAGGACGAGCGGCTCGTCCTGCCAGCGGTCATAGAAATCGGCGAGCACCTCGTCGCGTGCTTCGAGGTGGGAGAGGATGGAGAGCGCGGAGATGGCGTCGGTCATGTTCGTCGCCTCGCGATAATGGCGGAGCGCGCGGTCGATCTCCGCCCGTTCTCCTGTGCCGGCGAGAAGATCGAGAATGGCGCTGCGCAGCACCCGCTTGCCGGCGCTTTCAGCATCCGGCGAGAAGGGTCCGCTCATGGCAGCGGCGTCATAGATCTCCGCCAGGGCCGGCTGGATTTTGCGTCCGATCGTGGCGCGGAGCGTCACGTAGGCTTTGCGCACCGCATCGGGGTCGACGTTCTTGCCGAGCTCGCGTGCGATGTCGGATTCGCTCGGCAGCTTGAGGAACTCGGCACGATAGGCGGCGGAGAGCGATGTTTCCGTCGCCGTCGAGCCAAGCGCTTGCGCAAGCCGTATCGCCTCTTTGCCGGCGACCGGCTCCACGCTCCCACCGTCGCGCGCGGCTGCGGTCAGCAGGTTCGTGGCGTAGCTCTGCGCCGCCTGCCAGCGGTTGAACGGATCGGAATCATGCATCATCAGAAATTCGATCTGATCCGGATCGAGACTGATGTTGAGACGGACCGGCGCCGAGAAGTCGCGGAGCAGCGACGGTGTCGGCGCCGTGGGGACATTGCGAAAGGTGAAAGTCTGCTCGCGCTCGGTCACCTCAACCAGGCCGTCGGACAGCTTCGTGCCATCGGCAAGCTCAAGCGGGAGGTCGCTGCCGTTGCTGCCGAGGAGCCCAAGCTTGAGCGGGATCGGCATTGGCTCTTTCCGGGCTTGACCCGGGGTCGGCGGCACCATCTGGTTGACTGACAGCTTCACCTGCTTCGAGCGCGCATCGTAGTCGAGCGAGCAGGCAAGCTCTGGCGTGCCGGCCTGATTGTACCAGAGCATGAATTGCGAGAGGTCCCGGCCTGACGAATCGGCCATGGCCGCCACGAAATCCTCGACCGTCGCCGCCTCGCCGTCATGGCGTTCGAAATAGAGGTCGAGGCCTTTGCGGAATCCGTCGCGGCCGAGCAGGGTCTGGAGCATGCGGCAGAGTTCGGCGCCCTTTTCGTAGATCGTCGCCGTATAGAAATTGTTGATCTCGATATAGGAGGCGGGCCGCACGGGGTGGGCGAGGGGACCGGCGTCCTCAGGGAACTGATGCGACTTCAGCATGCGCACGTCGAGGATGCGCTTCACCGGACCTGACCGCAGGTCGGCGGTGAATTCCTGGTCGCGGAAAACGGTCAGCCCTTCTTTGAGGCAGAGCTGAAACCAATCGCGGCAAGTGACCCGGTCGCCGGTCCAGTTGTGGAAATATTCATGCGCGATCACGCCTTCGATGCTGTTGTAGTCGGCGTCGCTCGCGGTATCGGGACGCGCCAGCACGAGCTTGTCGTTGAAGATGTTGAGGCCCTTATTCTCCATGGCCCCCATATTGAAGTCGCTCACCGCGACGATGTTGAACACGTCGAGATCGTATTCGCGGCCGAAGCGCTCCTCGTCCCAGCGCATAGCGCGCTTCAAGGACTCCATGGCCCAGGCGCAACGGTCTTCCTTGCCGGGCTCGACATAGATATTGAGCGCGACCTTCCGGCCTGAGGCGGTGGTGAAGCTGTCCGGCACACGCGCGAGATTGCCGCCGACCAGCGCGAACAAATATGACGGCTTGGGATGGGGGTCGTGCCAAAGCGCGAAATGCCTTGCCGTACCGGGAATGGTGCCGGCCGAGACAGGGTTGCCGTTGGAGAGCAGCACGGATGCGGACGCGGCGTCGGCCTCGATCCTCACGGTATAAACGGCGAGCGCGTCGGGCCGGTCGATGAAATAGGTGATGCGGCGAAAGCCTTCGGGCTCGCACTGGGTGCAATAGGTGTCGCGCGAGCGATAGAGGCCCGACAGCGCCGTGTTGGCCTCAGGATCGCACAGGGTGACGGTTTCGAGCGTGAAGGACCGCGGCGGCACCTTGGGGATGGTCAGCGACTTCTCGCCGAGGCGATAGTCGTCGAGCCCGAGCGGCTTGCCGTCGAGCGCGATGCTCTGGAGCACGAGGCCTTCGCCGTCGAGCACGAGAGGGCGGTCGCCTGGTGCTGCCTTTGGATTTGGCCGCAGGAGCAGCTTCGACTTGACCCTGGTCGCCTTCGGGTCGAGGGCGAAGTCGAGCTCAACCGTCTCGATCCGATAGTCCGGTGGAGCATAGTCCTTGAGAAACTTGGGTTGCCTGGCCAGTTGATCCATCGAATGCACCACCATCTCTTTCTCTGCCGGTCCTTAGAGGGTCAGCCATACAAAGCCAAGGCCGACGTCAGGGTGGGTCTCTTCCTGCGGGGTGACGCGAGGCTGTCCTTGCCTTATGACCCGTTGTCTATGCAGCGCAAATCCCCGGCCAGTCCTGATCATTCCTTGAGTCTATTCAGGCCCTCAGGCCGGGTGGCTCTCATTTTGAGTCTGTTCGCGATCGCCGCCGTGAGCTTCGCGCTCTATTTCCGCTACAACATCATCCAGAACACACCCATCGGCTTGGCTTGTGAGGCCGGCGAACAGAGCCTCACCTGCACGGTCAGGCTCGCGGCCATCCACCTCTTCGTCAGGAGCATCTTCGGCTGGACTTCGGTCGCTGCCGCGCTCCTTCAGCTTTGGCGGCCCAATGTCATTGTGTTCGGCATTGGGCTCATCTCAGCGGCGTTTGGGCTCGTGCTCTACAACACCCGCCTTTCGTCTCTCGCCGTGGCGCTGCTCGTTCTCAGCTTCGCGCGTAAGTGGCCCGGTGCGCGGTAAGCGCCAGCACCAACAGAAGTCCTCCGAACCAAAGCGCCTGCCAATTGGCGATGCCTTCGTTGAACACAACGAACAACGCCGAGCCTACGAGTACGCCGGCTGCGACCCACTCGGCGATGCCGGGAAGCGGCGCGGTTGGCTCATGCATCAAGGCGACGATGGCGAGCGCCACCACCGGCCCAGAGAGCAGCGCGAGCTGAAAGTCCTTGTAGCGGGGGTCGAAGACGAGCCCAAGCGCCACATGGATCGTGGCGACGAGCGTCGCCGCGAACAAGATCGCGAGCAGCAGGCTCCAGGCGCTCAATCTCTTCCGGAGCGGCGCGTTGAGCGCGACGGCAAGGCTGCCGAGCGGAGCACTGCGTGCCACCGCTCCGGCAGCGGCCATCGGCACGAGCAGCGATAACACGATCATTCCCGCCGAGCGCAGGCGGTCGCCAGGTTCCGGCGGCTCCATCGGCAACCCGAGAACGGCCCAGCCGAAGACGAGCCCGGCGCCAAGCGCGATCGCCGCCACGGCGACTTCACGTTGCCAGCCGTCCTCGCGAGTGTCGTCCTTGCGCCGGGCGAGCCAGGCGGTGGCGAAGACGAGAAAGGCAGCGCCGATGCCGAGCGCAGCCTCGATCCGCCATCTTGCATGGTTCGACACGGGCTCGCCCCAGCGGAACTTCAGCTCCCGCGTGCCGTCGTCGAACACTCCCCAATATCCGCCGACGGTGCCCTCCAACAGCCGCTTCCAAGGCTGGTCGAAGGCCTCAATCAGATTGACCTTCCAATTGCCAGCCTTCGCCGTTTCCACCACGCCGCTCAGAACCAGCGCCTGATTGGCGGGTGAGGGGAGTGCTCCGTCGCGCATGCGGCCTTCGCTCGGCCAGCCCACCTCGCCGATCAGAATTTCCTTCCCGGCAAAAATCTTTGCCACCTTCTCCCGCACTTCGCGCACATGCGCGGCGGCTTCTGTCGCTGCGACCGGCTCATCCTCCCAATAAGGCAGGATGTGGATGGTAATGAAGTCGGCGGCTTCTGCGAGCTCGGGCGCCTTCAGCCAGAACTCCCAGACGTCGGCATAGGTGACGGGAAGGTCGGAGCGGCGCTTCACCTCCTCGAGATAGGTCTTGATCCGGTCCGCGCCGAGCTCGCCGCGGAGCAGCGTCTCGTTGCCGACGATGAAGGCCTCGATTGCACCGGGGTGCCGGCGGGCGAGCCGCATTGCACCTTCGATCTCACGCCGGTTGTCGGCAAGGTTGCGGCCGATCCAGATGCCTTGCAGCACCTTCAATCCATGCTCGCCGGCGATCCGCGTGATCTTCCCTTGTGCGCGCGCCGCCGAATAGGTGCGGATGCAGGAGGTGACCTCGGCGAGCTTTTGCAAATCACTCTCAACCTGCGCGTCGGGAATGCGCAGCGGTTGGTCGAAAGGCGCCTGACTGCCGTGGAACGGAGCGTAGGACACGCAGTTTAGCTTCTGGCCTTGGGCGAGCGGGGAGGGCGGCATGGCGACCGGCCGGCCCATCCCATACCAGAACAGTCCGATGGAAGCTGACACCAGAGCAATGAGGAGAGCGAGCCGGATCATGAGAAGGTCACGCCATTGTCGGAGATGCGACATAAACAACTTTGTGCACCGCGTTAAATCAAAGGCTCTGGTTTATGCGAGTGCGAAATGATATGGAAAGGACTGCCGTTAGACTGCCAAAATTTGACTGTCTAATGGGCATATCGATCATCGCGTCGGCCGTTGAGCACCCAAACATGCGATTCGCTTTCTGTTCCGCCGCTCTGCTAGCAGGCGGCCTTTTGTTAGCGTCTATCACTGCCGCCTCTGCCGAGAGTCAAGGGGCCGAGCAAAAGCCTCAGGAGCAAGGCGAGCAGAAGCCGCCGGACCAGGCGGAAGGCGAGAAAAAGCCCGAGGACCAGAAGTCGGCCGAGCAACAGGCCGAGGAACGCATCAAGCAAGAGATCGAGCAGTACCGCGAGGCAGCAGCCAAGCTCTCGCTCTCCGCCGGCTCAGCCGAGTGCGTGTGGACCGGGCGCAGAATCACGAGCCTGTTGTGGCGTGACGACGTCGACACTGCCCGACGCTACATCGACCTATACGACCGCTTCGGCTGCTCGGCCGAGCATCTGAAGCTGACGTTTCGCTGCGTGATTCGTCAGGGACCGATCGATCCAAAAGCCGCGGACCGGCTTGCCGCCCGCGTGCATGACTGCTGGCTCGATCCAGAGGGGACACCGACCGCCGCGAGCCGTTTAATCAACGGTTCTCCCGCCAAGAGCGGAACTATTCCGAACTAACAAGAGTTATCAGGGGACTAGGCTCTAACTGCAGAGCAAGCAGGCCGGATCAGGCTGAAAGACTCCCAGAAATGCGCAGTATCGGCGTCGTCCTTGTGGTCGCCCTTGCGACCCTCCTGCATGCAGCGGGCTGGTATTTTCTGCACGATCGGGTTTCGCCGCCCAATGTGGTGGGGCAGCTTTCGAGCGTTTCCTTCTCGCCCATAGCTGCGGAACACGATGGCGAGAAGGACGTCACCACCGAGGAACAGATCAGGTCTGACCTTGCGGTGATCGCCCCTTATACGCGCGCGATCCGCACCTATAGCGTCAGCAACGGGCTCGCGGCCGTACCGAACTTGGCTTCCGAATTCGGCCTGCATGTCACGCTCGGCGCCTGGATCGACGAGTGGGAGGAGCAGAACGAGCGGGAGATGGAAACCGCTGTCGAGCTCGCCAAGCGCCACCGCAACATCGACAGCATCATCGTCGGAAACGAAACACTATACCGGAGCTCCGTGTTCAATCGCGGGCCGGGCGTCCAGGATCTGATCGCCAAGATCCAGAAGGTGAAGCGCCAGGTCTCGGTGCCGGTGACCACCGCCGAGGTCTGGAATATCTGGCTTGAGCATCCCGAGCTTGCTTCCGCCGTCGACTACCTCGCCGTCCACATCCTGCCTTACTGGGAGGGACTGCCGAGTTCGGTCGCCGTCGATCACGCCATGAAGATCTATGAGCGGCTCCGCCAGGCCTATCCCGGCAAGCGCATCGTGATCGCCGAGTTTGGCTGGCCGAGCGCGGGTCTCAATCGCCTTGCCGCCGTGCCCGATCCGCTGGCTCAGGCCGAGATCATCCGCGACTTCGTCGCCAGGGCGGATGCCATGGGCATCGACTACTCGATCGTCGAGGCATTCGACCAGCCGTGGAAGACCTTCGAAGGCAGCGTCGGCGCCTACTGGGGCATGTTCGATACCG
>Ga0247830_10000436_pt1 | contig 14847 bp, 13 predicted proteins | sample 12C_Control_Day5_FD_207766 | JGI IMG/M metagenome (GOLD analysis project Ga0247830, IMG submission 207766) | Soil microbial communities from agricultural site in Penn Yan, New York, United States - 12C_Control_Day5 | ecosystem: Environmental > Terrestrial > Soil > Agricultural land | place...
CGCCTGATCGCCGGCGGCACCGTCGACCTCGCCCGGGCCCGGGCCGCGTTCGCCAAGCGCCTGCCGATCGTCCCGCTCCTCCACCGGGCGGTCCGGGTCCACCACCGCAGCGCGCTGCGCGGCGCCTGGTTCGACGCCAGCGCCCGCCTCGGCGTCGCCGATCTGTTCCTCTGGACCACGCCATGAGACTCCGCGGCCGCTTCACGTTGTGGTTCGCGATCGCCGCGTTGGTGCCGATCGCGGTCGCCGCGCTGGTCACCCGCGAGGTGGTCGCGCGCAGCGCGCGCAACGAGCACCTGCGCACCCGCGGCGCCGCCGAGCAGGCCATGCGCAGCGAGCTGTCGCGGTTCGAGGCCCGGGTCGCGGCGTCGGCCAGCGCGCTGGCCCGCCGCAAGAACCCGTACAGCGGCATCCTGCTGTCGGACCTGATCACCGGTCGCGGCACGCTCGACGCCGAGGCGCGCCGGCACCTGCGCGAGAGCTCGCCCCAGGTGATGGAGGCGCTCGATCTGGCCGTCCTGGTCGTCACCGGCGATGGCGACGAGGTCCTGGCCGCGCCCCACGATCGCGCCGAGGTCGGCGAGACCTCGCGCGAGCCGCGGCGGCTGGCCGGGCGCGACGGCGCCGTCATCTACCGGTTCGAGAAGGTGATGGGCGCGCGGTCGATGGAGACCACCCTGGTCGCCGAGGCCGCCGGCATCGCCCGCGACGCCGGCCAGCAGGTGGCGATCCTGGTCGGCCGCCGGGTCGATCACGACCTGGTCGCGAGTGTCCGGCGCACCGGACAGATCGACGCGCGCGTGGTCGACGCCGACGGCCGCGAGCTGGTCCCGCCGGCCGAGCCGAGCTGGGCCGGCCTGCGCTCGCCGACCATGCGGATCGCGCTCGCCGGCGCCGACGGCAGCCCGGTCGCCTGGGTCGAGGTCGCGGTGTGGGATCGCGACCTGACGCAGCTGCTCCGCGAGGTCACCCTGGTGTCGGCGGTGCTGGCCGCGCTGGCGCTGGCCCTGACCATCCTGCTCGGCTCGCTGGTCGCCCGCCGCATCGGCCGCGGGCTGGATCAGCTGGTCACCGGCGCCCAGGCCGCCGCCAAGGGCGAGCTCGACCACCGGGTGCCGGTCACCTCGTCCGACGAGATCGGCCAGGTCGGATCGGCGTTCAACCTCATGATGGAGGACCTGCGCGACGCCGAGGAGCGGCTGGTCATCGCCGAGCGCATCGCCGCCTGGCAGGAGATCGCCCGCCGGCTGGCCCACGAGATCAAGAACCCGCTGACGCCGATCCAGATGGCGATGGACACCCTGCGCAAGACCTGGCGCAAGCAGCACCCGTCGTTCGGCGAGATCCTCGAGGAGTCGACCGCCACCGTGCTCGAGGAGGCGGATCGCCTCAAGCGCATCGTCAGCGAGTTCTCCGACTTCGCCCGCATGCCCAAGCCCGACGTCCACCCGGCCGACCTCAACGAGATCGTCGCCGGCGCCCTGACCCTCTACCAGGGCGCGACCCCGGTCGAGCGCCGGCTGTCGCGGCCGCTGCCGCTGCTCGAGGTCGACAAGGGCCAGATGACCCAGGTCCTGCTCAACCTGGTCGAGAACGCCCGCGACGCCATCGCCGGCAAGGACGACGGCCGCATCCTGGTGTCGACCCGCAAGGGCGACGCCGGCGATCGCGTCGAGCTGGCGGTCGAGGACAACGGCCCCGGCGTCCCGCCGGAGCTGCGCGACCGCGTGTTCACCCCGTACTTCACCACCAAGGAAGGCAAGGGCGGCACCGGGCTCGGGCTGGCGATCGTGCACCGCATCATCAGCGACCACGGCGGCCGCATCGTCGTCGGCGAGGCGCCCGGCGGCGGCGCGCGCATGGTCGTCGAGCTGCCGCTGCGGCCCGGCCAGCCGCTGCTGGCGTCGCGGGTGTAGCATCGGTTCGTGACTGCTGTCCGGGCGCGCAGGTGTTGGCTGGCATCGATCTCGGCGTTGATCGTGATCGGCACGCTGGGTGGCTGTAACAAGCGAGAGGGCCGTGCACGGCGCGTCGAGGTCGCGCAAGCCGACGCGGCGGCCGGCGACGTGGAAGCGCTCGGGCCCGTCCGCGCCGAGACCGCGTCGGTGCGCCTCGCCATCTACTTCCTGCCGACCGCGCGCGTGCCGGTGCGCGCGGAGCTCGAGCGGCTGATGGCCGCCGAGCGCGGCGTGAACGTCGTGGCCGAGCCCACGCCGACGTCGCCGCTACCGTTCGTGTCCTACGCCGAGCCGCCCATCGAGGAGCTTGCGCCGCCGACGGCGTCATCGCTCCAGTACTTCGCCCGCGGGCTCTCCGACGCGGAGACTGCCGGGCTCCCGACGAGCAAAGGCGCCGCCGCGATCGTCTTCGCGGCGAAGACGGCGGACGCCCTCGGCCAGCTGCGCCGCGCGCATCGTGTGGCGGCGTCGATGGCGGCCGCGACCGGCGGCGTCGTGTGGTCCGAAGACCAGCGCCTCGCCTTCGGCGCCCGAGCCTGGGCGGATCGCGGCCACGCGCTCGACGGCGACCCGCCGGATGTCGAGCCCCTCTTCGTCATCCATGCGTACCAGCCCGACCAGGGCGCGGGCGTGCGGCTCGTGTCGCTCGGCCTCGGGCAGCTCGGCCTTCCCGAGCTCGTGATCGAAGACGCGACGCAGGTGGAGGGGGAGCGGTGCATGTTCACGATGAACCTCGTCGCCCAGGTCCTCGCCGAAGGCGCGCAGCCCGACGCCGACGGCCTGCTCGCGCTCGACGTCAGCCAGGTGAAGAACGACGCGGCTCGCAAGCGCCTGACGGACTCCCTCGTGGACGGCGGCGCAGGCAAGGGCACGATCCGCCTCGTCGTCGGCCAACGCGACGACGGCGATGCCGACAACCGGCTCTGGCGCATCGACTTCCCCGGCGATGCGCCGTACCACGAGCGGCTCGCCACCACCGTCGCCGCCATCTTCGGTCGCACCGACGATGTCTACGGCGCCCGAACCGGCGACGCCGAGCTCGCCGCCGCCAGCGCGAAGGCCAAGGCCGAGCTCGCCGCGCTTCGCCCGCGCGTCGACAAAGGGCTCCCGGAACGCGACCACCTCCTCGTCAAGGCGCCGTTCACGACGGATTCGGGAGGACGCGAGTACATGTGGCTCGAGGTCCGCACGTGGAAGGGCTCGAAGATCGCCGGCATTCTCACCGACGAGCCGTTCGAGATCGCCTCGCTCCACGCGGGCGCGCCCGTCGAGGTCGACGAAGCCGACGTGTTCGACTTCATCCTTCGTCACCCCGACGGCTCGCTGGAAGGCGACTACACGACGCCGATCCTCCAGAAGCGCGGGAAGCCGCGGCCCTGAGCCGAGCCGTGCCCCCGGTCAGCCTTCCTTGACCGGCGTCGCCTTGAGCGCCGCCTTGCCGTCCTTGACGTAGACCGAGAACTTCACGCCGACGGTGCCCGGCTTCGCCAGCAGCTCGTCGCGGTTCTTGCGCAGCTTGTCGCCGAACTTGGCGAAGGTCACCCCCGACGTCGGCTCGCCGCAGCGCTTCTTCAGCTCGAGGAACTCGTCGTAGACCCGGCGGAGCTCGGCCTCCTCGGCCGGATCGGTGGGCCCGGACGGGCCGGCGAGCCGCGACGGGCCACCGACGCCGGTCGGATCGTCGGTGAGGATGTCGTCGTCGAGCGCGCGCGGCGGCGCCGGCCGTGCGGCCACCGGGGCCGGCGGCGCGATCGGCGGCGGGGTCGGGACCTTCATCCCCGGCATCGACGGCACCGGCGGCTTGGGCCGCGGCGAGCCCTTGGGCACCGACGGCGGCGGCGACGGCGGCGCGGCCGCCGGGCGCGGCGGGCCGCCGAGGTCGAGCTCGGGCGGCGGCAGCGGATCGCTGAACCGGAACTCCGACGGCGGCGGCGGCGCCTTGGGCACCTCGGGGCGCGCCGGCAGCGGCGGGCCGCCGAGATCGAGCGTGCCCAGGCTGCCGCTGCTGCTCGGGCCGTCGGGGCCGGGGCCGAGCAGCTGATCGAGGTCGCGACGAGCGGCGCGCGCCTCGCGGGTCAGCTTGTCGATCTGGATGTTGACCGAGCGCGCGACCGAGCCGATGCGGCCGCCGTGGCGATCCTCGGGCAGGCGCTCGACCTGGCCCTTGGCCAGCTTGACCGCGTCGGCGACCAGCCGGCGCAGCGGCCGGTCGGCCTCGAGGATCATCAGGGCCAGCCCGACGCCGAGCGCGCCGACGAAGCCGAGCGCGACCAGCAGCCACGGGAAGTTGCCGAACGACAGGTCGTCCTTGCGGACCGCGTCGAGGGTCGCGCCCAGCCCGAGCGCCTTGCCGCGCTCGACGAACACGGTGAAGAACGCGTCGTCGTGGCGGGCCTCGCCGGGCAGGCGGGCGACCACCGCGCTGAACTCGGTCGAGCCCGAGCGGGTGCTGAACGGCTTGACCACCCGGCAGTCCTCGGCGGGGTCGCCCTGGCTCGGCGCCAGCTTGCCGTACTCGTCGAGCAGCTCGCGGTCGAGGACGACGTCGGTCGACGACGCCGTCACCTGGCCGCCGGCGTAGAAGCTGATCTTGGCGCCGAGCGGCTTGACCAGCTCGCCGGCGAAGGTGCGATCGACCGCGCTGCCGACCACCACCGCGCCGACGTAGTCGGCGGGCGGATCGCGCTTGACCACCGGCGACGCCGCCACCCGGTACAGGCGGTTGCCGGCGAACCACAGGTCGTCGCGCAGGTAGCCGGCCAGGGCGTCGTCGATCAGGAAGCGGCCGGCCATGGTGTCGCCGAACTCGGCCTCGTCGAGGCCCTCGCGGGCGACCACGCGGCCGCGGCGGTCGAGCAGGATCGCGAAGTCGGGGCGCGCGCCCTCGACGTCGGCGATGGTCTTCTCGGCGATGTCGCGGGCGGCCTTGGCGCGGGCCTCGTCGATGGTGGCGGCGCCGCTGGCCTCGGCCAGCGCGGCCACCACCGCCGGCGTGCGCGCGAACGCGCCGGCGACCTCGACCTGCACGCGGGCGTTGCTGCGCAGCAGGATGTTGACCATGTCGCACGCGACCACCAGGCGCTCGCGCTCCTCCTGGACGCGGGCGCGCTGGGCCGGGCGCGGCAACAGCAGGGCGATGGTGATCGCGATCGCGGCGACCGCGGCGACGATGAAGAGCCAGATCTTGGACCAGAACACGGGCGCCTCTTCCGCTCGGGTCTACGGCTTGGCCGGCGCCTTGACCGGCAGGCCGGACGGCAGCTTGGGATTGACCTCGGTGCGCTTGCTGCCGACCGTGATCTTCTCGTCGGCGCGCTCGATCCAGCCGCCGTCGTACCAGACCCGCACCGTGTAGTCGCCGGCCGGCACGTCGGCGATCTCGAAGCCGCCCTTGCTGTCGGGGACCGCGAAGTACGGGCTGGCGACCACCAGCACGCGGCCGCGCAGGTGCGGGCTGGATTGATCGACGAGCTCGATCAGGCCGGGCTGCTTGGCGATGAAGTGGACCTCGGCGGTCGGGTTGATCGGCTTCCTGGCCAGCAGGTCGGGCAGGCCGGTCGCGACCAGCACCGGCGCGCTGCGGCCGCGGTTGCGGATCACGACCTCGCCGCCGACCCGCACCGGCTGGACCGGGCGCGCGAACGAGTCGCCGAGCAGGTCCCAGTTGACCGACGTCGGTGGCGTGGCGGCGGCCGCGGTCGCGCTCTCCAGCACGATCACCATCGACGGCAGCGGATCGACCGGCCGCACCGGCAGGTGCGGGTTCTCGATCCGGTCGAGGAAGCCGCGGCCGCGCTGGGCCTGGCGGGCCGGGGGCGCGCCGATGAAGTCGAGCTTGCCCGAGACCGGGCCGGCCGAGGCCGGCGTGGCGACACCGAGAACGACCGAGACCGCGAGCAGCGTTCGCAGCTTCATACCCTCGCAGTCGAGGGTATCCGCCCGCTCACGGCAGGTTCAAGCGATGGTCCCGGTGAATATCAACCGGCCGCTCCGTCGGTGGCCAGGGGATCCTCGCGACGTAAGGCGAGGTGGGCGAAGGCGACCACGACCAGCGCGTGATCGATGCGACCGTCGCGCAGCATCGCGGTGACCTCGCCACGAGCCGCGGTGAACACGTCGAGGACCTCACCCGGCTCGGGGGTCGGCGGCGCGGTCGCCACCGCGTCCTCGGCGAGCCAGGTGTGCAGGCGGTTGTTCTGGATCGCCGGGTTGGGCTCGACCGAGCCGAGGTGGCGCCAGCGCGGCGCGGTGTAGCCGGTCTCCTCGAGCAGCTCGCGCCGCGCCGCGGTCTCGTGGTCCTCGCCGGGATCGACCATGCCGCCGGGGATCTCGACGTGGATGCGATCGGCGCCGTGGCGGTACTGGCGGAGCAGCACGATGCGGTCGTCGGGCGTGATCGCGATGATGTTGATCCAGTCGGGGGTGTCGAGCACGGTGAACGTGCGCTCGGCGCCGGTGGTCGGGTGGGTCGCGCGCATCGCGAGCGAGCGGAAGATCCGGTAGTCGTGGACCGGGGTCCGGTCGAGCACCTTCCAGCGCAGGTCGTCGTCGTTGCGGTCGGCCATCGCGGCGAGGGTACCGGTTCGCGCCGCGCCGCGCTCGGCTCAGGCGAACAGGGTCATGGCGTCGACGAACGGCGTCGTGCACGGCGGGCCGTCGGCCCAGCGCAGCGCGCGCACGCCGTCCTCGCCGATCGCGGCGATCGTCGCCGAGCGCGTGCCGTAGCGCGGGGTGTGGATGCACACCGCCTGCAGCGCGCGGGCGAGCTCGGCCGGCAGCGGCAGCTCGGGCCGCAGGGTCGGCGGCTGCCCGACCGGCGGCAGCGCGTGATCGCCGAGGATGGCCGGCAGCGCCTCGGCCATCGTCGACCACGGCGCGGCGTCGAGGGCGGCCAGCCGCGCCGCCGCGTGCGCCGCCTTGGGGAAGTCGGGCGAGCCGAGGCGGTCGTTGGTGAGCACGGTGATCCCGGCCGGCAGCGCCAGGCGCTCGATGGTGCCGGCGCGCCGCACGTAGGCGAGGTCGACCCCGCTCGCGTCACCGAACATCAGGTTGCCGCTGGCGTACTGGGTGGCGTCGAGCCCGTCGACGTAGGCGCGCATCGCCGCGCGATCGGGGCAGGCGACCAGCTCGCGCACCCACTCGCCGCGCGACCGCGGCGCCGGCGGCTGCGGCGCCTCGCGCTGGTTGGTGACCCCGGCGAACCGGCCGTCGCGGGCGATGGCCAGCCACGAGCCGCCCGAGCGCAGGTCGAGCCCGCCGACGACGCCCCCGGAGCCGAGCCGCAGGCGAGGCGGGTCACTGCTCCGTGGAGATCGGACGAGCCCGTCATCGGGCGAGGCCGATCGATCGAAAGGAGCCTGTGATGGCGACAGCCTCACAGGCTCGATGTCGAGCAGCACCGGGGCGCGGGCCGGCCGGTCGTACAGCTCGTCGCGGTTGGCGGCGAGGACCACGGGGGCGTCGGGGACGACCCCGATGAGGGCGATCAGCGTGCACACGACGACAGGATGGCAGGTCGCGGCGTTCCGTCGCCAACCATCCGGGCTACGATGTCGCCGTGGATCGCGGGCTCGCAGGGCAGCGCCGCTACCTGGCCGCGCTCGACGACGCCGCCGGCGCCGACCCCGACGCGTGCGTCAACCAGCGGGCCGCCCTGGCCCGCGAGCGCGCCCTGGCCGCGGCCGCGCCCGACGCCGCCGCCTACCGGGCCGCCTCGGGCGACCTGTTCGAGCTGGCGCGCGGCCAGTGGCTCGATCGCCTGATCGGCCACGCTCGCATCGCCGCCGCCGTCGACGATCCGTGGGCGGTGGCCGCGGCGCGCATCGAGCTCGACGCCGCGCTGGCCGCCCACGCCGGCGGATGGGCCGAGCAGCTGCAGGCCGGGGCCGCCGCCGCGGCGCCGGTGCGGGCCGCCGGCGCCGACGCGATCGGCGCGTACACCGGCCTGCTGTGGGCGCTGGTCCGCGCCCGCGTCGAGGGGCGGCCGGTCGAGCGCGCCGACGCGCTCGGCGTCGCCGCCGCCGCGCGCGCGCGCCTCGCCGCGCTCGACGCCGGCTTCGATCCGCACGCGCCGGCGCCGCGCTATCGCTGGCGCACGCCGTGGACCGGCGCCGGCCTGGCCGCGCTGGCCGGCTGGATCGACGCGATCGCGGTCGCGCCCGGTGGTGCGCGCGCCGAGGCGCCCGACGGCGCCGCCGCGCTGGCCGCGATGGAGGCGGCGACGGCGGCGTGGCGGGCGGGCCTGCCCGGACGCGGCGGCGCGGCGCCGGTCGGCGGCGAGCCGTCGATCGCCGACGTGGTGGCCCCGTACGCCGGGCTGGCCGGCCTGGCCGGCGACGCCCCCGAGGTCGCGACCCTGCGCGCGGCGGCGCAGGCGCTGGTCGCCGCCGCCGCCGGCGCGGCCACGCCGCAGGACGTGCTCGCGGCGTGGGCCGAGCAGGGCCTGCTGGTCGCGCTCGGGCGGGCGCCGATCGAGGCCGGCCTGGTCCGGCTGCGCGAGCGGCTGACCGCGTGGCCGGAGCCGCTGCTCGCCCACCACGTCGACGCGCTCGCGGCCGCGCTGTCCGCCGCCCGGACGACCACGACGATCGACCTCGCCAGCGTCCACGCCGACGCCTGCCTCGCCGTCGAGGCCGACTGGAACCGGGCGCTGGCCGCGGTCGTGCTGGCGCCGGCGCGGGCGACGTTCATCGCGGCGTGGGACGGCACCGCCGACGCCCGCCGCGGGATCGCCGCGGCCTGGTCGGTCGCCCACGCGCTGTGCGGCGCCGGCGCCGACCTCGACGGCAACCCGTGGGTCGCCGGGTTCGTGCGCGACGTCATCGTCCGCCACGGCGGCGGCCCGCCGGAGGAGCTCGGCGCCGGGCTCGGCGAGGTCGGCGCCGAGACCCTCGCCGACGCCCGGGTCGCGATCGCGCTGGCCCGCGCCGGCGGCGAGCTGACCGTGCTCGACGAGCCGGCGGTGCGCGGCTGGCTGCGGGCGCGGGCCGGGACCCCGCCGGCGCCGGCGGCGGGCGCGGTGCGGCTGTGGGACCGCGAGGCGGCGCTCGCCGACGTCCTCGACCTGGCGCGCGCGCCGGCGCGGCCGGGAAGGTTCGGGGCGGGCGCGCCGTAGAATGTGGTAGCTTCGAACCGCGCCATGTCCGCAGACCCCAAGGAAAAGCTCGCGCACGCCGAGCACGGCGAGCAGACCGAGCACGAGGGCACCGAGACCCGCCAGGTCTACCTGCGCGAGGGGCGGACCCTGACCGTGTCCGGGCAGGGCAGCGAGGAGCTGGTCGAGATCCGGGCGTCGTCGGGGCAGCTCGAGCTGCGCATCCGCATGACCGACCAGGGCCCGGTGCTGCAGATGGAGAGCGTCCGCCTCCAGCTCAAGGCGACCGAGTCGGTCGACGTCGAGGCCAAGCAGTTCAACGTCAAGACCGAGCAGGGCCTGGCGCTCGAGTCCGACGGCGAGATCAAGATCCGCGGCGAGGCCGACGTCCGCGTCGACGCCAACGGCGAGATCCACGTCAACGGCAAGATGATCTACCTCAACTGACGGAGCCGTATGCCGCCCGCCGCCCGCAAGACCGACCAGGTGCTCCACGACTCGCCGCACTGCCACGCGCCGATCCACCCGCCGGCGCCGGTGCCGACGCCGCTGGCCCACCCGCCGGTCCCGCACCCGATCCTGCAGCTGACGGCGATGAAGACCAAGATCCAGAACCTCGAGGCGGCGGTGGTCGGCAGCCAGACCAAGCCGTGCACGGTCCCGCCGTGTGTCCCCGGCGGGCCGGGCCTGGTCGCCAAGGGCTCGTCGACGGTGATCATCGAGGGCCGCCCGGCGGCGCGGGTCGGCGACATGGTCGCGTTCGCGAGCTGCGTCGCGCCGATCCCGAGCCCGACCGGCAAGATCATCCCGCCCGGCTGCCCGACCGTCATCATCGGCGGCTGAGCGCGGCGAGCCGAGGATCTTCGTGCTGCGCGCGCACCTCGAGCGCCTCGGCCTGGTGTGCCCGACCTGCCGCGCCGCCGGCCGCGACGCGCCGGCGCTGGTGCTGGCCCACGTCGAGCGCGCCGACGGCGACGAGGTGATCGAGGGCGCGCTGCACTGCCCCGAGCCGGCGTGCCGGCGCGAGCACCCGATCCTCGACGGCGTGGTGATCGCGCTCGCCGACCTCGGCAGCTGGATCACCCACCAGCTCGACGGCACCACCCGCCGCGACGACCTGTCGCCGTGGATGGAGAGCCTGCTCGGCGACGCCGCCGGTCGCGGCACCAGCTTCGATCGCGAGCGCCACGATCTGTCGACCTACGCCGGCGCGCACTGGGGCGATCGCGACGTGGCCGGGCCGCTCGACGACACCGGCGCGGTCGCGCCGCTGGTCGCGGCCGCGCTCGACGTCCTGCCCGCCGCGCCGGCCGGGACGTGGATCGATCTCGGCTGCGCGCTCGGCCGCGCCTCGCTCGAGCTGGCCGCCGCCGGCGCCGACCTCGTCGTCGGCGTCGATCTCAACATGACCATGCTCCGCCGCGCCGAGCGGGCCCGCCGTACCGGCCGGGTGACCTGGCCGCAGCGCCGGGTCGGGCTGGTCTTCGATCGCCGCGAGGCCGCGCTCGAGGAGCTGCCGCGCGACCGCGTCGCCTTCGTGTGCGCCGACGTCGGCGTCTTGCCGTTCGCCGACGGCGGGTTCGTCGGCGGCCTGTCGCTCAACGTGCTCGACTGCGTGCCGTCGCCGCTCCAGCACCTGCTCGAGCTCGGCCGGGTGCTGGCCGCGGGCGCGCCGGCGGTGCTGACCACGCCCTACGACTGGGCCGCCAGCGCCACCGCGCCCGAGCACTGGTTCGGCGGCCACTCGCAGCGCGGCGAGATCGGCGGCCGCAGCGAGACCGTCCTGCGCAAGGTCCTGTCGCCGGGCGCCGACGCCGGCGTCGACACCGGCCTGGTCATCGTCGACGAGCGCGATCGCGTGCCGTGGCGCCTGCGGCTCAACGATCGGTCGACGATGCACTACGCGGTACACCTGCTGCGCCTGGCCCGCACCGGCGGCTAACGCGCGAAGCGCGGCAGGTCGTCGTCGAGCGGGGCGCCGGCCGGCGGCGCGGTGATCGCGGTGCGCGGGTGCGGCGCGTGCGACGGCAGCCAGCGGGCCGACGGCGACACCCACGACAGCGCCCAGGCGCGGCGCGGCCGGCCGCTGGTGTTGGCGCCCGAGCTGTGCCAGACGAGGGTGTGGTGGGCGAGCGCGCCGCCGGCGGTGACCTCGACCGGACGGGCGTCGTGCAGGCGCGCCGGCTCGAGCGGCGGCAGACGGGCGCGGGGATCGTCGTCGCCGACCATGCCCCACTGGGCCTGGCGCTCGCCCAGCTCGTGGGTGCCGGGCACGTAGGACAGGCAGCCGTCGTCGAGGCCGGCGTCGTCGAGCGTGATCCACATGGTCAGGCCGTCGGGCCGATCGAGCGGCAGGTACGAGTAGTCCTGGTGCCAGGGCACGCCGCCGCCGCCGGGCAGCTTGGCGATCAGGTGATCGTGGAACAGGATGATCTCGTCGGTGCCGGTCAGCGCGGCCGCCAGCGGACCGAGGCGCGGCAAGAGCGCGGCCAGCGCCGGCACGTGGCGCCACGGATCGTGGACGATCACGCCGAACTCGGAGCGCACGCCGTCGACGATGATGGCGTCGTAGGCCGCGCGCAGCGCCGGCAGCTCGGCGGCGGCGATCACCTCGCCGAGCGCGACCACGCCGTCGGCGGCCAGGGCCGCCGGCTCGTTACCCGACCGCGGCCAGGTCATGGACGTGATCGACCGCGCCGGCCACGTGCTCGGGCGCGGCGGTGCCGTGGTGGCGCAGGTACATGCGGCGGCGCAGGTCGGTGAAGCGATCGTAGAAGCCGGCGATGTCGTCCGGGCTGAGATCGGGCAGGTTCAGGATCGATTCCCGGTGGTTGGCCGGCCGGGTCAGGTAGTCGGCCGGCAGGTAGCCGCGCTCCTGGCAGACCCGGAACAGCTGGGTGCCGGGGTACGGATAGAACACGAAGTAGCCGAAGTCGCGGACGTCGAGCTCCTCGGCCAGCGCCAGGGTCTGCTCGACGTCGTCGCGGGTCTCGCCGGGCAGGCCGAGCATGAAGTTGCAGGTCAAGAGGATGCCGGCCTCGCGGGTCCAGCGGAACACGTCGCGGAAGCGCTGGTTGGTGACCGGCCGGTGCATGACCTCGCGGCGGACCCGCTCGCTGCCGCTCTCGACGCCGTAGGTGATCATCGAGCAGCCGGCCGCGGCCAGCTGGTCCAGCATCTTCTCGTTGACCGTCTCGACCCGGGCGTGGAGCGAGAACGGCGCGCGGATGCGCTCGCCGTAGGCGGTCGCGAACGCGCGCACCCACGGGTGGTTGATGGTGAAGGTGTCGTCGAGGAAGATCACGTAGCCGAGCCGGTCGTCGGCGCGCAGCTGCTCGAGCTCGGCCAGCACGTTGTCGAGGCTGCGGCGGCGGCCGTAGTCGCCGGCGCCGACCTCGTCGTACAGCTCGTCGTACATGCGGGCCGCGCAGTAGGTGCACGGGAACGGGCAGCCGCGCTGGGTCGCCATGTGGACCGTGCCGCGCGGCTCGTCGAGCAGGTCGCGGGCCAGGAACGGCAGGCGGTCGAGCGGCTCGAACGGCGCCCGCAGGGCCGGGCGCGGCCGGCCGCGGGTCCAGATGTTGGCGATCCGGGCCAGCCGGCCGTCGAGCAGCGCGCCCGGGCGTGCGCCGGCGGCGAGCGCCTCGCACAGCTCCACCGCCGCCTGCTCGCCCTCGCCGAGGCAGACGAAGTCGAACCCCGGCGAGGCCAGCACCTCCTCGGGCGAGAAGGTCGGGTGCAGGCCGCCGGCGACCACCGGCACGTCGATCGTGCGGCGCAGGTGGGCGACCAGGTGCGCGCCGCGCAGCCACTGCCGCGTGGTCAGCGACACGCCGAGCAGGTCGGGCGCGAGCGCGGCGATCTCGGCGACCACCTGATCGTCGGACTTGTCGAGCGTGGCGCGGACGAAGCCGACCTCGTGGCCATGCTGGCGCAGGTAGGCGCCGACGAACCCGGGGCCGATCGACGCGACCGACCAGGTCCGCTCGGTGTCGACCTCGAGGAACACCACCCGCATCGGTCCATCGTACCAAGATTCAACGTTGACGTTGACGTTGACGGCGACGAGTAAAGGCGCCGCGGCTCATTTACTCGTCGCCGTCAACGACAACGACAACGTCAACGTCGAAGGCGTCACGGGATCCGCAGCAGCTTGTGGGTCTGCAGCGAGATGCGCCACTGCGGGTGGGCGAGGCAGTAGTCGAGGCAGGCCCGGGTGTTGGCGGCGGCGTCGGGGCCGTCGAGGGGCTGGAGGAAGAAGTGGCGGAAGCCGAGGTGCTCGACGCTGGCCGGCGGCACGCCGGGCTGCGGGAAGACCAGCTTGAGCTCGTCGCCGCGGTCGACCACCAGCGGCGCGCCGGCCTTGGGGCTGACGCAGACCCAGTCGATGCCGGCGGGGATCGGCTGGGTGCCGTTGGTCTCGATGGCGATGGCGAAGCCGCGCTCGTGCAGGGCGGCGATCAGCGGGGCATCGAGCTGGAGCAGGGGCTCGCCGCCGGTGCACACGACCAGGCGGTCGCCGCCGGCGCCGGCCCAGGTCCGCGCGACCGCGGTGGCCAGGTCGTCGGCCGCGTAGCGGCCGCCGCCGGGGCCATCGGTGCCGACGAAGTCGGTGTCGCACCAGGCCGAGCAGCCCCCGGCGCCCTTGCCGCGATCCTGGTCACGGCCCGTCCACAGGTTGCAGCCGGTGAAGCGGAGGAACACCGCGGCGCGCCCGGTCTGGGCGCCCTCGCCCTGGAGCGTGTAGTACAGCTCCTTGACGGCGTACGTCTTCACCCGCGCAGCCTAGCCCGTGTGATTCCCCGCGTCGACGGCTCCGCCGGCACCGGGATTTGGATAGGATCGGCGCGTGATCCGCGCGCTTGCGCTGCTCGTCGTCGTCGTCGCGTCCGTGGGGGGCTGCAAGGTCCGCAACGAGGACTTCTGTTGCTCGACCGCCGAGTCGTGCGCCGAGGTCGGGGCCGCCGGGATCACCCCGTGCACCACCGCCGCGGCGCCGTTCTGCGACGACACCGGCGAGTACGAGGGCGTGCGCCGGGTGTGCATCGCCGATCCGCTGTCCAACGAATGCGCCGGCGTCGACGACTGCCCGAGCCCGGCCCGGCCGGTGTGCGACGTCGCCGACACCGGCACCTGCGTGCGCTGCGGCTCGGGCGCCGACTGCGCCCGCTTCCCGACCCAGCCGCTGTGCGATCCCGCCGGCGGCGGCTGCGTCGAGTGTCTCGCCGCGACCGACTGCCTGGCCGCGACCGCGCCGGTGTGCGGCGCCGATCAGACCTGCCGCGGCTGCACCGCCGACGCCGAGTGCGCGAGCGGGCTGTGCACCGAGGCCACCGGCGCGTGCGTGGCGGTGGACGCGATCGTCCACGTCGACGCCGCCACCGGCAGCGGCACCGCCTGCTCGGCGGCCATGCCGTGCGCGACCCTGACCGCCGGCGTCGCCGCCATCGGCGGCATGCGCACCCACATCAAGGTCACCGCCGGCACCTACCGCGAGAGCGTGGTGATCGACGGCAAGTCGCTCACCATCGTCGCGCCCGGCGCGACCCTGTCGCCGGTGGCGCTCGACTCGACGCCGCTTTTGGTCCGCAACAACAGCACCGTCCGCGTCGAGGGCCTGCGGGTCAGCGGCGCCCTCGGCATCGGCGATCCCAACGGCATCGCGTGCCTGGGGCAGGGCGCCGACGTGCCGGTGCTGGTCCTGACCGAGGTCCAGGTCGACTCCAGCTCCGGGTTCGGCGTGTTCGCGTCGGTGTGCAAGCTGACCATCGAGCGGGCCCGCCTGCTCGACAACGA
>Ga0247830_10000437_pt1 | contig 14827 bp, 14 predicted proteins | sample 12C_Control_Day5_FD_207766 | JGI IMG/M metagenome (GOLD analysis project Ga0247830, IMG submission 207766) | Soil microbial communities from agricultural site in Penn Yan, New York, United States - 12C_Control_Day5 | ecosystem: Environmental > Terrestrial > Soil > Agricultural land | place...
GCTCGGATCGGGGTTGCGATCCACCGGCTCCTTCAACTTGAGGCCGCTGTCCCAGCCGGCGGGCGCGAGCGAGGCGCCCCGGTCCGCGGCGGCGTCGCGCGCGCCGAGCAGCAGGCCCGCGAAGAGGGCCATCGCGGTCACGAAGCGGCAGGATCGCGTCAGGTACGGCATGACCGGCGTCCTCTCTCAGGTTACGCGACGAGCGCGCGCCGGAACAGCACGTTGTTCTCGAGATGGATATGCTCCATCAGCTCCTCCTCGAGCGCCTGCAAGCCCACGTACAGCGCACGCCACGTCGTGCAGGCCTCGGCTGGCGGGGTCAAGTCGGCGGTCAGCCGCCGGAGCGCGAGGAGGTTCTCGCGGTGATGCTCGTGTTCGAGCTCCATCACGTGGACCGGAGCGGCGGCCCCCCGCCCGTGTCCAGCCACGATTAGCGGAAAGAGGACCTGCTCCTCCTTGCGGAGGTGGTCCAGAACCGAGGCGTGCATCGCGTCGAGGTGGTCGGCGAGCCCGCGCGGGCAAGCCGCTTTGTCACCGTGGCGAGCCTCCACGCGGCGCGCCATCCTGACGAGTACCGGCAGCTGCTCGCGCAACTCGCGATGATAGGTGTCGACGATGAAGCGGACCAGGGCGGGCAGCGGCGCTTCATCCCAGCGCACGGCGTCGGGCGGCGTGCCCTCGGCGGCAATGTCGGCCAGCACCCGGTCAGGGTCGATGGCCTTCTCCTGGCAGGCCTCGGCGAGCGACCGGCGGCCGCCGCAACAGAAGTCGAGACGGTGACGGTAGAAGACTCGCGCGGCCGCGGGATGGGTGACCGCAATCTCAGCAAGGGTCGTGGCGGTGTTCATCAGACTGCTCCTGCGAGGAAATCTGAGCAGGAAGGATGCCGCGGGCACACTCCTTCAGGATCAATGACTTACGGCGCCGTGTTACGCTTGCGACAACAACAACGCGTTATTGCACGGACAACACGTTGACGAGTACGCAACGGCCTTCGTCGGCGCTGGAAGCGCTTCTCGACATTGCCCGCGACCTGACTGCGTCCCTGGCGGCAGCGGATCGGTACGCCCGGCTCCTTGCTGCCGTTCGACGCCTCATCCCGTGCGATGCCGCGTGCCTGCTCCGGCTCGAAGGCGGCGACCTTGTGCCGATGGCCGGGTACGGGCTGACGACGATCGCGCTGGCGCGACGCTACGCGCGGCGTGATCACCCGCGCCTCGACGCCATCCTCAGCTCGCGGGAGCCGGTGCGCTTTCCGCAAGATAGCGCGCTGCCGGACCCGTTCGACGGGGGCATCGAAGCCGCGCCGGGGCCGCTGCACAAGGTGCACGCCTGCCTCGGCTGCGCGCTCACCGACAACGGCGAGGTGGTTGGCGCCCTCACGGCGGATGCACTCGAGCCGCACCGCTTCGACAATCTGGACGATCGAGTGATCGCCACGCTGGGCGCCCTTGCCGGGGCCGCGCTGCGCACGACGAGCCTGATCGAAGCGCTGGAGCAGCGCGCGGATCATCGCGGCCGCGTGGCGCGCGAACTGCAGCGCAGTGCCGCGGAGTCGAGCGGCGGCGCGTTGCTGGGCACCAGCCCTCCCGTGGAGCGGCTAAGTCGCGAAATCGCGCTGGTCGCGGCCTCCGACCTGTCGGTGCTCATCACCGGCGAGACCGGCGTCGGTAAGGAGCTGGTTGCGCACCACGTGCACGCGGCCTCCGCGCGAGCCGACGAGGCGCTCATCCACGTCAACTGCGCGGCGTTGCCGCTGTCGATCGCGGAGAGCGAGCTGTTCGGTCACGTGGCGGGCGCCTTCACTGGCGCGGTGCGCGATCGCGCCGGCAAGTTCGAAGTCGCCGACGGCGGCACGCTGCTGCTCGACGAAATCGGCGAGCTGTCGCTGGAGATCCAGCCCAAGCTCCTGCGCGTGCTGCAGCACGGCGAGATCCAGCGGGTGGGATCGGACCGGGGGCATCGCGTCAACGTGCGCGTGATTGCCGCGACCAACCGCGACCTGGCGGGTGAGGTGTCGGCGGGCCGCTTCCGTGCGGACCTGTTCCACCGGCTGGCAGCGTTTCCCCTGCACGTCCCGCCGCTTCGCGAGCGGCGGGCGGACATCCTCGTGCTCGCCGGGCACTTCGCCGACGCGGCGGCGCGCCGCCTCGGCCTGACCGGCGTGCGCCTCACGGATCGGGCACGCCAGGACCTCGTGAGCGGCGACTGGCCGGGCAACGTCCGCGAGCTCGAGAACGTCATCGGGCGCGGTGTGCTCCGCGCCTCCTTCGGCGGTGACCGACGGCAGATCGCCGAGCTCGACGCGGCGCACCTCGACGTTCCCCGCGGGGCCGCGGGCCCCGCAGTGGCGGTGGCGGCCCCAGTGGCTGCCGGCGAGCCGGCCATACTCGCCGAGCAGCTGGCCCGCTTCGAGCGCGAGGCCATCCTCGCCGCGGTTGCGCGTCACGGCGGCAACTGGTCCGCGGCCGCGCGCGAGCTCGGCCTGCACCGCAGCAACCTGCACCACCGTGCCCAGCGGCTGGGGCTCAAATTAGGAGGTAGGAGGTAGGAGGTACGAGGCAGGAGGTAAGAGGCACCTGTCGGCACCCCGCCGGCACCTATCGGCACCCGCCCGCACCCGCCGGCACCTGCCGGCACCCACCCGCACCTGTCGTATGACGCGCGTCATACCTGTCGTCCGCGTCGCCCGCTAGACTGGCGTCATTCGTAGCGGACTGCGGGTCGACATCATGGGCGAACACCGGGATGACGAGGCGACGGCGGATGCTGCCCAGCCGCTCGATCGGTTGTGCGACGAGATACTCGAGCGGCACCACGCATATGCGCACATCGCGGTACCTCGGATCCGCGGGCAGCTGGCCGAGGCGCTCGAGCGCGAGCCCGCCGCGGTGCCCGTCGCGCTCCCGGCCCTCTTCGCGGCGCTGGCCGACAGGCTTCTGAGCCACCTCGCGAAGGAAGAGAACATTCTCTTTCCCGCCCTGGCGGCACTGGCGGAGGCGGACCGCACGGGCCGGGGCCGTCCGCCCCTGCCGTTCCCAACCCTGCTGCATCCGATCCGTGTGATGGAAGCGGAACACGCCCGCCTCGCGGACGCGCTCGACGAGCTCACGGCCGTCGCACACGACTTCACAGCGCCCGCGGAAGCCTCAGAAGCCACGCGTCGCCTGATGGCGGAGCTCTCCGGGTTCCGCGATCACCTCGCGGCCCATCTCACGGTCGAAAACGACGTGTTGTTTCCCCGCGCGCTCGATCTCGACCGCCGGCTCTGACGCCGATCCCAATCTTCTTCTATCATCTCCGCGTGACGTCCGCGGTCACCGACGAGCAACTCCGAAGGATGCCGCTGTTCCGGCGGCTCTCGGTCGCCGACCGCGCTCGCGTCGCCGGAGCGGCGCGTGTGATCGCGTTCGACCGCGGCGACTACCTCTTCAACGAAGGCGATACAGCCGACTCCTTCCTCAACATCGTCGACGGCCGGGTCAAGGTGTTCAAGTCGACGCCGGCCGGCAAGGAGCTCATCCTCGAGATCTTCGGCGCCGGCGACCCGCTGGCGGCCGTTGCAGTCTACGAGGGCATCCCGTATCCGGCGTCGGCCGTGGCGCTCGAGCACACCACGCTGCTGCGTATCCCACAGCGGGAGTTCTTCTTGCTCCTCGAGCAGCACCCACCCCTGGTGCGCGGCCTGTTGTCAGGGCTGACCTTGCGGCTTGCCGAGCTGACCAGACGCCTGGCCGAGCTCACCGGTGCGCGCGTCGAGGCGCGCTTCGCGCGGCTGTTCCTCAAACTGGCCGGGCAACTCGGCCGCCGCGATCGCGGGGGGGTGTTCGTGCCGATGCCGCTCTCGCGACAGGAGCTGGCCGATCTCACCGGGACGACCATCGAGACCGCTATCCGCATCATGAGCCGGTGGCAGAAGGAGGACGTGCTGCACACTGAGAAAGACGGGTTCGTGATCCTGGATCGGGAGGTCCTGGAGGAGGTCGCGGTCTAGTGGGCCACTAGTTCTGATTGGGCCACTAAACGGCGGCCGCCAGGGTGGCTGCCGCGAACACAGCCACGGCGACCAGCGTCCACCCGATTGGGCGCAGGCGTGTCGGCTGCGGCGGCCGGGTCACGATGGCGAGCGCCACCATCAGACCCGGCGTCGCTGCGACGAGCGCCGCCAGCGGCAGCACCCCGAGAGCGCACAGGAGGGTGAGACAGGCCCCTCCCCCCGCCGTCACCGCGACGGTGCTTCGGCGTGTCACCGACGTGGCCCTGAGATCGCCACCGCCTCGGACCCGGAGGATGACCGTCCGGACGGCCAGCGTGCCCGCCACGAACAGCAGTGTAAAGGGAAGCGCGATCGCCGCGGCGAGACGCGGCGGCATCCCCGCTGCCATCGCGACGGGCATCGCCATTGCGGAGAAGGTGGCCGCCGCCGCGACCTCTCCGTGCCACGACTTCTCATGCCCGCGGATCGTCGCTGCGCCGAGCAGTACCGCCGGCACCGCCGGCACCGCGAGCGACCATCGCGCCTCCTCGAGCCAGACGAAGGCGATCGTCACGGCAGCGGCGGCGATGGCGCCGCAAGTCACCAGCCACCGTGTCGCCGCGGTGCCCAGCGTCCGCCTGGCACGCCCGCCGCGACGGCCGAGCAGGATGCTCGCCGGCTCGTGGGCGATGAACGCCGCCACGGCGCTCGCCGCCAGGAGCAAGCCGGGGCCCGTCACCCCGGCCGCGCCGAGTGCCGTCACGAGCGGCAGTGCCAGTTGCCCGTACGCCCCATGTTCCTTCGGCAGCAGCACCATCGTCATCGCCTCGAGGATGGGTTGGCTTTCGCGCTCCCGTCCTACAGGTCCGCGCGCGCGAGCGAGCGCACCGCCAGCGCGAAGGGCAGGACGAGCCACGCCACCAGCGACGCGGTCACCGCCCAGGCGGCGCCCGCCATGCCGCCGGTGGCACGGAGGAGCGCCAGCGAAGCGGCGCCGAAGGCCGACGTGCCCTCGAGGGCGAGCAGGGCGCCGGTGCGTGCAGCGTCCACGGGATTCACGAGGGTCGCCCAGACCAGGAGCCGCGATGCCGACCCCGAGCGGAGCTGAGATGCGGCCCCGAGGGCGACGATGTCGAACAGGACGACGGCGAAAAACCAGACGACCAGTGCCAGGGCCAGGACGCGGGTGCGACGGCCGGTGTTGGCGCTGGCTAAGAGCGCCGCGATCGAGAGGAAGACGCCGGTGATTCCGACGGCGGTGCCGGCCAGCGCCGCGTACCGGTCGAGTCCTTCCGGGCCGGCTTGCGACGTCAGGACGAGCCCGGCCAACCCGAATCCGACCAGCTCCGCGCCAGACAACGCCGCCCAGACACCCAGCACGCGCCCGAGCAGGATGCGGCCCCGCGGGACCGGCTGGGAGTAGAGCAGCTCCGCCGCGCCGCGCTCCGATGTGAGTGCCAGGCTCCCGAATACCAGCGCCGCGAGCGGCACGAGCAGCAGGACGAGCTGGACCAGCGACACCGAAGTCCGCGCGAAGTCCTGCACGCCGTGGCCGCCCGACAAGATGTAGCCGGCGCTGGCGACCGCGAGCGCGAGGCCCGCGAACACCGCCGCGAAGATTTGCAGCCATCGCGATCGCACGGCGAGCACCAGCTCGTAGCGCGCGCACAGCCAGAGAGGGGACGCGTGCCGAGTCATCGGAGGATGCTCCCGTTGGGAACCGCTGCGCCGCCGCGGGCGGCCGCATCCTGGTCGCGCGACGCGGTATCGGCGTGCGCGATGAGGCCGGAGCCCATCGGCGTCTGAAGCGGGGTCTTCGTGAAGACCGCGTGCCGCGCCTCGATCCATGCGCCGGTGCGGTGATCGGCCACGAACACGACCGCATCGGACGCAAGACGCGCGGTGGCGACGAAGTCGCGGAGGCAGCCGAGGTCGTCGAACAGGTGCGGCTCCTCTCCGGGCGCGACGATCTCCGCCGCGGTGGCCGTCGAGACGATCGCCATGCGGCAGTGGCTGCACGCGTCGCGCCCCAGAATGATGGCGACCGGTCCGGGCGTGCCGCTGCCCGCGCAACCGGTCGCCAGCAGCACTGCCGCCGCCAGCGTCGGGAGCCGCGCCCTCATGACTGGCCTCCCACCAACTCGCGATAGAACTGATCCAGCCGCCCTTCCTCGGCGGTGAGGCCGCGAATCTCACCGCCAGCCGCGCGGATCACGTCCAGCATCTGGGGCCGCGCCGACGCCGGCCCGGGGAGGATCAACTCCTCGCCGTGCCACAGCGCCTTGGGTGAAAGCGCGCGCAACCGCTCGAGCAGACCGTCTACCCGCGACGCCAGCCGCACGCGCATGAGGCCGCGGTCCGCGAGCTTCGCAGCGAGCTCACGCTCGGTCAGCACCGCCGCCAGCCGTCCGTGGACAATCACGGCCATCAGGTCGGCCAGCCGTTCGACGTCACCGAGCTGGTGCGAGCTGAAGAAGACCGAGCCACCCGCCTTCCGACGCGCCTCGATGAGACCGTAGAACGCGCACAGCCCGTCGGGATCGAGCGCGGCGGTCGGCTCGTCGAGCAACAGGACGTCGGTCTGTGACAGGCTGGCCACCGCCAGGCCGAGCCGCTGCACCATTCCGCCTGAGTAGGTCCCAACGGCCTGGGCGCCCGCGCCATTGAGGGACGCGAATTTCAGGACGCGATCGGCCGCTTCGACCGGCGCCTCCCGAAGACGACGGTAGAACTCGACCACCTCGCGCCCGGTCAACGTCTCGGGGAACGACACGCGCTGCGGCAGGAAAGAGACCGACTGGCGGGCCCGCGCATCGGTGGCCGCCACGCCCTCGGCGCCGACCACCACTGAGCCCGACGTCGGGTGGATGAGGCCGGCCGCCGCCTTGATCGAGGTCGTCTTGCCAGAGCCGTTCGGGCCGAGGAGCGCGACGACGGCGCCCACCGGCACCTCGAACGTGAGACCGTCGACGACCCTGTGACCGCCATACGCCTTGGTGAAGTCCTGGTAGCGGATCACGGCGTCCTCCAGCCGTGCCGCCCGAACGCGAGCGCGCCGGCGCCGACAGCGAGGAGCAGCCACGGCGAGAGTCCCGCCGCCGCCGTCCTGGTGCGAGATGACTGGGCATCGCTCGGCACCAGCGGCAGATCCGGAGGGCGAGCAAGCGGCCGCTCGTCGACGACCGGTATCGGGTCGAGCACCGGGAACGCGCGCTCGGCCGCACCGAGCGCTGCCACTGCCACGCCGTGGGCGAACAGATCGGCGGCAGTCAGGTTGCCGCGCACGTGATCGAATACGTTCGAGAGGCGGAACGGTCGATCGGCGATGCCGTCGCCGTCGAGATCCGGCTCCCCGTGATCGGACCAGTAGTTGCCCGAGAAGCGGGTGTCGGTGCGGCGTCCCGAGAGCGTCAACGGCGTCAGATTGCCGACGAACGAGTTGCCTTCGAATACGTTCTCGCCGCTCGAGTCGTAGATGACCAGCGCCGTGTCCGACATCGCGATCACGTTGCGGCGGAACTGGTTGCGGTACGACCCCTCGAGGAAGACGCCTCGGGCGTTGTCGGCAATGAGATTGTCCTCCGCGAGGACGTCGTCGCACGCCTTGAGGAGCAGCCCCACCGAAGCGAAGCCGCGGTTACGGACGAACCGGTTGCGGCGGAACACGAGCCGCTTCGAATACATCAGCGCGGTGCCGGCGGCGCCGGTCTCGAACGAGTTGTCCTCGAAGACGTTGTCGTCGGAGAACATGTAGTGCAGGCCATAGCGCAGCTCGCGTGCGCGGTTGCCCCGAACGAAACCGTGCGACGACGACTGGATGTACATCCCGTCGCGGGTGCCGACGATCTCGTTGTCGGTCAACCGGAAGCGCTGGCTGTTCCACACGTGGATACCGCTGCCGATCTCTCCGGGCGGCCGATCCGGGATGCCGATGATCGAACAGCGCTCCACCACGGCGTCGTCGGCCTCGCGCAGGTAGATGCCGAACAGCGTCTCGCGTACGTGGCAGTCGCGGATGGTGACGTGCGCGGCGGCGACGTGGATGCCGGAGGTATCGCGCCCGAGATCCCCGCCGCGGCGGCCGTCGATGTCGAATCCCTCCAGGGTGACGCCGGCGGCGCGAATGCGGACGACGCTGCCGCGGCCGGACCCGACTAATACCGGCCGGCGGTCGCCGATCAGCGCGATCGGTTTGTCGATATAGAGGTCCCCCTGGTAGGCGCCGGCTGGCACGACCAACCGCGCGCCGGACGGGGCCTCGTCGACCAGGGTCTGCAGCGGAGAAGCGTCGACAGGGGCAGGGCGGCCTTCCAACGTGCCGGAGGCCGGCTGGGCATCGGCCACCTGCGCGGCGCTGGTCGCGACAAGAGGGGGCACCAGCAGCAGCACGAAGGCAACCGCGCACCAGACCGGCCTCACGACGACAACCCGCCGGCGACTGCTTCGCCTGGCGTGGCCCTCCGAGCGCGCTGCCACGTCCACGCGAGCGCGAGGGCGAGCAGGACGATGGCGCCGATCATGACGTAGGTGCCGGCCCGCGGGTAGGAATACACCTCGAAGTTGGCAATCTTCCGATAGCCGAACATCGGCGGCATGAACGGCGCCACCTTGATCGCGGCGTCCGGCGCGAGCTGGTGGCCGTACTGATAGAGCTTGTAGCCGAACGACCAGGCCGAGAACGCGCCGAAATACACGAACACCATGGTGACGTCCAGCAACGCCCCGACCGTGCCGTGCACGATGGCGCGCAGCAGGAGGAGCCCGATCGCGCCGATGACGAACGGCATCCACTGGAACTCGGTGAACGACTCCGTGGCCAGGTCGTGCATGCCGATGTAGTGGTTGAGGACGTTGATCTCTTTCACGTCCTGCCCGCCGTTGCCGCCGGCCAGCATGTAGGAGTAAATGTCGAGCCGCAGTCCATCGGGGTACTGCGGCGCGAACATTGTCAGGTTCCACAGCGGGACGACGTAGGTGATCGCGAGGAGCAGTGTGGCTACCAGGACCAGCAGGCGCACTCGTCCGTCGATCGACCGATCGAGAAACCGGACTTCAGGAACGAGCGCGGCTTTCATGACGATGCTCCTCAGTTCTCGAGGTTCTCGCGGTTCACGGGGTCCCGCGGAAGGTGGCAATCCCTCCCGCGTTCCCTTCCCGAGAGCTTTACGACTCCCGACTCCCGATTCTCCGGCGTCACGGCCCGGAGGGCCGCTATGGCGGACCCGCCAAAAGCTCGGCTCCTGGTCACACGTGCCGAGCGACGGCGGGCCGACAGCGACAGGTCACTTGACCACCATGTAACCTTGCATCTCCTGGTGCAGGGCCGAGCAGAAGTTGGTGCAGTAGTAGGCGAAGACGCCGGACTTCTTCGCTGTGAAACTGACCGTCTTCGTCTCGCCGGGGTCGATGACGACGTTGATGTTGTAATCGAGCAAACCGAAGCCGTGGAGCTCGTCCGTGGTCTGTTCGATGTTGGTGATGGCCACCGTCACCTGGTCGCCGGCCTGCACCTCGAACTCGGTGGGCGTGAGCGTCGAGCGCACGGCGACCATCTTCACGGTCACGTTCTTGCCGTTGCGCGTGACGCCGGCCTGATTGACGTCCCACACCGCCAGCGGGTGCTTGTTCTCTTCCTTCGGGTACACCTCGATCGGCTTGATCTTGTCGGCCTTGATGATCTGGGCGTAGTGCGGCTCGGGCTCGGTGAACGCGTCGTAGAGCAATTTCATCTTTTCGTCCGAGATGTCGAGCAGCTGCGACGACTCCGGCTGCGAGGGTCCCACCGACAGGTGGCGACCGTGCGACAGCTTGTTGAGCCCGACCAGATAGTTGCCGTCGGGACTGACCGTGTCGCCCTCTGCGGCGGACAGGTGGCCGATGGAGTAGGACATCGGGGCCTTGTCAACGACTTCCCAGGTGCCGAGCTTCCACTTGGCGATGGCCGAGTCCACGAACAGGGAGGTGTATGCCCAGTTGTCCGGCCCGAACTGCGTGTGCAGCGGACCCAGACCGACCGCGACCTCGGCGTCCTTGATCGACTCGTACTTCAGCACCGGAATGGCGTCCTCCTCACCGGTGAAGTCCTTGTTCTTGATGGCGGTCTGGATCTTCTCGAAGTTGAAGACGGTGGTGACGCCCTGGAGCTTGCCGGATCCGACGATCCAGTTGCCGCCCGGCGCCACATCCACGCCGTGTGGCGACTTGCCGCACGGCAGCAGGTAGACGATGCCGGCCACCTTTGCCGGGTCGATCACCTTCACACCGTCGATGGTGTCGGCCCTGCCGTCGGCCACGGCCTTCTCGGCGGCCCGCCAGTCCACGGCCACGATGTAGTCGCGGTCCTTCTGGGCGGAGGTCACCTCGAGCTTGCCGGTGGCGCGCTCGGTGTTGTAGGACGTGAAGAACATCCAACCGTCGGACGGTCCCTTGCCCGCGTCACCCAGGTCGTAGTCGAACGGCGGCATGAGGATCTGCCATCCGAGCGACATCTCGCCAGACTTCGGATCGATCTTGATACCAGCGACGATGCCCTTGTAGTCGGTGGCGTACTTGTCCACACCGACGGGCCGGTTCGGCACCGGACGGGAGAAGCGGGTCGCCATCATCGCGTACTCGGTGTTGGGCGTGACGAACGACGAGGCGTGGTTGCCGTGCAGGTTGGGCACCGGCCCGAGGATCTGCTTGGTCTTGAAGTCGCGCAGGTCGATGCGGGCGATGCGCCCGTTCATCTCGTTGATGAAGAGCCAGCGGCCGTCGTAGTCGCCCTTGGTCTCCGACAGGGCCGGATGGTGCGCGTCGCCCCAGGTGAGCTCGCCCAGCATCTTCCGGCTGTCATCGTCGAAGCCATAGCCCGTGGCGGGGTAGGGGGTGAACACCGGGATGGTCGACAGGTGGCGCATCGACGGCACGCCGTACACGTAGACCTGCCCTGAATGCCCGCCTGACGAGAACATGTAGTACTGGTCGAGATCGCCAGGCGCGACGAAGGTCTTTTGCGCCGCGACGGCGATATCCGACTGGACGGCGCCGCCCGCCCGCTGTGACGCGGGCCGGCTCGGCGTGCACTGCGTGGCCGCCGCAACCGCGGCGGCGATGATGAGCACTCGTGCCCAAGCGTGCGGACCCACCTTCGCGTGGGCTACGGCGGACAGGCGCTGACTCTCCATGATAGTGGCCTCCTAATGACTGGATGCGGGGGCGACGCCGGCGGCGCGCTGGCGCTGGTGCTCGGCAAACGCCTCGCGAAGTTTCTGGATCGCCGTCTGCTTCTGCTCCGGCGTCAGGATGATCTGGCGCGAGAGCACCACGCTCATCGTGCCGGTGGGGTTGGCGAGGAACGCGTCCAGCGTCATGCCGAAGCGGCTCTGCACGTCCTCGACGGCGGTGGACAGGTCGGGCCCGATCTGCGCCGGGCTCTTCACCCCGAGCGCCTGGATCGAGTGGCACACGAAGCAGCCGGTCTGGACGAACCAGCCGCCGGGACCGGTCTTCATCCGCTCTTCGGCGGCGAGCTCCTCGGCGCTCCGCGGGTCCGTCCGTGGCGCGCCGGCGAGGTAGCGGGCGGGCGTGTCGTGCCGCTGCCACGAGAGCACCAGCATCGACAGCGCCTGGGCCTGCTCGGTGCTGAAGTTGAAGTTCGGCATCACCGTGCCCTCGGAGAGCGCCCGCGGGTCCTTGAAGTGCGCGACGTGCCAGGCAAACGCCGTGCGCTGGCCGGAGAGGCGGCTGAAGTCGTACTGCTCCGGCGCCTTCTCGCCGACCTCGGTGAGGTCGGGCCCGATGGTGCCGCCGAAGCCGTTGATGACGTGGCAGGCGCGGCAGCCTTTGTCCTGTACCAACTGCTTCGCCAGGTTGATCGCGGTGGCGCCCTTCGTCTCGCGGTCGTAGCGATGGCAGCTGTTGCAGTTCATCTGCATCAGCGCGTTCTTGTCGCCGGCCAGCGTGTAGCTCTCGCCGAGCGACCGGCTGAGGAGCGGCTCCTCCCAATGCGCGACCTCGCCGTGCGCGGCGGCGGTATCGATCGCCCACCCCTGGCCGCCGTGGCAGGACGTGCACCCGAACTTTTCGACCGGGTGGGTCTTCAGCGGCTCGGCGGGATGGGTCTGCCACGGTTGCTCGGCCTTCTCGAAGCCCTTCCAATTGATCGCCTGGTGACACGTCGTACAGCGATCGGCGCGCTCCAGATCGGCCACCCAGATCTGCTGGAGCCCACCAGGCACGGTCGTAGCCTTCTCCTCGCCGAGCTGCTCGGCGACCATGTTTCGGAACTCGTACTGGTAGTAGCGCCAGTCGTGCGCGCGGTCGCTCCACATGAAGAGCGCGGTGCCGATCACCAAGACGATGCCGACCACGGCCATCGCCGGCCGATCGATCGACGGATACGGAGAGTTGGTGCGCTGCTCCATGTCTAGCCCCTCAATTCACTCCGGTTGAGGATCGACCTGCTCACATGTCCCTCTCTTTGCGCCTCGAGCCAACGAATCAGCGAGTTGATGGATGCGCACAGAAGTGATCTGTGGGGTTAGATCCTCGCCGGGATGTCCGGCCAGGCCTCCCACGGCCAGTAGATGTTCCAGTAGGGGCCCCGCAGTTCCATGCCGACGAACGTCAGGGCCAGGATGCCGAGCACGACCAGCAGGAACACGATGTTCTGGCGTGTGCGCGCCCGGGCCCACCACACGCCTGCGGCCAGGTGCGTCGATCGATCCAGCCAGGGCCATGCTGTCAGCAGACCGATCAATAGCCCCGGCAGCACCACGCCGCCGACGAACGCGCCGTTCAGCGTGAACGAGCCGATGCGGATCGTCGTGTCGGTGACGATCTCCTGCAGCCACAGGAAGTACCACGGCGCCTTGGCGGGGTTGGGCGTCACCAGCGCGTTGGCCGGCTCCTCGAGCGGCGACGCGATGAAGACGGCCATGATGCCGACGATGGCGATGGTGCCCAGAGTCGCGATGGCGGTGCGGCGCACCAGGTCGGGCACCGCGTTGACGGTGGTGTCCGGCGCCTCGAGCGCCTGGGCGCGAATCACCGGCGCCTGCCCGCGTGCGACGCCGAGCAGCGTGTAGGTCTTGGTCGGGACGGCCGCGACCTCGCGCGGCTGCTCGAGTACTGCCTCGCGCTCCGCCCGCGCCAGCCCGCCGTCCTTGCGCACCCGCCACATGTGATACGCGAACAGCACGCCGACGCCGAGCGGCAGCACCACGACGTGCAGCACGTAGAAGCGGATGAGCGTCGCCTGCTCGATGGTCCGGCCGCCGATCAGCAGCTCGCGCACCGTCGGGCCGATCCACGGAATCGAGGACGCGATGTTGGTGCCGACCGTGACCGCCCAGAAGGCGAGCTGGTCCCACGGCAGCAGGTACCCGGTGAAGGAGAGCAACAGCGTGAGCAAGAGCATCACCACGCCCAGCACCCAGTTCCACTCCCGGTGCTGGCCGCGCCCGACGCAGTTCTTGTAGGCGCCGGTGAGGAACACCCGGACCAGATGCAGGAAGACGGCGATCACCATGCCGTGCGCCGCGATTCGGTGCACCGCGCGGATCCACGAGCCGAATGTGATGACGAACTCGATGTCCTTCACCGACTGGTAGGCGCGCTCCACCGACGGGACATAGAGGAACAGCAGCGGCAGGCCCGAGACGATCAGCAGGAGGAACAGCGCGGCCGAGATCGTGCCGAGCCAGAACGAATAGCTCCACGCCATCGAGGCTTTGCTCACCTTGGCCGGGAAGGCGTGGAACATGAAGTTCGACGCGATGGCATCGCCCGCCTCGCGATCGGATCGCGGAGACAGGCTCCACAGCATCTGCGGGCGAACGCCGGGAGCGTCGGGCTCGGGTTTACGGGCGGTGAGTGGGATTCGCATGGCCATCACCCAAGCGTCAGGCGGAAGTCGGTCTCGACCTGGTCCGCCAGGTCCACCACCAGTTGCCCATCGTCCGGCGACACGGTGAGGCGGTACCACGCCAGCGGCTTCGGGGCCGGGCCGGCGACGTTCGAGCCGTCGCCCTTGTACTCGGAGCCGTGGCACGGACACAGGAACCGGTGCGTGAGCCGCACCTCGCTGCCGCCGACGGTGGCCGTCTGCGCGTTGGCGAGCGCCTCGGCGCGCACCGTGCAGCCGAGGTGCGTGCAGACCGCGGAGATCGCATGGAACGTCTGCCCCTGCCGGAAGACGAAGAGGCGTTCGTCGGCCAGGAACTTGATGCCATCGGGGAAGTCCGCCGGCAGGCCCAGCTTCACCGTGGTGGGTGAGTCGTAGGAGACGTTCGGCACGAGCGACCGCAGCGACGCGGCGGTCTGCGCCGTGAGGGCCGCGACGCCGGCGCCGGTTCCGAGCTTGAGCAGGAAGTCGCGCCGATCGGGCGGCGCTTTCGCGTGTGCATCACTCATGGGTCCACCGCTCCGTAATGCTGAAACGCTCCATCGTCATGGCGTCGGTCGGGCAGCGTATGGCGCACAACCCGCACCGGATGCACCGGTCGTCGTCTTTCACCATCGCGGCGAGGGGAAGGCCGTTGGCCTCGGCCCGTGCCGTCAAGGCGTCCTTCACTTCGAGCTCGAGATCGAGCGACTCGAACGGGACGATCGCGAGGCAGTACTCGGGACAGATGTCCACGCACCGGTTGCAGAGCACGCACTTCTCGGGGTCGTAGATCGTCTGGACGTGGCAGACCAGGCAGCGGGCGGCCTGGCGCCGCGCCGCGTCGGCGTCGTATCCGGTCTCGACCTCGGCGATGCCGGTGCGCCGGTTCGTGGCCAGCGTCGGCGGCGCCTCGCGGTCGAGGCGCTCGTAGCCGGCGAGCATCTCGTAGTGCGTAGTTGGTAGCTTGTCGATGGAGACGGTCG
>Ga0247830_10000438_pt1 | contig 14826 bp, 17 predicted proteins | sample 12C_Control_Day5_FD_207766 | JGI IMG/M metagenome (GOLD analysis project Ga0247830, IMG submission 207766) | Soil microbial communities from agricultural site in Penn Yan, New York, United States - 12C_Control_Day5 | ecosystem: Environmental > Terrestrial > Soil > Agricultural land | place...
GTCCAGACGGACAGCTTCAAGCCAGTGGCCTCAAGTCATGTTTAATCGTCGATTAACGGTGTGTGCCGCTAATCGCATTTGGTGTTCGCGATAGGCGCAGGTCGGGACGAGCTTGGCCCGCGCCTTGGCCTCGCGCTTTGCCTCTGACGGCAGCGATTCGGAGTAGATGAATGGCAACCAAGACCGCTGAAGCAGAGGATCAGGAGCAGCCGCAAGCAGAGGCTCCGGACGGTCCCGTGCTGGATATGTCTGATGCCGCGGTCAAGAAGCTGATCAAGACGGCGAAGGCCCGCGGGTTCGTCACCTATGACGAACTGAACGAGGTGCTCCCGTCCGAGGAAGTCTCTTCCGAGCAGATCGAAGACACCATGTCGATGCTCTCCGACATGGGCATCAACGTCATCGACACCGACGAGGCCGAGGAGCCGGAGGAGGCCGCCGCCACCGCGGAAGCCGCGCCGCGCGCCATCGCCACCGTAACCCCCATTGCCAAGGCCGAGACAAAGGCCGAGCCGACCGAGCGTACCGACGATCCGGTGCGCATGTATCTGCGCGAGATGGGCTCCGTCGAGCTTCTCTCCCGTGAAGGCGAGATCGCCATCGCCAAGCGCATCGAGGCAGGCCGCGAGGCGATGATCGCGGGGCTTTGCGAAAGCCCGCTCACCTTCCAGGCCATCATCATCTGGCGAGACGAGCTGAACGAAGGCAAGATTCTGCTCCGCGACATCATCGATCTCGAAGCCACCTATCAGGGTCCTGACGCCAAGCCTGCGCCGTCGCAGCCTTTGCCCGAAGGCATGAACGGCGAGACGCCTGGTCACGGCGGCAACGGCCACGCAGCGCCTGCCGCGGCAGCGCCAGCTTCCCGCGACGATGAGGATGGCGAGCGCGTCGCGCAGGAAGAATTCGACGACGAAGAGGATGATCTTGAGAATTCGCTTTCGCTCGCCGCCATGGAGGCGGAGCTCAAGCCCAAGGTGCTCGAGACCTTCGACCTCGTCGCCACAAACTACAAGAAGCTCCGCAAGCTGCAGGACCAAGAAGTCGAGCGCGCGCTCCGCAACGACACGCTCTCCTCCGGTCAGGAGAAACGCTACAAGGCCCTGAAGGACGAGATCGTCGCCGAGATCAAGTCGCTCTCGCTCAACGCCAACCGCATCGAGAGCCTGGTCGAGACCCTATACGACATCAACAAGAAGCTGCTCGGCTTCGAAGGCCGCGTGCTCCGCCTCGCGGAGAGCTATGGCGTCAACCGCGACGACTTCATCAGCGAATATATGGGCAACGAGCTCGATCCCAACTGGCTCCGCCGCGTCGGCCGCCTGAAGAAGAAGGGCTGGGCCGATTTCGTGCGCGACGAGCGCGGCCTGATCAAGGACATCCGCGGCGAGATCCATAACCTCGCCGCCGAGACCGGGCTTCAGATCTCGGAGTTCCGTCGCATCGTGCACATCGTGCAGAAGGGCGAGCGCGAGGCGCGCCAGGCGAAGAAGGAAATGGTCGAGGCCAATCTGCGCCTCGTGATTTCCATCGCCAAGAAATACACGAACCGCGGGCTTCAGTTCCTTGATTTGATTCAGGAAGGCAATATCGGCCTGATGAAGGCGGTCGATAAGTTCGAGTATCGCCGCGGCTACAAATTTTCCACTTACGCCACGTGGTGGATCAGGCAGGCGATCACCCGCTCGATCGCCGACCAGGCGCGCACCATCCGCATCCCCGTGCACATGATCGAGACCATCAACAAGATCGTGCGCACGAGCCGCCAGATGCTGCATGAGATCGGCCGCGAGCCGACGCCTGAGGAGCTTTGCGAGAAGCTCGCCATGCCGCTCGAGAAGGTGCGTAAGGTTCTCAAGATCGCCAAGGAGCCCATCTCGCTCGAGACCCCGATCGGTGATGAGGAAGATTCCTATCTCGGCGATTTCATCGAGGACAAAAACGCGGTCCTGCCCATCGACGCGGCGATTCAGTCGAACCTGCGCGAGACCACGACGCGCGTGCTCGCCTCGCTCACACCGCGCGAGGAGCGCGTGCTCCGCATGCGCTTCGGCATCGGCATGAACACTGACCACACGCTCGAAGAGGTCGGCCAGCAATTCTCGGTCACCCGCGAGCGCATCCGCCAGATCGAAGCCAAGGCTCTGCGCAAGCTCAAGCACCCGTCGCGGTCGCGGAAGCTGCGGTCGTTCCTGGACAACTAAATTCACTCGCCTTGGCGAACGCCGGAGCGCTCGCCGGATGCTGATGCATGACGAATACGATGCGGCCGGCTTCACGGCGCCGTCGCCGATGGAAGGGCACGGGGCCTATAACCGAAGCTCGCACGTCCAGGCGGCGGGTCTCGCCGCCGCCATCCCGCTCCTTCGCCTCGCAGCGGAGACAGCGCCCCTCGCGCCGGCGCCAGAGCCGATCGTCATCGCCGATTACGGAGCGTCCGAAGGGCACAATTCGCTCATCCCCATGCGCGAAGCCATTTCCGAGCTGAGGCAGAGGGTCGGTACATCCCGCGCCATCTCGGTCGTGCACACCGATCTGCCAAGCAACGATTTCAGCGCGCTGTTCGAAGCGCTGGAAAGCGATCCAGACTCTTATATCCGCGGGGCGAGCAGGCGACATTCGCCTCTGCCGTCGGCAGATCGTTCTACCAGCAACTTCTCCCCTCCAACAGCGTGACCCTCGGCTGGAGCTCCTGGTCGGGCAATGGCTTTCTCGCGCGCCTGCCCTAATCTCCGATCAGGTGCAGGTCGCCTATAGCCACGACGCAAACGCCTGCGCCGCCTTCGCCCGCCAGGCCGCGGAAGACTGGCACGCCTTCCTCGTTCATCGCGCCGACGAGCTGAGGCCGGGCGGTCAGCTCGTCGTGCTGACCATGGCCAAGACCGACGCCGACGATTTCGGCTATCGGCTGGTGATCGATGCCCTGATCGGGGCGCTCATGGACCTTGCCGCTGAAGGCGTCGTCAGCTCCAAGGAAATCGAGAAGATGGTGATCCCGACCTACGGGCGCACGCGCGCGGAGTTCGTGGCGCCGTTTGACGAGAGCGGTCAAATTGCCGGTCTTGCGCTTGCCTCGGTCGAGATTTTCCTCGGCGAGGACCACATCTACGAGGACTACGAAAGGGTCGGCGATGCTGGCGCATTCGGCCGGCGCTGGGCGGCCTTCGTGCGCGCTTCGACTTTCCCGACGCTGGCGCGAGCCCTCGAAGGCGGCGGGGAGGAGAGGGCAGAGCGATTCTACGATCTTCTCGAGGCGAGGCTCGCCGCGCGGCTGTCAGCAGCGACGGGGTCTAATATCATACCCCTCGCCAAGCTTCTCCTGGTGAAACAGGGCAGCGGCGGGCATGACGGCCTCCGTCAAACTATCATTGCAACCGCTTCCGCTGCAAATCTCGGGAGGGTGCTGAGACCGCCACACCCTCGCCAGTTTCGCGAAGGAGACTCGGGGAGAATTCGATTCCAAACGGAGGGAACGACGATGCGTCTCCTGGCTCTCGCAGCAGGACTTCTGATTGCGGCGACCATCGTTCCGGTGAGCGCCGATGCGGGCCCGGTCAGAGCTGCCGCCAGGGGCACGGCGACCGCAGTTGCCGTTACCGGCAAGACCGCGACCAAGGGCACGGTCGTCGTCGGCAGGACCGCGGTCAGAGGCACTGCCGCCGCGGCTCGGACCACCGGCAGGGGCGCTGTCTGCGTGGCGACCTTCTTCCGCGCCTGCGGCCGCTATTATCCTTAACCTTAGCTGAGGCGCCGAACCGCGCCATCACAATTTGGCAACCGCAACGATCTGCGGCGGCAGGTTGGCGCTGGTCTCCTTGCCTGGCCAGACGCCTTCTACCCGGCGCTTCGCTCCTGACCCTGAGACGCGCACGCTGACGAAACCCAAGGCGCGGAATTTTTGCGCGATCTGCGCGTTGCCGGCCAGCCGCTCCACCGATCCGAGCGCGAGCGTTGCACGGTAGCGCTTCCACTGGTGGACGGTCAATTCGCCGGCGGAGCCGGAAGCGACAAAGCTGCTGGCGAAGGCTGCAAGCGCCGTCAGCGACCGGCGCAGGGTCTTTAGGATGCTGGTGCGTGCAATCGAAAATGCGGCAAGGCTGAAATCGGTGGTCATGGCGACGAAAGGTATGAGAGCGAAACTGTTCATGGCCGAGGTCTTCCTCGACCTCATGGGGAGAGAGTCTAGCGGTGCCTGCCTGAACCAATCTGAGGTCCGCAGTCACCGTTCATCAGCGAAAAATCACTGCAGGCAGGAAGCCTCATCCTGGCGAGGCTGCGGAACAGCCGTCTCGAAGGGTGGCCCATGCTCATCCTAATTGGGGCAGACGCGTGAGCCTGACGTGCAGACGTAATTCACCACCACGCCGGTGAAGCAGACTGTATAGGTCCTCGCCGTGACGAAGGACGCCCAGACGATGTCCTCTGGCACTGCGGGGCGCACATTCTTCCAGAACGGATCGGGTTTCACCTTGTACGGGCTCATGCTGATCTTGCGCCAGCCCTTGGTCTGCCGAAGCGCGTTTGCGCTCTTGGCGGCGAGCGCCTGCGACATCAGCAGCGCCTCGCCTTTGGTGTCGGCACTATGGGTCGCCGAAATGATCTCGCAGTCGGCAGCGCTCACTTGATACGCTGACAACGCAAACGCAAGCCCGCCAAGCAAGGCAACGGTTGCAGCGCGCAGCATCGTCCCTCTCAAAGCAAGCTCCCCCACAATAACTCGCCGAGCCAAGCAAAGTTGCGAGGCGGATCGTAGCGCCAATTGCGCAACGCGGCACGCTGGCAACACACACGATGGAACCGTGCCTGCAGAGCCCTGATACGGATGGATCATGGCGCCAATTTGGATAATCTGAAGGGCGGCGGACAATGAGTGATGTGGCGAGCGATCACAGGTGTTGCGGTGCTCATTCTGTGCGGTTGCGCCGCGCAACAGGAAGCCTTTTTGCGGCAGCGTGAGGCCGAGCGCAACGCGCCTAACCTCGATTTTCAAGGCCCGCTGCGTCCCGCGACTTTGTCCAAAGCGCAGATCAAGATGGTGCAGCAGGGGGTGGCTGGGATGTTGAAGGACCCGGCTTCCGCCAAATTCGGCGACAGCTATCGGGGAGGTCAGGGCCCCGATCGCAAAACCGTTGTATGCGGCTTCGTCAACGGCAAGAGGTTTGTGGGCATGTTTGCCAAGCCCGAGGGCGGCCAAACCGAGTTCCTGCCCATCAGGGTTGCCGTAGAGGAGGAAGAGCAGGAGGGCGTGAGGCAGTTCTGCCGCGCCACCGGCGTTTACCTGCCGCAGTAATGTGATTTGCCCAGGAATGAACACAAGGCTGGGCTAGGGCGTTGGCTCAGTCCGAGTAACGAGACCGATGCCAGATCTCGCCAAGGTTAACAGCGCCCTTGCTTTCCTCCGCGCGGAGGTTCCGGCGGAGGATATCTCGACCAATCCAGTCGTCGTACATCCGCACAACACGAGCAGGACTATCCCCGAGCGCCTGTCACCGGCGATCGTCAAGGAATTGTCTCAGCTCGACACTGCCCGAGCGTTTGCCGCAACCGCAGGCGAATGGGTGTCGATTGCCGGGGCGATCGCGCTCTGCACGCTCTTTTGGCACTCTGCGCTTTACGTGCTCGCGGTCCTGTTCATCGGCGCGCGCCAGCATTCGTTGATCATCATGGGCCACGACGCCTCGCATTATCGCTATCTGCCGAAGCGCTGGCAGAATGAGCTCCTCGGCAACACCTTCCTGATGTGGCCGGTGTTCGCCTCGATCGAGGGCTTCCGCAAGTTTCACTCGACGCATCACCAATTCACAAACCTGCCGAACGATGGGAACCGCCACATCTGGTACACCCACGACGCCGCTGGCGACCTTGAGCCGGATTGGGTGTTTCCCAAGACGAGGCTTGGCCTCGCGCTCGTTCTGTTGCGCCGCGCAGCGTTCCTCACTGGCATGTTCTGGATCGTCAGGGGTCTGGTCGGCTCGTCATTGATCCCGTCACCGCAATGGATGGTCGCGGCGCGCGTTACGTTCTATATGAGCGCCGCAGGGCTGATCACCATCTTCGGCGCCTGGTACGCCTTTCTGCTCTATTGGATCGTGCCCTATTGCACCTGGCACATCGCCATCCAGTATGCGCGGCTCATTTGCGAGCACAGCGCGGTCGAGAGCGAAGAGGAAGAATATGCGATCACGCGCACCACAATCCCGACCTTCCTCGAGTCGATCTTCATCTTGCCGTGCAATGTCGGCTACCACATCGAGCATCATTGGTATCCGAGTGTCCCGTTCTATCGCTTGCCCGACCTGCACCAGGAGCTGATGAAGCGCGATCGCTTCCGGCGGAACGCCGTGGTCAGGCACTCCGTCCTGACCTCTCTCGGCGAATGCGTGCGGCCCTAAGCATCCAGAGCGGCCCCTAACCTCCACCCAAAATCGCGGTTATAACTGAGAGCAAACGTCGGGGCACAGGAGGGAAGGGGGATGCTTAAGCGGAGCATTGTGATCGGCGCGCTAATTTCGATGGCGTCGCCGGCGGCTGCCGGATGGACGCTCCCATGCCTCTTCGGCGGTTGTTCCATCACCCTTGTGTCTCCCGAATACGCCGCGAAACCGGTGCAGCCGCTCGACCCGGAAAAAGCGTTGGCGCAGGTCAATGCCTACCGGACGAAGAATGGACGCAAGCCGGTTGTTCTCGATGCGCGTCTGTCCCAAGCTGCCGCTGCTCAATCGAAGGCGCAGGCTGGGCGGAGTCGGATCGGTCACGACGGGTCGAACGGATCCAAGCCCATGCAACGCGCCGCCCGCGCTGGCTTTCGGGCGAAGATCGCTTCGGAGAATGTCGCCTCAGGCCAGAAATCCTTCAGCGACGTCATGCGCAGTTGGGAAGGAAGCTCGGGCCACCGGGAGAACCTGCTGCGTCCCGAGGTGACCGCGATCGGCGTCGCGATGGCGAAGAACTCGAGCGGCCGCCCCTATTGGACCCTCGTGCTCGGCGCTGAGCTCCAGTGATTGCCGGGGTTTCGCCGCAACCTAGCAATTGACTTAGCCAGCATACGGACACGCCTGCGGCGAAACGTTGCAGGCTGTGAAAGTCGTTTGAGTTGTTTAGCCCCTGTAGAAATCGTTTCCGCCTATCGGGTCATTTGGAAAGGGAACGCTTTGATGGAGCGGGTGCAGAGAAGCAATAAGCTCAAGCTTGTCGTCTTGGCGCTAACGTCATTGATGCTATTGGCCATTGGTAGCACGTCATGGGTTCTGCACGCGGCGGAGGAAACGTCGGCCAAGTCGGAAAAGGCCGAAGGAGAGAAAGTTACCGAGCAAAAAGCGGGCGGGGAAGAGATCTGCTGCAAAGCCGGCGATCAGACGCCACCCATAGTGCTCGCGAAGAAAATTCCTCCGGGAGGATTGCACAGCCCCTATCAGGACTACGCCAAGCTCGCCAAAGAAGAGGAGCTGGTGAAGCAGTTCCGTCTGCCGGGATGTAACGAGTGTCACGGCGGGGGCGGGGGCGGCGGCTTCTGCCCGGCATTGAGTCAAGGCGTCTGGTTCTGGGGTAACACCGATGATGTGTTGTTCAGGCTGATAAGCCTCGGCTCCGCCGATCTGGAAAAGCAGGGCTTCACGCGCATCCAGTGGGGAACCGTGCACGCGGGCATGCCGATGATGGGTCACACCATCAAGACCGCTGATCACCTCTGGAAGATCATCGCCTTCATCCGCTCGATCAATCCAGCGGGCACCAATCCTCCCGAAAAGCTGGTCGCCCCGAGGATGCACCCTATCGGCGCGACCCCTCCCGGCTAGAGGATCTCCGGCAGCGACTTGAGCGCTGTCGCGTGAAATCCTATTCGGCAACTCCGGCGGTAACGAGGTTGCCGCCGAAAAATCTTAGAGTGTCGGCGAAGTCGCCGCACTCGATTTTGAGCGACTTCTGGTCGGGGCTGTCGATGTGCACCGTCTGATGCGCGGTCAAGCGAACGCGGACGCGGGCCGGCGAGTCACCGCTTCGTCGGCGCTGTCCCACATCACCACATTAGGCCGCACTTGACGCCGTCCGGCTCGTAGAAAGCAATCCGGCGCTTGTTGCCGACCTCCGTGAGGATTGCCTCGTGAGGACCGACCGGCCCGACATTCTGGGCGAGCTCGTCGGCACGCGCGGGAAGACTATACGCGCCGAGAATGACGAGACCGCCCACTGCAGCCCATATCGATAGCCTACTGAGAGCGAACATCACGGATCTCCTTTTCGTGGGCTCAGAGTCATACTGAGCTTGAGGAGAGTTTCCGCGCTTTCAAAACACGATGTGGCGATTGCCACAAATGTCGATTTTTTCTCGCGCCAATCTGCTCGAAAATGAGCGTGTTTGTGAACCGTCGTCTTGCCGCGTGACCGAAATTCGCCAAGCGACAGCATTCTCATTCCCTTCACCATGCCTCGACACGGCGCAACCAATCGAGCCTCGAGCGGGTTAGAGTCCTGTTGGTCCGACCACCCTAAGGTGGCCCCTCGAGTTGGAGGAGGATACGTCATGCGTCATTTGCTTTTCGGTGCTGCGGTAGTTATCGGCGCGGGGTTTGCGGGCTTAGCGCCAGCCGCGGCGGCTCCGCCGGCTATGTCGGGATTGAGCAGCCAACGTGCCGATGTCACCGCAGTTGAGGAAATCGGTTGGCGTCGTCAATACCGGCGCTACGGCTATCCTGTGCCGTATGCCTACTACCCTCCAGCGTATGGCTATTATGCGCCTCCACCGGCTTACGCCTACGCTCCGCCCGTTTACGACTCTTATGCGGCCCCGCCCGCCGTCGATGAATCTTATGCGCCGCCACCCGCCGTCGCTGAAGGTGACTATTCACCGGCGGACGGCGACTACAGCGACTCCCCGGCGGACGGCGACTACAGCGACTCCCCGGCGAACGGCGAGTATCCCGCGAACGGCGAGTACGGCGAGTATCCGCCCGCGAACGGCTACTGACCGCTCAGGAGAAGCCGTCATAGACCACGGTCGCGAACATGCCGGCTACCATGTGGAAGAGATTGTGGCGGTGAAATGCCCACAGGCTGGGATTGTTGGCGTCGAACACGACCTTCATTGTAGGGCTTAATCTGCTTCGTCGCCTCGAAGGATGGTTCTGCTTCGACGCCGCGCCGGCTTTCCAAGCTCGGCTGAGCTCAGTGTCCAGGGAAGTAGTGAAGTGGCAAAGCACTCAAGAGGCTCGATGCAGCATCGGCCAACTCCTGCCCGTCAGGTCGGTCGCCTATGCGCTTGCCGGCAATGGGATTGGCGTCAACGACGATTAACTCGTCCGCTAAGACCCAGTGCTCCGCTTGGCGCCCCTGCCTTGGTAATATTCGATCACATGCTCGTTCGTAACTTTGAGATCGACAATGTCGTCCCGGAGCCGAAGCATGCTCTTGAAAACGGTATCGTTTAGGAACCCGAGGTCTCCTGAGTCACTCGACGCTGCTGGGTCGCCCCACGAGCCACCCTGTCGACTTCACCGTCGGCCCACGGCAGATCGCCTCCATCACCCCCAGGCGCGGTCTGCGTCGTCGCAATAGCAGCTATGCGGCTCGACACCGCGCAACAGCGGGTAGTCAGTGTAGCCCTGGTCTGCGCCGCCATAGAACGTCTCGCGGTTGGCTGGTGCGAGCGGCGCGTTGAGATAAAGGCGCGTCACGAGGTCGGGGTTTGAGATGAACGGCTTGCCGAAGGCGACAAGGTCGGCGCGGCCCTCTTCGATCGCTTCGTTGGCGCGCTCTTTGTCGAATCCGTTATTGGCGATGACGATCCCGCCGAAACGGCGCTTGATCTCTTTATAGTCGAAGGGCGGCACCGCCACGCCGCCCGTGTCGCCCTCGATCACATGCAGAAACGCGAGACCCTTGCCTGAGAGCGCGGAGGCCACGTGGTTGAACAGCCTCTGCGGATCGCTATCGGAAATGTCGTTCTGCCCGTTCTGCGGCGAGATGCGCAAGCCCGTGCGGTCCGCGCCAACGACTTCTGTCACGGCATCGACCACTTCGAGCAGGAAGCGCGTGCGGTTCTCGATGGAGCCGCCATAGGCGTCGGTACGCTTGTTGGTGCCGTCGCGCAGGAACTGATCGATGAGGTAGCCGTTCGCGCCATGCACCTCGAGGCCGTCGAAGCCTGCTGCCATCGCATTGCGCGCCCCTTGCGCATATTGTGCGACGATGCCGGGGATGTCGGCGAGCTCGAGCGCGCGCGGCGTTGGGATCGGCTCGAAGCCGTTGGCGGTGAAGGCCTGTCCGTTCGGCCTGATGGCGGAGGGCGCCACCGGCAATTTGCCGCCTGGCTGGAAGGATTGATGCGAGATGCGCCCGACATGCCAAAGCTGGAGCACGATGCGTCCGCCCGCGACATGCACCGCGCCGGTCACGCATTGCCAGCCTTTGACTTGCGCGACGCTGTGAATGCCCGGCGTCGAGATATAGCCTTGGCCCTCCGGCGCCACTTGCGTCGCTTCCGAGATGATCAGCCCGGCGCTCGCGCGCTGCGCGTAATAGAGCGCGTTGAGCGCGGTAGGAACGTTGCCTTCCGCCGCGCGGCTCCGCGTCAGCGGCGCCATGGCGATGCGGTTGGGCAGCGCAAGCGGCCCGATATCGATGGGCGTGAACAGGTCCGGCGTGGTCTTTGTGGGGCGGTCTTGCATGGGGATCTCCGATGGCCGGGAGGGGTTGAGGCGATTTTGCCTGACGGAAACTGTCCATGTCCATTGCGCGAGTTGCCAAAGAAACGCAATTCTTGCCGTCGCCGAATTGGCAGCACGGTTTGCGGCTGAGCTGGTAAGCTCCGTGTAGCAGTTGCAAATCAATGCTAGACTTTGGGTTTCCTTCACACCGTCGGCTCCCCCTAGAGGTGGCCTTGGCGGGCGCCACACTAGATGGAAGGCTCGCACCTTGGCTGTCTATCACCGACACCTCCTCCTGCTCGCCCTTCTCCTCGCCTCGCCCGCCTTGGCACGCGCCGAGGACATTAGTCCGCGACCGGTGCCGCGCTTCGAGCCCGCGCCGTGCCCTAAACTGCAAGGAGCCGAAGAGCTTGCCAAAGCGAGTTGCGGCTACCTCGTGGTACCGGAGAATCGCAGGCAGCCGAATGGCCGCACCATCCGGCTCATGGTCGCGAAATACCCCGCCCGCTCAGCGGAGAATCGACCCGATCCCGTTGTCTATCTCGCCGGCGGACCGGGCGACATCGCCCCCCTGGAGGTCAACGGGCTCATCGCCGCCGACTTCATCCGCGACCGCGACATCCTGGTGATGAGCCAGCGCGGCACCATGTTCTCGGAACCGGCGCTGACATGCGCGGCCAGCGACCACTTCTCCAGAGAGCTTCTCGGCCTGCGCTTCTATTCCGAGGCGACCAAGCGCGCCCATTTGGCCGCGACGGAAGCCTGCCACCGGGACCTCGCCGCCACCGGCGCCGACCTTAGCGCCTACAATTCGACCGAGAGCGCCGCCGATTTAGCCGATCTCCGCAAGGTGCTCGGCTTTGACGCGTGGAACGTCTACGGGACGTCCTACGGCTCCTACCTGGCGCAGACGCTCATGCGCGACCACTCCGAGGGCATCCGCAGCATCGTCCTCGATTCGGTCTTGCCCACGACCTACACCGTCGCCGCAAACTGGCAGAATGCGCGCGACGGCTTCGGCAACATCTTCCAGGCCTGCGCGGCGGAACCGGCTTGCAACGCCGCCCATCCTCATCTCGAAAAAACCTTCACCGGACTGGTCAACAAGCTCGAGGCCGAGCCGCTGACGGCAACCGTCAAGGACCCTGCCACCGGTGAAGACATCGAAGTCGTGATTGACGGCGGGGCACTGATCGACTGGCTACGCAACCAGAACTATGGCGTACCCATGCTCCAAGCCGCGCCGAATCGCATCGACGGGTTCGCCGCCGGCCGCTCCGACGCCATCCAGGCGATTGCCCTGGATCGGGCAAGTCGCGCACCACCACCCAATCCGACCGCCCCCTCCCTCGGCTTTGGTCTGGCCCTTGGCGTCAGCTGTCGCGAAAGCTATCCATTCGCGACGGCGGAGGATCTCGCCGCGGGCGGCCGAAAAGCGTTTCCTGACTATCCACTCTCGGTGACACGCGAGGGTGTCGGGGGCTGGGCGTATTTCAACGAAGACTGTCGCGACGTCTGGAAGGTCCCCGCCGCTCCGGAGGCCATGCGCCAGCCCGTCGCGAGCAGCGTCCCGATACTCCTCATCTCCGGCAGCTTCGATACGCTAACGTCCCTTGCCGGGGCGAAGGCCGCGGCGGCGAAGCTGTCCAACGCAACCATCATCAGCATCCCCGGCATCGGGCACTTCGTCTCGCCCTGGTCGCCCTGCGCCCAAGCGGTCATCGTCTCGTTCCTCGCCGATCCGGATGCCCCCGACACATCCTGCGTCGGCGCACTGAAGCCACAGACTTTCACGTTGCAGGCTTCGCCCTGAAGCGCTGCAAGCACGGTTCGCGAGCCTATGCCGAGCTCTGTGGCTAAGCGACCAGTCGCCAAATCGAGCGGTTGCGCGTTAGAAGAGGGCCATGCCCAAGCCGAAAGCGCAGACCGACCCTTTAGCGTGGCTCTTTCCGCGGCTCGAGCACCACGGGCAGCCGCTCGCCCCGCGTTGGCTATTCGCGAGGCGGCTTGCGATCAATGTCGCGCTCGGCCTCGCCATCATTCTCGTCTCGTTAGCCGTGGGCATGTATAGCTATCACCGGCTCGAAGGCGCGAACTGGCTCGACGCCTTCGATCAGGCGGCGATGATCCTCGGGGGTATGGGGCCTTACAGCGAGCCCAAGACCGATGGCGGCAAGCTCTTCGCCGGCCTCTACGCTATCTATTGCGGGCTGCTGCTGATCGGCGTCACCGGCCTCATCCTGTCGCCGGTGTTCCACCGGGTGATGCATCAATTGCACCTCCCCGACGACACCGAGGCCGAAGGCGACAAGCCAAAGCCTGCCAAACCGAAATCAAAGCCCAAACCATAGCGCATCAATTCTCCTCTCCCCAGCGGGGAAAGGGCTTTCCGCCGCCCAGTGGGCAGGGGTGATGCTTTCCTTAACCTGGCAACGGCTTGCAGTTGATGCCCTTCAAGGCCTGCTCCGCCTGATCGCGGCTGCCATAGCCTTGCTTGTCTCCAAGCACTTTCAGGTTCTTGCTCGGCGCCGCGTCGATCACGCTGCAGAACTTCTCGGTGTCCTCGACCACGTAGTGCTGGCCGGCCGCGGCAAGCCCCGGCGTTGCCATTGAGCCTGCGACGAGGGCGGCGATGAGATAGCGTTTCATGTGATGCACTCCTGTTGGAACGACATCCCCGCGAGGATGCCGGTCTCTCTCCCTGCAAACATGTAAGCAAGGGAGGGCAGGAGCGCGCTGGCGACGCCCGCGTCCAATATGCGCAAGCGTCAGCCTGCCGCAGTCTCCAAGCGCCGCTAAAAAAACTGCTTCGTGTTGATGTCCTTTGAGCCCTTTGGCAGCGAGATGAGCAGCCCATCCTTGCCGAGCATCGTGCCTGGTCCCCGCGCGTCCATCACCCTGCGCATGAACATCTTGCGCATCAGCGCATTCCTGAGCGGCGGCACCTCATGACGCCGCGCCGGGACTATACAATACAAGCGAAATCCCTGGGTCGTATGGCCGGTGTGGGGGTCATAAGGATGACGCCTCCAGATTTACAACGGACCCCTACCCCGGCCCTCCCCCTTTGCAGGGGAGGGAGTAGCGCCCTCAAATTTGCCACGCAACAGCCCGATAAGGGGCCGCACTATGGATAAGTTCGACTTGAACAGCCTTCCGGACGTCCCCGACATCCCGGCCTCGATCGTCGCCTCAGGCCTCTCCGACGCGCCGCTCACCACGCTGGTCGAGATCGCCATGCAGCGCCTGGTGCAATCCGGCGTGCCCATCGATCGCATGAATGTCGGCTTCCGCATCCTGCACCCGCTGTTCGACGGCATGAGCATCACCTGGACGCGCGAGAAGGGCGCTGAAGTGTTTTACGCAGCACTCGTCGATCAGGAGGGCTCTGAGTTCCGCGTCTCCCCATTCTTCGTCATGCTGAGCCAAGGCATGCGCGAATGGCGGCTCCGCCTCGACCGCGATTCCGCCATAGACAATTTCCCGCTGCTCGCCGACTTGAGGGCCAAAGGCTTCACCGATTATCTCGCGCTGATCGTCGCCTTCGGCGGCGCCGAGCTCCACCCGCAATCGCTCGACGGGCTCGCCACCTCGTGGTCGACGCGGGATCCGCAAGGCTTCAGCGACACTGACGTCGCCGCCATGCGCGCCGTGCTCACCCCACTCGCGCTCGTCTTTCGCCTCGCCATCAAGGACCAGATCACCAAGGCCGCGCTTAACACCTTCCACGGGCCGCTCGTCGGCGGCCGCATCCTCGCAGGCTCGATCAAGCGCGGCGATGGCGAACGGCTTTCCGCGGCGCTCTGGTACAGCGATTTGCGCAACTCGACCGGCCTTGCCGATCAGCTCCCGGTCGATGCCTTTCTCGACCTGCTCAACGCCTATTTCGATTGCGCCGCGGGCGCCGTGATGGAGCAGGGCGGTCAGGTGCTCGACATCATCGGCGATGCGATCCTCGCCTTCTTTCCCGCCGGCGACGATGGCGGCACTGAGGCCTGCGCGCTCGCGCTCGAGGCAGCCTCCTCTGCGCGCGAGCGGCTCGCCACGCTGAAGCGCGAGGGAAGCGGCAAGGTCCGCGCCATCGAGTTCGGCATCGGGGTCCATTTCGGCGATGTGGTGTTCGGCAATGCCGGCACGCCTGAGCGGCTCAAATTCGGCGTGCTTGGCCGCGCGGTGAACGAGG
>Ga0247830_10000439_pt1 | contig 14823 bp, 9 predicted proteins | sample 12C_Control_Day5_FD_207766 | JGI IMG/M metagenome (GOLD analysis project Ga0247830, IMG submission 207766) | Soil microbial communities from agricultural site in Penn Yan, New York, United States - 12C_Control_Day5 | ecosystem: Environmental > Terrestrial > Soil > Agricultural land | place: USA...
GGTCTGCCGGACGACCGGCCGTACCTGGTCACGCTCAACCCGCGGCGGCCGCCGGCGGCGATCGACCACCAGGCCGACTTCGCCCACCCGCAGCTCGACTTCGCCGCCCTCGGCGCCCAGGCCGGCCTGCCGCGCCTGCAGGGGGCGCGGCGCACCTACGTCGCCGGCGCCTACGCCGGCTTCGGCTTCCACGAGGACGGCCTGCGCGCCGGCGTGTACGCCGCGGCGCGGCTGCTCGGCGACGAGGCGCAGGCGTGAGGTCCGCGCTGTACCGCGGCCACCTCGCCCACGCGCGCAGCGACGCCCATCGCCGCCGGTTCCGCTACCCGATCTACGTCGCCTGCCTCGATCTCGACGAGCTGCCGGCGCTCGATCGCCGGCTGCGGCTGTTCTCGCACAACCGCCGCAACCTGTTCTCGCTCCACGATCGCGACCACGCCGGCGCGGAGGCGATCGGCCTGGCCGGGGCGCACCGGGCCCGCCTGGCCGCGCGCGGCCTGCCCGTGCCGGCGCGCACCGAGCTCGTGACCCAGCTCCGCACCGCCGACTACGTGTTCAACCCGGTCAGCTTCTACCTCGGCTACGACGCGGCCGGCCGGCTCGAGACCGTGGTCGCCGACGTCAACAACAACTACGGCGGCAACCACGCCTACGTGCTCGGCCCGGCCGAGCGGCTGCCGGCGCCGGCCGAGCGCGCCGGTTTCGGCGCCGCCAAGACGTTCTTCGTGTCGCCGTTCATCCACGGCCCGGCCGCCTACCGGTTCTGGTTCCACGGCGCGCGGCCCGCGGCCCCACGCCTCGACGTGCGCATGGACGTGGTCCGGCCCGACGGCGACCGCTTCTTCGCCGCCCGCCTCACCGGCGCGCGCGTGGCGCTGACCGATCGCGCGCTCGCCGCGGCGGCGCTGCGCTACCCGCTCATGTCGGTCCAGGTCATCGCCCTCATCTATGGCGAGGCGCTGCTCAGCCACCTGCGCCGGGTCCCGTACCGCCGCCCGGGGCCGGATCACCAACCGTAGCTCTGCTACGCTGACCGCGCGATCGTGTCGGGTACCGATGTCGCCCATCCCCTGATCGCGCCGGTGCCGCGCCTGGCCAGGCCGGGGCGCGCGCTGGCGCGCCGGCTGGTGCTCGGCGCGCTGGCCCGGGCGTGGCAGGGATCGGGCACCGGCCGGCTCGACGTCCGGCTGCCGGACGGTGCGCGGGTGCGGCTGGGCGCCGCCGGCGCGCCCGACGCGACCATCACGGTCGCCGACGAGCGCGCGTTCGTGCGCGTCGCGCTGCGCGGCGAGCTCGGCGCCGGCGAGGCGTTCGTCGCCGGCGAGTGGACCGCCGACGATCTGCCGGCGGCGCTGCGCCTGTTCCTGCGCGCCACCGCGGCCCGCGGGCTCGAGTCGTGGCTGACCCGGCTGGCGGTGACCGCGGCCCGCCGCCGCCACCGCCGCGCCGCCAACGATCGCGCCGGCAGCGCCCGCAACGTCGGCGCCCACTACGACCTCGGCAACGCCTTCTACCGGCTGTTCCTCGACGACCAGCTGATCTACTCGTGCGCGCTGTGGCCGCCCGGCGCCCGCGACCTCGAGGCGGCCCAGGTCGTCAAGCTCGACCGGCTGTGCGACCTGGCCGCGATCGGCCCCGGCGCGCGCGTGCTCGAGCTCGGCTGCGGCTGGGGCGCGCTGGCGATCCACGCCGCTCGCCGCGGCGCGCGCGTCACCGCGGTGACCGTGTCGCCGGCCCAGCTCGCCGAGGCCCGGGCCCGCGTCGCCGCCGCCGGCGTCGCCGATCGGGTCGACGTCGCCCTGTGCGACTACCGCGACACCACCGGCCGCTACGACGCGATCCTGTCGTGCGAGATGCTCGAGGCGGTCGGCGCCGAGTTCTTGCCCGGCTTCTTCGCCACCGTCGCCGCTCGCCTGCAGCCCGGCGGCCGGGCGGCGATCCAGTCCATCACCATGCCCGACGCGCGTTACGCCGCGTACCGGCGGTCGGTCGACTGGATGCAGACCTACGTCTTCCCCGGCACCCATATCCCGTCGCTGGGCGCGATCGACGCCGCGCTGGCCGGCACCGGCCTGACCCGCGTCGCCGCCGACGACATCGGCCCCGACTACGCCCCGACCCTGCGAGCGTGGCGCGAGCGGTTCACCGCCGCCCTGCCCGCGGTCCGGCGCCTCGGTTTCGACGAGCCGTTCGTGCGCACGTGGACGCTGTACCTGGCGTTCTCCGAGGCCGCGTTCGCCGAGCGGACCCTGACCAACCACCAGCTGGTCCTGCGCCGGGCCTGAGCCGGCCGCCGAGCGCGCGCCGCCGCCCGGCGGCGCCGGCTTGCCGTGGTCACGATCTGAACGTAGATTCATCACATGAACGGCGGTTCAAGTCAGCGCGCGACGGGCTCGCTGCGCGAGCGCCAGCGCGAGGCGGTGACCGCCGCCATCCTCGACGCCGCCGAGGCGGTCGTCGACGAGCACGGCCTGGCCGCGCCGCCGATGGCCGAGATCGCCCGCCGGGCCGGGGTGGCGGTGGGGACGGTCTACAACTACTTCCCCGACCGCGACGGCCTGATCCGCGCCCTGCTCCACGATCGCCGCGCCGCGCTGGTGCCGCGCCTGCGCGCCGCGGCCGAGGCCCACGCCAAGGAGCCGTTCGAGGCCGCGCTGCGCGGCTTCCTGCGCGACTGCCTGGCGTTGATGGAGGAGCGGCGGGCGTTCCTGCGCATCGCGTTCGAGCTGCGTCCGCCGGGCCGGCTCACCGACAAGGAGCGGGCGGTGGTCAACGAGCTGCGGGCGTCGCTGACCGCCATCCTCGGTCGCCGCCGCCGCGCCCCGGCCCGGGTCGCGCTCGAGGTCCGGGTGGTGGCGGCGGCGGTGCGCGCCGCGATCCTCGACGGCCTCGAGCACGGCCGCCGCTTCACCGACGACGTCGACGCGCTGGTCGACCTCCTGCTCGACGGGCTCGGCCGGCGATGACCGCGATGACGGCGGGCGCGGTGCCCCCGCGCGCGGTCAACAAGTGGGTCGTCGCGATCTCGATCGCGTTCGGCTCGCTGATGGCGGCGATCGACTCGTCGATCGTCGGCGTCGCCATGCCGGCGATCCGCGGCGAGCTGGGCGCCAGCCTCCAGGAGATGACCTGGGTCTCGACCGCCTACATGATCGCGATGGTGCTGGTCATGCCGCTGACCGGGTTCCTCGGCGCGGTGTTCGGCCAGAAGCGGTTTTACCTGGTGTCGCTGATCGTGTTCGTCGCCGGCTCGGCGCTGTGCGGCCAGGCCCGCAGCCTCGAGGCGCTGATCCTGTTCCGGGTCATCCAGGGCCTCGGCGGCGGCGCGCTGCAGCCGACCCAGCAGGCGATCCTGCGCCAGACCTTCCCGCCCCAGGAGCAGGCCATGGCCATGGCGCTGTTCACCATGGTGATCATGCTCGGCCCGGCGCTCGGCCCGGTGCTCGGCGGCTGGATCACCGAGACCTACCACTGGCCGTGGATCTTCTACATCAACCTGCCGGTCGGCCTGCTCGGCATCTTCTTGACCTGGCGCAACGTCCACGAGCCCGACGACGTGGTCGCCGCCAACCAGGCCCGCGCCGCCCGCATGAAGGCCGACTTCGACTGGGCCGGGCTCGGCTTCATGACCGTGTTCGTGTGCGCGACCCAGTTCTTCTTCGAGGAGGGCGCCCAGCAGGACTGGTTCGAGTCGTCGCAGGTGGTGGTCGCCGCGTTCACCGCGGTGATCGCCGGCGCCGCGTTCACGATCCGCGAGCTCACCGCCGCCCAGCCGATCGTCAACCTGCGCCTGCTGCGCGATCCGACCTTCGCGTCGGGCACGGCGATCGCCACCGTCATGTTCGGCCTGCTGATGGGCTCGATGTTCCTCTTGCCGATCTTCACCCAGGAGATCCTGCGCTTCCCGGCCACCCTGGCCGGCCTGGTCCTGATCCCCCGCACGCTGGCGATGATGGTGGCGTCGCCGATCATCGGCCGCGTCTACAACAAGGTCGCGCCGGCGTGGATCATCGCGGTCGGCGTGCTGCTGTTCGTCGTCGGCAACTGGCAGCTGTCGCACATCACGCTCGACACCTCGAGCACCGACCTGGTCGTGCCGCTGGTGGTCACCGGGTTCGCGTTCGCCTGCCTGTTCGTCCCGCTGACCACCGCCGCGCTCAGCCGCATCCCCCGCCACGAGCTGGCCGAGGCGGCCGGCATCAACTCGTTCTTCCGCCAGATCGGCGGCTCGATCGGCCTGACCGTGGTCACCACGGTGTTCACCCGCTACACCGCGCAGGCGACCAGCGCGCTGCGCGATCACGTGACCCTGCTCCGGCCCGAGGTCGCCGCCCAGGTCGCCGCCATGCACGCCAGCGGCCTGTCCGACGCCGGCATCGTCGCCCGGCTGCAGGGCGCGGTCGCGACCCAGGGCGCGGTGCTCGGCTTCGAGAAGGCGTTCCTGCTCCAGGGCGGCACGTTCCTGCTGGTCCTGCCCCTGCTCCTGTTCCTGCGCGTCGATCGCAGCCAGCCGGCCCCGAAAGTCGACGTCCACGCCGAGTGAGGATCTCCATGCCACCCACCCGCGGCCGCAAGGCCTTCACCATCCTCGCCATCGTGTCCGCCCTCGCGATCGGCGGCTACCTGTTCTACGGGTGGATGACCCGCGGCCGGGTCCGCACCGACAACGCGATGGTCGACGCCGACGTCACCCCGGTGTCGGCGCGGGTCGGCGGCACCGTCGCCACCGTCCACGTCGCCGATCACCAGCGCGTCGAGGCCAACGCGCCGCTGATCGATCTCGAGCCGGCCGACCTCGCCGCCGGGCTCGCCCGCGCCGAGGCCGAGCTCGCCGCCGCGGTCGCCCAGGCCGCGGCCGCCGACGCCCAGGTCGAGATCGTGCGGGCGTCGTCGACCGGCGGGCGGTCGTCGGCCCAGGCCCAGGTCAGCGCGTCCGGCGCCAGCGCGCGCACCGCCGACGCCCAGGTCAAGGCCGCCCAGGCCACACTGGCCCGCGCCCAGGCCGATCTCGAGCGCACCCGCAGCGATCTCGCGCGCGAGCAGGAGCTGCTGGCCAAGGGCGCCCTGCCCGGCGCCACCGTCGAGCACACCCGCAGCGCGTTCGAGGTCGCCCAGGCCGCGGCCGACGCCGCGCGCGCCCAGCTCGCCGCCGCCCAGGAGCAGCGCCGGCTGGCCGTGGCCAACGTCGCCGCCGCCGAGGGCCGCTTCGAGCAGTCGAGCCCGGTCGAGGCCCAGGTCCGCGCCGCCGAGGCCCAGGCCCGGCTCGCCCACGCCCGCGTCGACGCCGCCGCGGCCGCCGTCGAGCAGGCCCGCCTCGAGCTCGCCCATGCCCGCGTCACCGCGCCGATCGCCGGCACGGTGTCGCGGCTGGCCGTCCACCCCGGCCAGGGCGTGTCGCCGGGCACGCCGCTGGTGGTGATCGTGCCCGACGAGACCTACGTGGTCGCCAACCTCAAGGAGACCGAGATCCACCGCATCGAGCCCGGCGAGCCGGTCGACATCGAGATCGACGCGTTCCCCGACCGCACCTTCCACGGCAAGGTCGCCAGCATCGCCGCCGCCACCGGCGCCCGCTTCTCGCTGCTGCCCCCCGACAACGCCACCGGTAACTTCGTCAAGGTGGTCCAGCACGTCCCGGTCAAGATCGTCTGGGATCCGCCGCCGACCGGCGTGCCGCTGCGCGCCGGGCTATCGGCCGAGGTCACGATCCACGTCGCCAACTGATCACGGTAGGATGTCGGGCGGTGGCCGACCCGACCGACGACACGGTGCCCGCCGAGCTCGACCGGCTCGCGACCGCCGACGGTCCGCTCGACACCATGGAGCGGCTGCTGGCTCAGGTCGCCCACGCGCCGGCCGCGACCCCGCCGCTGGCCGAGGGCGAGCGGCTCGGGCGCTACCTGCTGGTCCAGCGGCTCGGCGCCGGCGGCATGGGCGTGGTCTTCGCCGCCTACGATCCGCAGCTCGATCGCAAGGTCGCGGTCAAGGTGCTCCGCCGCGACCTCGCCGGCTCGGCGGTGTCGGAGCGGGCGCGCGATCGCACCCTGCGCGAGGCGCGCGCGCTGGCCCGCCTGGTCCACCCCAACATCGTCGCGGTCCACGACGCCGGCTATCACGCCCGCGAGCTGTACATCGTGATGGAGCTGGTGAACGGCCAGAGCCTGCGCGGCTGGCTCAAGGAGGCGCCGCGCACGCCGACCGAGATCGCGCGGGTGTTCCGCCAGGCCGCCGAGGGCCTGATCGCCGCCCACGCCGCCGGCATGGTCCACCGCGACTTCAAGCCCGACAACGTCCTGGTCGGCACCGACGGGCGCGTGCGGGTCGCCGACTTCGGCCTGGTCCAGATCGCCGGCGGCAGCACTGACGGCAGCCAGCACCGCGACGGCGGCGCCGCCGACCTCACCGTCACCGGCGCGTTCATGGGCACCCCGGGCTACATGGCGCCCGAGCAGATCGACGACGCCGACGTCGATGCCCGCGCCGACCAGTACGCGTTCGGGGTCAGCCTGTGGCAGGCGCTGTACGGCGAGCTGCCGTTCGACCAGACCAACCTCGCGCAGCGCCGCAAGGCTCAGGGCGCCGGCCCGCCGGCCGAGCCGGCCGGCAAGCGCGCGCCCGGCTGGCTGCGGCGGATCGTGCGCCGGACCATGGCGGCGGCGCCGGCCGATCGGTTCCCCGACGTCGCCGCCGTCGCCGCGGCGATCGATCGCGGCCTGGGCCGGCGCCGGCGGATCGCCACCGTCGCGGTCGGGATCGGCGTCGCCGGCGCGCTCGCCACGGCGATCGCGGTCGGCGCGAGTGGCCGGCCGCCCGGCGATCGCTGCGCCGCCGGCGCGGCGGCGATCAACCAGGCGTGGAACCCCGAGCGCGCCACGGCGATCGCCCGGCGGATGCCGGCCGGCGCCGCCGGCGCCGACGCCGCGGCCAAGCTGCGCACGCGCCTCGACGAATACGCGCGCCGCTGGTCGCTCGCCCACCGCGCCGCCTGCCGCGCCACCACCGCCGGCGAGCAGTCGAAGCCGATGCTCGACGTGCGGATGGCGTGCCTGCGCCGCGCCCGCTACGGGCTCGAGACCCTGGTCACCATGGCGGCCTCGGGCGAGCTGCCGGCAGGCTCGGCGCAGACCGCGGCCGAGCGCCTGCCCAGCCTCGACCAGTGCGACGAGAGCGTGCGCACCGCGCTGAGCGCGCCGTGGCCCGACGATCCGGCGCTGGGCGCGCGGCTCGAGGACATCCAGCGCCGGGTCAGCCGGGCCCAGCTCGATCTCAACCTCGTCGTCGACGCCGCCGCCCTGGCCCGCAGCCAGGAGGCGCTGGCGATGGCGCGCCAGGCCGGCTGGACGCCGCTGATCGCCGAGGCCGCGCTCAGCCACGGCGCCCTGCAGCTCGCCTCCGAGCAGCCGGCGGCGGCGCTGGCCAGCGATCGCGAGGCGGTGGTCGCCGCCCTCGCCGGCGGCGAGGATCGCATCACCATGCGGGCGATGGTCGACGCCGCGGTCGCGCTGGCCGAGCTCGGCCGCGACGGCGAGGCCGGCGACATGCTCGACCTGGCCCGGGCGATCGGCCGGCGGCTCGACAACACCCCGTTCGTGCGCGCCGAGCTCGAGGGTGGCGCCTGGGAGATCGAGCGGCGCGCCCAGCGCTACGACCGCGCGCTGGTCGCGGCCGAGGCCGCCGCCGACGCCGCCCGCGCCGCCGGCGATCCGATCGAGGAGGCCAGCCGGATCGGCAACCTCGCCATCGCCCTCTACGAGGCCGGCCGCCGCGACGAGGCGGTCCGGATCGGGCAGCAGGTGGTCGAGCGCGCCGAGCAGCTGCGCGGCCGCGAGCACCCCGACGTCGCCAGCACGCTCGGCAACCAGGCCACCATCCTCGCCAACGTCGGGCGCGCCGACGAGGCGCTGGCGCTGGCCCAGCGCGCGCTGGCGATCACCGAGCGCTGGTACGGCCAGGACGCGCGCATGACCGTCGACGCGCTGCTCGCCGTGTCGGGCACCCTCGGCCGCACCGGCCGCCTCGAGGAGGGCATCACGGTCACCGAGCGCGCGCTCGCCATCCTCGCCACCCACGGCGAGGACGATACCCACGACTACGCCACCCACCTGGCCAACCTGGCCATGGCGCGGGCCCAGCTCGGTCAGCTCGACGAGGCCTACGCCGGCGGCCAGCGCGCGCTGGCGGTGTTCGAGCAGGTCCACGGCCCGCGCTCGCCGCTCCTGGGCAACACCCTGGTCCTCCTCGGCTGGGTCGAGCGGGCGCGCGGCGAGCTCGACGCGTCGGCGGCGACCCTGGGCCGCGCGGTGCGCGACGCCGAGGCCGGCCTCGGCCCCGAGCACCCGGAGCTGATCAACCTGCGCAACGAGCTCGCCCACACCGAGCGAGCGCGCCGCCGCTTCGCGGCCGCGATCGCGCTGTACGAGCGCTCGCTGACCCGCGCCGACGACAAGGACGTCAACCCGATGTGGATCGCCGAGGCCGAGCTCGGGCTGGCGGCGGCGCTGTGGGACGGCGGCGGCGATCGCACCCGCGCCCGCGCCTCCGCGGTGGCCGCGCGCGACCGCTACGCCGCGCTCGGCGACGACTTCGCCGGCCAGCGCGACGAGGCGGTGGCCTGGCTCGCCGCCCACGGCGGCGCGCCGTGACCCGGCTGTACGGCTACGCCGATCCGGCCGAGCAGGCGGCGATGCTGCTCGATCGCGTCCGCGTCGACGCCTACGCCCGCGCGATCGCCGCCACGGTGCGGCCGGGCGACGTGGTGCTCGACGTCGGCTCGGGCTCGGGCGTGCTGGCCATGCTGGCCGCCCGCGCCGGCGCGCGGCGCGTCTTCGCCGTCGAGCGCAGCGGCGCGATCGAGCTGTGCCGGCGCCACGCCGCCGACAACGGGCTGGCCGCGGTGATCGAGCCGATCCGCGCCGACCTGGCCGAGCTCGACGCCCTGCCCGAGCGCCCGCGGGTGGTGGTCGCCGAGCTGCTCGGCCACTTCGCGCCGGCCGAGCAGCAGCACAAGGGCTACCGGCTCGCCCGCCGGCTGGCCGCCGACGGCGCGGTGCTGATCCCGTCGTCGTACCGGCTGGTGTTCGCCGCCGCCCGGCCGGGCGCGCTCGACCGCGAGCTGGCCGCGCTCGCCGATCTGCACGGCCTGCGCATGACGACGCTGATCGCGCGCCTGCGGCGGCGGGTCGCGATCACCCGCCTCGCGCCCGACGATCTGGTCGGTCCCGAGACCGACGGCCCGGCGCTGGCCGCCGACGCCGAGCTGCCGGCCCACTTCACCGGCACCGCGCCGGTCGCGGTCGACGGGCCGGTCACCGCGATCGCGGTCAGCTTCACCGCCACCCTGGCGCCCGGCGTCGAGCTGACCTCGGCGGTCGGCGCCGCCGCCACCCACTGGGTCCAGACCGTGTTCCCGCTCGATCCGCCGCTGCCCGCGCGCGCCGGCGACGTCCTCGCCGTCGACCTGTGGCCGCGGGTCGCCGCCGATCGCGGCACCTGGGCGTGGCGTGTCCGGTCGCCGGACGGCACCGAGCGCGCCGGCGACGCCATGGACGCCCTGGTCGGCGACAAGTCCGACCTCCTGGCCCAGCTCGGCCTGCGCACCGGCGGCCCGTCGCCGACGCCGCCGCGCCTGGCGGCGTGGGCGGCGCTGCTCGGCGGCGACCTCGGCCCGACCGTCGATGTCGACGCCCTCGCCCGCGCGCTGCTCGCCCGCCTGCCCGGCCGCTATCCCGACCTCGCCGAGGCCCGCCAGGAGGTGCTCACGCTCCTGCGCGCGGTCGATCGCACCGGCTGACGCTCACGACGTGCGCATCGGTTGCGGCTTCAGGTAGACCGCCGACCGCCACACCCACTCGAGCGGGCCGAGCCGGAAGAAGCGCAGCCAGCTGTGTGCGAGCGCGATCTGCACGGCGAAGATCGCCAGGGCCAGGCCGAGGCAGCCGGCGACGCCGACCGAGCCGGCCCAGCCGAGGCCCCAGCCGTAGAACAGGAACGTGCAGATCAGGCTCTGCGCGACGTAGGTCGTGAGCGGCATCCGGCCGACCGGCGCCACGATGGTGAGGACGCGCCGCCAGGTCGGGCGCTGCATCAACAGCACGACGATGCCCACGTAGGCGAGCGCCAGGGCGAGAAGCCCGATCTGCTCGATCGTCCGGGCGGCGAGGCGGCCGCCCAGCCCGTGGGCGGACAGCTCGAACACGCCGAGCCGCGCGAGCACCTCGAGCGCGGTGGTGACGGCGGCGATCGCCCCGCCCCATGCGGCGAACCGGCGGAACACGGGCAGGTGATCGGCGCCATCTCGCTCGAACCACCGTCGGGTGCCGGCGACGTAGCCGAGCAGGAACCGGCCGAGGGTCCACAAGAAGTACCAGGCGTAGATGTGCGCGCACCACACCAGCGCGTAGCGGAGGTGCTCCCACCAGAGCCCGGCGCGGTCGGGGCGATGCAGCGCCGCGGCCATCCGCGCGGTGTGGGCGCCGAACTCGCGCGGCTCCATGAACACCCGGAAGGTGGCGAGGAACACCTCGGGGATCGCCATCACGACGACGACGGGCACGAAGGTGAGCGCGAGCGCCCACGCGACCCGCGCGCGGTTCGACGCGTGGACGAACGCGAGCATTCCGAACCCCGACACCGCGTAGGTCCACGTCACGTCGCCCCACCACAACCCGGTGACGTGCAGCGCGCCCAGCGCGAACAGCACGATCAGCCGGCGCACGTACAGGCCGATCACCGGGCGCCCGCGCTCCTGGGCGCGCAGGAGCTGGACCGCGAAGCCGAAGCCGAACAGCAGGGTCAGCAGGGTCTGCGCCTTGCTCTCGACGAAGATGGCGAGCAGCCAGTGGGCGATCTCGTCGAGCGTGGTCGGCGCCGGCGCCGGCCCGCGCTGCGCCCACCGGCCGCTGTACAGGACCATGTTCCCGACCATCACGCCGCACAGCGCGAGGCCGCGGAGCACGTCGAGGGTGACGACCCGTTCGCGCGGTGGGACCGGTGCGAGCTCGGACACGGGCGCTCCTTCGCGGTCAGCCGTCGCGGTACACGGTCCAGCGCTTGACCGGGATCTCCTCGGGCAGCGCGCGCGAGCGGTAGACGTCGTCCTCGAGCGCGGCGCCCTGGGCGGCCAGCCAGTCGGCGACACCGGGCGCGGCGTGGGTGGCGGCGGTCATGGCGATCTGCCACGCCTCGGCCAGCGCCTGCAGCTTGGCGGCGACGTTCACCGTGCCGCCGAAGTAGTCGATGTTGGCGTTGAGCTTGACCGCGATGCACGGCCCGGTGTTGAGCGAGATGCGCAGGCGCGCGACCGAGTGGGTGCACGCCGGCGGGAACCGGTCGTGGATCGCCTTGGCGCACTTGACCGCGTCGAGCGGATCGTTGAACGCGCCCATGGCGGCGTCGCCGATGGTCTTGACCACCGCGCCGCGGTGGGCGCCGATCAGGCCGAACACGTCGGCGAAGTGGCGGCGGACCTCGACGAACGCCGCCGGATCGCCGCGGGTGGCGTACAGCGCGGTCGAGCCGACCATGTCGGTGAACAGGATGGTCTGCTCGCCGATCGCCAGCTGGACGTCGGCGCCGAGGTACTCCTCGCTGAACAGGTCGCGGAACTCCTGGAACGACAGCAGCCGGCCCGGGCGCAGGGCGACGTCCGACCACTGGGCGTCCTCGACGACGAACTGGGTCGCGGCGGCGCCGTCGTTGCGCAGGACCAGGGTCGGCGTCGGCGCCACCGCGCGCTCGACCGGCCCGTCGGTCGCCCGCCACTCGACGGCGGCGGCGCCGCCGGGCTCGACGTCGAGGTAGCCGTAGGTCTCCGAGCCGTGCAGGCGGGTGCGAAACCGCCGCGGCGGCAGCGCCACCGCCAGCTCGGCGACCTCGCCGGCGGCCAGCGCCCGCTGGACCCGCACGTGCTGCTTCTGGGCCGGCTCGGCGCTGCAGAAGCTGTGCTGCTCGATGGTGCGGATCGACTGGTGGACGCGGAAGGTGATCTCGACCGCGTGCTCGCGATCGGTGCCGAACTCGAGCGCGCAGGTGTCGCACGCCGCCCGGGTCGGCACCGCGCCCAGCGCGCCGACGCCCTCGGCGCCGCGGCAGTGCGGGCACACGATGTCCCACGACAGATCGAGCAGGCCGGCCCGGGTCGCGTGCAGGAAGGTCCGCAGCATGGTGTCCTCGGGCAGGCCCCACGCCCGCGCCCGCTCGCGGACCTGGATGCGGACCAGGTCGGCCTCGTCGCCATGGGCGACCCAGTCGCACAGCCGCTCGACCGCGACGCGATCGAGGCCCTGCCCGGTCAGCTCGCGCGCGATGGTGTCGAGCCGCGCCCGCGCCTCGGGCGTCAGCTCGTGGCGCACGACCAGCGCGTCGGGCACGGCCGCGCTGGCGGCGAGCTGGCGATCGAGGTCGGCCATGACCTTGCGGTAGGCGCGCTCGATCGCTCCGAAGCCGACCCGGCACGCCGCCGCGCCCAGCGCGCCGCGCGGCAGCACGCCGAAGTAGACGTAGAGCCGCGAGCCGCCGGCCGGCAGCGGCTCGATGCGCTGGATCGCGTGGATCACCCGCGGGAAGCCCTTGTCGTAGACCCGGACGCACTCGAGCCACTCGCCGGCGACCCAGTTCCACGGCACCTCGAGCCACTCGTGGCGCACGCCGGCGTTCTTCGACCAGCCGAACCGCTGGCCGTCACGCTCGTAGAAGTGCAGCTCGGAGGTGCCGAGCGCGCGGTTGAGCCGCGACGTGTCCGAGGTCACCCGCCACACCGCCTCGGGAGCGGCGGTCAGCTCGAACACCCACAGGTAGTCCTGCCGCTTGCCGTCGCCGTACTTCGCCGGCCACGGGTGCAGGCGGAGGAGCTGCTCGAGCGATAGCGGCTCGCTCACGCGATCCTCAGGGTAGAGTCGTGACCCAGCCGGAGCGAGCCCATATGCCCGTCACCCATTATCGCAGCTGTACCCTGTGCGAGGCCACCTGCGGGGTGGCGATCGACATCGACGGCGACCAGGTGGTCGCCATCCGCGGCGACGACGCCGACCCGTTCTCCCGCGGTTACATCTGCCCCAAGGCGACCGCGCTGGCCGACCTGCACCACGACCCCGATCGGCTGCGGCGCCCGATCGCCCGCGACGGCGACCGCTGGCGCGAGCTCGGCTGGGACGAGGCGTTCGACCTGGTCGCCGGCAAGCTCCGCGCCACCCAGGCCGCCCACGGCAAGCAGGCGGTCGGCGTCTACCAGGGCAACCCGAGCGCCCACAACCTCGGCCTGCTCACCTTCGGCCAGCTGCTGTTCCGCTTCCTCGGCACCCGCAACCTGTTCTCGGCGACCTCGGCCGATCAGCTGCCCCACATGCTGGCGGCGCTGACCATGTTCGGCGACCAGCTGCTGATGGCGGTGCCCGACATCGATCGCACCGACCACATGCTGATCCTCGGCGGCAACCCGCTGGTGTCGAACGGCAGCATCATGACCGCGCCCGACGTCAAGGCGCGGCTCAAGGCGATCCAGGCCCGCGGCGGCCAGGTCGTCGTCGTCGATCCGCGCCGGACCGAGACCGCCGAGCTGGCCGATCGCCACCTGTTCATCCGCCCCGGCACCGACGCGGTGTTCCTGCTGTCGCTGCTGCACGTGCTGTACGCCGAGCGGCTGGTCCAGCCCGGCCGGCTGGCCGACTTCACCGACGGCGTCGACGAGCTGGGCCGCCTCGCCGCCCGGTTCGCGCCCGAGGTCACCGCCGCCGCGACCGGCATCGCCCCCGACGACGTCCGCGCGGTCGCCCGCGCCTTCGCCGCCGCGCCGCGCGCGGTCTGCTACGGCCGCCTCGGCGTGTGCACCCAGGAGTTCGGCGGCCTGGCGGCGTGGCTGTGCTACGCGGTCAACGTGGTCACCGGCCGCCTCGACGCGCCCGGGGGCCTGATGTTCACCACCCCGGCGGTCGACATCCTGCCGCTGGCCCGCCGCATCGGCTTCGAGGGCGGCTACGCCCGCTGGACCAGCCGGGTCCGCGGCCTGCCCGAGTTCGGCGGTGAGCTGCCGGTGGTCACGCTGGCCGAGGAGATCGAGACGCCCGGCCCGGGCCAGCTGCGCGCGCTGATCACCGTCGCCGGCAACCCGGTGCTGTCGTCGCCCAACGGCCGCCGCCTCGACGCCGCGCTGGCCGGCCTCGACTTCATGGTCTCGATCGATCCGTACCTCAACGAGACCACCCGCCACGCCCACGTGATCCTGCCGCCGACCTCGCCGCTCGAGCGATCGCACTACGACCTCGCGCTGGCCGCGTTCGCGGTGCGCAACGTCGCCAAGTACTCGCCGCCGCTGTTCGCGCGCGGCGACGACCAGCGCCACGACTGGGAGATCTGCGCCGAGCTGCTCACCCGCCTGCAGGTGCCGGCCGGGCCGCTCGGCGTGGTCCGCAAGGCCGCGCGCCGGGCCCTGCTCGCCCTCGGTCCCGAGGCCATCCTCGAGGCCGGCCTGCGCACCGGGCCGCACGGCCTGCGCAAGGGCACGGCCGGGCTGTCGCTGGCCAAGCTGCGCGCCCAGCCGCACGGCGTCGACCTCGGCGCGCTCGAGCCGCGCCTGCCCGCGCGCCTGAACACGCCCGGTCGCCGGGTCGTGCTGTGCCCGTCGATCTACGTCTCCGATCTGCCCCGGCTCGAGGCGCGCCTCGCCGAGTGGTCGCGGCCGCGCGCCGCCGGCGAGCTGACCCTGGTCGGCCGCCGCCACCTGCGCAGCAACAACTCGTGGCTCCACAACAGCGCGCGCCTGGTCAAGGGCAAGCCGCGCTGCACCCTGCTGATGCACCCGGCCGACGCCGCCGCCCGCGGCCTCGGCGC
>Ga0247830_10000442_pt1 | contig 14753 bp, 11 predicted proteins | sample 12C_Control_Day5_FD_207766 | JGI IMG/M metagenome (GOLD analysis project Ga0247830, IMG submission 207766) | Soil microbial communities from agricultural site in Penn Yan, New York, United States - 12C_Control_Day5 | ecosystem: Environmental > Terrestrial > Soil > Agricultural land | place...
GTTACCTTGGAAGCGCTCAATCGCGCTCGCAAAGTGATCGGCCTCTACGATGGGTTTCAGTGGTTGATGCGCGGCGACACAACGCGCACCAAGGAACTGCTGAAAGACGACGTCTCGCGCATTCACTTCCAAGGCGGCTCGATCCTCAATACGTCGCGCGCTAACCCCACCAAGAAGGCGGAGGATGTTGAACGGGTGGTCGCCACCTTGGACCGTTTAGGGATCGGTTACTTAGTGACCATCGGCGGCGACGATACCATGTATGCCGCAAGCCAGGTTGCCAAACATGCCGCCGGACGCATCCGGGTCTGCCATGTTCCCAAGACCATCGACAATGATTTGCCACTTCCCGGCGAGATACCGACATTTGGCTTCGAAACCGCCCGTCAAGTTGGCAGCGCTCTCGTGCAAAACTTAATGGAAGACTCCCGCACCACCGGCCGCTGGTATTTCGCCGTGGTTATGGGGCGTACAGCCGGCCATCTGGCTCTCGGAATCGGCAAGTCCACCGGCGCCGCCCTGACGATTATTCCGGAGGAATTTCCCGCCACGGTGCATCTCGAGAGCGTCTGCGACATACTCGAAGGCGCGATTTTGAAACGCACCACGTTGTGGAATCGTTCCGATGGTGTGGCTGTTATCGCCGAAGGTTTGCTCGAGAGAGTCCCGCCTGAGGAGCTGCAAAGCATCCAAGGGGTGCGCATCGCCCACGACAGTTATGGGCACTTGCGCCTGGCCGAGCTTGACCTCGCGTATATATTGAAAACCCTTGTCGAGCATCGCTTCGCCAACCGCGGCTCTTCAATGAGCATCGTGCACAAAAATATCGGTTACGAGCTCCGTTCGGCGGCGCCGATTGCGTTCGACTGTGACTATGTGCGCACCCTTGGCTATGGCGCGGTAGAGTTCCTACTCAATCCTGACGCCAAGATTGCGAGTCTCACCGGCGCTCTCGTGTGTCTAGTGGATGGAGAATTGAAGTATCTCGACTTTACCAGCTTGCAAGATTCCAAAACCGGCAAAACTCGCGTTCGCTCGGTCGGAATTAACAAGCCCACCTACAAGGTAGCGCGCGAATACATGATTCGGCTCGAGCACGAGGACTTCGCCGACAGTGAAAAACTACGACTGCTGGCGCAGGCAGCCTCGTCGAAGGACAAACTTTGCTCGCCTGAGGAGTTCAAAAGCCGATATCAATATCTAACAACGGATCTTCTCGGCAGCGTCTAGCCGATCATACTTAAAGATAAAAAGGGGGATCGATGGCAACTAGGGTCGCAATCAACGGGTTTGGCCGAATCGGCAGATTGGTCTTACGGTCAATCCTGCAACGTTACAAAAAACATTTAGCGGTTGTTGCAGTCAATGACATGGCCGATCTCCATACCAACGCTCACCTGTTTCGCTACGACTCGACCTATGGCATATACCCCGGAAGCGTTGAAGCCGGCGAAGGGATGATTCGAATCGACGGTGACAATATCGTAGTTCATAACCAAAAAGATCCGGCGCGGCTTCCCTGGAAGCAATTAGGGGTGGACATCGTTATCGAATCAACTGGTGTGTTTACCGACGGAGCACAGGTTAAAGCGCATCTGGATGCCGGCGCCAAGAAAGCGATCATCACGGCACCGGCGACACACGAAGACATCACCGTGGTTCTGGGAGTAAACGACTCACAATACAATCCACGTCAGCATCACATCGTGTCCAACGCCTCGTGCACTACCAATTGCCTGGCGCCGGTGGCTAAGGTCCTGCACGATACCTTCGGCGTTGAACGAGGTTTGATGACCACGGTCCATGCCTATACCAACGACCAGCGTATTCTCGACCTAATGCATAAGGACTTGCGCCGGGCACGCGCCGCCGCAACTAACATCGTGCCGACCAGCACCGGCGCGGCAAAAGCCATCGGCTTGGTCATGCCGGAATTAAAAGGCAAGCTGCACGGCCTCTCGCTGCGCGTTCCGACGCCTACTGTATCGGTGGTCGATTTGGTCGTGAACTTAAAAAAGCCGGCGTCTGTGGATAACATCAATAAAGCCTTGAAGAATGCCGCCTCTGGAAAGATGGCCGGCTATCTCGCATATTCCGACGAGCCCTTGGTTTCCAGTGATTTTCGTGGTAATTCCGCCTCCTCAATCGTCGACGGTTTATCGACGGTCGTGCTGGAAGAGAAAATGGCTAAAGTGCTTTCCTGGTACGACAACGAATGGGGCTATAGTTGCCGGGTTGCTGACTTAGCGATATTAATGGCGCAGAAGGGTTTATAGGAGGCAATGATGCTTGCTAAAGATATCATGACGAAAGACGTGATTACCGTGAGCCCAACAGCTACGAAGAGAGACTTGGCCATGACACTTATAAAGAACCAAATTAGCGGCGCGCCGGTGGCGGGCAGGAACGGCAAAATTATCGGCGTAGTCTCGGAAGCCGACATCGTCGCCAAAAGAGGCAAAGATGTTAAAACGATTATGAGCAAGAACATCATCAGCGTCACCGAAGAAACCGCCGTCGAAGACATTGCCAAATTAATGACCACGCACGGGATTAAACGGCTGCCGGTGATGCGCGGCCCAAATGTCGTCGGCATCGTAAGCCGGGCCGATATCGTCAGCGCCATCGCGCTGGGTAAGCACGTGGCCATCCATACACCGGTTTACGATCTTTGATCGACATCGCTGCATTACTGCATAGTCTTCCTTCAGCCTAAAAATAATTCCAGCACGAGTTCGATCGTTTCGCCGCTCTAGAACAAACAAACCGCCGTTCCTCCTCAAATTCGCGTTCTTAAGAAACTTTTCGACTGATTTCTCGCGTACCGGAAAGTTTCGACGACAGCGCGCGCCGTTTTTCCGGCGCTATCCGTGGCATCTCTTTTGCGCAATAGATTCTTATATCCTGCTGATAAAAATTATCCGGAACATACCAGAGGAGGATGAGTGATGGCGCAAAAAATTTCTACGTTCGACGATTGGACAGATTACTTCAGCAAGTGGCAGAAGGATATTGGCTTCGACGCATCACAAATTAAAGATTACAAGTTCGACGCATTCTATGCAGATCCGCCACATGGCGAAATTGAATTCGGAGAATTCAAAGGCAGGAAAAAATGGGAGAAGCTTCTCGATGTCCCCACTCAGGAGATGCGTGATGCGTTGATGCATCTGATCGTTTACCAAGGCGACACCGAGTTCGCCTCGACAGAGCAACAGAGAAACCTGTTGCAAAGTGCGCCGAGCCAGTACGATCTCCAATGCTTGTTACGCGTCATGCGCGAAGAACAGCGTCATGGCTGGCAGATGTGCCATGTTTTGGTCAAGAACTTCGGCGACTCCGGCAAGCTGGAGGCTCGGAAACTTCTCGAACGCCGAGCTTATCAGGGAACTCGCCTGCTAGGAGCTTTCAATCAACCGATGGAGCACTTCCTCGAATTCTTCGTCTATACCTGTTTTATCGATCGTGACGGAAAGTATCAGCTGACAATGCTGCAGCATTCCGGATTCGCGCCGCTGGCCCGGAGCATGGGACCGATGTTGAAAGAAGAAGCTTTCCATCTTTTCACGGGACAGACCGGACTCTCCAGAGTTCTCAGAGCTGGCAAAGTACCCATCGACATCGTCCAAAAATATCTCAACAAGTGGCTATCCACCGGACAGGATTTGTTGGGCAAAGATCGATCCAGTTCGGCCAATCGGTTTTATCGCTGGGGCTTCAAGGGCCGCTTTGATGAAGATAGCGCCATGGGAGCGCCCAAAGATCTCGACTGCATCAATGAGGAATCGAGAGCGCACTACTACCAGGAATGCTCGGAGATCATCGACATACTGAATCAACAAATTGCCGCCGGTCAGCCGAGGCTGCGCGCTCCCGATCCAAAGTTCAACCGCCAGATCGGTCAATTCGCCGCGAAAACTTACAGCGTCGACGGCGATCTATTATCGGCCGCGGAATACCAAGACCACATTAATCGGGTATTGCCTCAACCCGACGACTTGGAACGCCTGCGAGCCTGCACTAAGGACGGCGACTGGGTAAGCGGCGAGACGGTCCATTAAAGGCGAGATAAGATGAGAAGATTGCACTGCTGGAGTACTGGTGAAATCGATCATTCCAGTACTCCGGCGCATGATTCTGAGCCACAGCGCACCTGATTGCAGTTTACGATTGCCCCCGTTCAAGCCCTTGCCGGTAAGGCGGCGAGTATCCCTACCCAGCTAGGGCATGTTGGATTAGCGTCACCGCGGGCTCGCTTGAAAGAGCCCTTTTTGCTCCAGCCTGCGTACGGTTCGATCGTCAATAAGATCTTCAGCGCGCAAGCCGCGAATTTTTTCATTGGTCGCGCCCAAGAGTCTGATGGTGTTTTGAATGCCGTCCGCGGTCGGATAGATCTTCCGCTCATAGAGCGTCTTGATGATTTCATAACCATCGGCGGTGTCCTCGGGCTTAGGCAGGCGGAGACCCTTGGCCAGGCTGCGCATGACTGCTGCCTTGTTCGCAGGGTCCTGTATGAAAGCGATGGCCTCGACGATGGCGGTTAGAATTTTTTCTACGACTTCGGGCTGTTGATTGACATAGCTGCGCCTGGCAAACACGGTCGTACCCTGGTACGGAATGCCCAACTCCGGTAGATCAGCCAGAACGCGGTAACCCTGACGTTTAAGCATGGCTGCGGATGAATACGCCGACAGCTGGGTCGCTTGGATAACTCCGGTGGTCATCGCCTGAGCGCGTACCGCGTCGTTGCCGATCACCCGGATGGTGATGTTGTCGCGCTTAACATCGAGTCCCCAGTGCTCGAGCGCGAGCATCGTGAACACCCAATTACCACCGCCGATGCTCGTCACTCCGATGGTTTTTCCTTTCAGCTCGGCGGGGGTTTTGATGTCGGGCGAGGAAACAATCGTTCCGGTCAACCGGTTTACCAAGCCGGCGATGAAAACCAGATCCAAGCCGCCGGCCGCCGCGCCGAGAATCGCGCCGGAAACCGAAGCGGTATTGATCTGCGAATCGCCGTGGGCGATCGACGCCAAAGCCACAGGCGCGCTGGAGACATAAACCAAATCCACATCCAACCCCTGCTTGCGAAAAAAACCCTGATCGCGCGCGACAAACAGGGCGCCCTCACGCTCGCTCAAGACGGCGTAACTGATCACGACCTTGGTCGGCGGCGCGGCACTGAAAACCCGGTTGACCGGCAAAGTATGGAACAACGCTAAAGCAAAAAACCATAAGCAGAGTTTTTTCATAAAGATCCAGCTTTCACGGCAAGTTTAAAGGTCTTTGGGGCAGCGAGGCCGTATGGCCGCAGGACGAGAGATCAACGCGCGTATTGCCACTGTCGATCATTCCCGCTCGAGCTTGCGGGCGATTCGATCGTCGATGAGATCATCAGCTTTGAGCTTCGCAAACTTCGGGTCGGCCTTTCTCAGGACACGCAATGCATTCTGAATACCCTCGCGGCTCGGTATAATCCGGCGGTCATAAAGAATTCGCATTCTCTCGTATAGCTCCTCGCCGCCTTCATTGGGCGGAAGCCGCAACCATTTACGCAAGCTCGCCAGCACCGCCGGCTGGTTGTTCTCGTCCTGTATAAAGCGATTGGCTTTGATCAGCGCCCTAAGAGTCTTCTCCACCGTCTCCGGGGAGCTGTTAATCAAGCTGCGCCGGGCAAGCAAGCCGATCCCCTGATACGGGATATTCAGTTTAGGTAATTCGGCCAGCACCCGGCCGCCGCTGCGTTGGACGATCTGGCTGAAGGCGTATCCCAATACCGCGCCCTCGACCAATCCCGTCGACATCGCCTGAGCCAATACCGATTGGTCGCCGAGAACGCGCATCTGGATTTTGTCTCTCTCAGTGCTGAGACCCCAATGATCCAGCGCCATTTGTGTGAACATCCAGATGCCGCCGCCGATGCTCTGCACGCCGATCGCTTTACCTTTGAGGTCCTCCGGACTGCGAATTTTTGCCGAGGTCACAAAATAACCGTCGAGTTTATTGATCAGCCCGGCGACATACGCCAGATCCAATCCCGCCGCCACAGCGCCGAGCGATGAACCAGTGGCCGAAACGATATAAAACTGCGCCTCGTTGGCTGCCACGGCTGAAATCGCCACCGGCCCGCTGCGCACTTGCACGATATCCGCGTCCAATCCGTGCTCAGCAAAGAAACCTTGGTCCTTAGCGACAAACAAAAGTCCGCTGCGTTCACTGAAGTCGGCGAAAATAACACTGACTTTTTTGGCGGCGCTCGCCGCCATTGCCGTTGAGCCCAAGGCTAGTACCAGCGACAGCAACAAAGTGGCTGTTAGCCATGAATTATGAAACCGAAAGAGCATTACGCACTTCCTCATTGAAAGTAGAAAGCAGTTCCTTGATCAAAACCATTTCAATAACTCGATCGAGCATAAAAATGCAATGCTTTGGACGCTTCAGCCGCTTTGTTGAACATGATGCTAAATAATCTGCCTGACTTATCTCCACTGAAGGAAAGTCATTTGGCGCCTCAGCGAACCAAGCTGCGTGATCACGGGATCTACTTAGCTCGTGCCATGATATGGCAAACATGTACAATTCTTCTCTGTTGTGCACAAAAATCTCACATCCATCGACTAGATATTGATCAGCGGCAAAGCCGCTGGAACATTGTTCATAGGTAAAAGTGCGGCTGACGCAGATTATATCCAGCGGAATAAACTTTGCTTTGATCTCCGCATTCAACCCGCAACAACTTCGCCCAAAAATCTGCAGGAGGACAAATGACCAATGTAGCGATCAATGGATTCGGTCGAATCGGCCGTCTCGGACTGCGCGCGATGCTCGATCGTCACAAAGAAGAGCTTAATGTCGTCGCCGTAAACGACATGGCCGACTTGCATACGAACGCTCACCTGTTTCGTTACGACTCGACCTATGGAATCTTTCCGGGAACTGTCCAGATTGGCGAAGGCCAGCTCAAGATCGATGGATGGGATATCGCCGTGCTAAGCGAGAAAGATCCATCCCGGCTGCCTTGGCGCAAGCTGGGGGTGGACATTGTCATCGAATCCACGGGCCTCTTTACCAGTGGCAGTCAAGCGCGAGCTCATTTGGAAGCGGGGGCAAAGAAAGTGATTATCACCGCACCCGCAACAGATGAAGACATCACCGTGGTCTTGGGAGTCAACGAGTCGGCCTACGACCCTGACAAACACCAAATCGTCTCAAACGCGTCCTGCACAACAAACTGTCTCGCTCCGCTGGCCAAAGTCTTACACGAGAACTTCGGCGTCGAGCGCGGTCTCATGACAACCACACACTCCTACACCAACGATCAGCGCATTCTCGATCTGATGCACAGCGATATGCGGCGCGCCCGGGCCGGCGCTGCCAACATCGTCCCGACGACTACCGGCGCGGCCAAAGCCATCGGACTTGTCCTGCCCGAGCTCAAAGGCAAACTTCACGGTCTCTCGCTCAGAGTGCCGACATCGAGTGTTTCCATTGTCGACCTAGTGGTCGACCTGAAAAGGCCGGCCTCAGCAGCAGCGATTAACGATTCGCTCAAGAGCTCTGCCGGTGGTGATCTCGACGGCATCCTGGCTTATTGTGATGAGCCGCTGGTTTCCAGCGACTTCCGCGGGAATCCGGCCTCCTCCATAGTAGATGGGTTATGTACTGTCATCTTGGAAGAGAAAATGGCAAAAATTTTGGCGTGGTACGATAACGAATGGGGCTATAGCTGCCGGGTTGGGGATCTCGCAGCCTTCATGATCGAGCGTGAACTATAAAATCCGTCTTTGTTTGGCCAACTCTGATAAACCGCGCCGTTGAAATTCTTACTCTGAGGCTTGTGTCAGATATTCCATCGGCAACGGCACTTCCTGCACCGAGCCATACACGCTGCGCATACTGTAAGCCCGGGCGCCAGGCTTTGCTCCGATCACTTGATGGATCTCCGTCCCTTTGTAGTGAATCCCGACCCAGTCTTCGATTGCCACGCCGGCAGAAATCTCGCCATTGGCCAGAAGCCGGTGATAAGATAGCCGCCGCTGCGGTTCGCCGTCGTAATGCGGACAACAACTGCCGGAAACAAAACCGAGACAGCCAAGCGGACGCAGCCCATCTGAGAACGAGTCCGTCAGCCCTTGCTCAAACCAACAGATCGCTCCCGCGCTCACGCCCGTGAGAATAATTCCCGACTGCCATGCCTCTCGGAGCAATTCTGGCACGCCCCAATCGCGCCACAAGGCAATCATGCTCTTGGTATTGCCGCCACCGACATAGATCACATTTTGATTGAGCAGCAACGAGCGCAGATCCGGCGTCCTTTTGAACAACGACAACACCGAAGGACGGCATTGCAATTTCAAGAATGCCGCATAGAAACTCGCAACATAATGGTCCGGCTCGCCGCTGGCGGTGGGCACGAAGAGCACCCGCGGTTGGGCAACGCCGGTTTGCGCTAAGATGTAACGCTCGAGCGCAAGATTCTCCGGGTCCCGATAAAATCCACCGCCGCCAATGGGAATAATCTGTGGTGTTGAATTGAGCATGTGTCGGCTTCCGCCGTCGATCTTGCCAAAGTGATTAAAAGCCTGGCACGCTATCTTCTCAACTCGCCTCGAGCCTGCTCGGCAATTTTTTCGTAGCCTGCTTTGATCCGGTCGAGTTCCTCTTCTTCAATCTCTTCCCGATTCAACAATGCCTTATGTGCGCCGTGCGTCGCGCGGATGAGTTCGTCTAATTTCACTTGCATCGCCTCAGAATCACGATTTTGAGTACTTTGGATGAGGAAGACCATCAAAAGTGACGATCGTGGTTCGGGTATTGATCACTAGCTGCCAAGCATCGCTGAACTCCGAACAGTGGACCCGTAACCGCCCATGCCGCGACAACCGAAACAGCGATTATGATTGTCAACGGTTTGCCGGTGATCCTTGCGGTTAATTTCGCAAAGCGCGAGAACCAAGAGTTCGATCTTGTTGGCCTCATGGGTCACTCCCGAACTTTCAAATCGTCACAATCCATATCACATGCTGTTGCGATTGGGCGACAATTTGCCCAAGCGCGAATTGACAGTAGCGACAGTCCCCATGAAATTGATTCAGCCTGGACATTTTGGTCTTGTGGGAGTAAGGGGAATAAATCATCGGAGTCGGAAGGAATCCTATGACGACATTAATCACCGGGTTGGGCTTGGTTGGAACTTCCTACGCTCAACTCGCTCTCAAGCGCGGCGAAAGCATCGTTTTCTACGATATTGCGCCGAGGAAAGATTTCCTGGCGAATAAGCTGGGCACGGCTAACGTGACGGTTGTGCAGCGCGATGTCCGCGACTTGCCGGCGCTGATCGAGACGATCCTGAAAAATAAAGTCGATACCGTCATCCACACAGCGGGACTGATCGGCGGCAAAGTCGCGCAACCGATCTATACCGGCATGCAGATCAATGTGATGGGCACGATCAATGTCGCCGAAGCGGTACGTTTGACCGGGGTGAAGCGGCTGGTGCAGATCAGCACGTTCGGCATTTACGACCGGCGCGGCGGAGAGCCCGGTCCAATTGACGAAAGTTTCCACCGCGGCCCCGGGGAAGCCTATGGCAACTCCAAAGTCGCAAAGGAACTCATGGTGGAAGCGTATCAACGGCTGTATGGCTTTGAGCTGATCACGTTGCGGCTCGCCAATGTCTATGGGGTCGGCCACTTTGCTGGCGGCTCCGGCGGCGGTGAGATGGTGCAGAACATGCTGCAAACCGGAATTCGCGGCGGTGTGGTAAAGGTTGCGCAAGACGTGGCGCGCGACTTCGAATATGTTTACTACAAAGATCTGGGCCGAGCTCTCGATAAGGCAGCGACTACACTTCTGTCGAAGCCGGTGACACTTAATATCGGCACAGGCGTAGTCATCAAGTTCGACGATTTGGTCGCCACGGCCGAGAAACTGCTGCCCAATCTGCAGGTGGAAATAATACCGGGGCAGAAGCCTCGTTCCGCCAAGCAGCCAATGTTGATCACCAGAGCCAAACAATTCCTGGAGTGGGAGCCAGAGTATGATTTGGAACGCGGGTTCAAAGACTACATCGAGGAGCTCAAGGCGTTGAACTGATAAAAGGCATCGCTGCTCCCGTAAACCCGAGTCCTCAGAGTTTGATCTCGCCCCGTTTACCGCTCTTGACGCTTTCGTAGCGCAGGTCATTGCCATCGGTCGTGACGATGATGGCCCCGTCTTCTTCGGTGCGGAGAATTTCCGCGCCGGCATCACGATAACGGTCCGCAAGCTCCTGCTTCTGAGCGCGCGCGTTTCTAGTGGTTCCTGAAATCACTGCTAGCCTCGGTTGCACGGCGGAAATGAATTCCGGTGTGCTCGCCGAAGCGCTGCCGTGACGCGGCACTTTCATAACCGCGCTGTTAATCCGGGCCGGTCTTTGCGACAGAAACTGCTCGTCGCGTTTGTCGATGTCTCCGGTGAAAAGCAAACGCGCTTTACCATAGTGCAGCTGTAGTACCACCGAAACGTCGTCGTTCCGATCGGCCGGCGGATAAAGAAAACACAGATTCGCTCCTTCAATCGAACGACACGGTGCTTCGTTGGTCAAATTGACCCGCTGGACCTTCGACCGGTCAAGGATTTCATCCAACTCCTCGAATCGATGCGTTCGTCCCTTGGCGGCGCCCGACCAGAATTGCTCCGGCGTGAACTCTCTGACAATCGATGCCATTCCACCGTAGTGATCGATGCGCGGATGGCTGACTAAAAGATAATTGACTTTCAGTATCTTGCGAGAGCGGAGATAGGGACCGACAATCGCTTCGCCGGTATCGAACTCGCCGGTGGCTGTGCCGCCGGCGTCGATCAGCAAAGTTTTGGCGCCGGGAAACTCGACAACGACCGCATCTCCCTGGCCGACATTCAAATAAGTCACTCTGAGTTCTGGGCGCGCCCAGCGTTCGCGGGCCCAGTAGGCAACATCCGCAATCAATATCGACGCACTCAAACCGACGGCAATCACGGCCCGGCGGCTTTTCTTAAGCCAGAGTAGAGAAGCAAACAAAAAATACACGGCGCCAATCTCCCACAGATCCGGCGCGGGTACTGAGATATGAGCAAACGGAAGGCTAGCAAACCATTCCACTAGCCATCCGGATAACCACAGAAGCCACTCTGTGATCGAGACTAAAGCAGTGACAGAATCCGGCCATGCCAGAGAGATAAAACTGATCGCAAGCCCCAATGGCACGACGACAAAGCCAATCAACGGCACGACTATTGGGTTGGACACGAATCCGGCCAACGAGAGATGACCGAAATAGTGCGCAATCAATGGTCCGGTGCCGATGGTCGCTAAGAGCGGCACAGCCAAGTGCATTCCAATCAAGCGCAGCTTTGGTTTTATCCGGCTTCGTTCCTGAGGCAAGCGGTCTTTCTCGGGCGCAGCGACAGTCCTAAAAACCTGACGCATTCCCCAGGCGATCGAAAAGACTGCGAGAAACGAAAGCTGAAAGGAGATGTCGGCGATTACGCCGGGCCAAACCAACGCGATTAGCAACGCGGCAAACGTCAGACTGGTTAGAACCTCTTCCTCTCGATCCAGCAAGACAGCCAATTCATAAACTCCGATCATGATCGCCGAGCGCACCGTCGGCACCATGGCACCAGCCAGCGCGGTGTAGAAAATCACCGCAACAAACGAGCAAAAGGTCGCAATTTTGATCAAATTGCAGCGCAACAGCAGATAAAGATTGAACGAACCGAGCCAGCGCACGAGCCAAAACACCACCAAACCGAGCATCGCCACATGCAGCCCGGAGATGGATAAGACGTGATTCACCCCCGCCGCCGTAAAGTCGGAGCGCGTCTTCTTTGAAATCTCTCCCATGTCTCCGATCACCAGCGCCTTCATCAGGGCGCCGGATTCGGGAGTAAAGTAGCTTTCCGTGTAGCGACGGATTTTTCGACGCAGGCTTTCCACCGCGCCACGCAATCGATCCGGCGCGCGCTCCACCAATTCGATCTTTTCGTCGCTCTCTAAAAAACCGATGGCATAAATCTGTCGTCGCGATAAATACGTGGCGTAATTAAAACCACCAGGATTGCCGCTGTCTTTGGGCACAGTTGGCCGAATCTGCGCGCGGATGCGATCGCCGTAGTGCCACTCGCGGCGAAGCTGCCGGACGTTCAACAGCAGATCACCGGAGATCTCCTCGGCGCCCGTCGGGTGCCATATCCGTTCGGCGCGCAAATACCACCGGCTCCGGTTCGGCAGTCTTTCCGGTTCGTGCAGCAGCACCGCTTCTAGAAAAAAATCGTTGTTCTCGTTCATGACCGAGCGAAGGTGATTCGCCGGAAAAGTTGGAAACAACAGCTGGTGATGACGGAAATAGCCCAAAGCAAACATCGATGCCGCTACCATCGCGAGCAGCGCCCGGGCTTGGTAGTTTCTCGTGATCGTACTGCGTTCGCTAGTTACATCGCGTCCAGCGATTAGCGTAGCGAGCCATCTCAGTTTAGCGAGGGGGTCGATTAGGAAGACCAAAGGAACCAACAATAACCACAGCAGATCGGCGGAGAGAACGACCGGCGAGGCGGCGGCCAATTGACCCAGCAAAAGCGAGCCGGTCAGCGCAAATAGCCAAGTTGATGCGCGAATAGCTCTTGGCACCGTTGGCGCGATTTGCTCAGAAGATAGCGCCATGAAACCCGCTTTCACTGCAGAGGCGGAGCCGGGTGAAATAGTTGCCAGAGTTGCTGGGCGAGCTTTGGGTTCATGCCTGGAACCTGCATTAACTCATCCAGGCTCGCCTGTTCAACCCCCTTGACGCTGCCGAACGCGCGCAGCAAGGTGCGCCGGCGCGTCGCCCCGATACCGGGAATACGGTCCAAGGCTGAGGAGAGGGTTTGCTTTGAACGGAGTTTCTTGTGGTGCGTAATCGCGAAACGGTGCGCCTCATCGCGCACCCGCTGCAAGAGAAACAAGGCATTGGAATTACGTCTCAACGTCACCGGATTACTCTGTCCCGGCAAGAACACGCGCTCCTCCGATCGCTCAATCTCGGCGCTGCGTGGCGCAGATTGCACGCGCATTTTGGCCAGACCGACCACGTCGATTCCTTCGACTCCGACTTCGCGCATGGCCGCCAGCGCCATCGCCAATTGACCTTTGCCGCCGTCGACCACCACCAGGTTGGGCATCTCTTCCTCTCGCTTGCCGCGTGTAAAGCGGCGTTTCAGAACTTCCAACATCATGCCGAAATCGTCGCCCCCGCCGGAGGCGTCGATGGTGCGAATTCGATAATGACGGTAGTGCGCCTTGTCGGGTTCACCGCCGATGAACGTAACCTGAGAGCCAACCGCATTCGCGCCGTGAATCATCGAGATGTCAAAGCACTCGATCCGCTGCGGGTAGCGCTTCAAGCGTAGCTGCGCCTGTAATTCTTGAAGCATCTTCTCACGGGCTTTCTCCTGATCGTGACGTTCAGTAAAGCTCTGCCGGGCATTCTGCAGCGCCATTTCGACCAGCTTGCGCTTGTCACCCTTCTGCGGCACGTGAATGCTCACGTTCTTGCCTTTGCGCTCGCTCAGATACTCGGCCCGGGTATCCCGATCTTCCAATTCCACGGGCAGCAAGATTTCGTCTGGCATGAAGCGTTGTCCCTGGTAGAACTGCGTCAGCAGCGAGCCCATGATTTCCTCATCGGAAAAATCCAAATCTTCCAATGCATAAGCTTGCGTCCCGGTCAGTTTACCTTGGCGCACGAAGAGCACCTGAGCCTCGATGTAACCGCCTTCGCGGTAAAGGCCGAAAATATCCTGATCCGCGCCCCAATGAGAAACCATTCGCTGTTTTTCGAGAGTTTTCTCGACCGCCTGGATCTGATCGCGGATCTTAGCCGCCGATTCAAATTCCATTGCCTCGGCTTTGGCCGCCATGCGCTGCCGGAGTTCCGCCAGCAATTCGTGTTGCCGCCCTTCGATAAACAAGTTTGCCTGGCGGACCTGCTCGCGGTACTCCTCTGGATCAACTGCCAGGACGCACGGCGCTAAACAACGCTTGATTTCATATTGTAAGCAGGGCCGGCTGCGATTCTTAAAGTTGTGATCCGTGCAGTTACGCAATAGAAAATGCTTCTCGATGATGTCTACAGTTTCACGCGCAGCGACCGCGGACGAGAACGGACCGAAGTAGCGGCTGCCATCCTTGACGATCTTGCGGGTGGTGAAAATACGCGGCCATACGTCCCGGGTGGTAACCTTGATGCTCAAATAGCTCTTGTCGTCCTTGAGACGAATGTTGTAACGCGGTTTGTATTGCTTGATCAGATTGTTTTCAAGAATCAGAGCTTCCTTGTCATTGCTGGTGACCAGAGTCTCGAGATTTCCGACCCGCCTGAGTAGGAATTCAATCTGTGAACGTCCATCGCTGCGATTGAAGTACGATCTCACCCGCGCGCGCAAGTCCTTGGCTTTGCCGACATAGATCACCTTTCCTGCCGCGTCGCGCATTAGATAAACTCCCGGACGAGACGGAAGGTTGGTCACTTTTTCATCAACAGAAAGCATCGATCTCAGTATATCAGTTGGTCCCGCTGCCGGGCGACAACTGCGCCCAACGCGGTCCTTTAGCTCGATCCGTCAACGTCTTCATCGCCCGGTGTTGCTTTGCAGCAGAAGTTGATGCAGCTGGAAATTCTAACCAGTGCGGATGATTGACGACGCGGCGTTACCGGCAGACCGCGTACGCGCCGTCGTTTGGCGGGCGTTTAGAG
>Ga0247830_10000443_pt1 | contig 14738 bp, 13 predicted proteins | sample 12C_Control_Day5_FD_207766 | JGI IMG/M metagenome (GOLD analysis project Ga0247830, IMG submission 207766) | Soil microbial communities from agricultural site in Penn Yan, New York, United States - 12C_Control_Day5 | ecosystem: Environmental > Terrestrial > Soil > Agricultural land | place...
CGCAGGATTTTGGACCATTCTAACCTTCGCAGTTGCTGCGGCGGATGAGTCCGGAGTTGGCGCGCATCGCGCGTTCGCGGCACTGCGGCGACTCCGTGTGCTATTGGGGGCACTGCTGCCGCAGTGGCGGCTCACAACGGGCACCTGCAGTCGCCGGCCCGCAAAACTCCGTGCAAAGGCTTCTTTATTTTACGAACTCGCCCCCTAATCGTCCTGCCGCAGGATGTCGCGCAGCGTGGTGCCGGCGTACTCGGTGCGCATGCGGCCTCGGCGCTGCAGCTGCGGCACCACCTCGTCGACGAAGCGCTCGATGGCGCCGGGGCTGTAGATCGGCGACAGCATGAAGCCGTCGCCGCCGACGCGGTCGATGAAGGCCTCCATCTGGTCGGCGACGTTTCTGGCCGTGCCGACGAACTGCGGCAGGCTGACGCTCTGGCCGTGGCGCATGCCGACCTCGCGCACGGTCATGGGCGTGCCGTCGGCCTTGCGGTAGCGCGTCTTCATGCGCTGCAGCTCGGGCTCGGTGCGATCCACCATCAGGGCGTCGGGCGGCAGCCGCGACAGATCGAAGTCGAGATGCGCGGAGAGGATCGCCATGCCGCCCTCGGCCGGCACCAGGCTGTTGTGCTCCTCCTGCAGCGCCTGCGCCTCCTCCTCCGTAGTGCCGACAATCGGCTGCAGGCCGAACAGGATCTTGCACGCGTCAGGGTCCCGCCCGAACTCGCTCATGCGGCCCTTGATGTCGGCGAAGTAGGCGGCGGCGTCCTCCGCCCGCGGCTGGATGGCGAAGATCGCGTCCGCGTGCCTGGCCGCGAAGTCTCGGCCCTTGCCCGAGGTCCCCGCCTGCAGGATCGCCGGGCCGTTCTGCGGCGAGCGCACCACATTGAGCGGCCCGCGCGACTTGAAGAACCGCCCCGCATGCTCGATGCGCCGCACCTTCGAGGCATCGGCGAACATCGGCCGCTCGCGGTCCATGACCACGGCATCCTCGTCCCAGCTCGACCACAGCTTGCGGCACACCTCCATGTACTCATCGGCGCGGTCGTAGCGCGTGTCCGCATCCGGCCGATCGGCCCCGAAATTGGCGTCCAGGTTGCGGTTGAGCGAGGTGACGACGTTCCAGGCGGCGCGTCCGTTGGTCAGGTGGTCGATGGTCGCCCACAGGCGCGCCGCATAGAAGGGGTGGCTGTGGCTGGTCGAGAAGGTGGCGCCGAGGCCGATGTGCTTCGTCACCGCGCCCATGTACGACAGCAGCGGGATCGGATCGTGCTCCGGCGCCTGCACGGCGTAGCTGAGCGCCGGCTCCATCGATCCGCGGTAGGTGTCGGAGATGTAGTTGAGGTCGGCGAAGAACACCATGTCGAACCGGCCCCGTTCGCACAGCCGGGCGATGTGCTGATAGAGCTCCGGGCGGTCCCAGCGATAGGAGGCGTGGTCGGTGCGCGGGTGCCGCCACATGGCGAGGCTGTGGTAGGTCGGCCCGTGCACCAGGAACTGGGCCAGATGGATCTTGCTCTTGCGGTTGCTCTTCATGAGCTCAATGGGCGTGCCACGGCCTACCCCAGGAACACCGTGTCGGGCGGCAATCCAAGCATGACGCGGCCGATGGTGATGTAGTTGGACGGCCGGCCCTGGGTCTGCTGCGAGGCCGACATGGCATCGCGCAGGCGCCGCTCGAAGGGGCCCGACGGGAAGATGGCGTTGTTGCCCGCGGCGCGATAGGCCTCGGTCGCAACCTCCACGCCCTGGTTGATGGCGTACGTGGTGGCGAGCTTCAGGTCGGCCGCATCCTCGGTGGTGAGCTCGCGTGTCCTCTCCACCTTGTCCCAGAGATCATCGAGCGTCGTGTGCAGGTAGGCGCGGCTCGCGCGCAGCTTCGCCTCCAGCACCGCCAGCTGGGACTGGAACACCGCGCTCTCCTTGAGCGAGGACGCCGCCCCCCGCGGCGTCTTCTTCATGGCGAGCGCCTTGAGCTCCGTCATCAGGCCCTGGGCGATGCCCAGCATCAGTCCGCTGAAGGCCGCCGCATAGGCCAGCGTCGTGGGGAACAGGTAGAGCGTTCCCGTCTCGACCCGTCCCTCGGGCCTGTCCCGGTCGATGGTCTCCTCCTCCGGCACGAACAGGTCCGTGACCTGGTAGGTGTAGCTCGCCGTGCCCCTGAGGCCGAGCGTGTGCCACATGTCCTCGATCTGGGCCTTGGACTTGACGAGCAGGACGGTGCGGTCGGCCGAGCTGCCGTCGGCACGTTTCCTCGGCGTGCCGTCCTTCTCGAACACGTAGCTGTGTCCCCCGAGCAGGGTCGCGTTGGCGCACCCGCTGGCGAACATCCACTTGCCCGTGACGCGATAGCCGCCGTCGACCGCGACGGCCTTGCCCTGGATGCCGGCGCCCCAGGCGAGAACCGCATCGGCCGGGCCGAAGAAGCGCCGTGCGACCTCGGGCTTCAGGTAGGCGGCCGACATCGCGCAGCCCGCGCCCTGGCCCATGCACCATGCCGTGCTGGCGTCCGCGCTGGCGATCGTCTCGGTCACCTGCGCCAGCGTCTTGATGTGCAGCTCGTCGCCGCCGAGCGACCGCGGCAACAGCAGCCGGAACATCCGCGCCTCGTGCAGCGCCGCGACGACATCTGAGGGCAGCGCGCGCCCGGCCTCGATCCGGCCCGCCGCGGCACCCAGCAGCTCGAGCACGCCGCGCGCGCGGGCAACGGCATCCGCGCCCGCACCATGCCGCGGCGCAGGCTCCGCCCCGCCGCCCGTCGATCTCTGCCCGCCTGAGCGCAGCTTGCTCATTTTTGTATCGACCCTGCCCGATCCACCGCCCGATCAGGACACTAGTCCTTTTCCGCGTCAACCGCTTCGTCCCCTTCGAGGGCATAGCTGTTATGGCGCGGGCGGCCATGGGTTGGCGCGCCGCCGTCAATCTGCTTAAGCTTGGCGCCAGGCAGCTGGGGACAGAATTCGACATGGCTTGGCGGGTTGGGGTCGACATCGGCGGCACGTTCACGGATGTGGCGCTGGTCGACGACGCGAGCGGGGCGATCGGCGTCGCCAAGGTGCCGACCACGCCGCGCAACCTCGCCGAGGGCGTGCTCGCCGGGCTCTCCAGCGCCATGCAGCGCTACGGCCTGAAGCCGCCCGAGGTGGTGCTGCTCTCGCATGCCACCACCGTCGTCACCAACGCCATCCTGTCGGAGCACGGCGCCCGCGCCGCGCTCATCACCACGCGCGGCTTCCGCGACATCCTGGAATTGCGGCGCTCCGCCCGCTGCGACCTCTACGACCTGTTCCAGGATGCGCCCGGCGTTCTCATCCCGCGCCGCCGCCGCTTCGAGATCGGCGAGCGCATCGGCGCCGACGGCCAGGTCGTCACCCCGCTGGCCGAGGCCGAGATCGACGGCCTGATCGCGGCAATCAAGGCCGCGCGCGTCGAGGCCGTGGCCGTCTCCCTGCTCTTCAGCTTCCTCAACCCCGAGCACGAGCGGCGGCTGGGGCAGCGCCTGCGCGCCGCGCTGCCTGGCATCCCCGTCTACCTCTCCTGCGAGGTCCTGCCCGAGATCAAGGAGTTCGAGCGCACCAGCACGACGGCGGTGTGCGCCTACGTCGGCCCGATCCTCGCCTCCTACCTCGCCAGCCTCGAGGAGACGACCCGCGCCCAGGGCCTGCCGCCGCTCTACGTCATGGGCTCCAACGGCGGCATCCTTGAAGCCGGCGAGGCCGTGGCGATGCCGGCGATGGCCGTGGAATCGGGCCCTGCCGCAGGCGTGGTGGCGGCCGCCCTCGTCGCCCGCCAGACCGGGCGCGGCAACCTCCTCTCCTTCGACATGGGCGGCACCACCGCCAAGGCCAGCCTGATCCGCGACGGCCAGTACGAGACCACGCCCGAGTACGAGGTCGGCGGCGGCTCCAGCCGCAGCCGCTGGATGCACGGCACCGGCCATCCGATCCGCGTCTCCGTCATCGACCTGGCGGAGGTGTCTGCCGGCGGCGGCTCGATTGCCTGGGTCGACCGCGCCGGATCGCTGCGCGTGGGCCCCAGGAGCGCCGGCGCCGATCCGGGCCCCGTGTGCTATGGCCGCGGCGGCACCGAGCCCACCGTCACCGACTGCGACCTGCTGCTCGGCTATCTCGACAAGGGCTCGCTGCTCGCCGGCGACCTGCCGATCGACCACGCGGCCGCGGAAGCCGCCATCCGCAAGCACTTGGCCGAGCCTCTCGGCGTGGATGCCCGCACGGCGGCCGCCGCCGTCATCGACGTGGTCAACCACGCCATGGGCGAGGCCCTCAAGATCGTCTCGGTGCAGCGCGGCCATGACCCCCGCGAGTTCGTGCTGGCGGCCTTCGGCGGCGCCGGCCCTCTGCACGCCGCCGCGCTTGCCGACGAGCTCGGCATCGCCGAGATCGTGTGTCCGCCGATCCCCGGCGCCTTCTCGGCGCTCGGCCTGATCGGCACCGACCTCAAGCGCGACTACGTGCGCACCGTCTACGTCACCACCGCGAGCGCGGACCCTGCGAGCGTCGAGGCGGTGTTCGCCGAGTTGGAGAAAGAGGGCGCCGCCATGCTCGACCGGGCCGGCATCGCGCCCGCGCACCGTCGCTTCGAGCGCTTCGTGGATGCGCGCTACGAGCGCCAGTCCTACGAGCTGTCCGTGCCGGTGCCGCCGCGCGCGCTCGATGCCGCCATCCTCGCCGAGATCGCCGAGGCCTTCCACACCCGCCATCGCGCCACCTACGGCCACGACAACCGCGGCGAGCCGGTGCAGCTCGTGAGCGTGCGCCTCACCGCCATCGGCGAGATCGCGCCCCTGATGGTGCGCGACCGCACCGCGCCAGCCGGAACGGACCCGATCAAGGGCCGGCGCGAGGTATGGTTCCGCCAATCGGGCGCAGTCACGGCCAACGTCTACGACCGCCGGCGCATGCCAGCCGGGCTCGCGGCGCCAGGCCCCGCCATCATCGAATCGCTGGAATCGACCATTCTCGTGCCGCCCCACTGGCAGGCCAGGATGACCGACGACGGCTTCGTGGCGCTTGCGCGCTCTTCTCCCTCTCCCCGCTCGCGGGGAGAGGGGACAGCAGCACGCAGCGGCGATCCCGCCACCTTCGAGATCGTCAAGAACAGCTTCTACAAGATCGCCGAGGAGATGCGGGTCGTCCTCGCCAAGACGGCCTACTCGCCGATCCTGAAGTCCGCCGGCGACTACTCCTGCGGCGTGTTCGACGCCAAGGGCTTCATGGTGGCGCAGGGACCCGACCTGCCGATCCACCTGGGGTCGATGCCGGACGCCGTGCGCGCCGTGGTGGCGGCCTTCGGCGCCGACGTGCACGACGGCGACGTCTTCATCCACAACGATCCCTACTTCGGCGGCAGCCATCTGCCCGACGTCAATGTCGTCCGCCCCGCCTTCTACGACGGCCGCCTGCTCGGCTACACCTGCCTGCGCGCGCACTGGCCCGACGTCGGTTCCGCCACGCCGGGCAGCTACGGCGCCGTCACCGAGATCTACGGCGAGGGCCTGCGCCTGCCGCCGCTGCGGCTCGTCTCCAAGGGCGCGCCCAACGTCGACCTCGAGAAGGTGATCCTCGCCAACGTGCGCACGCCCGACGAGCGCAAGGGCGACCTCGGCGCCCAGCTCGCCGCCACCCTGCGCGCCACCGAGCGGCTCAAGGCGCTGGCCGAGCGCTACGGCGCCGAGCGCCTCGTCGCCTACATGGCCGAGGTCATGGACTACTCCGAGCGGCTGATGCGGGCCACCCTCGCCGATCTTCCCGACGGGGAGGGCTACTTCGAGGACTTCTGCGACGGCGACGGCATCCCCGACACCCCCGACGGCAAGGACGCCCCATTCTGGGTCCGCATGCACGTCAGGAAGCGGGGCGATCGCCTCACCGTCGATTTCGCCGGCTCCGATCCCCAGGTGAAAGGCCCCATCAACGCGCCGCTCTCGGTCTCCTCCTCGGGCGTGTTCTGCGGCCTCAAGATGGCGGTCGACCCCAACAGCCTGATCCCCCCCAACTCCGGCTGCTGGCGCACCATCGAGGTGAAGGCGCCCAAGGGTTCCGTCGTCAATTGCGAGTTCCCGGCCCCCGTCGTCTACGCCAACCACGAGATGTCGCATCGCGTCGCCGACATGGTGATGGGCGCGCTGGCCAGCATCTGGCCCGAGCGGGTCATGGCCTGCAGCCAGGGCACCTCGGCCGTGCTGACGTTCGGCGGCGCCCATCCCCGCACCGGCCGCCGCTACGTGTCCTACGAGACCGTCAAGGGCGGCTTCGGCGCGCGCCCCACCAAGGACGGCATCAACGTCGTCGCCAGCGGCATCTCCAACACCATGAACACGCCGATCGAGGTGCTGGAGATGGCGTTCCCCCTTCGTGTCGAGTGCTACGAGATCAACCCCGACTCCGGCGGTGCCGGCCGCTACCGCGGCGGCCTGGGCGCACACCGCATCTGGCGCCTGCTGCCCGGTGCCGACGCGACGGGATCGCTGTGCATGGAGCGCATGACGTCGCCGCCGTTCGGGCTGCTCGGCGGCAAGGCCGGCGCGCATGCCGTCGTCACGCTCGAGACGCCGGACGGCACCGTCCGCCATCTGCCGAGCAAAGGCGCGTTCATCGCACCGGCGGGCTCCGTCGTCGACATGATCACGCCGGGCTCGGGCGGCTTCGGACCCGTGGCCGAGCGCGACAAGGCAGCCATCGGCCGCGACCTCGTCGACGGCTATGTGACGGAGCGCGCCGCGCGGGATGTCTACGGCATCGCCGATCCCGCCGCGCTGCGGGCGGATGCCGCGAAGGACGAGTGAAGGGGTCAGACCCTCCAGCACCGACGGTGGTCAAGGACACGGGCCAGGCATAGGGTCTGACCCCATAACGCAACGGTGAGGAAACCAATGTCCACGGCAACCCAATCCGACGGCCAGCTCCTCGAGACCGCGCGGCGCGTGCTGCCCGGCGGCGGCTTCGGCAACGTCAGCCACGAGGTCATCGTCGCCCGCGGCCTCGCCGGCCACGTCTGGGACGTCGACGGCAAGGAGTACATCGACTACCTGCTGGGCTCCGGCCCCATGATCGTCGGCCACGCCCATCCCGAGGTGGTCGAGGTCATCCAGCAGCAGGCGACCCAAGGCACCACCTTCTTCGCCAACAACGAGCACGGCATCCGCCTCGCCGCCGAGATCGTCGATGCTGTTCCCTGCGCCGAGCAGGTGCGCTTCGTCTCAACCGGCTCGGAGGCCGACCTCTACGCCATGCGTCTCGCCCGCGCCTACAAGGGCCGCGACAAGATCCTGAAGTTCGAGGGCGGCTACCACGGCATGAGCGACTACGGGCTCATGAGCCTGGCGCCCAAGCGGGCCGGCAACTTCCCCCAACCCATCCCCGACTCCGCCGGCATACCCAAGAGCCTGCGCAGCGAGATGCTGGTCGCGCCGTTCAACGACCTGGAAAGCGTCGCCAGCCTCGTGCGCGAGCACAAGGGGGACCTCGCCGGCATCATCGTCGAGCCGTTCCAGCGCCTGATCCCCCCCAAGCCCGGCTTCCTCGAGGGCCTGCGCAAGATCACTGAGGAGAACGATCTGGTCCTGATCTTCGACGAGGTCGTCACCGGCTTCCGCTTCGCCTACGGCGGCGCGCAGGAGTACTACGGCGTCACGCCGGACATCTGCACGCTGGGCAAGGCCATCGGCGGCGGCTTCCCGCTCGCCGCCATCGCCGGCCGCGCCGACATCATGGCCCACTTCGACAAGGGCAAGGTCGGCGAGGACAAGTTCATGATGCAGATCGGCACGCTCTCGGGCAATCCGATCGCCGCCGCCGCCGGCCTCAAGACGCTCGAGATCCTCAAGCGCCCCGGCGCCTACGAGCGCATCCGCAAGACCGGGCGCGCGCTGATGGAGGGCTACGCCGAGATCCTGAAGAAGGCCCGCGTCACCGCCCGCGTCGTCGGCGATGCGCCCATGTTCGACGTCGTCTTCACCGAACGCGAGGTGAAGGACTACCGCTCCTCGCTGGGCGACGAGGCCAAGATGAAGCGCTGCAATGGGCTCCTGCGCGAGCGCGGCATCCTCAAGAGCGAGAGCAAGTACTACATCTCGCTCGCCCACACCGACGCCGACGTCGCCGCCACCCTCACCGCCTTCGCCGGCTCGATCGCAGCGCTCTAGGCGCTCTTGGAAAATCCAGGCGGAATGCCTACTTGACTGGTGCGCGTCATGCGGGGCGCCGGCCCCGCCATTCCCGACAGGGCTGGCGCCCACCCCTCTTCTGCCACGGTCGCGCCGCAGCTTTGCTGCCCCGACCTCGCCGCCCATGCAGACGGACCGCAATCGCGCAGCCATCGAGGGATCACATATGAATGCGATGAAGCGACACAGGGGCGGCGGCCGGCCGCAGGCGCAGGCCCAGGGCCGGGCGCGAAACGGCACCGGCAACGCCAAGCAAAACTATGAGCGATATCTGGTCCTCGCGCGCGAAGCCCAGCTCGCGGGCGACGACATCGAGATGGAGCGGTGCTTCCAGTTCGCCGAGCACTACTTCCGGGTGATGCGTGCCGCGGACGGAACCTGACCGCAAGGATCACGGAAAGGGGAGTGAGCATGAGCGCAGCGATCGACTACAAGACCCACATCCTGATCGGCGTCCGCGCCAACGGCATCATGACCGTCCTGCGCGATTGGCCGAGCCTCCCCAGGCAGGCCGAGGTGCAGGACGAGATCGACGCCGCTGCCGAGCCCTACGTGGCTTTCGCGCTGTGCACGCCGACCTCGATCCTGCCGGCGGGCGGCAACGGCAATTCCGCGCGCAAGACGGGGTCGCGCGGCCCGCATCGGCGCGGTTGATGCGCGGTTGATGGCAAGGCGCGGGCAGCCCGCCGCCTCCGCCGAGCCCGATGCTAGATGGCGGCCTCGTTGGTCTCGCCGGTGCGGATGCGGATCGTCTGCTCGATCGGCGACACGAAGATCTTGCCGTCGCCGATCTTGCCGGTGTTGGCCGTGCGCTGGATCGCCTGCACGGCCTTGTCCGCAAGCTCGTCGGAGACAACCACCTCGAGCTTCACCTTCGGCACGAAGGCGACGAGATACTCCGCGCCGCGATAAATCTCCGTGTGCCCCTTCTGCCGGCCGAAGCCCTTCACCTCGCTCACCGTCAGCCCCTGGGATCCGAGCTCGGTCAGCGCCGCACGCACCTCCTCGAGCTTGAATGGCTTGATCACCGCCGTGATGAGCTTCATGACTAGCGCTCCTGTGCTGCCGCATCCCCGGCGCAGCCCCTTGGCCAGCCGCGCCCTCCGCCACCCACCATATTGCACGCGCCGAAAGCTGCAACATGAGACTCTGGGGCTGCGCGCCGACTTCTGCCTGTTTTCTCAGCGCCGGATGCCTGCTGCAGCGGCATCTTCCCGGATCATGGCGGCCCCTTTCTCGGCGATCATGATCGTGGGCGCATTGGTGTTGGCGGTCGTCACCGTCGGCATGACGGAGGCGTCGATCACGCGCAGCCCTGCGAGCCCACGCACCCGCAGCCGGGCATCGACCACGGCCATCGGGTCCTCGCCCATCCGGCAGGTGCCGACGATGTGATAGATCGTCGTGCCCTGCTGGCGCACGTAGTCGCCCAACGCCTGCTCGCTGACGACATCCGGGCCGGGCGTGGTCTCGCCGGCGCTGTGCCGGGCCATGGCGGGCGCCGCGAACACGCGTCGCGTCAATGCGATCCCCGCGAGCGCGACCCGCATGTCGTTTGGCGCCGAGAGGTAGTTGGGCTTGAGCGACGGCCGCACGAAGGGGTCCGCCGACTTCGCCATGATCGAGCCGCGGCTCTCGGGCCGGGCGATGCTGACCGCCACCGTCATGCCGGGCTCGCGCTCCAGCGCCCCGAACTTGTTCTGGTCGTAGCTCGCCGGCGAGAACAGCAGCTGGATGTCGGGGCTGGCGAGGCCCTCGCGGCTGCGGGCGAACGCCTGCGCGCTCGACACGCCGAAGGTCAGCGCGCCGCGTCCCGTCGTCAGCCAGCGGCCGACCTCGCGCGCCAGCCGCAGCCCGCGCGCCAGCTCGTTGATCGACACCGCGTCCCTGACCCGATGCGAGATGCGGACCGCGTAGTGGTCGGACAGGTTGTTGCCCACGCCGGACAGATCGTGCACCACCGGCACGCCGATCGACTTCAGGTGCGCACCCGGCCCGACGCCCGACACCTGCAGCAGGTGCGGCGAGTTGATGGTCCCGCCCGACAGGACCACCTCGCGCGCCGCCGTCACCTTCCGGTCCTGGCCCTTCTGCCGGAATGCGACGCCCGTGCAGCGCTTGCCGTCGAACAGCAGCCGCGTCGCGAACGCATTGGTCTCGATGCGCAGGTTCGGCCGCCCCTTGGCCTGCGCCAGGAAGGTGCGCGCGGTGGAGCCGCGGAAGCGGCCGTTGCGCGACATCTGCGAGTAGCCGACGCCTTCCTTCTGGCTGCCGTTGAGGTCGCGGGTGAGCGGGATGCCGGCCTGCTGGGCGGCTTCCACGAAGCGATGCGTGAGGTCGAGCGTGGTGCGGTAGTCCTCGACCAGGATCGGCCCCGACTTGCCGCGGTGCTCGGCGTCTCCCGGCGCGTAGCGCTCGATCGACTTGAAGTGCGGCATCACCTCGTCGAACGACCAGCCCTTGCAGCCCATCTGCGACCAGCCGTCGTAGTCGGCGGGGTTGCCGCGGATCCACAGCATGCCGTTGATGGAGCTCGAGCCGCCGAGCACGCGCCCGCGCGGCCAGTGGATCTGGCGGCCGGCGGCGCCGGGCTCGGGGTCGGTGGCGTAGTTCCAGTTGACGCGCGGATTGTAGAGCAGCTTCAGCACGCCCGCCGGGACGTGGATCATCGGATGCCAGTCGGTCGGCCCCGCCTCCAACAGTACTACGCGCGCGCCGTCCTCGCTCAGGCGGCTCGCCAGCACGCAGCCCGCCGAGCCGGCGCCGATCACCACATAGTCCGCCTCGATCTCGCTCTCGGTCCCAGCCATGCCCCACCTTGCTCGTTGGCGTCATCCATCCCTGCGCGAATGGTGTTCGAGTTGAGCCCGCGCCGCAAGTATCGGTGCTGCTCCGATCTTGCATGTCGAATTTGCCTCCCCGAGCCGGTAGGCTGTCGGGAAAACCTGGTTGGAGGAGGACACCCCGTGGTCGCGCATTCGACGAACCAAGCCTGGCTGAGCAAGGTCGAGGAGGACGTGCTCGAGCCCGACCTGCCGATCTGCGACCCCCATCATCACCTCTGGGAGTTCCGCAAGGGCGGCGTGCAGCCGCGCTATCTGCTCGACGAGATCCTGGCCGACACCAACGGCGGGCACAACATCGTCTCGACCGTATTCATCGAATGCGGCGCCATGTTCAGGGCCGACGGCCCCGAGCACTATCGCTGCGTCGGCGAGACCGAGTTCGTCAACGGCATCGCCGCCATGAGCGCGTCCGGCGCCTACGGCAAGCCCCGCGTCGCCGCCGGCATCATCGGCACCGTCGACCCGCGCATCGGCGATGCCGCCGCCGATGTCCTCGATGCACAGATCGCGGCCGGCGGCGGGCGCTTCCGCGGTATCAGGCGCGGCGCCTTCTGGCACGCGAGCCCCGACATCGGCAACCACCGCACCAACCCGCCCGAGGGCCTGCTCCTGCAGAGCGACTTCCGCTCGGGCTTCAAGCATCTCGCCCCCCGCAAGCTCAGCTTCGAGGTCTGGTGCGCCCACACCCAGATCCCCGACGCCATCAGCCTCGCCCGCGCCTTCCCCGACACCACCATCGTGCTCGACCACTTCGGCGGCCCCGTCGGCATCGGCCCCTACAAGGGCAAGGAGGAGGAGGTGTTCGCGTACTGGAAGGGGCAGATCGCCGAGCTGGCACGCTGCCAGAACGTGGTCGCCAAGCTCGGCGGGCTCAACATGGAGATCAACGGCTACGACTGGCACCATCGCCCCTCGCCGCCGACCAGCGCCGAGCTCGCCAAGGCGACCCGACGCTATTTCGACTACACGATCGAGCGCTTCGGGCCGAGCCGCTGCATGTTCGAATCCAACTTCCCCGTCGACAAGCTCTCCTGCAGCTACACGGTGCTGTGGAACTCGTTCAAGCTGCTGAGCAAGGGCTACTCCGCGGACGAGCGCGCCGCCCTCTTCCACGGCACCGCCACGCGCGTCTACCGCCTGTGACGGCCTACGACCGCCGCGGCAGCAGCCCCGTCACCACCTCGCCGATGGCGAGCGAGGCCGTCAGCCCCGGACTCTCGATGCCGTAGAGGGCGACGAGGCCGTCGACCCCGTGCGTCGCCGGCCCGTGTATCGCAAAGTCCGGCACCGGCTCGCCCTCGCGATAGAGCTTGGGCCGCACGCCCGTGTAGTCGGGGTGCAGGCGCTCGACCTCCAGCCCCGGATAGTAGCTGCGGATGAAATCCAGGAACTTCTCGAGCTTCTCGGCCTGGAAGCTGTAATCGATGCCCGGCGTCCACTCGATGTCGGGGCCGAACTTGCAGCGCCCGCCGATGTCGACGGTGGCGTGCAGCCCGAGCCAGGCGCCGTCGGGCATCGGGTAGATATGCCGCTTGAAGGGCGAGCGCCCCGACAGCGCGTAGTATTGGCCCTTGGCGTAGTAGGTCTCGGGCGGTGAATAGCTGCCAGTGTGAGAAAGCGTGCGCGCCAGCTTGGAGGCGTGCAGGCCCGCCGAGTTGACGAGGTTCTTTGCGGTGATGACGCCTGGGTTGTCGCCGCCGGTGGTCAGCCGGAATAGCCCGGCCGCGTCCCGATCCACCCGCTCCACGGGGCAGCGCAGCACGACCGAGCCGCCGTTAGCCTCGATGTGCCCTTCCAACGCCAGCATGTAGCCGTGGCTGTCGATGATGCCGGTCGAGGGTGAGATCATCGCCGCGACGCACGACACCTCCGGCTCCAGCTCCCTTGCCGCATTGCCGCCGATCGGCTCCAGGTCGGTGACGCCGTTCTTGATGGCCGTCTCTCGGATCGCCGCGAGCTTGGGCAGCTGGCTCTCGTGGGTGGCGACCAGCAGCTTGCCGCAGCGCGCGTGCGGCACCTTGCTCTCGGCGCAGAAGGCGTACAGCAGCTCCTTGCCGCGCACGCACAGCTTCGCGCGCAGGCTGCCCGGCGGGTAGTAGATGCCGGCGTGGATCACCTCGCTGTTGCGCGACGACGTCTCCGAGCCGATCAGCTCGTGCTGCTCCAGCACCATCACCTCGTGCCCGGCCATGGCCAGGGCGCGGGCCACGGCGAGGCCGACGGCGCCGGCTCCGACGACGATGGTTTCGATATCCGCTGACATGAGGCTGGCGGGCTCTTCCTGGGCTGGCGGGGCCTCATCGCACGATTTGGCGCACCGATCCAGGCGGCCGATTGGCGTCAATTGGCAACATTATACTTTACGTACCACGCGGGATCGACTACGTTGGAATCACGAGGAGATTCCAATGTCCGACGTGCTTTCGCACCCGCGCTTCCAGGATGAGCAGGCCGCATACGATTGGGTCGAGGCTCATTTGTGGCCGGACGGCCCGGTCTGTCCCCGTTGCGGTGGATTGGACCGGATCACCAAGCTGCAGGGCAAGTCCACCCGGATCGGCACCTACAAGTGCAAGGACTGCCGCAAGCCCTTCACCGTGAAGGTCGGGACCATCTTCGAGGACAGCCACATCCCCATGCGCATGTGGCTGCAGGCGATTGCGCTGCTTTGCGCCAGCAAGGAGGGCATCTCGTCAAACCAGCTTCACCGGATACTGGGCATCACCCTCAAGTCGGCGTGGTTCATGTCGCACAGACTGCGAGAGGCGATGCGCTCTGGCCCGCTACTCTCGACTTCCGGTACAACGCGCGGGTCGCTCTCGGGGTAGATGACAAGCAGCGCGCCGCCCGTACGCTTGTCGGCGCCAAGGGCAAGCGCCTGACCTATCGAACAGCTCGTGGGGCCAGCACCGCAGCAGGAGAAGTCGAGGAAGCGCCGCCGGTTTGAGCGGGAGGCGCAGCTTGAGTTGCTCCCGCCGGGTGCGGATTTGGGGCGCGGCCCCTAGCCCTTTTTCGTGGTCGTCTTCCTGGTGTTTTTACGGTCTGAGTATTTCGCGTTCTTAGCGGGCGCCGTCTGGTTTTTGCCTTTTCGCTTGGACATGAGCCTATCCTCTCTGTTTCTTCACCTTGCTGCATAGCACACTATGCCTCCAGCTAGACGCAAATCGCGAACAGCAGCACCTAGGCGTATGCCCAAACGCAAAGAGCCAGAGCTGACACCAGCCGAGCAGTACAAGCGCTTCAAGGAAGCGGCCAAGAAGGCTGGCGTCAGCGAGAAGGAAGAAGAGTTCGAGCGGGCGTTCAAGCGCGTGGCTCATCAGGATCAGAAAGATCGCAAGAGAAAGTGACCGTCATGGTCACTCTCGGCAGCAAGCCAACATCAACTGCGCGGACGCGCGCACCTTGGAACCAGTCTCTCAAGTCTGGGTATCCGATGTTGAAGCGGTATCCTAGAAGCTCGTCTCTCTTGGACTTCCAGCTAAACTCCAATCGGTCTCCCGTCGTAAGGGAGCGGTGCCTAAGCCAATGCGCTCTTGCGTGCCAAGCAATCATGTCCGCCGCCTGGAGCGGCAAGAAGTCGTCATCGGTTTCGAAGCGCGGCGTCCTGCCGGCTAGGGAACCTCTGAACAGCCTGTCGAACATGGCACACTGGTGCCATTGATTCGAGGGGCTTGCATGGACCAGCTGAGCTTTGCGTCGCTCGACTTTGC
>Ga0247830_10000447_pt1 | contig 14706 bp, 16 predicted proteins | sample 12C_Control_Day5_FD_207766 | JGI IMG/M metagenome (GOLD analysis project Ga0247830, IMG submission 207766) | Soil microbial communities from agricultural site in Penn Yan, New York, United States - 12C_Control_Day5 | ecosystem: Environmental > Terrestrial > Soil > Agricultural land | place...
CTTCATGACCATGAACTCGTCGTCCGTCAGCGGCCCCGGCTTGTTGAGGATGGCGTCCGGGATGGCGATCTTGCCGACGTCGTGCAGCAGCGCGCCCATCCGCACGGCCCGCAGCTCGCGGCCGGAGAGCCCGAGCTCCTCGCCGACGGCGACCGCGAACTCGGCGATCGTCTGGGCGTGGCTGCCGGTGTAGGCGTCCTTCGCCTCCAGCGCCGCGGCGAGAGCGCCGACCGTGGCCAGATGCTGCTCCTCCAGCCGGTCGGCCATCCGCACGGCGCCCAGCACGATCCCGGCCTGGTCGGCGAGCAGCCGGCAGAACCGGCGGTCATCCAGGTCGAACCGGCGCCTGCGCACGTCGAACAGCTCGATCAGTCCGGTCGCTGCGCCGTCCATGACCAGCGGCACCATCATGCTGGCGCCGAAGCCGGCCTCTTCGAGAAAGCGGTGCTCGGCGGGATCGCCGCCGTCGCCGATGCAGGTCGACGTCTCCTCCAACCCCTCGAGCACACGGCGCGTGCTCGGGTACTCGTCGAGCTGGTAGTTCTCGGCGACCACGTTCAGCTGCGCCGGCGGGATCACGTAGGCGGCCCAGTCGGTGACCGTCGCCGTCGAGGCGTCGTACTCCGAGATCAGGCACGCCGAGGCCTCGAACAGCAGGGTCAACTCGCGCGCGAACAGCGACATGGCCTCCGACGAGTCGGCGGCCTCTGCGAGCGCCCGCGTCGACTCGATCACGGAGATCAGGTCGTCGAAACGGCGCTGGGAGCTGTCGGACCGATGGTCCATAGTGGACAACACATCGGCACCGCCGCCCGGAAGGTCGCCACCCAAAAGGGGGGCGATGTGTTGCCCCTTTCGGCGTCAGCGTGAGCGGCCGTGCGGCCTCGCGCGCCTTCGGCGAGGCCGTTTCGGCGCCGGACCGTCGGCAGCCGGGCCGTCCGCGGCGGGCACCGGGGCAGCCGGAGCGCCGCGCACGGGTGTCGGCGGCTGCTCGCCCGTGCGGATCAGCTCCTGGCGGCGGTGCTCGAACCGTGGCTCGCGCTCCAGCAGGATCGCCAGCAGCGGGGCGGCGATGAAGATCGACGAGTAAGCGCCGGAGGCGATGCCGACGATCAGCGCGAACGCGAAGTCCTGGAGCGATCCCGTGCCGAAGATATAGAGCAGCACGACCGGGATCAGCGTGACCAGGGACGTGTTCAAGGATCGCGTGATCGTCTCGGCCAGCGACTCGTTGACCAGCTTCCCGGCGGTCAGCCGCGGCAGGATCTTGATGTTCTCGCGGACGCGGTCGAACACGATCACTGTGTCGTACAGCGAGTAGCCGAGCACGGTCAGCACCGCGGCCACCGTGTCAGCGGTGACCTCTCGCTGCAGCAGCGAGTAGAAGCCGAGCGTGATGATGATGTCGTGCCCGAGCGCGACCATCACCGGCACCGCGAACCGCCACTCGAAGCGGAACGTGATGTACAGGAAGATGATCAGCAGCGAGAACGCGATCGCCAGGTAGGCGGAGTCGAGCACGGACGAGCCGAACGAGCTCGACACGTTGCGGACGCTGATGTCGTCACGCGGGACGTCGAGCTTGGTCGTGATGGCGACCAGGGTGTCCGACTGCACCTTCGGCTGGAGCGACTTGGACTGGATCCGGAAGCCCTTGTAGTCGCCGTTCTCGCTGTTGCCGGTGCCGACCACCTGCGGCTCCTGGACGCCCGTGTCGCTGACGATCGAGGACACCTCGTCGGTCGAGTGCGCCGCCGGCGTCGTGAACTCGATCTTCGACCCACCGGTGAAGTCGATGCCCTCGTTCAGGCCGCGCGTCGCCAGGCTGAAGACCCCGATGCCGATCGCGATCGCCGAGATCGCGAACCACAGCTTGGTCTTGCCGATCAGGTCATACTTCTTCCAGCGGTCACCGGTGCCGATGTTGCCCAGCACGCGCTTGGACGACATGAACTTGAGGCCGGCGAGCAGCGAGAGCATTGCCCGGGTCGCGACGACGGCGGTGAAGATCGACGTGATCACGCCGATGCCCAGCATCAGCGCGAAGCCCTTGACGCTCGACGTGGTCGACACGTACAGGATCGCGGCCGTGATCAGCGTGACGACGTTCGCGTCGACGATCGTGCGGAAGCCCTTCTGGTAGCCGATCGCGATCGCCGTGCGTATCGACTTCCCGACTCTCACCTCTTCCTTGATACGTTCGAAGATGACGATGTTCGCGTCGGCGGCAACACCGATGGTGAGGATCGTGCCAGCGATGCCGGGCAGAGTCATGGTGACGTCCAGGGCGAGCACGATTCCCGCCAGCAGCACGCCGTAGATGAGCAACGCGATGTCGGCGATCAGCCCCAGGAACCCGTAGAAGATGATCAGGAAGATCATCACGAAGATCAGGCCGGCGGCGCCCGCGATCAGGCCGTCGCGCAGGGCGTCCTGCCCCAGCGAGGCGCCGATCACCGTGGTCGACACGGCGCTGAACTTGAGCGGCAGCGAGCCGGCCTGCACCTCGAGGGCGATCCGCTCGGCCTCCGACCGCGAGACGCCGGTGATCTCGCTCGAGTTGTTGATCGAGACGTCGATCCCGTCGGGGAACTGGTTGTAGTCGACGATCGGCGTCGCCACCAGCTGGCCGTCGACGACGATCGCCTGCGGCATCGGCGTACCCGCCGCGCGCCCCTCGATCGCCAGGTTGCGGGTGATGTTGTGGAACTCGTCGCCGCCGCCGTTCTTGTACGTCAGCGAGACGATCGGCTGGCCGGAGTTCGGGTCGGTCGACGCCTCCGCGCCCACCTGGTCGCCGGTGATCACGTCCGGGTTGCCCCGCTCGTCCGTGTTGACGTTGAACAGGTAATAGAACGTGCCCTCGGTAGTGGTCACGCCCGGGCAGCTGTTCGCGGCCGGACACGACACGACCGAGGTGCCCTTCGGCACCGGTAGCCAGACCGGGTCCGCAGGCTGCGCCTCGCCGGCGATGTCCTGCAGCACCTGATCCTTGGTCGCCTCGATCTGGCCGTACTGCTTCTTCGTGCTCTTGTCGAACAGCGCCCAGCCGGCGACATCGCTCTCATCCTTCACCTGGGGCTGGGCAGCTTTCAGCAGGTCGTACATCGACGGGTACGGCTTCGCCTGGTTGCGGCCGGCGGTCGACGTCTGGTTGAGGAACTGGAAGAGGTCGAAGCTCTGCAGCTGACCGCTCGCCACCAGCAGCCGCTCGACGTCCTGGGCGTTCTTGGCGCCTGGGACGGCAACGGTCACCTGGCCGTCGGAGGAGCTGGTCCGGATCTCCGGGGACAACACGCCCTGCGGGTCGATGCGCCTGCGCAGGATGTCCGCCGACTGGCTCAGCAGGTCGGGCGTCACCTTCTCGCCCTGGGTCGGGCGCGCCTCCAGCACGACCTCGATGCCGCCACGGAGGTCAAGGCCCAGCCGGAAGTCGCGCGTGATCATGAGCACGGCGGAGCCGGCCAGCAGCACGGCCACGATCCCCAGGATGAGCAGATTACGTCGTTTGTCCGACACGAACCATCGAAGGATAGTCAGCAGGGCTCAGATTCGCGGAACGCTGCGAACCTTCCTGCAATGATCGACTCGCGAGCGGTTTGCGTGAGTGCGATCACGGTATGCAGGTTGTGCAGCGTCAGCAGCCGCAACCCGACGATTTCCTCCTGCGTGATCAGGTGCCTGATGTACGCCCGCGAGAACGTCGTGCAGGCCGGGCATGTGCAGCCCTCGACCAGCGGCGCCTCGTCCCGGGCGAAGCGGGCGTTGCGCAGGTTGATCCGCCCGCCGGGCACCAGCGCGGCGCCGGTGCGGCCCAGCCGCGTGGGCAGCACGCAATCGAACATGTCCACGCCCCGCGCGATCATCTCCACCACGCCGTCCGGGTCGCCGATCCCCATGAAGTAGCGCGGCCGGTCGGCCGGCATCATGGCCGTGGTGGCGGAGACGGTGCGCAGCATCACGCCGCGCTCCTCGCCCACCGACAGGCCGCCGATCGCATAGCCGTCGAACCCCATGTCGAGAATGTCGGCGACGCTCCGCTCGCGCAGCGCCATGTCGGTGGCGCCCTGCGAGATCCCGAAGACCAGCTGCCCGGGGGCCATCTCGGTCTCCCGCGAGCGGCGCGCCCAGAGCGACGTGCGGCGCACGGCCGCGGCCAGCTCGGCCGGATCGACGTCCGCGCGCGTGCACTCGTCGAACGCCATCGCGATGTCCGACCCCAGGCAGCGCTGCACCGCCATCGCCAGCTCTGGCGTGAACCGGTGCCTGCCGCCGTCGTACACCGACCTGAACCAGACGCCGTCGTCGTCCACGCGGTCGGCGGTGTGCCGTAGCGAGAACACCTGGAAGCCGCCCGAGTCGGTGAGGATCGGCCCGTCCCACGCCATGAAGCGGTGCAGCCCGCCGAGCTCGGCGATCAGCTCCTCGCCCGGCCGGAAGTGCAGGTGGTAGGTGTTGCCCAGCACGATCTCGGCGCCCAGCGCGCGCAGCTCTGCCGGGAGCATCGCCTTGACGCTGGCCTTGGTGCCGACGGGCATGAACGCCGGGGTGGCCAGCGGCCCGTGCGCGGTGTGCAGCACACCCGCTCGGGCATCGCCGTCCGTCGCCACCAGATCGAACGACCCGATCACGTCAGCAGGCATGCGTCTCCAAAGCTGTAGAAGCGATACCGCTCGGCGATCGCCGTGCGGTAGATCTCACGCGTCCGCTCGACCCCGGCGAACGCCATCACCAGCGCCAGCAGGGTCGATCGCGGGAGATGGAAGTTCGTCAGCATCACGTCGACGGCGCGGAAGCGATGCCCGGGCTGGATCATCAGCCCCGTGCGCCCCTCCAGCGGCCCGGCATCCTCGCCGAACACCGTCTCCAGCACGCGCACCGTGGTCGTGCCGACGGCGACGACGCGGCGGCCGGCGTCCAGCGCGCCGCGGATCGACTCGGCGGCCGCCGGATCGACCCGGTAGCTCTCGGTATGGATCCGGTGGCCGTCGAGGTCGTCCTCGGCCACCGGCCGGAACGTGTCGAGCCCGACGTCCAGCGTGACGGACACGACCTGGTGCGAGCGGCGGAGGCGCTCCAGCAGATCGGGTGTGAAGTGCAGCCCCGCCGTCGGCGCCGCGGCCGAGCCCGGGTCGCGCGCGTAGACGGTCTGATACTCGTCGGGATCGGCCAGCGGCTCGGTGATGTAGGGCGGCAGCGGCATCTCGCCGGCCGACCGCAGCGCCTCCTCCAGCGACCCCTCGGCCGCCGGCCGGACGAGCGCCCGGCCCTCGCCCAGGTGCTCGACGATCTCGATCTCCAGCGCGCCGGCCGACACCCGCTCGCCGTCCCGCAGCCTGCGATACGGGCGGACGAGGGCCTGCCAGCGGCCGTCGCCGGCCGGCTCCAGCAGCAGCACCTCGGCCGACCCGCCGGTGGCCCGGCGCGCGCGCACCCGCGCGGGCAGCACACGGGTGTCGTTGATCACGACCAGATCCTCGTCCCACAGCTCGTCGGGCAGGTCGGAGAACGTGCGGTGCCGGATCGCCGCGCCGCGGTCGGAGACCAGCAGCCGAGCGCTGTCCCTGGGCGATGCCGGGTGCTGCGCGATCAGGCCGGGCGGCAGCTCGTAGTCGAGCTCGTCCGTGCGCATCAGGGAACCACGGGCGCCGGCAGGTCGAACGTCTGCCCGTCGACGTTCAGCGTCGCCTGGGACACCCACCACCGGTCATGGCGCTTGACCGCCGTGATCGACGCCCGGCCGTTGCGCCAGGAGCCGAGCACCTGGAAGCTGAGATGCGCCGACCCGCCCGCTCCCTCCTCGGTGACGTCGCCGGCGACGCCGACGCCGAAGCCCGAGACGACGCCGAGCTGCTGGCGGGCGATCGGGTTGGCGCGCAGGAAGGTCGCCGACGCCTGGAACGCCGGCCCCTTCGACACCTTCTCGACCAGCCGCAGGCTGATCACCGCGGCAACCGCCAGCACGACGGCCGCCAGCACGATCAGCACCACCCACTGGCGGTGGTTGCGCAGCGCCGTCAGCACCATCCGGCGAAGTCTGTCAGAACAGGCGCGGGTCGCGTGCCGGGGCCGGCAGCCCCAGATGCGCGTACGCCGCCGCCGTGACGACCCGACCGCGGGGCGTCCGCTTGAGCAGGCCCAACTGCAGCAGGTAGGGCTCGTACACGTCCTCGAGCGTGTCCGACTCTTCGCCGATCGCCACCGCCAGCGTTGACAGCCCGACCGGGCCGCCCTCGAAGGTGACCGCGACGGCGCGCAGGATCTCGCGGTCGATCCGCTCCAGGCCGGCGCGGTCGACCTCGAACAGGTCGAGCGCCTCCAGCGCCACCTCGCCGTCGATCGCGCCGTCGCGGCGCACCTGGGCGTAGTCGCGGACGCGGCGGAGGATGCGGTTGGCGATCCGCGGAGTGCCGCGCGAGCGCTGGGCGATCTCGGTGCACCCCGCCTCGTCGATCTCGACGTTCAGGATCCGCGCCGAGCGGCGGACGATCAGCTCGATCTCGTCCGGCCGGTAGTGGTCGAGCCGGTGCGTGATCCCGAACCGGTCGCGGAGCGGCGTGGTCAGAAGGCCGGTGCGGGTGGTCGCGCCGACCAGCGTGAACGGCGCCAGCTCGAGGCGGATCGAGTGCGCGCCCGGGCCCTGGCCGATCACGATGTCGATGCAGCCGTCCTCCATTGCCGGATAGAGCAGTTCCTCGATCGCCCGGTTGAGGCGGTGGATCTCGTCGATGAACAGCACATCGCTGGGCTCCAGCGCGGTCAGGATCGATGCCATGTCCGCCTTGCGGTCGACCGCCGGGCCGGACATCACCCGCAGCACCGAGCCCATCTCGGCGGCGATGATCCCGGCCAGCGACGTCTTGCCGAGTCCCGGCGGGCCGGCCAGCAGGACGTGCTCGCAGGGCTCGTTGCGCGCCTTGGCGGCGGCGATGAAGATCTCCAGCTGCTCCTTGACCCCGTCCTGGCCGACGAACTCCGCCAGCCGCTGCGGCCGCAGCGTGCGGTCGAGCTCCTCCTCGCCGGGGGCGATCATCGGATCGGGGATGCGGTCTGCCTGGGTGCTCATACTGCGCCTGCCAGTGCCAGCCGGATTCGCTCCTCGACCGGAAGCTCCTCGTCGACGTTGCGCAGCGCGGCCTCCGCCTCATTGACGGACATGCCCAGCCCGACCAGCGCATCACGCGCCGCGGTGTGGCCGCCGGCCGGCGCCGATGGGGCCGGTTCCTCGGACGCAGGCGGCGCGCCGATCTTGTCCTTGAGGTCGATCACCACCCGCTCGGCGGTGCGCTTGCCGATCCCGGAGATGCTGGTGAACAGGGCGTGATCGGACGTGGCGATCGCCCGCCGAATCTGGTCCGGCGCATACCCGGAGACGATGGCCAGCGCCGCCTTGGGGCCGACGCCGGAGACACCCAGCAGCAGCTCGAACATCGCCCGCTCGGCCGACTCGGCGAAGCCGTACAGCGTCAGCGCGTCCTCCCGCACGTTGAGGTGGGTGACGAGCGTGACCTCCTCGCTGGGCACCGACATCCGCGCCGCCGACGAGGTCGTCTGCAGCAGGTAGCCGACGCCGCCGACGTCGAGCACGACCTGGCCGGCGCGACGCTCCAGCACCGTGCCGCGGAGCGAGGCGATCACCGGGCGGCCGCCTGCAGCCGCCGCGCGCCGCCCGACCGCACGGCGTGGCAGATGGCCACGCCCAGGGCGTCTGTGGCGTGGTCGGGGTCGCCGCTCAAATCGATCGCCAGCATCGCGCCGACCATCCGCTGCACCTGGAGCTTGTCGGCGCGGCCGAAGCCGCACACGCTGGACTTGACCTCGGCCGGTGGATACCCGGCCGCCGACAGCCCGGCCGAGCCACAGGCGGCGAGCACCGCGCCGCGGGCGTGCCCGACCGACAGCACCGTGCGCGGGTTGCCGCCGATGTACAGATCCTCGAGCGCCACCGAGTCCGGCGCCAGCCGGCCGATCAGCTCGCCGACCCGGGCATGGATCTCGGCCAGCCGCTGCTCGAGCGGCTGCCGCGCCGGCGTGGTGATCACGCCGCGCTCCACGGCCCGCATCCGCGAGCCCTCGGCATCGACCACGCCGTAGCCCGTCGCGGCCGTGCCTGGATCGATCCCGAGCACCCTCATCTGAGGCGTCAGTCTACCGGTGGAGGCGGACGTCGAGCGAACACGCGTTTGCCTTGCAACCGGGCTCGAACACGCGGCCGATAGCATGGCTAGGCGTATGGACGCCGCGCAGTCAGGTCGCTGGTGGGTGCCGCCCGTGGTGCGGCTGGCGGCGCTTGCCGCCGCGCTGGGCGCCGCCGCCGGCGTGCTGGTGCTGGTCTTCAAGTCCGTGGAGACGCCGAAGGCATCCGAGCTGATCAACGACTACGGCTACCTGGGCGTCGCGGTCGGTGCGTTCGGCGACAGCTTCGGCCTCCCCTCGTCCGGCGAGATCGTCCTGCTGCTGGCGTCCGCCGGCGCGGCGGCGGCAACCTCGCACTTCAGCCTGCCGCTGGTGATCGCCGTCGCCTGGGCGTTCGCCGTGCTGGGCGACGCCTGCGCCTTCCTGATCGGCCGGGTCGCCGGCCCGCGGATCCTGCACCGCTTCGGCGTCCACGAGGACTCGTCCGTCCACCAGTTCATGCGGCAGTACGGCACCCGCGCCGTGGTCGTGTCGCGGCTGATCGCCGGCATCCGCACCAAGGTGGCGATCATCAGCGGTTCGACGGAGATGTCGCTGGTCCGCTACATCGTCGCCGACGGGATCGGCGCGGCGATCTGGGCGGTCACCGTTGGCCTACTGGGCTACACCTTCTCGGCATCGGTGCAGCGGCTGGTCGACGGGTTCGGGAGCTCCAGCGGCGCGCTGGGGACGATCGCACTGGTGGTCGTCGGCATCGCCGCGCTGTACCTGGCCGTGCGCTACGTCCTCAAGCACCGCCCGGCGATGCCCGAGAAGACGGACGCGCCGGCCGCGACCGGCGCGCCGCACTAGGTACTAGCCAGCGACGGCCTCCAGCACGGCATCCGAGATGTCGAAGTTGGCGTAGACGTCTTGGACGTCGTCGTTGTCTTCGAGGGCATCGATCAGCCGCAGCAGCTTGCGGGCGGCGTCCTCGTCCAGCTCCACGGTCGTCTTCGGCACCAGGGTCAGCTCGGCCGACTCGATCGGCAGCTCGGCGGCCTCCAGCGCGTCGCGGACGACGGCGAGGTCGGCCGCGTCGGTCGTCACGCGCCAGTACTCGCCTTCCTCGACCACGTCCTCGGCGCCGGCGTCGGCCGCGGTCAGCATGACGTCGTCCTCGGCGATGCCGTCGGCCGGCACCATGACCACGCCCTTGCGCTCGAACTGCCACGCCACCGAGCCCGGTTCGCCGAGGCTCGAGTTGTGCTTGGTGAAGATGCTGCGGACGTCGGCCGCCGTGCGGTTGCGGTTGTCGGTGAGGGCTTCGACGATGATGGCGACGCCCTCCGGGCCGTAGCCCTCGTAGGTGATCGACTCGTAGGCGTCGGAGCCCTCGCCGCCGCCCGTGGCGCGGCCGATGGCCCGCTCGATGTTCTCCTTCGGCATCGAGTACGACCGGGCCTTGGCGATCGCGGTGGCGAGCGGCGCGTTCGACTCGGGATCGGGGCCGCCCTCCTTGGCGGCGACGATGATGCCGCGTGTCAGCTTCGTGAACAGCTTGCCGCGCTTGGCGTCCTCGGCGCCCTTCTTGCGCTTGATGGTCGACCATTTGGAGTGGCCGCTCATGCCGCCACCTCACGGTGTGCCTGGGCAACCATCTCGGCGAACCGCGCGTGCAGCCGCCGGTCGGGCGTCAGCTCCGGATGGAACGCCGTGACCAGGACGTCGCCCTGGCGGGCGGCGACCGGATGGCCGTCGTGCTCGGCGAGCACCTCGACGCCCTCCCCCACCTGCTCGATCCAGGGCGCCCGGATGAACACGCCGGTCAGCGGCTCCGGATCGCCGACTAGATCGATCGGCGCCTCGAAGCTGGCCACCTGGCGGCCGAACGCGTTGCGCCGGACGACCAGGTCGATCAGGCCGAGGTAGTGCTGGTCGGGCAGGCCGTCGACGGCGTCGCGGGAGAGCAGGATCATGCCCGCGCACGTGCCGAACAGCGGCGCCCCGCCGCCGTGCAGATCGCGGATCGGCGCCTCCAGCCCGTAGGCGTCCATCAGCTTGGTCATCGTCGTCGACTCGCCGCCCGGGATGACCAGGCCGGCCAGTCCCGCCAGCTCGTCGGCCCGGCGAACCTCGACCGCGTCCAGCCCGACGTCGGCGAGCGCCCTGACGTGCTCGCGAAACGCCCCCTGGAGGGCGAGCACCCCGACGCTACCAGCCACGCGTCTGCAGCAGCCCGGCCTCGCCGAGGGTCTCGATCTCGATGCCGACCATCGGCTCGCCGAGCCCGGTCGACACTTCGGCCAGTACCTGCGGGTCGTTGTAGTGGGTGGTCGCCTTGACGATGGCGGCCGCCCGCTGGGCCGGGTCGCCGCTCTTGAAGATGCCCGAGCCGACGAACACGCCGTCGGCGCCCAGCTGCATCATCATCGCCGCGTCCGCCGGCGTCGCCAGCCCGCCCGCGGTGAAGGTGACGACCGGCAGGCGGCCCTGCTCAGCGACCAGCTTGACCAGGTCGTAAGGCGCGCGATGCTCCTTGGCGGCGGCGTACAGCTCGTCCTCGTCCATCGCCTGGAGACGCTTCATCTCGCCCAGGATCGAGCGCATGTGGCGCACAGCCTCGACGACGTTGCCGGTGCCCGCCTCGCCCTTGGAGCGGATCATCGCGGCGCCCTCGGCGATCCGCCGCAGCGCCTCGCCCAGGTTGGTGGCGCCGCACACGAAGGGGACGGTGAAGTTCCACTTGTTGATGTGGTGGCTCTCGTCGGCCGGCGTCAGCACCTCGGACTCGTCGATGTAGTCGACCTCGAGCGCCTGCAGCACCTGCGCCTCGACGAAGTGGCCGATCCGGGCCTTGGCCATCACGGGGATGGTCACGGCCTCCTGGATCTCGCGGATCTTGGTCGGGTCGGCCATCCGCGCGACGCCGCCGTCGCGGCGGATGTCTGCGGGCACGCGCTCCAGCGCCATCACGGCGCACGCGCCGGCGTCCTCGGCGATCCGCGCCTGTGCGGCGTCGGTGACGTCCATGATGACGCCGCCCTTGAGCATCTCCGCCAGCCCGCTCTTGACGCGCATGGTTCCGGTCTCAGCCACAGCAAGCCTCGTTTCGTCCAGGTTCGATGCCTGGATTGTAGTTGAGACGGGGCGGTTCAGGCGCCTTTGAGGCGCTCGAGGCCGTCGACGTCGAGCACCCACACCAGGCGCTCGCGGACGTCGATCAGATGCTCGTCGCGGAGCTCGTTCAGCACCTTGGTCAGCGTCTCCCGGCTGGTGCCGATCATCTCGGCGAGCTGGAGGTGCGTGAATCGCTCGTCGATCCGGATGCCGCTGGGCGTGACCCTGCCGTAGCGATCCATCAGCTCGAGCAGCTTGGCCGCGAGCCGGGCCGGCACCGGCCGGAACGCCAGGCTCTCGACCTGGTCCTCGGCGTCGCGCAGGCGGGCCGCCAGCGCCCGCATCAGGTTCAGCGCGAGGCGCGGATGCTCGGCCATCGCCCGCTCCAGCGCGTCGGCGGTGAGCAGGCGCACCGAGCAGTCGGTCAGCGCCTCGGCGTAGGCGTCCTGCAGCTCGTGCTCGAGCACGGCCACCTGGCCGAACGACATGCCCGGGTCGAGCATCGCCAGCGTCAGCTGGCGGCCGTCGTGGGCGCTGCGGTAGATGCGCACCCGGCCCTCCTCCAGCAGGAAGATCGACTCGCCCCGGTCGAACGGCGAGTAGATCAGCTCGCCCTTGGCGAAGCTGAGCGCCGTCGAGCGCTCGTCCAGCGCCGCGAGGTCTCCATCGGGAAGTCCCTGGAAGAGCTCGTGTTCGGGTAGGTGTGGTGCGATGCTCAAGACCGTGTGATCTGTCGTACACCCGCTTATACGCGGCAGAGGGCCCAACGGTTTGAAATCGGACGCCCTCGGGTTCCGGCCGTCGGTACGATGATCCGCCCGGGGGCGTAGCTCAGCGGTTAGAGCAGGGGACTCATAATCCCTTGGTCGGAGGTTCGAATCCTCCCGCCCCCACTGGCTTGGTTGAGCCGAAACCGCGCCGCGCTACTGCGGCCACTATGAGCGGTTGGGGACACTTTGGGGACACTTGCCGCGGAACGAAACCGGCACGTTCCGTGGGTTCCGCTGGCGCGCCGCTGAGTGAAGGGTGCGACCATTCGCGCTCGAGCCAAGTGGTGCGAGCGACGCCCGCCCCGCCGCCATGCGTTTTGTCGATGCCGGCGAGGGGAGCAGACATGAGGAGGCTACGCGATGAGCGGGCACCCTGCCCCTGCGTCGCCAGCGATGGCTTCTGGGCGCCCGACGGTGGCTATGCGCTGATCTCGCAGATCATCCTGTTCGCGTGGATCGCCGTGCTCAGTGGGTTCCTCGTCAAGCGAAGTCCCGCGCCCGTCACCACACCCAGCGCGGCGACGGTTCCGGGCGCATAGCCTGGCCCCGCCCGGCGAGCGCCATTCGCGCGGACGGTCGTCCGGGGTGAAGGGCCTGCGCGTGGTGGCTCCGCGGGCCACCCTGACCGACGGCGAACTCGTCGCCGGCCTGCTCCGCGGCGTCCTCCAGGAGCACGACCGGGAGGCGATGGCCGCGCTCACCGCGTTCGCCGACGCGAACGGATGGCAACTCGCGGCGTAGGAGCGTAGAACCCTCTCACCAAGCCGGTCTCGCCTCCGCTTCGTTAGGATCGAGTGGTGGAGATTCGTCGGTTCTCGAAGGGCGAGGGTGCTCGGTTCAGGGAGCTGCGGCTCCGTGCGCTCAGGGACGCTCCTTTCGCCTTCGCGTCGTGGTTTGAGCGGGAGAGAGGTCGTACGCTCAGCGAGTGGGAGGCAATCGCGCTGGGCAACGCGTGGGATCAACCCATGGCGGTATTCGTGGCTGCCGACGGCGACCAGTGGCTCGGAATGGCGGGTGGGTATCTCGATGGGGATCGTCCGGGTGTCGCCGGGTTGTGGGGCATGTGGGTTGCGCCGGAGGCTCGGCGACAGGGGGTTGGACGTCATCTCGTCGAGGCCGTGGTTGATCGGGGGCGTGCTGCGGCGGCGTCTCGTCTCGAACTTTCGGTCACGGATCGGGCCGACGCTGCGATAGCGCTTTACAGGGAACTCGGGTTTGTGCCGACGGGTGAGCAGCAACCGTTGGCGAAGGACGAGTCGATAACCGAGCTCTTCCTCGCGCGGCCTATCTGACTAGTGGTCATTCCAGGGCCGAGTCCTCGCACCGATGTACCCATGTACGCCAGACCCCAAGGGAGGCGGCACCAATGATTGATGACGATCCTCGAACCCCGCAGCAGAGAGCCGACGCCGCTCGCGCGCTGCTCGACATCGTTGAGAAGCGCCGCGCCTACAACAAGTTCGACATCGCGGAGGCGCGGATCGACAAGGAGGCAGGAGACTTGCTCGGTGCCACGCCCGAGCAACAGCTCCGGCACAGCGTGATGGAACTCCAACTGCTCGCCGAAGCCGGCGCGCTGCGCGACCGTGAACACGAAGCACTACGCGAACTCCGAGCCTCGTTCGAAGGCGACTCGGAATGGCTCGAGGACACATGAACCCGCTGCTCATCGTCGCATCGCTTGGTTTCTGAGTAGGCAACGTTCATACCCTGCTCCACCGCGCGGCGGAAAACGTGGTTCGTGGAACTGAGGAGGGCGACCCACCTTCGCTCCCAGAAGGAGGGTCGCCGCCCCCGGTGTCTCTATCCGCCGGCGCGTGCGAACCACAGGGGATAAGAGGTTCGGCGCCGACCGAAAACGACTGTACAAGCTGGGATGCTTCTCTTCTGAAGGGCTTTGTTGGGGTTTGTAAGGTGTTTCTTGGCGGAGTGTCAGCGCCCGGCTGTTGCAGCTGCGGTGAGCGGCGCGGAGGTTGGTGCGGGTCGTCGGGCCGCCGTCGCGGAGGGGCGTGACGTGGTCGGCGGTGAGTGGGTCGCCGGGTCGGCCGGGTTGGCCGCAGATCCAGCAGATGTCCTCCTCGTCAAGGACTTGGAGGCGGAGTCGTTGGTAGGTGGCGGTGTAGCCGCGTTGGGTGGGTGTGCCTCGGCGGCGTTGGTCGCAGCGTGGGCAGTAGCTGCCGCTGCGGGTGGTTTGGCCGCAGGTGAGGCAGGGTTTGGCTAGAGCCATCCGACGAGTTCGACGGGTTCTGGTTTGAATTCGGCGCGTTCGAGGGCCATGCAGAGGCGATGACGGCGTCGATGTTGTCGGATCGGTGGGTTTTGTCGAGTCGCCAGCCGCGGCGCGAGTGGCGGCTGATGGCGGCGGCGGCGTGTTGGCGGAGCTCGGGCCGGCGCAGCGCCCGCTAGTTGCGTTTGTGGGCGACGCGCCGCGGGTATTACGTGCAACGTAATCATCGGATCTCGTTGGAGGTTTGCTATGCCGCTTCTTGTGTCGGGGATCGTATGGGTCATCATCATCGTTGTGCTCGTTCTCTTGTTGCTCGGCTTCTTCGGCCGCGGCCGCTTCTAGGAGTCCGAGTGAAGAACGGAGGAGGCAGGAAAGCATGGGGATAGGAACATCAATCGTTCTGATCGCGCTCGGTGCGATCCTCGCGTTTGGCGTCGTGCTTGACTCGACCATCGGGAGCACCACCGTCGAGTG
>Ga0247830_10000449_pt1 | contig 14667 bp, 10 predicted proteins | sample 12C_Control_Day5_FD_207766 | JGI IMG/M metagenome (GOLD analysis project Ga0247830, IMG submission 207766) | Soil microbial communities from agricultural site in Penn Yan, New York, United States - 12C_Control_Day5 | ecosystem: Environmental > Terrestrial > Soil > Agricultural land | place...
CGAACTGGATGCCAAGGGCCTGGCCATGTACGGCCAGATGACCGCCGGCAGCTGGATCTACATCGGCAGCCAGGGCATTGTCCAAGGCACCTACGAAACCTTCGTCGAAGCCGGTCGCCAGCACTACAACGGTAGCCTCAAGGGCAAGTGGGTGCTCACCGCCGGCCTTGGCGGCATGGGCGGCGCCCAGCCACTGGCGGCGACCCTGGCCGGCGCTTGCTCGCTGAACATCGAGTGCCAGCAGAGCCGGATCGATTTCCGCCTGAGCAGCCGCTATGTCGACGAGCAAGCCAGCGATCTGGACGACGCGCTGGCGCGCATTGGCAAATACACCGCCGAAGGCAAAGCCATCTCCATCGCCCTGCTGGGCAACGCCGCCGAAATCCTGCCGGAGCTGGTCAAGCGTGGCGTGCGTCCGGACATGGTCACTGACCAGACCAGCGCCCACGACCCGCTCAACGGCTACCTGCCCGCTGGCTGGACCTGGGAGCAGTACCGCGACCGCGCCCAGACCGAACCGGCCGCAGTGGTCAAGGCTGCTAAGCAGTCCATGGCCGTTCACGTGCAGGCCATGCTCGACTTCCAGAAGCAGGGTGTGCCGACCTTCGACTACGGCAACAACATTCGCCAGATGGCCAAGGAAGAGGGCGTGAGCAATGCCTTCGACTTCCCAGGCTTCGTTCCGGCCTATATCCGTCCGCTGTTCTGCCGCGGCGTGGGTCCATTCCGCTGGGCCGCGCTGTCGGGCGAAGCTGAAGACATCTACAAAACCGATGCCAAGGTCAAAGAGCTGATCGCTGACGACGCCCACCTGCACCGCTGGCTGGACATGGCCCGCGAGCGCATCAGCTTCCAGGGCCTGCCGGCGCGTATCTGCTGGGTTGGCCTGGGCCTGCGTGCCAAGCTGGGCCTGGCCTTCAACGAAATGGTGCGTAGCGGCGAGTTGTCGGCGCCGATCGTCATTGGCCGCGACCACCTTGATTCCGGCTCGGTCTCCAGCCCGAACCGCGAAACCGAATCGATGCGCGATGGCTCCGACGCGGTGTCCGACTGGCCGCTGCTCAACGCCCTGCTCAATACCGCCAGCGGCGCTACCTGGGTTTCGCTGCACCACGGTGGCGGAGTGGGCATGGGCTTCTCGCAACACTCAGGCATGGTCATCGTCTGCGATGGTAGCGATGAAGCCGCCGAGCGCATTGCCCGCGTGCTGACCAACGACCCAGGCACCGGCGTCATGCGCCATGCCGACGCCGGTTACCCGATCGCTGTCGACTGCGCCAAAGAGCAGGGCCTCGATCTGCCGATGATCACAGGTTGATCGTCAGCACCGAACAAGGGCGATACTGAATAACAAGAAGGGGCCTGTGGGCCCCATGCGAATGGAGTAGCGAAGTGACCGAACTGACCCTCAAGCCCGGTACCCTGACCCTGGCCCAGCTGCGCGCGATCCACGCAGCGCCCGTGCAACTGCGCCTGGATGACAGTGCTGGCCCGGCGATCAATGCCAGCGTCGCTTGCGTCGAACAGATTCTCGCCGAGGACCGCACAGCCTACGGCATCAACACCGGTTTTGGCCTGCTGGCCTCGACCCGCATTGCCCGCGAAGACCTGGAAAACCTGCAGCGCTCGCTGGTGCTGTCGCACGCTGCCGGCATCGGCGCGCCGCTGGATGACGCCATGGTGCGCTTGATCATGGTGCTCAAGATCAACAGCCTGAGCCGGGGTTTCTCCGGTATTCGCCGCAAGGTCATCGATGCGCTGATCGCCTTGGTCAACGCTGAAGTCTATCCGCACATTCCGCTCAAGGGTTCGGTAGGCGCCTCGGGCGACCTGGCACCATTGGCGCACATGTCGCTGGTGCTGCTGGGTGAGGGCAAGGCGCGTTATCAGGGTCAGTGGTTGCCTGCAAACGAGGCCCTGGCAGTGGCCGGCCTCGAGCCGCTGACCCTGGCAGCCAAAGAGGGCCTGGCCCTGCTCAATGGTACCCAGGCATCGACTGCCTACGCCTTGCGTGGGTTGTTCCACGCCGAAGACCTGTTCGCTGCGGCGATCACCTGCGGCGGCCTTACCGTCGAAGCGGCGCTGGGTTCGCGTTCGCCATTCGATGCACGCATCCACGAAGTGCGTGGCCAGCGCGGCCAGATCGACGCGGCAGCTTGCTACCGCGATCTGCTCGGCGATTCCAGCGAGGTGTCGCGCTCGCACGAGAACTGCGGCAAGGTCCAGGATCCCTACTCGCTGCGCTGCCAGCCACAGGTCATGGGCGCCTGCCTGACCCAGTTGCGCCAGGCTGCCGAGGTATTGGCCATCGAGTCCAACGCGGTGTCGGATAACCCGTTGGTGTTCGCCGCCGAAGGCGATGTGATCTCCGGGGGTAATTTCCACGCCGAGCCGGTGGCGATGGCGGCTGACAACCTGGCGCTGGCGATTGCCGAGATCGGTGCGCTGAGCGAGCGACGCATCTCGCTGATGATGGACAAGCACATGTCCCAGCTGCCGCCGTTCCTGGTAGAAAACGGCGGGGTCAACTCGGGCTTCATGATCGCCCAGGTGACGGCTGCCGCGCTGGCCAGCGAAAACAAGGCGCTGTCGCATCCGCACAGCGTCGACAGCCTGCCGACTTCGGCCAACCAGGAAGACCATGTGTCGATGGCCCCGGCGGCGGGCAAGCGGTTGTGGGAAATGGCCGAGAACACCCGTGGCGTGCTGGCTATCGAATGGCTGGGCGCGTGCCAAGGGCTCGACCTGCGCAAGGGGCTGAAAACCTCGGCCAAGCTCGAACAGGCCCGCAAGGCGCTGCGCGAGAAAGTCGCGCACTACGAGCGTGACCGGTTCTTCTCGCCGGATATCGAGATTGCCAGTGAACTGCTGGCTGAGGGCACGCTGACAGGGTTGTTGCCGGCTGGAGTGTTGCCGAGCCTGTGAGATAGCGGGGGCCGCAATGCGGCCCCAACACGCGGTTGTTCGTCCAAAAAAAATAAAAGGGACGCAGAATGCAACAAGCTCAAGGACTCAAACGCGGGCTATCGTCCCGCCACATTCGTTTCATGGCCCTCGGCTCTGCCATCGGCACCGGCCTGTTCTACGGCTCTGCCTCGGCCATCCAGATGGCCGGCCCCGCCGTGCTGCTGGCCTACCTGATTGGCGGCGCTGCGGTGTTCATGGTCATGCGCGCCCTCGGCGAGATGGCCGTGCACAACCCGGTGGCCGGCTCCTTCGGCCACTACGCCAGCACCTACCTGGGGCCTATGGCCGGTTTCATCCTCGGCTGGACCTACGCCTTCGAGATGATCATCGTCTGCATTGCCGACGTGACCGCCTTCGGTATCTACATGGGCTTCTGGTTCCCCGACGTGCCGCGCTGGATCTGGGTGCTGGGCATCGTCTTCCTGATCGGTGGGCTGAACCTGTGCAACGTCAAGGTGTTCGGCGAGATGGAGTTCTGGCTGTCGCTGCTCAAGGTCGGCGCCATCGTGGCGATGATCCTCGCCGGCCTGGGCATCATGGCCTTCGGTTTTGGCCAGGTCGGCAACGGCGCTGCCGTGGGGGTCGGCAATCTGTTCGAGCATGGCGGCTTCATGCCTAACGGTATCGGCGGTTTGATCGCCTCCTTTGCCGTGGTGATGTTCGCCTTTGGCGGTATTGAAATCATCGGCATCACCGCCGGTGAAGCCAAGGATCCGCAGCGGGTGATTCCCAAGGCGATCAACGCCGTGCCGCTGCGCATCCTGCTGTTCTATGTGCTTACTCTGTTCGTGTTGATGTGCCTGTACCCGTGGCCGCAGATCGGTAGCCAAGGCAGCCCGTTCGTGCAGATCTTCAGCAACCTGGGGATCGGCTCGGCTGCCGCCGTGCTCAATGTGGTGGTGATTTCTGCGGCTGTGTCGGCGATCAACAGCGACATCTTCGGCGCGGGCCGGATGATGTATGGCCTGGCGCAACAGGGCCACGCGCCACGCGGTTTTGCCCAACTGTCGAAACACGGCGTACCGTGGCTCACGGTGCTGGTGATGGGGGCGGCGCTGTTGATCGGTGTGGTGCTCAACTACCTGATCCCGGAAAACGTGTTCCTGTTGATCGCCTCGATCGCCACCTTCGCGACGGTGTGGGTGTGGCTGATGATCCTGGTCACTCAAGTCGCCATGCGTCGCCGGATGACGCGCGAAGAGGCGGCTCAGCTCAAGTTCCCGGTGCCGTTCTGGCCTTATGGACCAGCGCTGGCGATTGCCTTCATGGTGTTCATCTTTGCGGTGCTCGGTTACTTCCCGGATACCCAGGCGGCATTGCTCGTCGGTGTGGTCTGGGTGGTGTTCCTGGTGGCCTCCTACCTGCTGTGGTGCAAGCCGCGCGCAGGCCAGGGCGAGCTGGCCAGGGAACACGCCGAGCTGCATCGCTAGTAACGGAGACGCTCTATGAGAACCCTTTGGCAGCATTGCCACGTGGCCAGCATGGCCCAGGGCAGCTACTCGATCATCGACGACGCGGCCATCGTCAGCAACGCAGGCCTGATAGAGTGGATCGGCCCGCGTCGCGAACTGCCGCCGGTCGATGCCGAGCGCACGGTGGATCTGGCGGGCGCCTGGGTTACCCCAGGGCTGATCGACTGCCACACCCACGCGGTGTTCGGCGGTAACCGCAGCGGCGAGTTCGAACAGCGGCTGCAGGGCGTCAGCTATGCCGAAATTGCCGCGCAAGGCGGCGGCATTGCCAGCACCGTGCGGGCCACCCGTGCGGCCAGCGAGGACGAGCTGTTCGCCAGTGCCCACCAGCGCGTGCAAGCGCTGATGCGCGATGGCGTCACTACCGTGGAGATCAAGTCCGGCTACGGCCTGGACCTGGCCAACGAACGCAAGATGCTGCGCGTGGCCCGGCGCCTGGCCGAAGAGCTGCCACTGACCGTGCGCAGCACCTGCCTGGCCGCTCATGCGCTGCCGCCGGAATACGCAGGCAGGGCCGATGACTACATCGCGCATATCTGCGACGAGCTGCTACCCGCGCTGGCGGCCGAGGGCCTGGTAGATGCAGTGGATGCATTCTGCGAGCACCTGGCGTTCTCCCCGGCCCAGGTCGAGCGGGTGTTCATCAAGGCCCGAGAACTGGGCCTGCCGGTCAAGCTGCATGCCGAGCAGTTGTCGTCGCTGCATGGATCGAGCCTGGCGGCACGCTATCAGGCGTTGTCTGCCGATCACCTGGAGTTCATGACCGAAGAGGATGCCATCGCCATGGCTGCGGCTGGCACTGTTGCCGTGCTGCTGCCGGGCGCCTTCTACTTCCTGCGCGAGACCCAGCTGCCGCCGATGGACGCGCTGCGCAAGCATGGCGTGAAGATCGCCTTGGCCAGCGACCTTAACCCAGGCACTTCGCCAGGCCTGTCGCTGCGCTTGATGCTGAACATGGGCTGCACGTTGTTCCGCATGACCCCGGAGGAGGCCCTGGCCGGCGTCACCCTGCACGCTGCTACCGCGCTCGGGCTGGGCGCCAGCCACGGCTCGCTGGAAGTCGGCAAGCTGGCGGACTTCATCGCCTGGCAGATCGAACGCCCCGCCGACCTTGCCTACTGGCTCGGCGGTGACTTGCCCAAGCGCGTGGTGCGCCGCGGCCACGAGATTTCCAATTGAGCGAGGCAGACATGCACAAGGTATTGAGTTTCCATCAAGGTCGGCTGCCGCTGCTGATCAGCATGCCGCATGCAGGCCTTGGCCTGACGCCGGCTGTGCGCGATGGGCTGGTCGATCAGGCGCGCAGCCTGCCAGACACCGACTGGCACATTCCCCTGCTGTACGACTTCGCCCGTGAGCTGGGCGCAAGTGTTGTGGCGGCGCAATACTCACGCTTTGTCATCGACCTCAATCGGCCTGAGGATGACAAGCCGTTGTACGCCGGAGCAACCACGGGCCTGTATCCGGCCACATTGTTCGAGGGCGAGCGACTGTTCAAAGACGGCCTGACGCCTTCTGCTGACGAGCGTGCGGCCTACTTGGAGCAGATCTGGCGCCCTTATCACGACACGATCAAGCACGAGTTGGCGCGTCTACGCGAAGCGTTTGGCTATGCCCTGCTGTGGGATGCGCATTCGATCCGCTCGCATATCCCGCATCTGTTCGAGGGCAAGCTACCGGACTTCAACCTGGGCACTTTCAATGGTGCCAGCTGCGACGCGCAGTTGGCCGAGCGGCTCAAGGGGGTGTGCGCTGGGGCCGAAGGTTACAGCCACGTGCTCAACGGACGCTTCAAGGGCGGGCACATCACCCGTCACTACGGCAATCCTGCGCAGCACATCCATGCGGTGCAACTGGAGTTGGCCCAGAGCACCTATATGGAGGAGATCGAGCCGTTCACTTACCGTGAGGATCTGGCCCGGCCTACTAAGGTGGTACTCAACGGCTTGCTGGAAACACTCCTGGCATGGGGCCGGGAGCGCTACGGCAAATAATGGCGCAGCGAGCGGAGACTCTCGTCACCGCCCGCTGCAGGTTTTAGCGTACTGGTGACTTTTGCAGGCTGTATAGGCTTCGACGCCAGCTTTGGCGAACGCCTTGTCCAGCTCAGGTGTGGCGCCGCTGATGCCAATGCTGCCGACGTGACGTTTGTGCTGGTCGAAAATCGGCAGCCCGCCTTCCAATAGCAAGAACCCCGGGATCGAGCCATAAGGATTAGCAGGCAGTCCCGCACTGCGCTCAGCGAGCACACCGGACTCGACTGGGAAGCTGGCTGACGTCGATGCTTTCAACTGCGCGACCTGGATACTACCGACGCTGGTGTTGTCCATGCGCCGAAAGTACTTCAGATTGCCGTGCTGGTCATGGATGCTGATGACGATGTTGTAATGCTGGGCTTGAGCGGCGCTCTGCGCGGCGTCGGCCATGGCGATGGCAGCTTGCAGTTCCAGACGCGGCTCCGGCGTTGCAGCTAGAGTGGTAAAAGACAGCAGCGCGAGAACAGCGATGGTCAATGTTTTCATGGGCTCCCTCGGTGTTGATGGGCAGGGCGCTATCTTAAGGGCAGCCAAGTCCGAGAGGGCGACGCCGATTGTTAGCACTCGTTGCCGGTGCGCCCTGGCATGATTCGGGTTTATGATGGCGCCAGCCGAAGAATAGCCCTTCATGGAGTGCGCAATGCAGACCCTGTACCCGCAGATCAAACCCTACGCCCGGCACGATCTGGCCGTGCAAGCGCCGCATGTGCTGTATGTCGATGAGAGCGGTTCACCGGAAGGTCTGCCAGTGGTGTTCATCCACGGAGGGCCGGGTGCCGGCTGCGACGCGCAGAGCCGCTGCTATTTTGACCCCAACCTGTATCGCATCATTACCTTCGATCAGCGCGGTTGCGGCCGTTCCACGCCGCACGCGAGCCTGGAGAACAACACGACCTGGCATCTGGTCGAGGACCTGGAGCGCATTCGCCAGCACCTGGGCATCGACAAGTGGGTGCTGTTTGGCGGCTCCTGGGGTTCGACCCTGGCCCTGGCCTACGCCCAGACCCACCCCGAGCGCGTGCATGGCTTGATCCTGCGCGGCATCTTCCTGTGCCGCCCGCAGGAGATCCGCTGGTTCTACCAGGAAGGTGCCAGCCGCCTGTTCCCTGACTATTGGCAGGACTACATCGCGCCGATCCCCGCCGATGAACGCGACGACCTGGTCAAGGCCTTCCACAAGCGCCTGACCGGCAACGACCAGATCGCCCAGATGCACGCGGCCAAGGCCTGGTCGACCTGGGAGGGCCGGACCGCGACCCTGCGCCCCAATCCGCTGGTGGTCGATCGTTTCTCCGAGCCACAGCGCGCACTGTCGATCGCCCGGATCGAGTGTCACTACTTCACCAACAATGCTTTCCTGGAGCCGGACCAGCTGATCCGCGACATGCCCAAGATCGCCCACCTGCCAGCGGTGATCGTGCATGGCCGCTACGACGTCATCTGTCCGCTGGACAACGCCTGGGAGCTGCATCAGGCCTGGCCCAACAGTGAGCTGAAGGTTATCCGCGATGCCGGTCATGCCGCGTCGGAGCCCGGTATCACCGATGCGTTGGTGCGCGCTGCCGATCAGATGGCCCGGCGCCTGCTCGACCTGCCCTTGGAAGAAGCATGAAAGGTTTGCTGCAGCGAGTGCGCGGGGCGCGAGTCGAGGTAGAGGGGGAGATCGTCGGTGCCATCGACCAGGGTTTGCTGGTGCTGGTGGCAGTCGAGCCTGAAGATACCCGTGAACATGCCGATAAGCTGTTGCACAAGCTGCTCAACTACCGGGTGTTCAGCGATGCCGACGGCAAGATGAACCTGTCGCTCAAGGACATCGGTGGCGGCTTGCTGCTGGTGTCCCAGTTCACCCTGGCGGCAGATACGCGTAGCGGCATGCGCCCGGGCTTCTCGACTGCCGCGCCACCGGCGCTGGGCGCCGAGTTGTTCGACTATCTGCTAGCGCGCGCACGAACCTCGCACGAGGACGTTGCCAGCGGTCGTTTTGGCGCCGACATGCAGGTGCACCTGGTCAATGATGGCCCCGTAACATTTATGTTACAAATCTGAGGCGAAATAACCCCCTGTTTGCAGGAAAACAAGGGGGTTTGTACGATAAATAGTTTGTACAGCCTGATGCGTTGTAACGCGGCCTGCTGGATAATCGCGCGCTGCGTGAACCTGCGTTCGCAGGTTCGTTTCACCTTGACTCGAGCATTGTCTGGATCCGTTTGGGGAATCATTACGCCCTCACGGGGTCCGAACAGTGCTCGCCAACCCGGCATTGGTCGCTGGCCGTTGGTTTCATGATCTGTTTTCGGCGAGGGTTGCTCGTGATTGTAAGTCCCTGTAATGCACCAAGAATCCCCGGCAATCGGCTGCGCAAGGCCCTGGCGGCTGGCGTAGCACTGGTCGGCCTGATGAGCGCTGGCCAGCTGTGGGCATTCAATCTTGACGATGTTGCAGCCAAGGCAAAGGATCTGGCCGGCCAGAAGTACGAAGCACCGAAGAGCAATCTGCCGGCGGTGTTCCGCGACATGAAGTACGCCGATTACCAGAAAATCCGCTTCCTTCAGGAAAAGGCCGAGTGGGCCAAGGACAAGACGCCGTTCAAGCTGTCCTTCTACCACCAGGGCATGCACTTCGACACACCGGTGAAGATCAACCAGGTCACCGCCACCAAGGTCGAGGAAATCAAGTACGACCCGAGCCGCTTCGAGTTCCAGGACGTGCCGCACGACGCCAAGACCGTCGAAAACCTCGGCTACGCCGGTTTCCGCGTGCTCTACCCGATCAACAAGGCCGACAAGCAAGACGAGATCATGACCTTGCTTGGCGCCAGCTATTTCCGCGTCGTCGGCAAGGGCCACGCCTATGGCCTGTCGGCCCGTGGCCTGGCCATCGACACCGCGCTGCCGTCCGGCGAAGAATTCCCGCGTTTCACCGAGTTCTGGGTCGAGAAGCCCAAGCCCGCCGACAAGCACCTGGTGATCTACGCCCTGCTCGACTCGCCGCGTTCCACCGGCGCCTACAAGCTGACCGTGCGCCCGGGCAACGACACCATCGTCGACGTCAAGTCGCGCATCTACCTGCGTGATCACGTCAGCCGCCTGGGTATCGCGCCGCTGACCAGCATGTACCTGTTTGGCCCTAACCAGCCCTCCAAGGTCATGAACTACCGTCCGGCCCTGCACGACTCCGAAGGCCTGTCGATCCATGCCGCCAACGGCGAATGGCTGTGGCGCCCGCTGAACAACCCGAAACACCTGGCTGTGAGCAACTTCAGCGTCGAGAACCCGCGTGGTTTCGGCCTGATGCAGCGTCACCGCGCCTTCAGCGACTATGAAGACCTCGATGACAACTACCAGAAGCGTCCAAGCACCTGGATCGAGCCTAAGGGCGACTGGGGCAAAGGCACCGTCGATCTGGTCGAGATCCCGACCGCCGACGAGACCAACGACAATATCGTTGCCTTCTGGAGCCCGGAGACCCTGCCAGAGCCAGGTAAACCAGCCGACTACGACTACCGCCTGCACTGGACCATCGACGAGCCTAAGTTCCAGGCCCCAGAGCTGGGTTGGGTCAAGCAGACCCTGCGTTCGACCGGTGACGTCAAGCAGTCCAACCTGATCCGTCAGCCGGACGGCAGCGTGGCTTTCCTGGTCGATTTCGCGGGCCCCGCCCTGGCTGCTTTGAAGGAAGACGCCAAGGTGCGTAGCCAGATCAGCGTTGGCGACAACGCCGAGGTGGTCGAGAACAATCTGCGCTATAACCCAGAGACCAAGGGCTGGCGCCTGACCTTGCGCCTGAAGATCCAGGACCCGAAGAAGTCCACCGAGATGCGCGCTGCCCTGCTGCAGGACGTTCCGGTCGAAGCACCTAAGCCGGCCAAGGACACCAAGCATGACAAGGCTGCGGCCAAGCATGCCAAGGCTGAAAAGCCTGCCGAGCAACCAGCCGCCGATGCGGCGTCCACCAACGGGGCCCCGGCCACCACCGAGAAGGTGCTGACCGAAACCTGGAGCTATCAGTTGCCTGCCGATGAGTAACTCAAGCGCAAGGCCAGAATCGCTTGGCGAGTACCTGGCCCACTTACCACTGAGCGACGAGCAGCGGGCGGAACTCGCCAACTGCGCCTCGTTCAGCGAGCTGCACCAACGCCTGGCGGCCAATCCGGCCGCCACTGCCACCGAGGCCGTACAGGCCTCTGTGGGCCCACGCCTGACCGTGGGCAGCGCCGCCGAGCTGGAAGACGCCGAAATGCTCGGCGTCGACGGCAGCGGTCGGCTGTGCTTGAAGATCGCCCCGCCGATCAAGCGCACCCGGGTTCTGCCCGAGCCATGGCGCACCAACATCCTTGTGCGCATGTGGCGGCGCATGACGGGCCGCACCAACGCACCGCAGCCGCCCAAACGCGAACTGCCGCCAGCGCGCTGGCGCTGGGTCGGCTCGCTGCGTCGCTATATCCTGCTGGCGCTGATGCTCGGTCAGACCATCGTTGCCGGCTGGTACATGAAAGGCATCCTGCCGTACCAGGGCTGGTCGTTCGTCGATCTCGACGAGATCATGAACCAGTCGCTGTGGGACACCGTCGTGCAGGTCTGGCCGTATGCATTGCAGACCTCCATCCTGATTCTGTTCGGTATCCTCTTCTGCTGGGTGTCGGCGGGCTTCTGGACCGCGCTGATGGGCTTCCTCGAGCTGCTCACCGGGCGTGACAAGTACAAGATCTCCGGCAGCAGTGCCGGTAGCGAGCCGATCGCCGCCGAAGCGCGTACCGCGCTGGTAATGCCGATCTGCAACGAAGACGTGCCACGGGTGTTTGCCGGTCTGCGCGCGACCTTCGAGTCGGTGGCCGCCACCGGCAACCTCGATCGGTTCGATTTCTTCGTGCTCAGCGACACCAACGATCCAGACATCGCCGTTGCCGAACAGCAGGCCTGGCTGGACGTGTGCCGCGAGGCCAAGGGCTTTGGCCGCATCTTCTACCGCCGTCGCCGCCGTCGCGTCAAACGCAAGAGCGGCAACCTTGACGACTTCTGCCGTCGTTGGGGCAGCGAGTACAAGTACATGGTGGTACTCGACGCCGACAGCGTGATGAGTGGTGACTGCCTGAGCAGCCTGGTGCGCCTGATGGAGGCCAACCCGGATGCCGGCATCATCCAGACCGCGCCGAAGGCCTCGGGGATGGACACCCTGTACGCGCGACTGCAGCAGTTCGCTACCCGCGTATACGGCCCGCTGTTCACCGCTGGCCTGCACTTCTGGCAGCTGGGCGAATCGCACTATTGGGGGCACAACGCGATCATTCGGATGAAGCCGTTCATCGAGCACTGCGCCCTGGCGCCGTTGCCCGGTAAGGGCGCCTTCGCCGGTGCGATTCTGTCCCACGACTTCGTCGAAGCGGCGCTGATGCGTCGGGCCGGCTGGGGAGTGTGGATCGCCTACGACCTGCCAGGCAGTTATGAAGAGTTGCCGCCCAACCTGCTCGATGAGCTCAAGCGCGACCGGCGTTGGTGCCATGGCAACCTGATGAACTTCCGCCTGTTCCTGGTCAAGGGCATGCACCCGGTACACCGTGCGGTGTTCCTTACCGGGGTGATGTCGTACCTGTCGGCGCCGTTGTGGTTCTTCTTCCTGGTGCTGTCGACCGCCTTGCTGGCGACCAACACCCTGATGGAGCCGCAGTACTTCATCGAGCCGTTCCAGCTCTACCCGTTGTGGCCACAATGGCACCCGGAGAAGGCCATTGCGCTGTTCTCCACCACCATCGTGCTGCTGTTCCTGCCCAAGCTGCTGAGCATCATCCTGATCTGGGCCAAGGGCGCCACCGAGTTCGGTGGGCGGATCAAGGTCACCCTGTCGATGCTGATCGAGATGCTGTTCTCGATGCTGCTGGCGCCGGTACGGATGATCTTCCATACCCGCTTCGTCCTGGCCGCGTTCCTCGGCTGGGCGGCGACCTGGAACTCGCCGCAGCGTGACGACGACTCCACCCCGTGGAGCGAAGCGGTGCGTCGCCATGGTCCACAGACCCTGTTGGGCTTTGCCTGGGCCGCGTTGGTGGCCTGGTTGAACCCAAGCTTCCTGTGGTGGTTGGCGCCGATCGTTGGTTCGCTGGTGCTGTCGATCCCGGTTTCGGTGATCTCCAGCCGGGTGCGCCTGGGCCTGCGGGCCAAGGACGAGAAGCTGTTCCTCATTCCTGAGGAATACGCGACCCCGCACGAGCTGTTGGCGACCGACCAGTACACCCACGAGAACCGCTGGCATGCGCTGCATGACGGCTTCGTGCGGGCAGTGGTCGACCCACGCCAGAACGCTTTGGCCTGCGCGATGGGGACTGCCCGGCATGGCCAGGCGGCACCGATCGAAGCGCTGCGTGAAGAGCGCATCGCCAAGGCTTTGGAAGTCGGGCCGAAAGGGCTGGACGGCAATACCCGTCTGGCGCTGTTGAGCGATCCGGTGGCGCTGTCGCGTCTGCATGAGCGGGTCTGGGCCGAGCACAATTCGGCCTGGATCGATGTTTGGCGCAACTCGATCAACAGCGATCCGCATTCGCCGCTGTTGCCGTTGCATCCGGAGAATGAGGCACAGCCTTCCTTGGTAGGTGCCTGATCCAGCATGGGGGCCGCTTTGCGGCCCTTCGCGGGCAAGCCCGCTCCCACAGGGTTCGATGCACGACCTGTAGGAGCGGGCTTGCCCGCGATGGGCTGCAAAGCAGCCCATAGGCCTATTTTGGCCAACAAAGTCCCCCCAGGCTCTAGGTCCCGAGCCGCGCATGCGTTAGCATCCCATCCGATATTTCGCAGCGGTCTGTAGGACCGTTACTGCCAACAATAAGATTCGTACTCTTTTTACTAGGGGACTTGGTGATGATGAAGAAATACCTGTCGCGACTGCTGGTCGGCGTCACCGCGCTGGTCGCAGTGGCCAGCGCCCAGGCCGGCGCCATCGACGACGCGGTCAAGAGCGGTACCCTGCGGGTCGGCATGGACCCGACCTACATGCCCTTCCAGATGACCAACAAGCGCGGTGAAATCATCGGCTTCGAAGTGGACATCCTCAAGGCCATGGCCAAGTCCATGGGCGTCAAGCTCGAGACCGTCTCCACCGCCTACGACGGCATCATCCCAGCCCTGCTGACCAACAAGTTCGACATGATCGGCAGCGGCATGACCCTGACCCAAGAGCGCAACCTGCGCCTGAACTTCAGCGAACCGTTCATCGTCGTCGGCCAGACCCTGCTGATCCGCAAGGAGCTGGCGGGTGAGATCAAGTCGTATAAAGACCTGAACAACGAGAAGTACCGCGTTACCTCCAAGCTCGGCACCACCGGCGAGATGGTCACCAAGAAGCTGATCAGCAAAGCCAAGTACCACGGCTACGACAACGAGCAGGAAGCGGTGATGGACGTGGTCAACGGCAAGGCTGATGCCTTCGTCTACGACGCGCCGTACAACGTGGTGGCGGTGGAGAAGGCCGGCGCTGGCAAGCTGCTGTTCCTCGAAGAACCCTTCACCTACGAGCCGCTGGCTTTCGGCCTGAAGAAAGGCGACTACGACAGCATCAACTTCATCAACAACTTCCTGCACCAGATCAAGCATGACGGGACCTACGATCGTATCCACGACAAGTGGTTCAAGAACAAGGACTGGCTGAAGGAAATGGAATAAGCAGGCCACAAGCCTAGGCTTTGATCCCAACGCGCAGGCAAACCCTGCGCGTTCGCATTTACGGAAGTACCCCACGTGATCAAACACAAGAAAGCCCAGTGGCCCTGGCACGCGCTGACCGCGCTGGTGCTGGTGGGCCTGGCGATCAGCCTGTACTTCGCCACCTCGTTGATGTCCTACGAGTGGCGCTGGAACCGCGTTCCCCAGTACTTCGCCTACCAGGCCGAAGAGGCTCAGCGCGCAGCCAGCTATGGCACCGTGCAGGACATCGTCCTGCAAGGCGACAGCGCCCGCGTCACGCTCAAGGGCGAGGATGGCCAAGAGCAGGTGCTGGACGTGGCCAAGGACAGCCTGCAACTGAGCCGCGGTGACGACGTCGCCGAAGGCGATCAGATCGGTGTAACCCGGCACTGGGCGGCCGGTCCGCTGGCCTGGGGCCTGTGGACCACGCTGTGGCTGTCGGTGGTGTCCGGTGCGTTGGGCCTGGTGATCGGCCTGATCGCCGGTTTGTGCCGGTTGTCGAACAACCCGACCCTGCGTGAC
>Ga0247830_10000462_pt1 | contig 14520 bp, 12 predicted proteins | sample 12C_Control_Day5_FD_207766 | JGI IMG/M metagenome (GOLD analysis project Ga0247830, IMG submission 207766) | Soil microbial communities from agricultural site in Penn Yan, New York, United States - 12C_Control_Day5 | ecosystem: Environmental > Terrestrial > Soil > Agricultural land | place...
CGATCTCCGCGCGTGCGTCGCCGATGTCGCGCATCCGCTTTTTCGGATCCTTTTCAAGGCAGCGATGCAGCACGCGCACGAGCGCGTCAGGAAGCTCCGGCGGCAGGCGATCCCAGTCCGGTTCCCTGGCGATCACCGATGCGACGATGTCGGTGGCGGTCTGACCCTCGAACGCGTGGCGACCGGTCAGCAGCTCGAAGAGAACGGCCCCGAAGGCCCAGATATCCGCGCGCCTGTCGACCACGAGACCCCGTGCCTGTTCCGGTGCCATGTAGGCCGCCGTGCCGAGCACGACGCCGGCGCCGGTGACGCCGCCAGTGAACGTCGGGGAGTTCATCAGGTCCGCCCCCGAGCCTGGCGCAGGCTCGAGCGCCTTAGCGAGGCCAAAGTCGAGCACCTTCACCGCCCCATCCGAGGTCAGAAGGATGTTGGCTGGTTTCAGATCGCGGTGGACGATGCCCTTCTCGTGCGCCACGTCCAGCGCTTCGGCAATCTGCCGGGCGATCGGCAGCGCGTCGGCGACGGGCACAGTGTGCCCGTCGGTCGCATCGATCACGTCGGCGAGCGTCCGGCCTTCGACGAACTCCATCACGAGCGCGCGAGTGCCGCCTGATTCCTCGAGGCCGTGAACGTGAGCGATGTTCGGATGGTTGAGCGAGGCCAGCACCTGCGCTTCGCGCTGGAAGCGCGCGAGACGATCGGGATCACCGGAGAAGAGCTCGGGCAATACCTTGATTGCCACGTCTCTATTCAGCCGCGTGTCGCGCGCCCGAAAGACTTCGCCCATCCCCCCTTTGCCGACGGCGGAGGTGATGGTGTACGGACCGATCCTGTCGCCGGGGGAAAGCGTCATGGTGCCGCGTATTATAGGCGCGTCTCACGCCTTTGCTCGCGGAGGACCCTATGCGCCGCGCTGCGCTCACGCTCATCGTCACCGTTATCATCCTCGCCCTCGCCACGAGTGGCCGCGCCCAGCCGGATTCCCCTCGCAACGTCATCGTCATCACGATCGACGGCCTTCGCTGGCAGGAGTTCTTCGGCGGCGCGGCTCGCGAGTACTTGAAGCAGAACCCGAATGGATCCGCCACCGAAGCAGAGCGTACGTTCTGGAGAGACGCGGTCGAGGCGCGCCGCTCCGTCTTGATGCCGTTCGTGTGGAGCACCATTGCTCGTGACGGCCAGATTTTCGGAGATGCGACGATCGGGAGCACGTCGCGGCTGACGAACGGACTCTACTTCTCCTATCCCGGCTACAGCGAGATGTTCGCCGGCCGCGCCGACCCACGCATCAACAGCAACGACAAGGTCCCGAACCCGAACGTCACCGTCTTCGAGTGGTTGAATCGACGCCCGTCGTTCGAGGGACGCGTCGCGGCCTTTGGATCGTGGGACGTGCTGCCGTCGATACTCAACGTTGAGCGCAGCCGGATCCCCGTCGGCTCCGGGTGGACGGTGGTGCCGAACGCGACGACCGACCGCGAGCGCGACATCAACCAACTCGCCATGGACCTGCCGCGCTATTGGTCTTACGGCCCGGTCGATGCGCCGATCGTCTATGCCGCGATCGAGGCGCTTCGCACGCGAAAGCCGCGGGTCCTTTACGTGATGCTCGGAGAAGGCGATGAGTGGGCGCACGAAGGCCGCTACGATCTGTATCTCGATGCGACCCTCCGCGCGGATCGTTTCATCGAGCGGATCTGGAAGGCTGCGCAGGCGATGCCGGAGTACTCGGGACGAACGTCATTGCTTGTGACGACGGATCACGGGCGAGGGGCGACGACCGCGGACTGGACGAAGCACGGGCGCGACGTCGCCGCAGCCGAGCGCACGTGGATCGCCGTGCTCGGGCCGGACGTTCCGGCGCTGGGCGTTCGCCGTAACGTGAACGTGACCACCTCGCAGATCGCGGCGACGATCGCATCGCTCGTAGGCGAGGAGTTCGCCGCGGCTGTTTCCGGCGTCGCGGCGGCGCTGCCACTCAACCGCTAGCGTCGTCGCCGTCCCAGGTCCTCACAATCCGGCATGTACGTCCTCGGACGTATCTCGCGCGCGATCTCTTCACCTGGTCAGTGTCTACGCCGTTCATCGTTGTAGCATCGTGCATGCCCGCTCATGATGATCCCGCGGACCTGGAGTTCTCGCCCGACGACATGCGGCGGATGACGCGTGCGGTGACGGAGCGCGGCATCGACCACATCGCGTCGCTCGCGGCGCAGCCGGTCTGCGGTGACGTCCGCGCAGAGGAGCTGGCGCGCAGTCTCCGCGAACCGGCTCCCGAGGATCCGTCACCGCTCGAGCCGTTGCTCGAGGCGCTGTTCGCCGAGTGGATTCCCCGATCCTTCAACGCCCCCGCACCTGGATACCTCGCCTACATCCCGGGCGGCGGGCTCTTTCCCGCGGCGCTTGCCGACTTCATCGCCGATACGACGAACCGCTTCACAGGAGTCTGGCAGGCAGCCCCCGTCCTGGTTCAACTCGAAGCGAACGCGCTCGACTGGCTCCGCGAATGGATGGACTTTCCTCAGACCACGCGCGGCCTGTTCACGACCGGCGGCTCGATGGCGAACCTCAACGCGATCCTGTGCGCGCGCGAACGGCACCTGGGCAACGACATACGCCGCGGCGTGATGTACGCGTCCACTCAGGTCCATCACTCCATCGTGAAGTCGGCGCGTATCGCCGGGGTGTTCGACGACCGCGTGCGCAGCATCGACGTCGACGAGGAGTTTCGGATGCGCGTGGATGCGCTCGCCGAGAGCATTCGGCGCGATCGGGCCGAAGGGCTCACGCCGTTCCTCGTCGTCTCGTCCGCGGGCACGACTAACACCGGGGCAGTGGACCCACTCGAGATGATAGCGGACCTCTGCGCCGCAGAACGGCTCTGGCATCACGTCGACGGCGCGTACGGAGCGTTCTTCTACATGGATCCAGCCTTGCGACCGCAGCTGGCCGGGCTGCCGCGTGCCGATTCGCTGACGCTCGACCCGCACAAGGGCATGTTCCTTCCCTACGGCACGGGGGCGCTGCTCGTGCGCGACGGCGCGGCACTGCGTGCAGCGCATCACGTGCCACACGCCGGATATCTCCCGACGCGGGCTGACGACGACGAGTTCTACGATCCGAGCCTGCACGGGCCCGATCTGTCGCGCGGCTTTCCAGGGCTGCGCGTCTGGTTCTGCGTCAAGCTGCTCGGCACGGCGAGGTTCCGCGCCGCCATCGCGGAGAAGCGTCAGCTCGCGGTCGAGGCGGCCGCCCGCATCTCGCGCATTCCTGGCATCGTCATGGACGCACAGCCGCAGCTGTCGCTGTTCGCGTTCCACTTGTCCCGGGCCGGCGCAGAGCGCCTGCGGCCCGAGCGAGGCGCCGGAGGGAAGCACGGCCAAGCCGTGCCGCCGAGCGACCCTTCGACAGGCTCAGGGTCGTCCCGAGCATCGTCGAGGGGCGAGAGCGCGTGGGCGTGGGGCCCCACGCGCAGTGAACTCGAAGACGAGAATGCCGCGACACGGGCGTTGATGGATGGCGTCACCGCGCGCGGCCGGGTCATGCTGACAGGGTGCACGATTGACGAAAGATATCTGGGCCGCGTGTGCGTGCTCAGCTTCCGCACGCGTCGGGATCACATCGACGCGTGTGTCGACGACGTCGCGGCGGAAGCTGCCGTCATCCTCGCCGGCGCCGGCACTCGCGCGTGAGCATGTTGTTGCAATAGGCTCCAGCCGTCACGACCTTTTGGCGAGGGCTTCTCGTCTAAATGGCCGTCATGCGATCGTTTTCAGGTGCGGCCGCACTCCTCGTCGCCCTCGCCCTCGCCGTCGCTCATCCTGCGGCCGATCAACAGAAAAAAACAGAGATACCCCTGCGCCCGATCACGCCGCTCGACCTGGGCCGCACCCTGGATCTTTACGCAGCGGGGCGCTTCGACGAAGCGGTGCAGGCCGTCGCGCGCGCGGGGGACGAGGTCGGCCGGAACCTGCGGCGTCACTGGCCCGTCACCGGCCGGGCATGGATCGACGCGGAGCCCGGCAGCCGGCCGCGGCGTCTGCTGGCCGCGGCGGCGTTCGCTCTCGAAACGGAAGACCTCCGCGCCGAGCGCGGCGACTGGCGTGTGTCGGACAATCCACTGTGTGCTGCCGCCTGCGTACTGGACTGGGCGCAGCTGCAGTTGATCGAGCGTGGCACACCCGATCGCGCCGAACGCGCCTGGCATCTCGCCGCCGCTGCCCTCGCCGGCGGCGTACGCGACTGGCGCTATCTTCAGCGGCCGGCCGATCCCGTCCGCGCCGCGCGCGCGCCGTCGGGACTCATCGACCGCGCGCTGATCCGGTTTCCGTCCGATCCCGCGCTGCGCCTCGAGCAGGCACTCGCCGCGGCCAGTCGCTTCAACGTCATTAGGGAGGACGGCGCCGCCGCGGCGACCGTCGCGCTGAACTCGATCCCGCCGTCAGTCCGCGAGCGCCTTGGGTTGTTGGCGGTCCGCCAAGACGCGCAGGCCGCCGCGGATCTGCTAGCCGCGCTGGCAGAGGATCCCGACGTCGGCGTCGAAGCGCGAACGCGACTCGGATATCTCTATTGGACGCAGGGGAGCCATGAAGCATCGCAGGCGCAGCTGACCGCTGCGATCTCCCGCGCGCGCGATCCCGAATCGCGATACCTCGCCAGCTTCTTGCTCGGATGGACGCTGGCCGCGCGCGGCGAATCAGCCGCGGCGATCCGCCACCTCGAAGCCGCGCTCGAGGCGCGGCCCGGCTCGCAATGCGCCGCCGTCCTCCTCGCGGCGCTCGGGCTGCAGGGCGGCGATGCCGCGAAAGCGGATGCGATCGCGCGTGCATCGTTCGAACGGAAAACCGACCTGGATCCCTGGCGGCTGTTTCTCTACGGCCATCATCCCCGGCTGTCGGAACTCATCGCGGCGCTGCGGCGCGAGGTGGCGCAGTGACGGCGCGTGCGCTCGCCGCCGTTATCGCGGTGACTCTGCTATCGGCCGCGCCCGCCGCACAGCAGCCGCGGTTTCGCGCCGTCACCGCCGTCGTGACGGTCAGCGTCTCGGTCAAGCGCGGCAACACCGCCGTCGCCAACCTCAGGGCCTCCGACTTCACGCTGACCGACAGCGGCGTGCCCCAGGCGATCGAGGCCGTCTCAATCGAATCGGTGCCCATCGACGTCACGCTCTTCCTGGATACGAGCGGCAGCACGGCGGGAAAACTCGACGAGATGCGGCACGACGTGCAGTCGATCCTGCAGCTGCTGCGAAGCGAGGATCGCTTCCGGCTGCTCACGATTGGCGACACGGTGAACGAGGTGGTGCCATGGGTGGCCGCCGGGACGAAGGTGCCGGTGGCCATCGAACCCGTCGGCGGCATCTCGCTCATCCGCGACGCGTTGATGCTGGCGCTCGTCCACCGTCCTCAGCCGGGACGCCGGCACCTGATCGTCGGCATGACAGATCGCCAGGACTGCGGCAGCGTCGTGTCCAGCGCGCTCCTGCACGAGATCGCGGGGCGATCCGAGGCAGTCATGCACCTGGTGGACTATTCGGGCAGCGGCGGAGATGCGCGCTACCGCGTCCGCGGGTGCTCGCCGCAGGCGGCGCCGGGCGGCGAGGAGGTACTGGCGGGCGCCGCCGAGCGCACTGGCGGGGAGCTGCACGGCCAGTCGCGGTTCTTCCGCGCGTCGTCGATCGCGCGCGCGTTCAGGACCATCTTCGACGACTTCCGCCAGAGCTACGTGCTGCGCTACTCGCCCGAAGGAGTAACGTCGGGCGGATGGCATCCGATCGTCGTGCGTGTGCCCGCCGCCGGCAACGCGGCCATCCGCGCACGCCAGGGCTACTACGCGAATTGATGGTCAGCGTCGCCCGTTCGGAGGGTTGCTCGACCAGAAGACTTAGAAAAGAGCGGCTACCTGGTTGCTGCGATAGGCTTGGCAGATCGCAACACACGCCGAGGTCACATCATGCCCGTCACCAAGGTCGCCAGCGGAATACTCGAAACGATCGGGCAGACGCCAGTCGTTCAGCTGAAACGCATCGTGCCCGAGGGCGCGGACGTTTTCGTCAAGCTCGAATACTTCAATCCAACCGGCTCGTACAAGGACCGCATGGCGCTGGCGATGATCGAAGGCGCCGAAGCTCGCGGGACCTTGCGGGCGGGGATGCGCGTGGTCGAATACACAGGCGGCAGCACCGGCTCGTCGCTGGCCATGGTCTGTGCTGTCAAGGGGTACAAGTTCACGCCGTTGTCATCCGATGCGTTCGCACAGGAAAAGATCCGGACGATGGAAGCGTTTGGCGCGAAAGTCGAGATCCTGAAAAGCGAAGGCGGCAAGGTGACGCCGGCATTGTTCGATCGATTCAAGGCGCGGATCGCACAACTGCAGAATGAACCCGGTACCTTCTGGACCGATCAGTTCCACAATGCCGACGCCCTGAACGGCTACCGCGAGATCGGGCTGGAGATTCTGCGTCAGCTCGGATCCGTGGACGCGTTCTGTGGAGCAGTTGGTACGGCCGGGATGCTCGTCGGCGTTTCTCGCGCGCTGAAAGCCGCCGACAGTTATGTACGCATCGTTGCGCTGGAACCGGCGACGTCGCCCACGCTGACGGCCGGCCACGGCGGGCCGCACCGCGTCGAGGGTACGGCGACCGGTTTCGTTCCGCCGCACCTCACCCGTGCAGACTACGATGAGGCGCGCGCGATCGATGAGGACGAAGGGCGCGAAATGGCGCGACGCCTCGCGCGCGAAGAAGGGGTGTTTGCAGGTATTTCAACCGGCCTGAACGTTGTCGCCGCGCTGCAGCTCGCGCGCGAGCTCGGCGCCGGCCGCCGCGTCGCCACGGTCGCCGTCGACACCGGCCTGAAGTATCTCGCCGGCGATCTCTTCGCCTGAAGTCGTCAACCGTAGAGGGCCAGCTCCCAGCCGGCCCTGGCGATTGAGTAAAGGCCGGCTCTAGCCGGCCTTTTGTGATTCAGCAGAGACGGTAGAGGCCGGCTTTCGCCGGCCTTTGAGTGCCTCCAGTCAGCGCAGCGGATCCTTGTCTTCGGAGATCCGTTCGACGATCTGACCCGTCTCCTTGTTCCGACCCTCCTTTGTCGCAACATCGGCCTGGGCGATCACTCCGAGGAGATGTCCATCCGAGTCGACCACCGCCACTCGGCGGACCTGGTGCTCCATCATCAGGTTGTGCACGTCCGACGTGGGTGCGTCAGGTGACACCGTCACCAGCGGATCCGCCGTCATGTGCTGCTTGATCGCGCAATCGTCGGCGTGCGCCGCGGCGACGTGCCGGATGGCGATGTCACGGTCCGTGATCACTCCCACGAGCCGTCGCGATTCCCGATCCTCGACGACCGGGACGAATCCGAGATCACCGTCTCGCATCAGCGCGGCCGCGTGCGAGAGCGGGTCGGATGGAGTCACCGCCTGCGGGTATTCCGTCATGACCTCACGTGCCTTCACAAATCGCCTCCTCCTGAAATGTGTTCTGAAGGCAGGTGTCTGCAAGGTGTGGTCCGTCAGACAGTTGAGCTGGGGATGGCATGCGGCCGCGGGGCCCCCATCTCACAATCAATCGATCCGCAGCGCGACCAGTGGATCGGCAGAGCCGGCACGCCTCGCCGGTACGACCGCCGCGATGATCGCCACCGTGAGCAACACGACGACCGCGCCAATGAACGCGACCGGATCCGTCGTGCTCACGTCGAGAAGATAACTTTTCACCAACCGAGTCGCGAACGCGCTCGCGATGAGACCCAGGGCAGCGCCCGCCGCGGTCAGCCGCAGGCCCTGCGCAAGAACCATCCGCACCACGTCCGCACCGGACGCGCCAAGCGCCAGCCGCACGCCGATTTCCCTCAGCCGAAGCGTTACGCCGTACGAGATGAGACCGTAGAGCCCGATGGCGGCGAGCGTGAGCCCCGCCACGCCGAGGACGCCGGTGACGATCGCTGCGACGCGCTGCGGCAGCAGAGCCGTGCCCGCCTCGCGCGCAAGCGTCGTCACCCGAGTACGAGGCAGAACCGGATCGATCGACGTCACCGCATCCTGAACGATTCGCCCGGCGGCTGCCGGATCGCCAGTCACCCGCACGAAGAGCGTTTGGCCCGCGTCCCATCGCTGCGCCTGCGGACGATACACAAACGGCGTCGGCGGTTCGCTGAGCGTCGAGTACTTCGAATCGGCCGCGACGCCGACGATGGTGACAGGCCGGTCTGCGGAGAGGTACGTTCTGCCAACGACATCGGCCGGACTGACGCCCGGCCACGCCCGCCGCACGAAGGTCTCGTTCACGATCGCGACGCCGCCGCCGTCAGAGACATCGCGGCGTGTGAACTCGCGGCCTGCGAACAACCGGATGCCGAGCGTCTCGAAGTAGTCGGTGTCGACGATGCCAACCTCGACCCGCATCCGCATCCGTTCTCCCCCTTCCGGTCCCGAACCAGCGACCGTGACGGAGGCGCCCGAATTCGACATCGTCAGCGGAACGCGATCCGCGTAGGTCACCGACTCCACGCCCGGTGCGGTTTCGAGACGTTGCCTCAACGTCTCATAGAAGCTGTGTCCCCTGCTCGAGTCATAGCCGAATGACTCGGTGTTGAACGCCGCCAATGCGACATGGCGCGCATCGAAGCCGGGTTCGATAGATGCGCCGGCGTTGACGGCGCGGACGAACAGGCCGGCGGTCGTCAACAGCACGAGCGAGCAGGCGATCTGCGCGATGATGAGCGCGCTCGAAATCCGCGTCCGCCGCCCTCCACCGGTGGATGACGTCCGCAGCAGCAGCACCGGATTGCGACTGGCGCTGCGCAGGGCGGGAACGGTGCCGAACAGGAGGCCGACGCCGAGAGATACGGCGATGGAAAAGAGGAGCACGCGGACGTCCGGGGAGAGCTCGAGCAAAAGGCCCTGGTCCGCGGGGACGGGCAGGCGCTCGAGCGCGCCGGTAGCCGCCATGGCGAGTACGGTGCCGCCGAAACCACCTGCGAGGAACAGCGTCAGAGTTTCGGTGAGAAGCTGGCGGACAAGACGTCCGCGACCTGCGCCGAGAGCCGTACGGATTCCCATCTCCCGGCGGCGTGCGGTTGCACGCATCGCGAGCAGCGTCGAGACGTTCGCGGCGGCGATGATCAGCACCAGCGTCGCCGCACCAAGCAGGACGGCGCCAAACCCGAACAGCGCCTGGCGCGCATCGTCTGGCAGCCCCGTCAGCGGTGTCAGGCGGACACTCGTGTAGCGAACGAACTGGTCGCCGCCCGCGCTGATCCATCCTGCAGCGAGCGTCGACAGTTCGGTGCGAGCCTGCGAAGTCGCGATCCCGGGTTGCAGCCGCCCGAAGGCCCAGAGCCACGGTTCATCGGCGAGGTCGCGTTGCGGGTGCACGTGAGGCTGCGCCGCCAGCGACACCCACGCGTCAACCTTCAGCGGAGTGAACACCCCACGGAACTCCGCGGGCGCGACTCCGATGACCTGATATGGCCGGCCGTCCACGGGGATCGAACGGCCCACAACGGACAGGTCTCCATGGAAGTGCGACATCCACGTCGCATGAGAGAGCACGATCGTCGCGTCGGCGGTACCGCGGCTGCGGGCACCCGCTGCAAAGAATCGCCCTGCCGCTGGACGCACTCCGAGCACATCGAAGTAGTTGTCGCTCACGATGTTGCCTGAGAGGCCGTAGGCGTCCTGACCGACGACGATGGTGAGCGGCACCCTGCTCCACACGGCGACCGCGAAGAGCGATCGCGAGTTCTCGCGCAGGTGCAGGTAGAACCGGACCGATGCCGAAACGCCCTCCGAAAAATCAGGTGTCCGCCGATCGATGAGCACGAGGCGGTTACCGTCGGTGACACCCGGCAAGGGACGGAGCACCAGCGCGTTCAAGCCGCTGAAGATCGTCGCAACGCCGCCGACACCAAGCGAGATTGCCGCGATGACGATGGTGCTGAAGAGCGGGCGCGAGAGCAGCATCCTGATAGTCAAGCGCAGGTCCGTCACCAGGGTTTCGCCGAGCGGCAGGCGGCCAGGCTGCCGCGAGCGCCCGTCGCGGCGCTCGCGCCAGGCGGCCGTTGTCATCCCGGCGCCCGTGCGCAGCCAGAGGATGGCCGTCGCGCGCAAGCCTCTGTGTCCTGCCGTGCGCCGCTGGTCCGCGAAGAGGCGCCGCATCTCATCACCGAAACACTCGCGGAATGCGCGCGGGAAGAGTCGCAGCAGCAGATTGAAGAGGATCATGATGTCCACCGTTTCACCGACTGCCGTGTGGCTGGTGCGGAGACGAGCTGACGCAATCGGTCGAGCTCGGTGGCGAGAACGCGCCCCCCCAGCGTCGTGATGCGGTAGTACTTGCGCCCTGCCTCGGCGCCATCGTGAGCTGACTCGGCAATGAGTCCTTCCGCCAGCAGTCGTTTGATGACGCGGTAGAGATTTCCCGGATCGAGCGTGACGAGTCCGTCGGTGTGCTCGGCGATGGCCTGTACGAGCCCGTAGCCATGCAGGTCGTGGCCGGCGAGGGCGAGTAACAGCTCCAGGTCGACGGGCTTGAGGGGAAGGAAGGTTCTTGGATCCGGCGGCGCCATATAGTTAAAGTAACTATACGTCCCAGCGCGCGGCTGGTTCCTTGGACTACATCGATCGCTTAGATCCCGGAACGATAGAGTACGAGCATTCGCGTCTCAATAGATGCTGAGGCCGAATTGGTCGCTCAGTTCGGCTTCTTCGAGGATGCCGGACGAGTTCTGGTTCCAGAACTGCACGGCGGCGGTCGCGAGGCCGTTGGCCGACCCGTAAAGCGCATGCACTGCGCCGGCATCCGCGATCGGTCTGACCACGAACGCCGACACGACCACGGCGCTGTCGTCCTTATTCCAGGCGCAGGTGCCGCGCTTTCATTTTTCACCGGCCGAACAGCGTGTCCTCGCTCGGGCGGTAATGGACGAGGGCGACGAAGAGGTCGCCGAGGCGCTGGGCGTGTCGGGTGACGCAGTCAAGAAGATCTGGCGTCGTATCTACGAGCGCGTTGCGGCGGTGGATCACGACCTGGTCAGCGACGTCGCGGAGTGCTCGACCATCATTCGGGGCAAGGAGAAGCGGCGCCGGCTCGTTCGCTACCTCAGATATCACCTCGAGGAGCTTCGGCGCTTCAGCCCCAGGCGAGCCCACCATCCTGAAGCCGCCGGATGCGCAGATTGATGAAGTCGGCCCATCACATCCAGCGCCGCAAGAGGCCCATCGGATGTAACCGGCTCAGTGGCGCGTGAGCGCGCGCTTCACGTCGAGGCCGAACTTCGGCTGGTCGGCGGTGCCTGACACAGTGATCGGGATCACTGTGACGTCCTTCCGCTGGACGAGCGGATCGATCGCTTTGAGTAGGACGGACTTGTATCCAGTCGTCAGCTCCGAGAGCTTCGCGTCCATGCGGACCGTGCCGTGGAAGTCGAGCGCCTCGGACCTGATCGCATACGTACCGGCGAGATTCAGCCTCGCGCCTGGGACTGTGAAGGTCAGGCTCGCAAAGCGAATCACTCCCCCCTTCATCACGTAGCGTCCGGCGAAATCGGACGCGACGCGCTCTGCCGGCTTTCCTGAACCGGCGTCTCCCTTTGCCTTCTGACTGAGCGCGTTCATCTTCGCCTGCAGCCCACCTTCCGAGAACTGCGCCGATGCGATGTGGAACGACCCATCGAGCTGCAATTTCTCGATGACGTCCACTTTCCCCGGCGGCAGGAGGAATTTCGTCTTCAGTTTCAGACCGCCGACGAGAGCCGGCTGTGAGCTTTTAACCGCCAGCCGAAGGATGTCCTCGATGCGCGCGTCGGCCATGTCGATGTCGAGCTCGATGGTGCGGCCGTCCTGTTCTTCGCGTTCGACGATGCCACCCTGCGCCACGACTGACGACTGACCCAGCTGCGCATTCACCGGCTTCAGCCATGTGTTGCCGTTCGTGCCATCCACCATGGCAGTGAACTGTGTCTTCAGCGGCACAGGATGGCCGACGTCATCGAGGGCGAACTGCGGCACGTCGGTCGTTCCGGTCACCTCGATCTGCTTGAGGACTCCCTTGAACTGGCCATTGGATTGAAGAGCTCCGCGGATGCCCTTGAACACCCCGAGATCCGCGTCGCGGAACTCGTAGGCCGCGCCAAGCGGTGTCTCGGACGGCTCGCCGGCACTCCACGGGCCGAACGTGCCGCGCACGTCGAGCCGCCCTGGCGGGACCGGATTCGTGAGCTGTGCGTGGAAGGGCCACGGCTCGTTCGCGCCGGCGCGCTGCATCGACAAGTGCGCGATCTCCCACACGCGTGGTGCCTTGCCGGGATCGCGACGAAGGATCCTCAATACGGCGCGTTCGGCGAGAAGACCGTCGACGATCAACGAGGATGCGGACGCACGCTTGACCGTCTCCGGCTTCGGGTCCGCCGGCTGCGGCACACTTGCCGAGCGCGCGTCGTCCTTCTTATCGAGATCCACGCCTCCGGGAGGAATGTTGATCTCGAGCCCCTCCACCCGCACATTCGACAGCCGCACGGGTCGGCCGATCAGTCCCCAGAGGCTGGCTTCCGCCGCGAACGTTGCGATCGTGATCAGCGGTGGCACATCGCTGCGTCCTTTATGACGCAGCACCACGCCGCTCCCCGACACGCGCGGCCGAGGCAGGATGGTGACGTGCAGAGACGCGAGTTCGACTTTGCTGTCGAATCGCTCGCTAAGCGCCCGCGTCAACCTGCTGCGGAGGCTTGGGGTCAGCGCAATCGGCAGGCTGAGAACCATCGCGATCACGACGATCGCCGCGACGATGAAGAGGCGGGCCGAAGGACGACGGAGAAGTCCGGTCATGACATTGTCCACGAAGGACTCCCGATTCCAGGCCCGCGCGTCACCTTCCCTGCTCCCGGTCGTCCTTCATCAACTTGCTGACGACCTTCGCGGTACGCTGCCGCCGCTCGCGTGCCGCCTGGAGGTCGCCTGCCCACAGGGCGACGTAGACGCCGAGCACCACAATGATGAAATCGATCGCGACGGCGAGCCAGTTATGTGCACCGACGTGAGCGGAGAAGCGGCGCAGGGGGCCAGGCAAGGAGGGCAAGTGTGTCCCCGATGAGCCACGTCGTCATTGCTTCGCTTCCATCAGCCACACGTCCGCGTCGTAGAGCAGCCGCTCGAGCATCAGCATGCGCCCACCGCCGGCCAGGTCGTAGCGGCTGGCCGGCTTCACCGCGACCGTCGTGCTCTGGCCGGTGACGCTGTCGACCATCGCCAGCCCTTGCTCAGACATCGCAAGCAACCGGCGTGAATCCGGCAGCCAGCCGCCGACCACGAAATACGAGTCCCACCGCCGTGGGGGGGATACCTTCATGGGCCGAACCGTTCCAGTCGCCACCTCGAAGACGGCGATCGCGCGGGGCAGCCCGCCGCTGTCAAGCAACGCTCCGGCAATGAGCTTCCCGTCGGGAGACCAGGATTCGGCGCTCATTGGTTCCGCCAGCTTGAAGAACTTTGCGTTCTGCGGGGTGGCGACGGCCGCCGCATCGAACAACCAGAAGCCGATGGGCGGGCGGGTGGACGCCGAAGTCGCGACCCGGCGTCCGTCCGGCGACCAGATCCCGCCCGAGATGTCGGCCCGCAGATCCGTGAGCGCCCGCAAATCGGATCCATCCTTGCGTACCGTCCACAGCTCCCATTCCCCGCTGCGCGTCGACATGAACGCGACGCGCGAGCCCTCAGGCGACCAGGTCGGATTGCGATCCTTCCAGGCATCGTCGGTGAGGCGAATGGTTTCCGATCCGTCGGGCCGCATCAGGACGATGTCCTCCTGGCCGCCGCGGCTGGTGCAGGCGAGCCAGTCCGCCTGCGGGGATGCCGCGCACCAGCCGAGTGAGGGACTGCGGACGGGTGCTTCCGGGCCGACCGTGCCGTTGCCGGAAGGATCGAACGGTGCCACCGACAGCTCGTAGCTGTTGCTGTAAGCCATCACCGCCAGGCGCTGACCATCGGCGGTGAATCTCGCGTAGCCAAGGCCGGTGAAGCTGGTCGTGACCGCCTGCGGCGCGCCGCGTGCCGATCCGCTGCCGACATCGAAGCCGATGCGCCAGAGATTCATCGTGCCGCCGCGGTCGCTGGAAAAGTAGAGCCACGCGCCATCCGGCGACCATTCGGGCGACCAGTCGGTCGCGGCGTCCTTGGTGATCGCCACCGGCGCGCCGCCTGTGGCGTCGACGATCCAGAGGTCGCGCTGCCCGCCGGTGTTCGCCCAGTACGCGATCCGCCGGCCGTCAGGCGACCACGACGGCTGCACGGCATCGCCGTCCAGCAGTTTGGCCGCCTTGCCGGTGGCGACCTCGACGGTCCAGAGCTCGGCGCGCGTGTTGCGTGCGTAGGGATCGATCACGCCTTCGGTCGAATACGCGAGCCACTTGCCGTCCGGAGACCACGCGGGATCGTAGCCGGCGGTGGTCACGCGGCGGACCGATTCGCCAGTGGCGCCCATCACGAACAAGCCGCCGCCATCGCGGTCGGATCGAAAGGCGATCC
>Ga0247830_10000464_pt1 | contig 14500 bp, 13 predicted proteins | sample 12C_Control_Day5_FD_207766 | JGI IMG/M metagenome (GOLD analysis project Ga0247830, IMG submission 207766) | Soil microbial communities from agricultural site in Penn Yan, New York, United States - 12C_Control_Day5 | ecosystem: Environmental > Terrestrial > Soil > Agricultural land | place...
CACGCGCCGGCCTATGCCCGCCACTCCATGAGGGCGACCGAAGATGGCCCGTGCCAGTACCTCTATATCAAGGACAAGACCTGGACGGTGGTGGGGCTCGCCGAGAACGAAGCGGTGCCCGAGAAGGCGATGACGGTCGAGGAAGTGAATGCGCGCTACCGGGTGGGCGAGCGGGACCGGCACCGGGGCACGAGCGGCGTGTCGCGGGCGATCGTCGACGGTCTCGACGTCTGCTACTACCCGATCCTGGCCGGGCTCGATGTGCCGCGTCATTCCGCGCGCCGCGTCAACTGGATCGAGGGCGAGCGGCTCGCTTTCGGTTTCTTCGAGGTGCCCGGAGGCTACGACGAGCCGGAAATCGCCGCGCAGCGTGAAACGTTCGTCTATGTGATCAGCGGCACGCTGAACGCACAATCGGGAAGCCAGTCCCGGCGCGTGGGTGAAGGCGACATCATTCATGCGCCGCGCGGCGCGTTGTTTCGCCTGCAGGTAGAATCGCCGTTCGCCCGCTACGTGCTCGTGTGCTCCACGCCCTGGCTGGAGGAGCGCATCGACGGCATGACCCCCGAAGAGGCCGAGCAGGCGCGCGTGAATCTCAGGCCCAACTAGACCGAAAGTCGTGAATCGTGAGTCTTGAACCGCTCCATCGCCGCTGCGCCGTCGCCTGCCATGGCTGCTAGGGCGCGCAAGCGCGGCTTTGTCGGGCAGGTGGGTCTCGGCATCATGGGCGGAGCCTTCGCAACGCATTTGCGCGCGGCCGGTTTCGAGGTCGTCGGCTACGACCCGTCCCGCAAGGCATTAGCGGCGTTCGGGCGGCTTGGCGGAATCGCCGCGAGCTCGCCGGCGGCGGTCGCGGAGCGCTCGCAGGTCCTGATCACCTCGTTGCCGTCGCCCGGCGCGATGGAGTCCGCTTTTTTCGGCAAGGACGGCATTGCCGCCGGCGCGCGCGCCGGGACCACGGTGATCGAGGCGAGCACCATGTCGCTGGAGTTGAAGGAGCGATTCAGGCGCCGGCTGGCCCGGGGAGGGCTTCACCTGCTGGATTGCCCGATCAGCGGCACCGGGGCCCAGGCGGCAGCCAAGGACATTGTGGTGTACGCGAGCGGGGATCGTGCAGCGTTCGGGCGCCATCGGAAGGTGTTCGACGGCTTTGCCCGCGGCACTTATTACTGCGGCGAATTCGGCACTGGCTCGAAGCTCAAGTTCGTGGCCAATCTGCTCGTGACTATTCACAACCTTTCCGCGGCCGAAGCCATGGTTCTCGCCGAGAAGGCGGGGCTGGATCCGGGCCTGGTCTACCGCGTCATCGCGGACGGAGCGGGCAGCTCGCGGATGTTCCAGGTCCGCGGCCCGCTGATGGTGGCCGGCCGTTACCTGCCGCCGCACATGAAGTCGGCGATTTACCAGAAGGATATCGATATCATTGACGCTTTTGCGCGCCAGCTCCGGTGTCCAACGCCGCTGTTCAGCGAGAGTCTTCCGTACTATACGGCGGCCCTGCGGCAAGGCTGGGGCGGGCACGACACGGCGGCGGTGCACGCGGTCTTGAGAAAGCGCGCCGGATTGCGGGGACGGCCCCGCGGGCGCACCACCAGGAAAGGACAATAGATGGCAGCCGAGGGTACTTTGCGACCGGGCGCGCAGGCAGGACAGCTTGCACTCAACATGAAACTGCTGGCCCACAACGAGCTCGCCGGCTTCGGCGGGATCGGCGAGGGCATCAACATGCAGAAGACGAAGGATGGCCGGCGCATCCTCTGGCTGGCGCACGAATCGGCGCCCAAGAACTTCACGGCGGTCGATGTGACCGATCCGCGCAATCCAAAGATGGTGGTGCAGACCGATCTGCCACACAACGACGTGCGTTCGAACTCGCTCGACGTGGTGGGCGACATCATGGCGGTGGCCTACCAGACCAAGCGCTGGGGCCTCAAGCCGGCGGGCATGGACCTGTTCGACATCAGCACCCCCGAAAAGCCCAGGCTCATCTCGCATTTCGACGCGTCGGGACCGCACTCGCGCGGGGCTCACTGCGTGTGGTTCGCGGACGGCGAGTACGTCCATCTCACGTCCGGCTCGGCGGATTTCGAGCCGACGCACGAGAAGGACGACCAGTTCTATCGCATCATCGACGTGCGCAACCCCGCGAAGCCGACCGAGGTGGGCCGCTGGTGGTATCCCGGCACGCGCAGGGGCGATTCCGCACCCCCCCCGCCGCGGCATCCGCGATTCGACGGCGGCTACCGTCCGCACAACACCAATATCTATCCGCAGCGCCCGGATCGCGCCTATGTCGGCTATATCGACGGCGGCGCCTGGATACTCGATATCAGCGACAAGTCGAAGCCTAAGCCGGTCGGGCACCTGCAATACTCGCCCCCGTACAACGGCTTCACGCACACGGTCATGCCGCTGTTCGAGCGCGGCCTGCTGGTGATTTCGGACGAGTGCGTGAAGGACAACGGCGAGGACTGGCCCAAGCTCACCTGGATCGTGGACGCGCGCGTGGAGAGCAATCTGGTGCCGATCGCCACGATGCCTTTGCCGCCGGCGGACGCGTTCGTGAAGCGGGGCGGGCGCTACGGCTCCCACAACATGCACGAGAACCAGCCGGGCCCGTGCTCCTTCCGATCGGAGAACCTGGTCTTCGCGACATTCTTCAATGGCGGCGTGCGGGCCTTCGACATCTCCAACGCGCTGCAGCCGCGCGAGGCGGGCTACTTCGTGCCGGGCACGCCCAAGCTGGCGCCGAAGGGCTCGGCCCAGATCAACGACGTATGGGTGGACGAGAACCGCGTCGTCTACGCCGTGGATCGCTTCGGCGGCGGGCTCTATACCCTCGAGACGACGTTTTGAAAGGGCGTGATGAGTGAGTCGTGCAGCGTGATTGGTAATGGGGCCGCAGCAATCGGCAGAACTGCGCCGCGCGCCTGAGGTCACATTACCGTCCACCGTCCACCGTCCACCGTCCACCGTCCACCGTCCACCGTCCACCGTCCACCGTCCACCGTAATTCATGACGCTCACGCAAGCCAGCCCCGGCGCGACGCGCGACGCGCTGGCGGGCCTCATCCCCGTCTCGATCATCACCGGCTTCCTGGGCAGCGGCAAGACGACGCTCGTCAACCGGCTGCTCAAGCGCCCGGAAATGAATCGGGTCGCGGTCGTGGTGAACGAGTTGGGCGAGATCGGCGTGGACAACGATCTCGTCCAGGTGTCATCCGAGCAGATGATGCTGCTCAACAACGGCTGCCTGTGCTGCGTGCTGCGCGGGGATCTGCAGGAAACGCTGCGCGATCTTTTCATCAAGCGGCGCAACGGCGAGATCATCGACTTCGATCGCGTCGTCATCGAGACCACCGGCCTGGCGGACCCGGCGCCCGTGATGCAGACGCTCATCACCGACTCGCTGCTGCTCGAGCAGTATCGCCTGGACTGCGTCGTGACGCTCGTCGATGCCGTGAACGCGCCCGGGCAGCTCGCCCAATTCACCGAGCCCGTCAAGCAGATCGCGCTGGCCGACCGTCTGGTAGTGACCAAATCGGACCTGGTGGGGGAGAAACAGCTCGCGGCTCTCACGGCGCGCCTGCGCGAGCTCAACCCCAGGGCCCCGGTCAAGGTTGCCCTGAACGGCGAAATCGAGCTGGCATTTCTCGTGGACGTCGGGCTGCGTCGCACGCAGGCGCGCCTGGAGGAAATCGAACGCTGGCTGGGCCCGGACGATGGCCACGCGCACGATGGTCACCGGCACGACTCGGCCGTGGAGACGTTCGTGCTGCGCTTCGAGCGCCCCCTGCCGTGGGCCAACTTCACGCAGTGCATGGACGTGCTGACGGCGCTGCGCGGTCCCGACCTGCTGCGGGTGAAAGGCCTTGTGAACGTGGAGGGCAGGAGCGGGCCGATGGTCGTGCAGGGCGTGCAGCACCTGTTTCATCCCCCTCTCGAGCTGGCCGCCTGGCCGGGCGCGGACCGCTCTACGCGCCTGGTTTTCATTACGCGCGGCATTCCACGCAAGACGGTCGCCGATCTTTTTGCTGCGATCGGAGCCGTCGGCGGCAGCTGACGTCCCGCAGTCGCACCCTGCGCGCCGCAACGCGCATTTTCCCCCGACATCCGCACGAAGCGTCGCTGTTCCGTGACTCGATAGTCCGGCCGGCACTCCCTTCAGGAGGGCCGCGTGCGTGAGAAATTTGTATTCTGTATGCGTACGCGGACTTTTCGCCGACGTGCCGTGACTTTATCCACGCGCCGAGCCGCTCGCGCTGCGCTACAGTCGACCGCTCTCCGGCTGCTCACCGCGGAACGGCGCGCGGCGAACCGGGTCAACGAGATTGAAAACGCACTTCCATGGCGACCATACTCATCGTTGACAGCCCGCGCTCCGACCCGCGGCCCCTGATGGATTCGCTCGGGCGCTTCGGCCATCGCGTGCTGCAGGCCTCGAGCGGAGAAATGGCGCTTCGGATCGCGCGCACCGAGAGCCCGGATGTCGTGCTCACGGAAGATCGTCTTCCGGACATGGATGGCTGTCAGCTGGTCATGCGCCTGCGCGCCGAGGCAGGAACTGCGCGCGGCCGCGTCGTATTCCAGGTGCAGGGCGGCGATTTGCGGGCAACGGAGCAGGCGCGCGCCTGCGGTGCGGACCACGTGATCACCCGGCCGAATGCGCCGGACGCGCTCGTCAAGGTGATCGACAAGGCGCTGTCCGAGCGCCGGACGTTTCCGGAGCCGCGGGGCGCGGAAGCGGGCGGACCCCTGCGGCCGCTGCTCGGGAGGCTGCGGCACAAGGTGACCGAGCTCGAGGCCCTCACCAGCCGCATGAGCGAGCGCATGGAGGAAACCCAGCGGCAGCTCGATGTGGCCCGCGCGGCGCTCGAGCAGGAGGTCAAGAAGCGGATATGGGCCGAGCGGGAGCTGACCCAGGCCAATCTGTTGCTGCGCGACCGGGCGGTGCGCGACCCGCTCACCGGGCTGCACAATCGCGGCTACCTGGAGGAATCGCTGCTCCGTGAAGAGAGCCGTGCTCGGCGCACGGGCCAGCCGCTGGGTGTCATGATGATCGACATCGACCACTTCAAGCAATGCAACGACACGTTCGGGCACGCCGCAGGGGATGCAGTATTGCGCGCCGTGAGTCAGTACGTCCTGTCACTGACCCGCGGCGAGGACATCTTCTGCCGCTATGGCGGGGAGGAATTCGTGCTCGTCATGGTGAACTCCACGGCCCGTGGGGTCTGGGAGCGCGCGGAGACGCTGTGCTCCGGCGTGCGCGCTCTGAGAGTCGAGCACGAAGGGCGAATCATCGGGCCGATAACCCTCTCGATCGGAATCGGGATGATTCCTGATCATGCCGAGAAGGGGCACGCCGCGCTGCTCGTCGCGGATGCCGCCTTATACCGCGCCAAGGAGGAGGGGCGGGACCGGGTCGTCATGGGAAGCAAGGCCGAAGCCTGATGGTTCGGCGGCCGCTGTAGACGATTTGCTACCGCGGTTCATTGGATTGCTACACAAAATAGCAAGCGCGCACGACTGCGGCGCTTGGTCCATTTCACTAGCATATCGACATTGCCAGATGCGAATGCGCCGGATGGCGCGTTCGTTCGGGAGAGGCAACGCTGGACAAATGTGATCCGGTGGGGCATTGCTAGGAGAAAAAGCATGGACGGAAAAATCCTCGTAGTCGAAGACGAGCGCGAAGTGCGGGACCTGATCGCAGTCAACCTCCAGCGGGCGGGATTCCGCACGCTGTGCGCTGCCAGCGTACCGGAGGCGGAGGCGCTGCTGCGGGAAGAATTGCCCTGCCTCGTGTTGCTGGACTGGATGCTGCCGGACACACCCGGCGTGCAGTTCGCCCGGCGCCTGCGTGCCGAGCAGCGCACGGCTGACATTCCCATCATCATGCTCACCGCGCGGGTGCGCGAGGAAGACCGGATCATGGGGCTGGAGGCGGGGGTGGACGACTACGTGACCAAGCCCTTCTTTCCGCGCGAGCTCATGGCGCGCATCCGTGCCGTGATCCGGAGGTGCAAGCCCCAGTTGACCGACGACGCCATCGAGATCGCCGGCCTCATGCTGAACCCGGCATCGCGTCTCATTACCTGCTACGGACGGGAGATCGAGCTTGGCGACATCGAGTTTCGCATGCTGCATTTCTTCATGACCCACCCCGAACGGGTCTATAGCCGCGCGCAGTTGCTCGACGAGGTGTGGGGCGACCGCGTGTTCGTCGAGGAGCGCACGGTGGATGTCCACATTCGGAGGCTGCGCCAGACGCTCGAGCCGGCCGGTCTCGAGGAACTCCTCGAAACGGTTCGCGGCGTCGGCTACCGCTTCAGGCGCGGGCTGCCGGCTACGATGGCCGCTCACGCGGCACCCAGGGAAGGAAGTCAGCCCCGAGAGGCCGCCTGAACGGAGGCCGGCATGAACGACGGCATGGTGCGGGCGCTGCTGGGCATCGCAGGCGTCCTGGTGGTCGCGCTGGTGCTGGGCGTACTTTCGGGCCCGGCCGGAAGCCTGGCGCTGTGCTCGGCGGCGCTGTTCTGCGTCATGGCCTGCCGGCTGCGCTGGCTGCAGCCCGTCTTTGATCATCTCGAGCCGCGACAGAACGAGAGCCGGGCGCTTGGCTCGCTCGCTCAGGCCTGGGAGCGCCTGCTGGAGCGCCTGCGGCCGGGAGACGGCGCGGGCACTGCCTACGCATCGGGATCCCTGTCTTACGGCGTCTGCGTCCTGGACCGCCAATACCACGTCGTCTGGTGCAATGCCTCGGCGGCTGATCATTTCGGCTTGCTGCCCGAAGCTGCAACCGGCCGGCCGTTCTCCCGGGCGAAGCAGCTTGCCGCCTATGTCGCGACCGGCGAGTTTTCCAAGCCGCTCTCTATGGAGAGCGCGAACGGCGACGGCGCGGTCCTTTCCGTCTCCCTCGTTCCCTACCTGAAGTCGCAGTGGTTGCTGCTTTCGCGCGATGTCACGCAGGACGCCCGTGTCGAGGCCGCGCGGCGGGACGGCGTTGCCGATGCGCTGCACGAGCTGTGCACGCCGGTGACTGTGCTCGCTGGCTATATCGACACGATCGGCCGTCAGCGGGTGGATCCCCGGCGGACCCGTAACCATCTCCGCGCCATGGAGGAGCAGTGCCGGCGCATGCAGCGCACCATCGACGACTTGCTGGATCTCTGGACCCTGGGGTCGGAGTCCGCGCTGCCGCGCTATGACCGCGTGGCGGTCGGGTCGCTTCTGTTGAAGCTTACCCAGGACGCGCAGGCCCTCTCGCGGGGCGAGCACCGGGTGCTACTCGACGCGCAGCCGGGAGTCGAACTGCTGGGCACGGAAAGCGAGATTGCGAGCGCGTTCGGCAATCTGGTCACCAATGCGATCCGCTATACGCCTGCCGGAGGCGAAGTCCGGCTGACGTGGCGCGCGACCGCGGCCGGGGCGGAGTTCTCCGTGCAGGATAACGGCATCGGCATCGCGGCGGAGCACATTCCGCGGCTCACCGAGCGCTTCTACCGCGTCAACCGCGAGTTGTCGCGCAAGCAAGGCGGCACCGGGCTGGGGCTGGCCATCGTGAAGGACGTGCTGGACCGCCACCAGGCAGTACTCGCGGTCGAGAGCCAGCCCGGCGTCGGCAGCTGCTTCCGGGCACGTTTTCCCGCCCATCGCGTTCTGCTTACCGCGCCCACGGCGGGAGCCTCATCGGACCTGGCACTGGACGAGCCCGCCGCGGCGCCGCGCGCAAGCGCCCGCGTGCCGCGCACCGCCGTCCCGTTCAACGACGCCACCAAGCTTCCCGCTCAAGCGCTGTAGCGGTTCACGAGCCCGGCGCTTGATGGCTCACGCCGTGCATTCCGGGCGCTTGCGTCACGTAAGCCAGAAAGACGCGCACTCTTCGACCGCAGCGTGGAGTCAGCCCTCACGCCAACCCTCGCGCGAACAGCTACGTCATTCGACCGTCACGCTTTTCGCAAGATTGCGAGGTTTGTCCACATCGGTGCCTTTTTGCAGGGCCGCGTGATAGGCGATCAGCTGGAGCGGGACGGTGTGGAGTATGGGCGACAGGATCCCGGCATGATCGGGCATGCGGATGACATGGACGCCCTCGGCTTCGGCGAGGCGCGCGTCCTGGTCGGCCAGCACGTGGAGCTCGCCGCCGCGGGCCCGTACTTCCTGCAGGTTGGACTTGAGTTTTTCCAGCAGGGCGTCGTTAGGCGCGATGGCGATGACCGGCATGTCCTTGTCGACCAGCGCCAGCGGGCCGTGCTTGAGCTCGCCCGCCGCGTACGCCTCGGCATGAATATAGGAGATCTCCTTGAGCTTCAACGCGCCTTCCATTGCAATCGGATAGTGGATGCCGCGGCCGAGAAACAGGGCGTGGCGGCGGCCGGCGAAGCGTTCGGCCCACTCGCGGGCCTGGTCTTCGACGTCCAGAACGTTCTGAAGCGCGGCGGGGAGATGACGCAGCGATTGCAGCAGGGCGGCCTCGGCGGCGGCGGACAGCCGGCCGCGCAACTTGGCCAGCGTGGCGGCCAGCAGCACGAGCGCCGCAAGCTGCGTGGTAAAGGCCTTGGTGGAGGCCACGCCGATCTCGGGACCGGCGCGGGTAAGGAACTTCAGCTCCGAGGCGCGCACCAGCGCCGACTCGGGCACGTTGCAGATGGACAGGCAATGACGGTGGCCGAGCGCGCGCGCATGATGCAGCGCCGCCAGCGTGTCGGCGGTCTCCCCCGATTGAGAGATCGTGACCACGAGCGCCGAAGGGCTCGGCACCGAGGCACGGTAGCGGTATTCGCTGGCGATCTCGACATTGCAGGCGATCCCGGCGAGCCCCTCCAGCCAGTAGCGCGCGACCATGCCGGCGTGGTAGCTCGTGCCGCAGGCGACGATGAGGACCGAGTCGATTTCGCGGAACACCCGCTCCGCCCCGGTCCCGAACAGTGAAGGGGGCACGGCGGGCGCGTGCGTGATCATTTCCAGCGTGTTGGCGACGGCCATCGGCTGCTCGAAGATCTCCTTCTGCATATAGTGCCGGTAGGCGCCGAGTTCGACGGCGGCGGGATCGACCTGACTCAGCTGCACGGATCGCTCCGTCTCCCGTCCGCGGGCGTCGATGATGCGCACGGTTTCCCGGCAGAGTTCGGCGCAATCGCCTTCCTCGAGATAGACCATGCGCTGGGTGACCTGCACCAGGGCGGAGGCGTCCGAGGCTGCGAAGCGGCCTTCGTCTCCCAGCCCGAGCAGCAGCGGCGCGCCCATGCGCGCGACAACCAGGCGCAGCGGATCGGACTCATTGATGACCGCGATGGCGTAGGCGCCGGTGAGCTTCTTCACGCTGAGGCGGACGGCGTCGAGCAGGCGGGCGCCCGAAGCCAGGTAGGAATGGACGAGGTGCGCGATCACCTCGGTATCGGTGTCGGAGGTAAAGCGGTAGCCCTGCGACTCGAGCTCCCGCCGGATGACGTCGTGATTCTCGATGATGCCGTTGTGCACCACCGAGACGCCCCCCGAAACGTGGGGGTGGGCGTTTCGTTCGGAGGGAACGCCGTGAGTAGCCCAGCGCGTGTGCGCAATGCCCAGATTCCCGCACAGGCCATGGCCGTCGGCGAGTCGGGTCAGCTCGTCCACTCGCCCGGTGCTGCGCAGCCGCTCGAGCTTGCCGTTGACCACGGCGATACCCGCCGAATCATAGCCCCGGTATTCGAGGCGTCTCAACCCCTGGAGCAGGAGCGGGACGACATTGCTGCGCGCCACGGCGCCGACGATACCGCACATGACGCTAGCGCCTCGGGCCGCGTGGCTCCGCGCCGCGGCGACGCGGCGGAAGGCTGCCGACCGAGCGGCGCTCCCGCCGGGCCGACGCAAACAGCGTGATGATGCCGATGGCCGCGGCTCCGGCACAGATGTCGACGAGAAAATCCACCGCGTCCGCAGCGCCGCCGGGCAGGCGCGCCTGAAGCAGTTCGTCCAGCGCGGCAAACCCGACCAGCACCGCGACCACGGTGAGCGGCATCCTGCCGGCGGTCCCCAGCCAGAGCAGCGCGGTGAAGACGCCGAAGACGGCGGCGTGCGCGAGCTTGGCGCCGTAGCTGGCGATCACGGTCGCCGGCTGGGAGCCGAGGTAGAGCAGCATGGCGAGGATCACGGCCGCGAGCACGAGGCAGAGGTAGCGGAGCGCCGCGCCGGTGCCCGGTTGGAAGCCCGATGCCCGGGTGCTCAGCGCCATGCCGCTTGCCTTTCAGTCGCCTGCATGTCAGTAGGCATTCTTGCTTCCCTTCAGCACGACGAAGACGGTCTTCACCACGATCTGCAGGTCGAGCCGCAACGACCAGTTCCGCAGATAGGCCAGGTCATAGGCGATGCGCGCGGACATCTTGTCCAGCGTATCGGTCTCGCCGCGCAGGCCGTTGACCTGCGCCCAGCCGGTGATGCCCGGCTTGACCTTGTGACGCACCATGTAGCCCTTGATCTGCTTGCGGTAGAGCTCGTTGTGAGCCACGGCGTGCGGACGCGGCCCCACCACGCTCATCCGGCCCTGCAGCACGTTGATGAATTGAGGCAACTCGTCGAGGGAGTGCCGGCGCAGGAAGGCGCCCAGCGGCGTGATGCGCGCGTCGTCGCGCGTGGCCTGCCGCACCACCGGCCCGTCCTCCACGACCCTCATGGTGCGGAACTTGTAGACGACGATCTCCTTGCCGTCGAGACCGTAGCGGCGCTGCCGGAACAGCACGGGCCCGGGCGAGGTGCGCTTGACCGCGATCGCGATCGCGACCATGAGTGGCGTGATCAGCACGAGAATGAGCGAGGCGAGCACAAGATCGCTCGCACGCTTGACCAGGCCGTTGACGCCGTAGAACGGCGTCTCGCACACGGCCAGCACCGGCAGGCCGGCTACTGTGTCCATGCGCGCCTGGATGAGGTCCGACAGGAAGATATCCGGCGCGAAATAGATCGACGCGGTCGTATCGCGGAGCTCGTCGAGCAGCTTGATGATCCGCGGCTGGGATGCCATCGGCAGGGCGATGTAGATCAGGTCCACGCGATGCGTTTTCGCGTATTCGGCGAGATGTCCGATGGTGCCGAGAACTTCGCCTGGCTCGTCGCCGGACCGGCCCGGCCCGCGATCGTCGAAGTACCCGGCGAACCGGATCCCGAGATCGGGTGTGGTCCGGATGCGCTCGGCGAGGCGCGTGCCCATTTCGTTGGCGCCGACCACCACCGCCAGGCGTTCCGTGCCTTCGGCTGCAAGCAACCTCGGCAGCACGGCCGGCGCGACCCGGTGAGTGAGCAACAGCGCCGCGGGCGTTGCGAAGGCCCACGCCAGGATTGCGCCGGAATCGAACAGATCCGCGGTGCGCGTGGCCCATCCGAGCAGCAGCAGCAGGACGACGACCACGGCCCAACTCGACAGGATATCGGCGGCGAGGGAGGCAAAGCCGGCCTGGCGAGGCCAAGTTCCAGGGAACGTGAGGGCGAACACGAGGACCATAAGGATGACATATCGCCCTTCAAACGGCTCTCGGAAGATGTAAAGGCACGCGAGCAGCATACCGATGGCCACCACCGGATCGAGCGCAATGCGGGCGAGCTGCATTGGCGTGAGTTGTCCGGCCGTCAGTCGCGGCTGGAGCTCGTGCGGCGCAAGCAGGGTGGGTGTGTCTGTGTTCAAGTGCGGGGAACGGGGGAGGAAACGGTCATGCACGCAGGTTAAGTCACGAAACGGAAGGCGGTGATGTGCGGCTTCCTTCCCAGCAATGGCTCTTTCGGACTACGACGCCGGACGACGACAGTCCGAATTGACCTGAGAAAATTTATGCAGGGTGGATTCGCGGCTTATGCGTAAACGGCTGTGATGGTGTAGCAGTTTGATTACAGTGTTTGTCGCCAGCTCACCACACGTCGCACACAACGTGATTTCGCGCATGCGGCGCGGAGAAAAATGCTTCATATCGCTGAAATATTCAGTCACTATCCTGACTTGGACATTCAGCTTGGAAGAAAGAATCGATGAGAACAGAAATGATGCGACATGCGCCGCGGGAAAACCACGTCACGCCGCTCCCGGATACCATTGCGGTGAGCTCTGGAAGCACGACCTTCGCCGGCGGTCTTGCGACGCTCGACGCGCTCGAGGTCGAGTCGCTCGTGCTCAACCTCGATACTTCGCTGAAGGTGCACGCATCCCACCACTTCTTTAACTGGAGCCAGGGCTCGTTGCAGAGCCTCGTGCGTCACGAGCTCCTGATCTGTGTGCTCGGAAACTGCGAGCCGGCGTCGTTTCACGTGGAAAGCTTTTCCTCGGCTGCCTTGGATCTCGCACGCTTCAACGGCATCCTGCGTCAGGACGCGGGCGTGGTGTCCCAGCTCGTGAAGGCATGGGAAGAGAACCACCGGCGCCCGCTGATCCAGGACGCGGCCGGGGACGGCCCGCTCGGCTCGAGCACGCTGGCCCGCGAGCTCAACCGCATCGGCGCGAGCCAGCTCATCGCGCATGGGACGTGCGACGCGTCGGGCAGGGCGGCCAGCTTTTTCGTGTTCGCGTGCCGGCCGGGATCGGCTGGCGCCAAGCAGGCGTACCTGGTCGAGCTGCTGGTGCCGTTGCTGCATGCGGCCTGGGTGCGCACGCAGCTCAACTGGTCGGGCTCGAGCGCCAGCGTGAAGCCGGCAGCGACCAATCTCCTCACCAGCAGGGAAATCGAGATCCTGAAGTGGCTCTACCACGGCAAGAGCAATATCGAGATCGGGATGATACTCACCATCAGCCCGCTCACTGCGAAGAACCACGTACAGAAGATTCTGCGCAAGCTTAACGTGCTGAACCGCACGCAGGCGGTGGGCAAGGCCCTCGCGTTGCGCATCCTCAACGCCTGACCGGCGCGGGCGGGCGCGGCGGCCGGTTCAAGGCGCGGGTGCCGTCGCCATCGTCGGCGGCTCGTAAAAGAAGCGCCACTCGTAATAGTTGGTGGCCTGGTGGAATACCCGGTCCCTGAGGCCGAACTCGGCCCGTTTCAAGGGCTCCGCCCCGGATCGGCTGTGCACCCCCATGATGCCGCCGCCCGGCGCCTCGATGAGGCCCCAGTCGGGCTGCCCGGTGATGGGGTCGGCATAGAGCTTGCGCAGGTGGCGCCGCGGGGAAGGGAAGCGCTTGTCTTCCAGCAGGTCTTCGAGCTTCGCGGGATACTGCTTGCCGTTCCCGGGCGACTGCTCATAATAGAACGCAATCGCCTGGCGAAACTGCTGGCCGACGAACAGCAATTCGGCCTCTTTCTCGCGCTTCGAGGCGTGCGACCAGACCTCTCCGGTCGCGGCGAGCCCGGCGCTGATCACGGCCACGGCCACAAGCATCGCCAGGTAGGTGTAGCCGCGCGCGCGGGCCCTGGACTTACCACTGCGCATAGGGTGTTCCGTTGGCGCCGTTGCCGCTGGCGCCGCTGCGCACGTCATATACCGCGCCTTTTTCCGGGTCCGCCGGCGGGATCACGATCCAGGTGCTGCTGCTGCCGGTCAGAGGATCGCTCGGAATCGAGCGCAGATACCGCTTCTTCACCAACTCGTCGAGCGAGTTCGGGTAGCGTCCGGCGTCCGCGTAATGCCGATCCAGCGCATCGCGCATAACGACGAGATCCTGTCGCAGCACGGTTTCCTCGGCCTTGGACACGCGCCCGACATAGTGGGGCGTGACGATCGATACGAGCAACGCGATGATCGCGAGGACCACCATCAGCTCGACCAGCGTGAAGCCCGGGGCCCCGCGCGCGTGGCGAATGGCGGAAGACGAACGGCGGGCCGGTTGCAAGGTCACGCTTACCACTCCTTGTAAGGCACGCCGTTCAGGCCGGAGCCGGCGTTGAGCGAGTGCACGTCGAACACGTCTTTTCCACGGCTGGGCCGGTCGGGCGGGGAGGCGTGGCTGCGCAGACCCCAGGTGTCCTCGGGAGCCGCACTGCCATCGGCGAAGAACGGATCGCGCGGAATCCGTCGCAGGAAATAAAGCTTCGCATGCTGGGGGCTGCGCACGTCGGTGACCCCCTCGACGAGTGCTCCGAGCGTCGGCGGATAGCCCGACTGGTCGATCTTGCGCTCGATGCGGCCGTCGTCGTGAGCGCGCTTGTAGTCATCGATCGCCTCGCGAATCTGGCGCAGCGCGCGACGCAGCTCCTGTTCCTTGTTGCGCTGCACGGACACTTCCGCGAGCGGCAGCGCGACCGACGCCAGCAACCCGACGATCGCCACGGTGATCAGCAGCTCGATGAGGGTAAAGCCATTCCGCCGGGTCATAAAGAAGAAGCGGCCGGAGATCCGGCTCATGGATTGCCGGGCGCCGGTTGCTGAGGAGGCGGCGGGGCGGACGGCTGGCCCGCGGGCGCCGATGGCAGCGGCGGCGACGGCGCACCCGCCGGCGGAGAGGGGGGATAGCCGCCCTGCGCGGGCGGGGGAATTGCAGCCCCCGGCGCGGCCGCGCCTTGTGACGGGGGCTGGCCTGCTCCCGCCGGCGCGGCGGGGGCTGCAA
>Ga0247830_10000466_pt1 | contig 14495 bp, 21 predicted proteins | sample 12C_Control_Day5_FD_207766 | JGI IMG/M metagenome (GOLD analysis project Ga0247830, IMG submission 207766) | Soil microbial communities from agricultural site in Penn Yan, New York, United States - 12C_Control_Day5 | ecosystem: Environmental > Terrestrial > Soil > Agricultural land | place...
TGTGACGCTCGAGATCGTCGATTTAGCTAAGGATCTGCATTTGGAGCGCCCGGAATCCGCGTATTTGCTTAGGAACGGATTATGGATCGGTGCGAATGTGCAGAAACGCTTAGGAACGGATTATGGATCGGTGCGAATGTGCAGAAACGCTTAGGAACGGATTATGGAATCGCAGAATCCGCAGATATGTAGGACTTTCGCATTTGGATTCCGCGTCCCGAGCTCCGGGCCTACGTTCACTAGGACGATCTGCGAAACACGCAGAATCCCTTACGAACGGATTATGGATCCGGGCAGATCGACGGATATGTAGGACTTTCGCATTTGGATTCGCGGAACGCGCGATTTCCTAGGACTTTCGTATTTGGATCCGAGGCTCGGACTCTTCGGAGCAGAGTTCCGATCTCTTCGTGCCAACGTTCGAACGTTTGACGTGCAACGTTCGAACGTTCGGAGCCAACGTTCGAACGTTAGCCGTCAACGTTCGAACGTTGACAGTCAGAGAGTCGCGGGAGTGGCGCAGGGAGTGGCGCAGGGAGTGGCGCAGCAGCCGGAGTCGGCAGAGAGTCGAACGTTGAGAGGCAAAGAGTCGGAACGCGCGGATTTGCCTAGGAACGATATTTGGAACGATGGGAACGCGCAGATTTCCTTAGGAACGAGTTATGGAACGCTCGAGATCCGCGATTTCGTAGGACTTTCGCATTTGGATTCGCGGAATCGACGGATTTGCCTAGGAACGGATTATGGATTTCGCGAATCCGCAGAAACCAAGGACTTTCGCATTTGGATCCGGGCCTCCGGACTTCATGACATCCCTTCGCCTCTAGATCTGTTGTTCGCCCACGGCTCGAGCCACCACAGGCAGTGCCACCAGATCTGTTGTTCGATGCGCAGCAGGCTACCATTAGGATTGTTCGCCCGGAGGCTTTCTGATCTTTCTACGATGCCGGGATCGCCTGTCGGCTCCACCTCGGAGCCAACAGGCAGGGTAGGTGAGGGTAGAGGGTGGCTCCCGATCGGAGCCAAGGCAGGCTGCTACGCGCTGAGATCGACTCTGTGCTGACGCATGCACTCCAGCGTGACCACGCGGAGCGCACGGCCGAAGAGTTCCTTCGCCGCACGCGTGTCTCTGCAGTCACGTGGACCACGCTTGCAGGCGTGAAGCTCCGCGTCGATCAGGATCTGGCGAGCATCAGACCAGTCATCGAAGCTCGTGTCCCGGATGCAGGAACTGTAGCCAACGAGGTAGTGGTTAGCCTTCGCGATCGCGAGCGCAGCCTGAGCCAGTTGCAGAGCGTAGTCTGAGCGCTTCCCTTGGAACCGCGTCACCGTCGTTGCCTTCATGTGCCTGTCCTCCGGAGTCGAGTGAAGGGAGCCACAGAGCGTGGCTCCCGGTTCCTACTAGCCTTCGTCTTCCATCGCAGCCTGATCCATGGCTGCTTCGCACTCTCCGCACAGCCCGTCGAACATGCCATCCGGCGAAGAGGTTCGAACGTGAGGGTGGCGCGGGCAACGTCGAGCGTCACCCTGATACCCGAAGCGCTCCGCTTCGCGTTCGAACTCGATCAGATCGTCTTCGTGTCCCGGATCACCGTATGCCATGTGCCTGTCTCCCTTCAAGCGCTCCGACTCCCGGAGCGCTGGTGCTGTGCCTGTTAGCCGACGACCGTGATCCCGTAGTGTGCCAGCGGGATGACGTTCGCCTGATCCGCCTGATTGCTGGCCAAGACGACCGGAGCGAAACGACCTTCGGCGTTGCACGCGATCAGGTAGCGCGTGTCCTGAAGCGTGCGGCCGATGAGTGCGAGCTTCTTGCTGAGCGTCTTCTCCGCGTTCGCGTAGGTGGCGTAGGTGGTGGTCGTCTGGAGCAGATTCATTAGCGGATCTCCTTGGAAGCGAGCTTCGCAGCCTCAACGTGACGACCTTCGCGGCGGAGCCGAAGCACTTCGGCGTTGCGGAGGTTCAGGAGCCGTGCGATCCGGCGGTCACTGGCTGAGAGCGTCTTCGTCATGAGAGTATCTTCCTAGAGTCTGCGCAGAGAGTCAAGCACGAATCCAGGCTAGCCAGACTAGCCTATTCGCCGAACCGTGGCAACGACCGTGTGCGCAGCAGATCCGGGATCCGGTGCAGACAGCGCTTGCACGTCACCTTGGACGGCTCAGCGCTGACAGAGTAGCGCGCATCCTGAGCAGCCTGTCCACAGGCAGTGTAACGGCTCAGACCGTCGGTGTCGTTCCGGTCAGCGGTGAAGTGCGTGGTCACGGAATCTCCTAGTCGTTGCTGCGCACGATGCGCAGATACGCGTCATGAGTGCAGGTGAGCCGAAGCTCAAACATGTCCTTGATGATCCGCTTCCCGCGGCGAACGTTGCCAAGCACTTCCACCGTGGCACCGTGCCGAGCAGCACGAGCCTTGAACGTGGGCAGATCCCGATCGAGCACGACGACGTTGAAGTGAAGCATGAGGGTATCTTCCCAGAGTCTGCACAGCAAGTCAAGCACGAATCCAACCTACGCAGGCTAGAGGTTTGGGTAGTCTGCCACGAACTCGAAGATGTGCGACTCACGCCCGGAAGGGTCATCCATGATCCGGTAGAGCGTGTAGCCGTGACCGTTGGACCAGACGACCTTGACGACTTGCCCGACAGACAGAACCGGCATTTCCGTTCCCATGGGATCTCCTACCAGCGCTTCCGCGCCAAGCTAGCCTTCCGTTGCGCTTCCATCTCTGCATGCTGCCTGCGTCCAGAACGCGCAGCCGCACTGTTGTCACGGACCTTCGAAGGTGGCCTCTGCTTGGGTGCCACTGCCTCCAGTGCTGTCCATGCTGCCTTGACAGCTTCCCGGTTCTCGGGAGACGGATGGAGACGAGCCGTTTCACGGGCAAGGTCGAACGCTTCACGAAGGGTCATGGAGGTATGATCCCAAGGTCTGCACAGCAAGTCAAGCCCGATCGTCCGAACTCGTCTACGAGTGAGTCTACGAGCTCGGACAGGACGAGTCCGTCACCCTAGTAAACATAGGCGAGACGATTATGCGTACGCCCGGATCCTAGTAGGAAACGCGCGATTCCCGGAGCGATCGATCCGACTCCGTTCCATCCCTACTAGAGAACCATCGATCCGGGCGCAGTCCCTCGGGAGCGTCTTGACTTGCGCCTACAGCCAGTAGACACTACCTCTCCAGCCACAGGGTCCAAGACCCTACGATCGATAGGGTTTACGGGTTATGTCAGCAGAAGCCAAAGGACGACGGTCACGGCATCATGCGGCACGGGAAGCTGCGCAGAAGATCCTCAACGATGAGATCTATCAGCGCAACTTGCTGATGCGTGCACAGACGGGAGACCTGTCACCGCAGATGGAGGTTCGTCTGTGGGAGCATGTCTATGGCAAGCCTGTTGACGAAGTGATCATCAGTAAGGAAGACGATCTATCCGATCTCACCGAAGAGCAACTGTTCGAGTTAGCCACGGAGCTCCGTGACTATCTCAAGGGTGAGCAACAGCAAGACGATCCGACGATCAACTAACTTCGTTGGGCATCTTCGACACCATCCTCCCTCCGTCTCCCACCCTCGACTCTCCCGAGAGCGCGCCTAAGCGCACGCGTGAAGACGCGTTGCGCGTGCTCGCGCGCGTAGAGCAGGAAGTGAAGCGGAGACGCTGGAAGAAGGATCCCGTCGCATGGTGTGAGGAGCGCTTAGGTGAGACGCTCTGGTCTCTCCAGAAGCGAACCATGTGGGCTGTAAGGGACCATCGTAAGACGGTCGTCAAGTCATGCCACGCAGTCTCTAAGTCACATACGGCATCACGCATCACGGCATGGTGGCTCGACATCCACAAGCCGGGAGAAGCGTTCGTCGTCACGAGTGCCTCCACAGCATCGCAGGTAAGAGCGGTCCTCTGGCGAGAGATCGGCAGAGCGCATTCACTCGGAGACCTGAACGGTCGCTGTAATCAGACCGAGTGGCTGATGGAGGTGAATGGTAAGGAAGAACTCGTGGCGATGGGCCGCAAGCCTGACGAGTTCGACGCCACTGCGTTTCAGGGGATCCATGCGCCCAAAGTGCTGGTGATCTTCGACGAAGCGTGTGGTATCAACGGTCCACTGTGGGACGCAGCCGACTCTCTGATCGCGAACGCCGATTCGAAGTTTCTGGCCATCGGAAACCCAGACGATCCTCAGACAGAGTTCTACGACATCTGTAAGCCCGGTTCCGGGTGGCATGTCCTGTCGATTAGCGCGTTCGAGACGCCTAATCTAACAGGCGAATCCATGCCGAAGATCGTGTTGGATCAGCTAATCTCCAAGATCTATGTCGAAGAGAAGCGCAGGAAGTGGGCACCCACGTGGGAGTGGAACACAGAAGGGACACGCGTCGAACCACCGACGGCTGTGGCCACTGGCAAGATCGCGCGGCATGAGTCGGCGCATCCCTTCTGGTTCTCTAAGGTCCTCGGTGAATTTCCGATCCAGTCCGATGCGAGCGGACTCATCCCACTCGCGTGGATTCACGCAGCGCAACAGCGGACGCTGAAGGGCGACGGCAAGAACGAGCTCGGTGTAGACGTGGGTGCAGGTGGTGACGAGTCTACTTGTGCGCATAATCGCGGTGGCGTGGTTCGTATCATATGGTCTAATCGTAACCCTGATACGATGGCAACGTGTGGTGAGATCATCGCGTCGCTTCGTAAGACCAGTGCCACCGTCGCTAAGATTGACAGTATCGGTATCGGACGCGGAGTCGCCGACAGAGGCAAGGAGCTTGCTGCGCCTATCGTGGCCGTGAACGTGGGCGAGATGCCCATGCAGCGGAGACGCAACAAGCAGAAGACGCGTCTTGAGGAACCGGATCCCGAGGACTTCATCAACCTGAAGGCGGAAGCCTGTTGGGGAGTGCGGGAGATGTTCGAGCGTGGCGAAGTGGACATCGATCCAGAGGACGAGGATCTGGCCACGGAGCTCGCGAACATTCGCTACTCACGCACGTCCTCCGGTAAGTTGAAGATCGAGTCCAAAGACGATTACAAGCGACGCACGAAGCTCCTGTCTCCGAACCGATTCGACGCGTTGGTGCTCGCACTAATGCCGATTCCGGAAGAGGAGAAGGACAGCACATGCGCGTGGTGAAGGAGTAGCATGTTTCCACCTGTCGTTCGAGAGATGGTGATGGCCGGACTGAGACAGGCGTTCTCAGCGTTCGGAGCCTTCCTCATTGGGAAGGGCGTCATGCAGGGTGGCGATCTCGAGTTGTTCGTCAGCGGCATGGCGGCACTCGCGATCGGTCTCGGTGGCGCGCTGTGGACCGTCGCGCGCAAGCGCGTGAAGTTCCTCGCAGCCTTGGCGTCGCCTCAGGAGATGACGGAGCATCAGCTTGAAGCGGTGATGCAGGATCCCACGAAGGAGATGCCACCGCTGAACAAGCCGAAGGACAAGCAGCCATACATCAAGACGGTGGTGGCACCGTAGCATGTTCGAAGAACTGCGTTCGCTCAGCGACCTAACGAGTCGAATCAAGTTCGCCGTCAAAGCCGGTCTTGGCTTCGACGGTGCACGCGATTACTTCGCTCGCTTCGGTTACAAGCGAGTGCTCACGGCTGACGACTACCGTGCACGCTTCGAGCGAGACGGCATGGCCGCACGCATCGTGGAGACGATGCCGAAGGCCACGTGGCGCGGTGGTGGCGAACTGATCGAGGATGAGAATCCCGACAACGTCACGGACTTCGAGAAGCAGTGGATGGAGTTCGCCAAGCGTGTGAACCTGTGGCCTACCTTCCAGCGTGCAGACGTGCTCGCAGGTATGGGACAGTTCGCCGTGATCCTGATCGGTGCTCCGGGCAACGTGACGACACCGTTACCGAATCCGCTGAAGCTGGAGGACATCAAGTATCTGATGCCCTACGGTCAGGATAAGACATCCATCGATCCGATGGACTACGAGACGGACTTCGAGGACGAGCGCTTCGGCATGCCGAAGTTCTATACCCTCAAGGCGTCTACTGCGGCGAACTGGCGAGCGACCGTGGACAAGAAGGTTCACTGGTCACGCATCGTGCACGTCGCGGACGGTCTGCTCGATTCGAACTTGTTCGGTGAGCCACGGCTCCAGCGGATCTGGAACTACTTGGACGATCTGCTGAAGCTCAGTGGTGGAGGCAGCGAAGCGTTCTGGATCCGCGCGAATCAGGGGATTCAGTTCGACATCGACAAGGAGATCCCGGCCAAGGACGCGGACATCGAGAAGCTGAAGGAGCAGGCCGAGAACTACAAGCACGACATCGATCGTGTGCTGCGCACACGCGGTGTCAAGGTGAACACGCTCGGCTCGGACGTGGCGAACTTCGACCGCAACACGGAGACCGTGGTGCAGTTGATCTCCGCTGCTACCGGCATTCCGTTCCGTATCCTGACAGGCAGCGAGCGTGGAGAGCTTGCTTCGACGCAGGACAAGAACAACTGGAACGAGCGCGTCAGCGATCGACGGTTGTATTTCGCGGATCCCTTCGTGGTGCGTCCGTTCGTGGCGCGTCTCGTGGAGCATCAGGCACTGGCGGAAGTCGATTACGAGATCCGGTGGCCCGAGATTCAGGATCTGGACGAGATGGAGAAGGCTGCACTGGCTGGTGCCATCGCGAAGGTCAACAAGGATCAGGGTGAGATCGTCGTCACGTCGAATGAGATCCGAGACCGCGTGTGGGGCTGGGAGCCTCTGTCGCCTGAGGAGATGGCCATAGAGGACGAGGACGAGGAGGAAGTCTCCGTCGGTAATCCTGACGAAGAGGACGAGGAAGACGCTGCACCACGCGCGGCATCGCGCAAGGTGGTGAAGATCAATCCATGGCTCAAGCGAAAGAGACGAGCGCTGTCAATCGTGCGGCAGACCGTCACGTCAAAGCGTTCAGTCGCACGATGAGACGTGCGTTCGACGCAGCCGTGCGGAGCATCGCATTGGGTGAGGCAGTGATGCACGCCAAGCGAGCGAACCGAGGTGGCCTAGAGAATCAGGTCGCACTCGCTATGCGCGCGCAAGAGGAAGTGCTGCGTCTTCAGTTGCCGGATCTCTTCGCTGACGTGTGGGTCTCTGGTGCGAAGGCCGCACAGCGTGAGCTCGATAAGGGTGTGCGTGCGCTGAAGAAGGGCGATCCGCCACCGACGATTCCTAATCCGAAGGACGTGAAGCCAGAGTTCGACTTCGCGCGTTCGAACTGGCAAGCCAAGATCTATGCTCAGTCTCAGTCGGCCAACCTGATCACGAACATCACGGCTGAGACGAAATCAGCCGTTCGCACGATCATGTCGGAAGCGTTCCGAGACAAGGGAATCCCACCAGCGCAGACCGCGCGCATGATCCGTGAGGTGGTCGGCCTTACTCCACAGCAGGCTGCATCTGTCCTCAAGCTTCGTAATCGGCTGGTGGAGAATCCAGGGAAGTTAGTCTATGCCGGTAAGACGCCCATCCGTGTCCCAGCGAACGGCATCAGTGCAGACCGACTCGACCGAGCACTCGAAGCCTACGGTTCCAGACTTCGTAACTCCCGAGCGCTTACGATCGCTCGCACCGAGACTATTGCAACGGCGAATGAAGGCCAGCGGCAACTGTGGCTGTACAGACAAAAGCAGGGAGACCTAACAGGTCGCGAACGTCGTAAGTGGATCACTTCCTTTGGCGCATGTCCCATCTGTGCCGGATTGAACGGGACGCTGACGACGATTACGGAGCCATTCGCTCCGGGAGTCATGGGTCCGCCTGCTCACCCTCGGTGTCGGTGTACGCAGTCGTTGGTCTTGATCCCGAAGAAGGATGTCCCCTTCATTCCGCCTACGCCACCGATTGCATCGCCTGTTGCGCCACCGCAATCCTTCGTGCCTCCGCAGTTGGTGCCTAAGCCACCAGTGGCCGCAGCGCCGACACCTGTTGCCGTGCCACAGGCTCCGCCAATCCTGGCTCCAACGAAGCCAGCGACGCCACGCACGACACTACCGGGTGTCACAGGCAAGGAGTCGCGCAAGAAGGCGAAGCTGATTCAGGCCGCAGTGGATCGTGAGTTTCAGCGACTCGCAGACCAGTTCCCCAAGGTCAATCAACTTCTGTTGAACCGTAAGCTCCGTAGTGTTCAGATCATGGAGAAGATCCCAGGTCACGACACAGCGAACGGTGTCTACTACTCTCACTACAAGAGGATCGCTCTCAAGGTAGACGCCCATCCGCACGTGGATGTGAACATGTCCTATCGGACAGGACAGTGGTCCATCTCGAAGTCTACGCGCGATATCGTGGAGACGTTCCGTCACGAGCTCGGACACCACGTCCACATGACGGCTATGTCGAAGCGAGCACAAGCTGAGTGGGTCAGCGTCTACGACGAGATGCTGAAGCGCTCCAAGTCGCGCTGGTCTTCAGAGAGCATCCATCAGTCCATTAGCGAATATGCTGCGACCAACAAGGAGGAACTCTTCGCGGAGTCCTTCACGATGTATGGGCATCGGCAGTATGGGAAGGGCAACAGCGCACGCTTGCCCAAGCTCGTTGAGGACTTCATGAAGAAGTGGGTCGGTGAGGCACGCACGCTCACGGGCCTTCGCGTGAAGTCTCTGCGCATTACGGAGCTCACGATCAGCGTGATGCGGCAGCGTGTGGCGCACGGTGAAGCACTGTCCACGATGGCCGCAGACTATGGCGTCTCAGTGGACTACGTTCAAGACGTAGTGGAACGTCGGATCTGGAAGGACGTGGCGTAATGGAGACCGAAGAACCACGTTGCTACACGCGTCGGTGCGTTCACTTCGAAGGACTCAAGACCATTGGTCCACGTCCTACGAGCGGTAAGATTGTCGTCATCTGTCCAGCGTATCCCAATGGCATCCCTCAGCGCATCGCCTATGGTGACAACACCCATAGCGAAGTGCAGGACGATCAGAAGGGCACACTGACTTACGAAGAGGCATCTGTATGAAGCTCTCATTCCGAAAGTGCGAGGAAGCCACGGAAGCACGCGCGATGGTGCACCGTGACATCCGCGTGCGCAGTAACGCGAAGGCTGTCATCCGTCAGGCGAAGTTCAACGACCGTGATCACCTCGTGATCTCCGTCGTGGCTCTCATGGAAGGCGTCGTGTGGCCGTCGAACGCCAGCGCTCCGGAGTATGTGTCGGCCAAGTGCTTGCAGCAAGTGCCAGCTTCGTGGAACGGTCGTCCGTGCGTGCCGGATCATCCGGAGAACAGCGCGAACGAGCCGTCGATCCTCGAAGGCGAAGCGTTCGGACAGGTATTCAACTCCACTTACAAGGACGGCAAGCTTCTGATGGAAGCGTGGCTCGACATCGCCCGGTGTAAGGCGTTGAAGGGTCTGCCAGAGAAGGTTCTCAAGCGAGCGCAGGCAGGGAAGCCAATCGAAGTGAGCGTCGGTGCCTTCGTGCAACTCGAGAAGAAGGAAGGCGAGTTCAACGGCAAGAAATACAAGGCCGAGTGGGTCCTCGCGATCCCGGATCATCTCGCCATGCTTCCCGAAGGAACGATCGGAGCCTGCTCGAACGAGATGGGCTGCGGCGCTCCTCGCTCCGCGCGCGTGCACGTCCTCGAAGAGACTGGCTTCCGCGCGGCATGCGAGCACGAACAGGATGAGGAACCGGAGGACGAGCACCGATCGTTGCGCGAACGATTCAAGGCTCTCTTCTCCTTCAATCAGCGTGACAACGCTGACGGTATGTCAGATGGAGAGCTTCGCCGTAAGCTGCGCCAACTGACGCGAGACGTCGAACCCGGATTTCTGGATGTAGACGACGTGTGGCACGCAGACATGACCTACATGTATACGTGCGTGACGGAAGACAAGTGGCGACTGTATACGCGTTCCTTCGCACAGGAAGGCGTGACGGTTTCACTCGGAGACGATCGGCAGGAAGTTCAACCACGGGTAACATTCGAACCAGTAGCAGCATCCTCTTGCGGATGCGGTGGAACAGAGCACACTACATGCGGATGTGAAGCATCCGTAGAGGAGACACAGATGAAGACCAAGGCAGAGCGCATCTCAGCGCTGATTGCCCACAAGGGCACGAAGTTCACCGAGACCGATCGACCGAAGCTCGAAGCGCTGAGCGAGGACGTGATCGGGACCATCGAAGGCGCGATTCCCGAAGAGGCTGCGGCTCCCGTCGTGGCTCCTCCTGTCGCTGCACCTGTCGCTCCCGTCGTGGCTCCCGTGGCTGCTCCGGTGGCACTGGCAGCGAAGACGGACGCGGAGATCGAGGCTGCGTTCTTGGCGGATCCCAACACGCCGCAGTCGCTGAAGACCGCACTGCTGTCCCACAAGACGCAGCAGACCGCGCGTCACGCGCAACTCGTCAATCACCTCAAGGGCGCGCAGAAGACGTTCACCGAAGCGCAGCTTCAGGTGAAGTCGATCGAGTCGCTGGAGGAGATGTACACCTTGCTCGCGTCCGTCGCTCCGTCGGCGCAGCAGCTTTCGTCGGTTGGCGCTGTGGACTTCGGTCTGCAGATGCCGGCTCCTCGTCAGAACGCGGATGGCCCGAACTCGGTTCCGGCTCCTCCGGACATGATCGCGCAGATCCGTCAGAATCACGCGAAGAAGCAGTAACAGCTTCGCGTCGGCACCAAGGTTCGTTGGCATTAGCAGGGTGGATCTAATCCACCCTATTCGAAAGGACACGTTACATGGCAGTGAAGAGAGTCATCAAGCTGCTCGGAGAGCCGATCCAGACCGAAGAGGACAAGGTCTATACCGGCAATACGATCACTCCGGGCATGATCCTGTCGCACCACAGCAGCGGCGATCTCGTGCCGCATGCCACGGCTGCGGGGATCTGGAATCGTGAAGTCGCGATGCACCGTGAGGAAGGCGTCGGCTCTACGTTCGGAACGTCGAACGATATCGACAGTGACTACGTCGCTGGCGAGACCGTGAAGGTTGGCTGCTTCCCTCCGGGAACGCGGTTCAACGCTCTGCTCAAGTCTGGCGAGAACATCGCCAAGGGCGATTACCTCGAGAGCGCTGCTGGCGGATACCTCCGCAAGTATGGCTCTGGCGTGCGTCTCGCATACGCGCGCGAAGCGATCGACAACTCGGCAGGTTTGACGCCCGCGCGCCTTCGCGTGACGGTCGTCTAGGCGTCGGCGTTAACTGCGCAGACGTTCGACGTCCAACATCTATCAGGAGAAAGTTACATGAGAGACGACGTTCAAGTCTCCAGTGGGAATGCGTTCATGCGCAGCGGCCCACAGGGGAATCAGGGTGGTCGATGGGCAGGAGAGCGCTTCCTCCGTGCATTGCGCGAAGGACGCGAGATCTCGCCTTACGAACTGCGAACCAACGACACGCTTCAGCGTGACGAGTGGATCGCGTTCGACAATGCGATCGTGGAGGAAGCGCAGATCCGTCTGCGTGTCGTCAGCGCACTGATCGGCGCTGGCCTCTCCAGCACGATCCCCAACGGCATGGGCAAGACGCTGTTCATGTTCGACAAGATGACGGACATGGGTCCGGCAGTCGTGTCGCTGGACGGTATGTCCAAGTCGGAGAACGACACGGTGGAGTTCGAAGAGGATGGCGTTCCGCTGCCCATCACTCATAAGGACTACTACATCAACATCCGTCGGCTGTCTGCTTCTCGCCTTCGCGGTGAGTCGCTCGACACTTCGATGGCTCGTGCGGCTGGTCGGAAGATCGGTGAAGAGACCGAGCGCATGCTGCTTCAGGGTGGCAAGAAGTTCGGTGCATACACCATCTACGGTCTCACCAATCATCCGAGCCGTGAGACGGCATCGTTCGGCACGAACGGTTCGTGGAACCAGACGGCGAAGACAGGTGAGAACATCATCGCCGACATCGGAACGCTGATGGCTGCGGCCGAAGCGAACCGCATGTATGGTCCGTGGTGGATCATCGCTGCGGGCAACATGTCCACGAAGTTCGCCGAGGACTTCAAGGCCAACAGCGACCGCACGATCCGTGAGCGCATCATGGCGATCGACGGGATTCAGAATCTGATCGTGGCCGATCAGATGCCTGCGTCTCAGGTCGTGATGGTGCAGGCCACGCGTGACGTCGTCGAGATGAAGATCGGTGAGCCTCTCCAGAACATCCAGTGGGATATCGAGGGTGGCATGCAGGTCAACTTCAAGGCGATGACCATCATGGTTCCCGTCATCAAGACGGACACCGAAGACCGGAGCGGCATCGTTCACATGTCGTAACGTCTGTCGCGAACGTTTCGCGACGACATGGCGTTCAACTTAGAAGGCTGGCGGCAACAGCCTTCGTTCACCTTAGGAGTAAGTCGTATGGCGAATCAGAGCGGTCCCACGAAGGAAGGTCCTTCTCCGGGAACCATCGCCGGTGCTGGTGCACAGGCAGGCAGTCCACAGGCTGGAACCGGAACGGGATCGGGCGCAGCGTCTTCAGCAGCGTCCTCCAACACTCCGGCGCAGCCGTCGTCCACTGGTCCGACTGGCGCGTCTCCGGCGAGCAAGCAGGCCGAAGAGAAGCGTCAGCAGGAGGAGCGTGATCGCGCGAACGCGAATCGTGCGGCGTCGGCTCCTGCGGGCACCACCGTCGTCGAGCGCACGGTGGAGTTCCGTAAGGTGGACGCGCCACCGACGAAGGACTACGTTCTTCGGAAGGGCAAGCGTCACACGCACAACGGACAGCCGGTTGCACCGGGACAGGTCGTCCCTCTCACGGACGCGCAGCATCGCGCGTTTCGCGACAAGTTCATCGAAGAGGGAAGCGACAATCTCAGCGACGAGCAGCTTCAGGCAGCAGAGCGTCGGCTCGTTGCTGAAGGGCGTCTCGTGCGTCCGCAGGCGAACGTTCCTATCGCGGAGGACATCGGATCCAAGACGCCTCCGGGCGAACCGATTCCGAACGTCACCACTGACGAAGCGATTCGTCAGCGCGCGATCAAAGAAGGCCGATAAGGAGAAGCAGCGATGCCATACGATCCCGCACTCACCACAGAAGTCGATTGGGTCCGCTTTCTAAGCAAGGACACCGTCACGACGTATCGTCTTCCCGACGAGACGCTCGAAGCTCTGTTGGCAAGTGAGGGTAATCGGTGGCTCGCTGCTGCTCTTGCTCTCGAGCTCGGTGTGCTCAACTTGACGGACAACGCCATCAAGTCGAAGCGTGTCGCGAACCTGGACATCACCTACGGTGGGAAGACAGGTGAGGAAGGGATCGCGAATTACATCAAGTATCTCCGCTTCCGTGGTCTCTGGGAGGCTGCTCCGCAGCCGAAGCTGTTCGAGGTAATGTGAGCATCCTCCCTGACCTGATAGATCTCTTCCCTGACATCGTGTCATGGGAGCAGTATACAGGAGAGGACACGTTCGGCGTGAAGACCTACGCTGCGGCAGCACCGCTGACAGCGTTCGTGTATGGGAGAAACACGAAGGTGATGAGCACTCACGGACAGGAAGTTGTGTCGAGCGTGCAGGCAGTGATCGCGTCTACGACGCTCCTGTCTCCGCGTGATCGCTTCACGCTGCCTGCTCGGTTCACTCCAGTGGAGGCAGTCACTCCCTACTATCCGCCTGTCTTGGCCGTGGACAACTCCACGGACGAGGGTGGGCACCATCACGCGACGGTGTATTTCTGATGAAGCACTCACGTATCACCGTCTCGGCTCCGCTGCTCATCGGGCGTGAGCTCGATTACGTCATGGACTGCATTGGCCGGAACGAGCTCACGTTCGGTCACTACTGCCAGCGGTTCGAGAAGGAGTTCGCAGAGTTCTGTGGAACGAAGTTCGCTCTGGCGTGCAACAACGGAACGTCAGCGCTGCACTTGGCGCTGCTCGCCATCGGTGTGCGTCCCGGTGATCATGTGCTCGTGCCCGCACTGACGTATGTGGCGTCGGCCAATGCTGTGCGCTACTGTGGCGCGACGCCAGTCTTCTGTGACGTTGATCCTAAGACGTGGACGATGGATCCGCAGGACGCTTACCGAGCACTCTCGGAGCTTCGTGCAGAGACAGCGCGCATCAAAGCGATCATGCCCGTGCATCTGTATGGCATCGCCTGCAACATGGACGCCATCAAGGAACTGGCTCGAGAGTTCGAGTGCGACATCGTGGAGGACGCAGCGGAAGCGCATGGTGCAACGTATGATGGGAAGCGTGTGGGTGGCATCGGCACGCTCGGCACGTTCTCATTCTACGGCAACAAGATGATGACGAGCGGAGAGGGTGGCGCAGTCGTCACCGACAACGAGAGCCTCTACGAACGCATGGTGCTCTATCGCGGACAGGGAGTCTCTAAGTCACGACGGTATTGGCACACCGTCGTTGGCTACAACTACCGCATGCCGAACATCCTTGCGGCGGTTGCGACAGCACAACTCGAGATGTTCCACACGAACGCAGGTCTGCGACACGTCGTGTGGGCGGATTACACGGATGCGTTGCAGGACTTCGAGACGCAGCACATACCTGAGGGAACGACGCACGCACCATGGATGTTCTCGGTGCTGGTC
>Ga0247830_10000468_pt1 | contig 14478 bp, 21 predicted proteins | sample 12C_Control_Day5_FD_207766 | JGI IMG/M metagenome (GOLD analysis project Ga0247830, IMG submission 207766) | Soil microbial communities from agricultural site in Penn Yan, New York, United States - 12C_Control_Day5 | ecosystem: Environmental > Terrestrial > Soil > Agricultural land | place...
GTCGGGTCCTCGAAGAGATCGTCGGCCGACATGGGCGAGTGGTGGCCGTCATCGGCCGTCAGGGCCACGTGCCTGCGCGCGGCCGCGCGCGCCTGCGCCTGCCAGTCGTCAGCCGTGGGGGCCCGGTCCGGAACAACTGTGGCCGGACTGTCGCCGCACGCCCCGCACTCGTATCCGCCCGTGCCGTCCGCCCGGATGCGGTCGCCCTCGCTGATCGGGTCCTCGCAGGAGCCGCACTTGCCGACGTACATGGCGCCGAACCAGGGGCCCTTGTCATCCGGCATCAGCCGCGCCACTGCCTGCGCAGCGGCCTTGGCCGCGTCGTGCGGTTCCGGAATCTCGTCCTCGCCGTACGTCACCCGGCGCTCGTAGTCGATGTAGTCCGGGTCCGTCACCCTCATGTCCGCCGCGTCCAGGTGTGCTTCCGCGTCCGGGTTCATGTCGTCCCCCTGTGTCGTCGTCTCGTCCACCGTAGGCGCAGGGTCTGACACCTGCGGGCACCGGCTCCCCACGGGCCCGTGCGCCCGCAGGCCCCCGTCCGTGAGGGGTGCGTACATGCCGCCGCATCCGGGACAGCTCTTCTTCTCCACGTCGTCTCCCTCTACACTGATCAAAGAGGCCCGGCCCCAACTCACTTGGGGCCGGGCCTCTCGTGCTGCTAGCGGTGGTTGTTCAGGTCCTTCACGGCCTGGAGGTAGCCGTCCGTGGTGGCCGGTGCGTTGATGGTCTGGCCGGTGGCCTGGTCGTGCACGTACACGCTGCCCGCAGGGGCTCCGTTGTCCGTCACGATGATGACCGGGTAGGTGGGTGCTCCGTTGTCAGCCATTGGGTCCGCCGTTCTGCTCCAGAATCCGCTTCGCCTCGGCGAGTTCCCGCTGGAACCGGGCCTCCGCCTCGGCCCTCTCGGCCGCCTCGCGCTGCTTCTCAGCGGCCATCTGTGCTTCCAGGTCACTCATCCTGGTGTCCTTCCCTGGTGGGGGCCGGGGCTCACTCACTGAGCCCCGGCCGAATGGTTGTGCTAACTCAGGTGCCCGGTGCCGAGACCGAACCCGCCCTCGGCCCGTGCGTTGCGCATCCGGACAGCCGCGCCGTCATCACCCCGGGCCGCGCTGCGGGCACGGATCCTGCTGGCGACGTCCCGCATGTCGTCCTCGCCGATGACGGTGCCCGTGGCGGGTGCCTCGGGGCACTCGGGACGGTGCGTACCGCGCGGCCTGGTGAATCCGCCCTGAGGGCAGGTGCACTTGGCGACCGGCGCCTCAGGGCACTCGATGTAGTGGTTGTCGGTCCCGCTCTTCCGCCGCTCATCCGGCGGGCAGGTGCACTTGGTGACCGCGTCGATCGCCGCGAAGATCCCGGCGTTGTCGAACATCTCGAACGCTTCGATGGCCTTTTCGGAGTTGTCGCCGTCCCAGCCGTTACGCAGCCAAGCAAGTGCTTCGATCATCGCGGGAGTGACCGTGGGCTCCGGCTTGACCAGAGCGCGCTTGACGGGCTCGGGCTGGTCGGCAGCCTCCGCGTCGATGGAGGCCTGGAACCGGCCCTCGCAGGGCTCGCAGATGGTGACGGCCCGGACGTTGCCCGCCCACCTGATGGCGTGGGCCTTGGTCACCATCCTGCTGCCCGCGTTGTGCTTGATGCTGCTCCGGCAGAGGGCGGTCCCATCCTCGCCGAAGGCGTGGATCTTGGTGCCGGTCTTGGTGGTGTCCCAGACCTTGGATTCGATGTTCATCGCGGTCCCCTGTCGTTCCGGAGGGTGGCCCCCTCTCGATGTCTCAATTAAACAACCCATCGGGAGGTCTTGTCAACCCCTGACCTCACTTGCACTCCGACCAGCGGAAAGCCGCCTTCGAGACCTCGCACAGGATCGGCACCCCGCGCCACTCCCACGTGAACGCAGCCTCCAACGTGGCGGCCCAGGACGCTGCCTCATCCTCCGGCACCGAGAGCACCACCTCATCGTGGACAACCGCGCGCAGGTACGGGCGCACGTCCGGCGCACGCTTCACCAGCCGGATCAGCGACTCACACATGATGTCCCGCGCCGCGCCCTGGCCCATGAGCGCGGGCCCCTGGGTGTACGCGCGCTCGGGATCGGGCCGCATCAGGCGCCCGAACCCGTTGTCGAGGAGCTCCCCGCGCTCGGCCGCCGCACGGACCTCAGCGATGTACTCGGCCAGACGCGGGTACGCCTCGGCCTTGACCTGCTGGATCTCGTAGCACTTCGCCAGAGGGATCCCGGTGCGCTCCGAGACGGCCTTGGGGCCCTGCCCGTAGTTCCCCGCGTGGTTGAACGCCTTCGTCTTCTGGCGCGTCTCCTCGGTGCGCTCGCCGAAGTAGACCTCGGCCATCTCCATGTGCGCGTCCCGGCCCGGCTGGAGGATCTCGATGTACGCCGGGTCCTGGGACAGACCGGCCATGGCCCTGAGGTCGACCTGGGACAGGTCACAGGTGATCAGAACGTGGCCGGGGTCGGCCACCATGATGTCCCGCTCCGCCGCACCGGCTCCGCGCTTACCCATGGTCGAGATGCCCGGCTTGACGTGCGCCCAGCGGCCGGAGCCCTGCGCGTCGCCGATCATGGCGTGCACCCGGCCCCTGTCCGTGACCCACTTGGCGACCTCCGCGTACTTGCGCCGGGCGCCGGTGGCCTGGAGCACCAGCTCCACCACGCGTCCGAGCGCCTCGTTGCCCGCGTAGACCTGCATGAGCCCCGGCTGGGACTTCCCGGTGTCCGTGTTGAACCAGGACTTGTCGCCCAGGGCGTCGGACGACAGTGCCAGGGCGCCGGACTTGGTCACCGGCAGGTGACGGGCCCCCGCGTCCCGCAGCGCGCGTTCGATGGCCTCCCGGCCCGGGGCGGTCGCCCAGGGCGCGTCGTAGACCGCGCCCGGGATCCATTCCGCCAGCCCGTATTGCACCGCAAGGTCAGGGTTGTCCTGCATGTTGGCGCGCGCGTCGGCGACGGACCACGACCGGTAGCCCTCCGGCCATTCGGAGCGCTTGCGCAGCTTCACCCGGTCCGGCCGGTGCGTCGGCATCCCGTAGTCCTCGGCAAGGATCCGAACCGCCTCCGCGCGCTGCGCGTCCTCGTGCGCGACCCGCTCGGCCAACAGCTCGGTGTCCACCGCCCAGCCGTTCAGGGTCATGCGGCCCTGGAGCGGGACGACTTCCTCCATCTCCCGGCACGCGTAGAGCTGTTGCGCCTCCGGCTGGTCAGCCAGCAGGGCCACGAGTTCTTCCCGGGTGTGCTTGGTGGCAGCCAGGTCGCCCCGCAAGTAGTCCTGGTACTCGCGCGAGTCGAGCGGGATCTTGTCGTAGCCGCCGTAGCGCTTCGCCAGGGCCCGCAGGTCGTCCGTCTTGCCCTCGTGCCCGAGGCGCTGCGCCACCTGATCCAGGCCGTAGTAGCCGTTCGGCATGCCCTTGGACAGCGGCGGGTCGAGCAGCCGCGCCAGGACCAGGGTGTCGACGGCCTTGGCCGCGAGCGCGTCGTAGTCGGCCCCGTGGTGGTGCGCAAGCGCGAGCAGGTCGAAGCCAAGGATGTTGTGGCCGTAGATCACGTCGGCGCTGTTGAGCGTCGCCAGGGCGGTCCGCTCGTTGGGGATGACCGCTTCGCCGTCCTCGGTGATCACACCGCACAGCCGCACGAACGGCCCCTCGTGGCCCCCGAGGAACAGCTTGTCCGCGTCGGCCGTCTCCAGGTCGAATCCGATGGCGACGGGTTCCGCCAGCTCCAGTTCCCGGTCCGTGTTCTCGGGGTCGAACGGCTTGGACCAGCTCTCCTCGCCGTCGAACGGGTTCAGCGCCGGGAAGTGGTCCCTGCACTCGGGGTCCCAGTCACACGCAGGCCCGTCCCCGGGGATGTCCTGGCACGGCTCCGGCGCCGGGGGCTCCTCCGGGTAGAGCGAGTTGCCGAACCGGTCATCGGAGTCAGCACCCGGAGGGTTCATCATCCCCGTACCCGGGTCGACACCCGGGTCGTCCCGCTCACCCGTGAACGGATCCAGGTCGTCCGTGCGGATCTCCACGTTGCTCCACCCCCGTTGCTGCTTGCCGCCGATACTGAACCGGCCCTGCTGGACCTTGGCCGCGCGCACGATGTCATGGGACCCGAACCGGGACGCGAACGTCCGGTCGTTCCACGGCCGGTGACCGCGCTCGCCAGCCCAGTCGTTGAACGCCTTGAGCATGGACTGAGTCTGGGTGAACGCGCCCTGCTCGAAGCGCAGGCACTCATCCGAGAAGCCCAGGATCAAATCGGTCTCGGCCCGCCAATCCCGCGTCTCGCGCTCGACCTGCTCGGGCACGGGCAGCATCATGCGCCCGCGCGCGTACCAGGCACGCGCGCCCTCAACCATCCACGCGAGGGCCGCAGCGCGCACGAGAGCGTCGTTCGCGGCGTAGGCAAGCTTCGGGTCGCCCGTCCGGTCGTAAGGCCCTGAGAGGGGCACCCCGGGCTTCCTGAAGGTGAACGGCCACGGCATCAGGGACAGACGGCGCCACGTGCCGTGGTCGGTCTCGGTGACGATCGGCCGGTAGTTCGTGTTGATGAACAGGCTGTGCGACGTCAGGAACTCCACCGGGTCCTGGCGGATCCGCCGGGCCTTGATGGACTCGGTACCGATCGACGTCTTGAGCCGCTGCACGTTCAGGTGGCGCGCCTCGGGGGTCTCCTCCATCAGCGCGTAACGGGCGCCACGGAAGTCCATGAGCTCGGTCGGGTGCGCGTCCGGGTTGGCCATGAGCACGCGGTCCGACACCAGAACGCCGTAGTCGCCCAGGGTGCGCCGGGTGATGTTCATGACGGTCGACTTGCCGTTGGCGCCACCGCCGTGGGCGATCACCAGCATGTGGTCCGGGACCGGGTGGCCGGTCAGGGCCTGCCCCATGCGGTCCTGGAACCACTCCTGCATGCCCTCGGGCACGGCCGACAGGGCGGTGTCCCAGTGCGGGTTCCGGCAGCCCGCCCGGTACTCCGCGTCGGCCATCTTGGTAATGCACTGCTCGGGATCGAACGGCAGGAGCGTGCCCGAGGGCAGGTGGATGGTCCCGTTCTTGCACGTGAGAAGGTCTGGGTCACCGTCGAACTCGGCCGCGTCGCGCTGGAGCAGGCCCTTGGCAAGGTCGCGCAGGGCGACCAGACGGCCCTTGTTCAGGATGGCCCGCCAGCCCGCGATCTTCGCCGTGATGTTCGGGTTCGAGCGGTCCCGCTTCTGCTCGTCACAAACCGCGTCGTGCTGCTTGGCGGCCCATACCCGGACCTGCTCCAGGGGCTCGACGTCGGAGACTTCCTTCCACACCTGCCCGTTCCAGCGCAGCCATCCGAGCCCCGAAGCCCAGCAGAAGCGGCCCTGCAACGCTTCTGCGAGTTCCTCGACCAGGAACGCGTCTGTGAAGGAGGCGTCCTTCTCACCCGCGCCCGGGGGCTTCTCCGTGGCTGCAGCTGACAGGGCCTCCATCGTGCCCCCGGCCGCGAAGAAGTCGTCGACGCCCTTGACGGGGGTGCCGTCGACCTCGGCCGGTACCACCAGATAGTGGACCGTGGTGGCGCCCCGGGACTTCAGCCACGCCCCGAGGCGGACCATGGCCAGCTGCACGTGCCGGTTGCCCGCAGCGTCCGAGTCGAAGCAGACCACGGCCGGGCGGCCCTTGATGGGGATCTCTTCCCAGTCGCCCAGGACACCCTGACGGGATTTCCAGTTGAAGACGCCCGTCAGACCCACGGCGGCTCGGCCCTGGGACACGAGGCAGTCCGTCTTCTTCACGCCCTCGGTGATCCACAGCGGGGTCCCGGGGGCCTCGCGCAGCCTCTCGGCCGTAAAGGCGGGAACGTCGACGACGTTAGGCCGTCCGCTGGGGGTCTCGTACTTGATCGGGGACCCTTCGTCGCCACCCGTGTTCCGCATGCGGGGATTGGCGGGCTTGAACTGGTGGCCCCGGACGGATCCGTCCATGCCATGCATGGGGATCAGGAGACCGGGATAGGCCCCGTCGCGGTCCCAGACGTACGGCTTGAAGCCGAGGGACTCCAACAGGTCCCTGTCCTCGCCCGTGCCGGTGAGGGTTCGGTAGCCGCGTCCGGTAGCAACATCCACGTCAACGGCAGAGTCGATCATGATTTCTTCGCGGTGTTCGGCGGAGAGAACCGCCTCCGCCGCGTCCAGCGCTGCTGTGAGCTCCATTGGTACCCTTCTGGTGCGTGCTGACGGTGCGCGAGCCGCCCCCGGTGCCTCTCAGAGGTTCGGGGGCGGTCTGCTTGCGAGGGCCCTGAGCTGCACTTAGCCACGTCCTAGACGGGTTAGACAGCTACTCCGGATCCCCCTCGCGTATAGGAACCTTACATGGCGGTTAACCGGGTTAGCTGTCTAACCCGTCTAGATCCGTCTTTCCGTAGGATCCTCTAAGTCGAAGTGTCCGTTGTGCCGGGATTCAGCAGGGCAAGCAGTTCTGCGGTCCGGTTGGCGGCTGCGAGCACCTCCCGGGGATCGTATTCGGCCGGACCCCAGGGCCCGTTCGGCCGGAAGCACTGGATCCGCCCCTCTGCACTCCACCGGTTGATGGTCCGGGGTGTGACCCCCGCGAGCTCGGCTGCCTGTGCGCGCGTGACGCGCGTGTTCTGTGTGTCCATGACCCCAGGGTACGGCGTGGCGACAGGGGTTGACATGGACCCCTGGGTGGTTGTTTAATTGAGACATCGACCTACGGAAGGGGGCCTCATGGCTTACGACCAGCGCAAGCGCACCGGTCCACTGGCACCGGGCCAAATCAAGATCATCCAGGGCCTGGTAGCGGGCAAGCGCCAGGGCGAGATCGCGAAGGAGATGTACGTCTCTCCGTCGCACGTCTCGGCCGAGGTCCGCGTCGCCGCATCCCGGATGGGCGTTGCCACCACCAACGCGGCCTGCGCCCGGTGGGGCACCGCGCTGGCCTACCTGGACGCGGCCGACTTGCTGGAGCAGCAGGCCAGTTGGGATGCCGACAAGCAGGTGGCCGACGTCCTGCGGGAGCTCGTGGCCATCCTGCGCAGCCGCGCAGCCGCGCTCATCCCTGAGTGAACCGCGACACCGAGGAGTTCGCAGAGCCGATGGATCTCCCCGAGGGAGTCCAGCACTGCGGATCCACGGCATACGGGCTCGGGTGCCGGTGCCGTTACTGCGTGAAGTGGCGCCGGATGTACGACCAGATCACCTACTGGAAGCAGGCCCCCAGGAGGCGCACCCGGAGTGAAGCCGCGCTTCGCTACCTGGCGCACCGGGGCGTGGCCGTGACCCACGGCCCGTTCAAGAAACGCCCCGGGGTCCTCGCGCAGCTAGTTGCCAACTACTTCTACGACGACCTGCGCGTATGGGTCGTCCCGGAGGAAGAGGAGGAAGGGACATGATCCTCAGCATCTGGGTGTTCTTCATCGTCGGCGACCCGCTCGCCACCGACCACGGCACCCCCTACGTCCAGCAGACCGTCCCGGCCAGCGTGCACGCGTCCCGTGACGCGTCGTACGTGGTCGAGCAGACCTGCCGGAGCAAGTTCGAGCGGCTCTACCCCGGTCACCACGTGTGCGACTCGGGATGGTGCCAGCAGGAAGTCAAGGTGATGGGTGGATGACCGAGCAGGAGGCGGCCGAGAGGCTGTGCACGCTGCTGAACGAGATCGAAGGGGCGGGGCACGAAACGTCTTGGTCGTCGCACAACGGTGAAGAGGGGCTGTTCGTGGGGGACGGCGTGTGGGTCAAGGCACCCGAGTGGGGCGACGGTGTGTGGGAGGTACGGGAGCTGTGACCGAGATCAAGCTGCGCGACTACCAGCGCGACGCCATCGACGCGGTGTTCGAGGCGTGGGCGGGCGGCATGCAGCGTCCGGCCATCGTCCTGCCGACCGGCGCCGGGAAGACGGTTGTCTTCTCGGCCCTGGTCAAGGAGTTCCGGTCCAGGCTGGCTGACTTGCGTCACCTGAGCATCGCGGCCCAACGCGATACGGGCCTGGTGGACGGCGCGGTGAACCCGGTGGGCAAGCGCGTCCTGATTCTGGCTCACCGGGACGAACTGGTCGACCAGGCCATGGCCAAGGTCAGGGCCACCATGCCGGGCGTGAACGTCGGCAAGGTCAAGGCCAGCGTCAACGAGATCACGGCCGACGTCATCGTGGCCAGCGTCCAGACGCTGGCCAGCCAGAAGCGTCGTAACGATCTGTTGCTGCTGACCAGGACGCACGGCGATATCGGCCTGATCATCACCGACGAGTGCCACCACGCCACCGCAGCGTCGTACCAGAAGATCTACGACGCGTTCCCGGACGCGCTCCAGCTCGGAGTCACGGCCACCATGGCCCGTGGCGACCAGCAGGGGCTCGGGGACCAGTGGCAGGACGTCGTCTACAAGCGCTCCATCCTCTGGATGATCTCCAAGAAGTACCTGACCGACGTCCGGACCAAGCGCATCGACCTGGAGTCGCTGAGCATGGCCGGGGTCAAGGTCGGCATGGGCGACTGGCAGGCCGGAGCGCTCGGTGACGCGCTCATGGAGTCCAAGTTCGACTCGGTCATCGCGGACGCCTACAGGGAGCACGCTGGCAAGCGCCAGGGCATCGTGTTCACGCCGACGGTGGAGACTGCCTGGGCTGCCTGCGACGCCATGGACCGGGTGGGCATCCCGTCCGAGGTAATCAGCGGCGAGACTCCCCGAGAGGAGCGCCAGGTCCTGTACGAGCGCTTCCGCACCGGTAGGACTCGCGTACTCATCAACTGCATGGTCCTCACCGAAGGCTTCGACATGCCTCAGGCCGAGGTGGCGGTGATCGCCCGGCCGACCCGGTCCGCGCCCCTGTACGCCCAGATGGTCGGGCGCGTCCTGCGCCCCTATCCGGGCAAGACGGAGGCGCTGGTCCTCGACTTGGTCGGCGCGTCGGCGAACAAGCTGTGCACGCTGATCGACCTGGAGCCGGGGGCCGTCGAGGAAGTCGGCGACGGCGAATCGCTGGCCGAGGCGGTTGTGCGTGAGGCCGAGGCGCAGGAAAAGAAGGTGCCTGCTGGCTCGCTGGCCTTCGAACTGAAGGTGCGCGAGGTCAGTTCCTTCGCATCCTCGGAGCACGCGTGGCAGCGCACCCCCAAGGGCGTGCTGTTCATCAACTGCGGGACGGTCCGGGTGTTCCTGTGGCCGTCCGCCGAACCGGGCACCTGGGACGTCTGTACCCACACCAGGGACAACGGCTGGCAGCGTACGGAGCGTCTGGGGCTGGACCTCGGCTCGGCCATGGCGTGGGGCGAGGCGACGGCCGAGGACTACGCGGAGTTCTCAGTGGCGCGCAGCGCGCGGTGGCGTAAGGACAAGCCGTCCCAGGGCCAGCTCGACTACGCGGTCGCCCTGGGCATCGAAGGCGCCGACCAGATGCGTCGTGGCGAGCTGTCGGAGGCCATTGACCTGCGGCTCAGCGCGGACATCTTCGATCCGTACGTCAGGGGTTGACAACCCCGTACGGCTGGTTGTTTAATTGAGACATCGGAAGGGGGCCGGACAAGTGAGTGGCCCGGCCCCCTTCCACCCCAGATCACCTTCAAGGGAGAACGCAGTGAAGATCGAGATCCAGGACATCACCCCCGAGCTGGCAGCGCAGCTCCTCAAGCTCAACACCCGCAACCGCAACCTCAACGCCAAGACCGTCGCCGCGTACGCCCGAGCCATGTCACGCGGTGACTGGAAGGTCAACGGCGACCCGTTCTACCGGACCGACACCAAGGGCCGCATCTCGGACGGCCAGCACCGGCTCGAAGCAGTCGTCCAGTCCGGAGTGACCCTCCCGGGGATGCTGGTCGTCACCGGCCTCGACCCTGAAGCCCAGGACACCATGGACGCGGGCCGCAAGCGCACCACGGCCGACGCACTCAGCATCCACGGCATGGGCAACGCCAACGTCCTGTCAGCCGTCGCCCGGCGGGCCTGGATGTGGGACCGGGGCAACTACAAGTTCACCAACACCGAGTCCCCCTCCACGGCCGAGATCCGGGAGGTCCTCCAGACCTACCCGAGCATCATCCGCTCGGCCGAGATCGGCGCCCGCACCAACGGCCACTACCGGCCCGCCGGAGCCACCGTCACCGGGTTCGCCCACCACCTCTTCCACAACATCCAGGAAGACTTGGCGGCCGAGTTCTTCGCCCAGCTGGCCACCGGGGCCGGTCTCACCGAGGGACACCCGGTCCTGACCCTGCGCAGCCGCCTCGTGCGCGACAAGGTCACCGGCAAGATCCTCACCACGCCGCTCGCCCTCGCGTACTACATCCGGTGCTGGAACGCGCTGCGCGAGGACCGCACGCTCAACGTCATCGTGCACACGGCCACCGAGCCCATGCCGATGCCGGTCTAGCACCACAGCCCCGATGGTCGCAGGACGGGTTCGACTCCCGTCCGGGGCACTCCGCACCACCCGAGAGAGGAGAACGACATGCACGAGCTCAGTGGCAGTCAGTGGGCCGTACTCGGCCTGCTCGGCCTGTGCGTCGGCGGATTCACCGCCGGAGCCAGCTACGTGCTCCAGGAGTTCATGTTCCGGCGCCGGACCGCCAAGTGGGACGCCCAGCTGAAGAGCCCGAACGCCCCCGTGGACATCGTGGACCAGGCCGGAGATGCCGACGGTGGCGCGTAACACCACCCGCCAGGGCGCCAACTTCGAGCTCAAGGTGATGCACGCGCTAGAGGAGCACGGGTACACGTGCCTGCGCTCCTCCGGCTCGCGCGGCGCCGTGGACGTCGTGGCTGTACCTGCACTGGACGTCAGGAACGACTTCATCTTGTTCATTCAGTGCAAGATCACCAACCCGGTGATCCCGCCCTACGAGCGCACCGCAGTCCAGGACCTCGCCACGAGGGCCGGAGCGATCCCCCTCGTGGCCCACTGGGCGGCCGATCAGGCCACCGGACTCATGAGGGTCCACTACCGCATGCTGACGGGCCCCGGGCCCAAGGACTGGGCGCACTGGGCGCCCGGAGAGGATGACTGATGGCGATCTTCACCCATAGGGATGAGGACGGAGACGAAATCGAGTTCATCGGACGGACCGGCGGCCCCAACGGGGAGCTGATGGCTTCCATCAGCTCCGACCGCGTTCGGCCCTACCACACCTACCTGGACCGTGCGGCCGTCACCCGGCTGCACGCAGCCCTCGGTGAGTGGCTGTTCCCCGCCTACGCGGGCACCCCGGACACCAGCCTGCTGGAGCGCATGGTCCGCAAGGCGGCCGAGGACGCGGTGAGCGCGGTCCTTCCCCTCGCGGCCCGCCCCGGCGCCGGACACATCGACGTGGACGTCGATCCCGAACCGCGCGACGTCGGCCACCCCGAACCCACGTGGGACGACAAGCTGTGGAGCCGCACGGACCCGTTCGATCCCGAGGGCGGCGGCCCGTGCGGGGAACTGGCCAAGCGCGGTGTGCGCCTCGATGACCCTTGTCGGGCCTGCGGGTACACGTGGTCACTCCACCGGGCGCAGCCCGTCTGCGGCTGCCTGCGGTCCGGCGCCCCCATCGGCGAGCAGTGCCCCGACTGCGCCCACTGGCACCGCCCCGGCACCCGCTGCATGAAGCCGAGTGAGGTACAGGCGCCCCGCCAGCTCGTCGGCTGCGAGTGCGGCCACCGCTGGGGCCTCCACGGCGGTGCTGCTTGCCACGGTCAGATCTCGGGCGGGCGCACCTGCGGGTGCACCCGGCTCACCCAGGCCGATGCGAACCGGGGCATCCGGTGAACGCGGGTACCCGCAAGGACTGGATCCTCTGGGGTGCACTCGGGTGCGCACTCGTCTCCACCGCGCATGCCGAGTACACCCTGGCAACCGCAGCGCACTTCAACGAGTGGGTCGCACTCGCCGTACCCGGCGCACTCGACCTGTACGTGGTGCGCGCACTCCAGCAGCGCCGGGACGTGTTCGTGGCCGTACTCGCGATGGTCGCGGCCAACGTCACCTCGCACCTGATCGCCGGAGGCGTACTCGACGTCCAGTGGCCGGTCATCGCGGCCGTGGGTGCGGTCGCACCCCTGATCGTGTGGCGGGTGTACTCGCTGAAGTACACCCGTACCCGCAAGGAGCTCCTGTGGGGTACGGAGGCGGGTGCAGTGAGTGCACCCGGCGAGTACGCACTCGGGTACGTACCCGAGGCGGGTACACCCGTACCCGTCGCAGGTCAGGGCCTTGCACCCGTACCCGCATGGGCGCCCGGCTACCACCTGGACGGGTGCGACGGGCAGCACCAGGGCGAAGGACCGATCGCCTGTACCCACCGCGCGAGTCAGCTGGAGTACGCCGCACCCGACCACGTACCCGCCGACTGGATGGCGGCCGAGTACCCCGAGACGTACCCGGGTACGGCCGTACTCGCCGCACAGGAAGACGAGTACGCCGACAAGTGGGAGACGAGTGCACCCGTACCCCTGCACTCGGTCCCCGCACTTCCTCCCGAGTACACCCCGGGTGCGGTGCACTCGGCCGTACTCGAAGAGCGGGACCGCGAGTACGCCGTACCCGCCAGGGAGTACGCGGCCGAGTGCGCCGTCTCCAACACCCTGCCGACCGTCCGGGGCATGCGACGCGAACTCAGCATCGGTCAGGACCGCGCGGAGCGCCTGCTCGCGTGGCTCGAATCGGAGGAGAAGTGAGTATCTACAGCCCCGTGTACGTGGTCGCGTTCGACTACGCAGCCTTCGAGAAGTGGTGCAAGCGCAAGGGCTACGACCCCACCACCCGCCACCTCAGGTACGTCCGCAGCGTCGACACGATCCGCCAGCTCCGCAGCCCCGTCCGGTTCCTGTTCGTGGACGGCTGGAAGGCCCGCAGCGACTGGCGCAAGATCTACAACCGCGCCCTGATCATCGGAGAGAGGCCCAAGTGAAAGACTTCATGCTCGGTCTCGTCTGGGGCCTCGCGGCCCTGGTCGCCCTGACCGCCTTCATGGACTGGGTGCTGCGGTGAACGCCCCCCAGGGCATCACCTACGGCACCCTGGTCATCGGCCTGCTCTGCTTCGCAGCCGAGCTCGCCGACTGGTATCCGGGCCTGAAGCCCCTTCGCAAGGCCCCGCTGAAGTACTTGGCCGGTCTCGCCCCGTTCGCAGCCATGTGGGCGGTCGGCGCGCTGATGGCCATGTGCGCCGGAGGCATCGTCGGATGGCTCACGGACTGGTTTGTCTGGGGCGCCGGATGGCTCGGTGACGGCGCCCTGATCTACGGGGTCGGGGGCGAGCGTCAGGCGGTCGCCCAGGGCCTCTCGCAGCCCCTCACGAACGGCGGGCTGGCCATGACGCTGATCATCCTCACCATCGCGGTCATCAGGATGAAGCGGGCCGGGGACAACCTCGGCTGGAGTCACAAGCGGGGCATCGTCTCCGGCGCCACGCTCGGCCTGTCGGCCGGGGTGGCGGCCGTGGTCGCAGTCCCCCTCGCATCGGCCGTCAACATGGCCGGGGCGTGGATCCCCGGGGGCACGCTGTGACCCCCGAACAGCAGGGTGCGGCCGTCCTCGTGGCGGCCGCAGCCGGGGTCGGCATCGCGGTGTTCGTCTACTCCCGGGACGCGTTCGTGCTCCTCGTGTGGGTGCTCGGTGCGGTGGCCGTCTGGTACGCGGCCAAGACCCCCAACAAGTCCGTGCAGGATGCACCCGACCCCGCTCCCCCACCGCTCCCCGAAAGGGGCTCGGAGGAAGAACCGCAGGTCAGGATGATGCGCGACAAGACCCACGCCAATCGCTGGCTGGTCACCCGGCCGTCGCCGTGGCTGACCGAGGAGATCAGGAAAGAGGACGGCAATGACGACTGAACAGTGGTTCTGGGTGGTACTGATCATCCTGAATTCCATCTGTGTCGGGGTGCGCATCACGTTCATGGCCCAGGACGGCGCCCGCCGCATGGACCACGTAATGCTGGCCGGAGGAGCGATGGTCATCGCCGTCGGACTCCTGAACATGGCCGGTGTGGCATGAGCGAGCGCACCACGAAGTACGTGACCCTGACCGTCAAGGCCACCTTCCACGGCGACTACATCGACGTCGATGAAGCCGCCAGCCACCTCCAGGGCTGGATCGAGGGCGCCCTGGACGACCGGGATGACCTCCGCGAGTGGACGTTCGGCTCCGCCAGCGTCCGTGAAGTCACCGGCGATCCGGAAGGGTTCGACGAATGACACTCAAGCAGCCGGACCCTGCCAAGGCAGACCCGAAGTACACAACCGTCTACCAGGCCTCACGCGGGGGCCATTACCCGCCAAAGTCCGCACCGGTCACCCCGAAGCAGAAGTAGACCGCACAACCGAAGCCCCCTGTCTGCCAGGTCAGGGGGCTTCGGCGTACCCTGGGTCAGACGACGACACAGGGACGTGATATGGCCATACCCATGACCGCCAGCCAATTCGTGGCCGCACTGATCGCCGAAGGCGTCACGGTCAACGAGTACCAGTCCTGGCGGATGCACAACCGCAACCACAAGGGCGCCTGGGGACCCGTCAACG
>Ga0247830_10000469_pt1 | contig 14463 bp, 12 predicted proteins | sample 12C_Control_Day5_FD_207766 | JGI IMG/M metagenome (GOLD analysis project Ga0247830, IMG submission 207766) | Soil microbial communities from agricultural site in Penn Yan, New York, United States - 12C_Control_Day5 | ecosystem: Environmental > Terrestrial > Soil > Agricultural land | place...
CGATCATGCCGACCACCGCGAGGTAGATCACGACGATCCCGCCGATCGCCCCCGCGCGGAGCGCTGAGCGCAATAGCGGTCCGCCCATCAGACCTTCTCCGCCTCGCCGGTGCCCAGGATGCCGCCCGGCCGGAAGATCAGGACCAGCACCAGGATCGAGAAGGTGATCACGCCACGGAGCTCGAAGGGCGACGGCACGTGCACGCCGCTCAGCAGCAGGTATGGGCCGACCGACTCGGCCACGCCCAGGATCAGGCCGCCGATCGCCGCCCCGGGGACGCTGCCGATCCCCCCGAGCACCGCGGCCGTGAAGGCCGCGATTCCCGGCAGGAACCCCATCGTGGCGCCCACCTGGCCGAACGTCAGGGCGTAGAGGACCCCTGCGATCCCCGCGAGCATGCCGCCGAGGATGAAGGTCGTCACGACGACGCGGTCGACGTCGATCCCCATCAGGCTCGCGATCTCACGATCCTGGGCGACCGCGCGCATCGACTTGCCGGTCTTGGTTCGCTGCACGAAGATCTGGAGCGCCACCATCACGATGATCGCCGTGGCGATCACCACGGGATCGATCTTGTCGAAGCTCACCTGCCCGACCTGGATCGTGCCGTCCAAGAGCGAGGGACGCGGGTAGCCGCGCGTTTGGGAACCGAAGAACCCCTGGAACGAGTTCTGGAGGAGCAGCGACGCCCCGATCGCGGTGATCAGCGGGACGAGGCGCGGTGCGTTCCGCAGCGGGCGATAGCACACCCGTTCCAACAGGACCGCGATGCCCGTCGACACGCCCATCCCCACGAGGAACAGGATCCCGAGCGCCGCCCACGGATGGGCGTTCAGGAAGCCGCTCTCCGCGTACGCGGCGGCGAAGAAGTACGAGCCGAAGGCCCCCGCCATGAACACCTCGCCGTGCGCGAAGTTGATCATCCGCAGGATGCCGTAGACGAGTGTGTACCCGAGCGCGATCAAGGCGTAGACGGCGCCGAGGGCGAGCCCGATCACGAGGAGGTTGGCCCAGAACGACCACCCGAGCCGCTCGGCGGCCGGCAGCGTGAGCGTCTTGTAGATCCCGCCGCCCACGACCACCGCGATCGCGACCGTGAGGACCGTGAGGATGATCCGCCGGGTGGGCAGCCGCTCGAGGAGGCTCAGCTCCCGGGCGGACGGCGTCTCCGCCTGGACCCCCTCCTTGGCCATGACCCCCCCACCGATCAAGCGAGGCGTACGAGGCGGGCGGGCGCCTGGGCGCCCGCCCGCCGTCGTTCGCTACGCCACCAGTCGGCTACGCGACTTCGTCGAGCGTCTTCGTTTCCGTGAACACCGGCTTGGCGTCCGGGTTCAGGAACCCGACGTCCGGCACCTTGTAGACACCGATCGTCACCGACGTGGCGCAGTCGCCGTCGGGCGTGCACGAGATCGTGCCGATGATGCCCTCGTAGCCGGTCGTGTTCTGCACCGCGTCACGCAGGGCGACCCGGTTGATCGTGAGCGAGCCGTCGTCGTTCTCGACGGCGGAGCTCTCGATCGCCTTCACGAGCACGTTCATCGCGTCGAACGCGTGCGCGTGGAACACCGACAGCGGCTCCGTGCCGTACTGCTCGTTGTACGCCGGCAGGAAGTCGTTCTGGTAGAAGTCGCCGCCCGAGAAGGCCGTCAGGTCCGGGCCCGACAGGTACACGCCGTCGGCCGATGAGCCGGCGATGTCCGTGTACGAGGCGTCCGAGCAACCGTCCGACCCCAACAGGGTGGTGTTCTCGAGCCCGCTCGTGGTCGCCTTCTGCTTGGCGATCAGGGCGCAGGCCGGGTTGAAGTCCGGCGCGTAGATCACGTTCGGTGCGTTCTGCGCGATCTTCGTGAGCAGCGGCTTGAAGTCCTTGTCGGCGCTGTTGATCGCGTCCTCGGACGTGACCGAGCCGCCGTTGGCCTCGAAGTTCGCCTTGAACCCGTCGGTGAGGCCCTGCGTGTAGGGACTCTCATCGTGGATCGTGGCGCCGGTCGTCGCGCTGAGCTTCTCGACCGCGAAGTCGGAGACCACGGCCGCCTGGATCCGGTCGTTGTGTGCGGTCCGGAAGTAGTACGGCTGGTGGGTCCCCGCCGTGGTCAGCGCGGGATTCGTGGCGGAGGGCGAGATCGTGACGATCCCCTTCTCCGACAGGATCTTGTCCGCGACGCCCAGCGAGGCGCTCGAGCAGCTCGTGCCGATGACCGCGACGATCTGCGGGTTCGCCGCCAACGTCGTGGCGCCCTTCTGGCCGCCGTCGGCCGAGCAGCCGTCGTCCTCGTTCACCATCTCGACGTCGTGCCCGAGGATCTGTCCCGGCGTGGCGTCGAAGGTGCCGTCCAGGTAGTCGACCGCCAACGCGGCGCCGTACTGGCTGTCCAGACCGAGGTTCTTCGTGTCACCCGAGATCGACAGGAGCGTGCCGATCTGGATCGGCTCTCCCTCGGCCACCGTCACGCAGCCGGGTTCCGTATTGCAGTCGGCCGCGCCCGTGGCGCCCGACGACCCCGTGCTCCCGGCTGACGATGACTCGTCGTTGCTGCATGCGCTCGCAACGAGCGCCATGGCGCCCAAGACCGCGACGGCCGCGAGCAAAGAACGACGCTTCATGAAGCCCCCTTTCCCCTTAACCCCTGAGTGGAACGTGGGAGGTTGATACCACTTCCCCCATCCCTTGGCCAATCACCCCGGCGGGGCGGCCCTCTCACCCCGCATACGTGCGCGGAGCCACCTCGGGATGCCTCGGGTACGCCTCAGCGTGGGATCGCGGCGCGGAACGCTCGCGCCAGGGCGAGTGCGCCCTCGCGCTCGCGCTCGACCAGTCGCGCCATCAGGGCGCTACCCACGATCACCCCGTCGGCGAACGCGCATGCGTCGGCGGCCTGCTCGGGCGTGCCGATGCCCACCCCCACGAGGAGCGGCAGGTCGGTGAGGGAGCGCAGCGCCGTCACGAGGTCGCGGGCCGTGGCGGCCAGGGATTCCCGGGCGCCTGTCACCCCGTACGTGGCCACGCAGTAGACGAAGCCGTGCGCGCCCCCGGCGATAGCCGCGAGCCGGGCGGGTGCCGTGCCGGGCGCCGCCAGGAGCACCGCGTCGATCCCGCGCGCCGCCGCGGCGTCGCCGATCGGCCCTGCCTCGTCCACGGGCACGTCGGGCACGATGAGCCCCGCGACACCCGCGGCGACCGCCTCGTCGAGGAACCGATCGACGCCTCGCCGGTACACCGGGTTGACGTAGGTCATGACCGCGACCGGGATCGAGAGCGACGCGTCTCGGATCGACGCGAAGATGTCGGGGGGACGGGCACCGGCGTCGAGCGCAAGCCGTGACGCCTCTTGGATCACGCCGCCGTCCATCACGGGATCGGAGAACGGGATCCCCACCTCGATCGCGTCGGCACCGGCGTCCTCGATCGCGCGGAGCAGTTCGGCATCGACACCTGGCAATCCGCCCGTCACGTAGGGGACGAAGGAGCGGCCCCCGCCGCCCCGGCGGGCCCGGAGCGCGACCTCCAGGTCACCCATGAAGCGGGGCCTCCCCGAGCGCCGCCAGCACGGTGTCGAGGTCCTTGTCGCCGCGACCCGACAGGCAGACGAGGACGCGCGCACCCTCGGGGAGCGGCCGTTGGAGCAGCCACCCGATCACGTGCGACGGCTCGAGCGCCGGGATGATCCCCTCGCTGCGGGCGAGCGCCTGGAACCCCTCGAGCGCCTGCGCATCCGTCGCGCTCACGTAGCGCGCGAGCCCGGCGTCCTGCAGAAAGGCATGCTCGGGCCCGACCCCCGGATAGTCGAGCCCCGCCGAGATCGAATGCGTCTCGACGACCTGCCCGTCCGGATCCTGCAGGAGGTACGTGAGCGCTCCGTGCAGGACCCCGGGCTGTCCCTGCGTGATCGACGAGCAGTGATCGCCGAGCTGCATCCCGCGGCCACCGGCCTCGACCCCGATAAGCTCGACGCCGGGCGCGCCCACGAACGCCGTGAACATGCCGATCGCGTTCGAACCACCGCCGACGCACGCGAGCACGTAAGCGGGGTCGCCGCCCATCCGCTCGGCGTACTGGGCGCGCGCCTCGTCGCCGATCACGCGCTGCAGGTCGCGCACGAGCTGCGGGAAGGGGTGCGGCCCCACGACCGAGCCGATGATGTAGTGCGTGTTCGTGACCGTGGCCGCCCAGTCGCGGAGCGCCTCGTTCACGGCCTCCTTCAGGGTGCGGGTCCCGGCGGTGACCGGCACCACCTCGGTGCCGAGGAGCTTCATGCGGGCGACGTTCGGCGCCTGGCGGCGGATGTCCTCCTCCCCCATGTACACGACGCAGGGAAGCCCGAGGAGCGCGCAGGCAGTCGCGGCCGCGACGCCGTGCTGTCCGGCGCCGGTCTCGGCGATGATCCGCTCCTTGCCGAGTCGCTTCGCGATCAGCGCCTGGCCGAGCGCGTTGTTGATCTTGTGCGCCCCCGTGTGCGCGAGATCCTCGCGCTTCAGCCAGATGTCGTAGCCCAGTTGGTCGGACAGCCGGGCCGCGCGCGTGATCGGCGTGGGCCGCCCGACGAAGTCGCGTGAGAGGGTGCCGAGCTCGTCGCGGAACGCGGGGTCGTCGCGGAGCGCCGTCCAGGCGGCGGCGAGTTCGTCGAGGGCGGGGATCAGGACCTCGGGGACGTAGCGGCCGCCGTAGTCGCCGAACCGGCCTCGGACGTCAGGCCACGCGGGCAGGGTCTGGTCGGCCACGATGCTCATGACTCCGGCTCCTCTCCGATCAGGCGGCGGATCGCGCGGCCGGGGTCGCCGGCGCGCATCAGGGTCTCGCCTACCAGGATGGCAGACGCGCCTGCCTCCGCCGCCGCGAGCACGTCGGCGCGCGATGTGATCCCACTCTCGAGCACCGCGATACGGTCCCCGGGCACGCGGGTCAGTTGCCGCCGGGCGCGCTCCGGGTCGACCTCGAGCGTCTCCAGGTCGCGGGCGTTGACGCCGATCACCCGGGCGTCCGTCGCGAGCGCTCGGTCGAGATCGGCGTCGCCGTGCGCCTCGAGCAGCACGCCCATCCCGAGGGCGGCAGCCTCGGCGAGCATCGCGACCAGCACATCGTCGGCGAGGGCGGCGGCGATCAGCAGGACCGCGTCCGCCCCGTGAGCGCGGGCCTCCACGATCTGCCCCGGATCCACCAGGAAGTCCTTGCGCAGCAGCGGTAACCCGACGACCTCCCGCACCGCCTGCAGGTCGTGGAGCGATCCGGCGAAGTGGCGAGCCTCGGTGAGGACGGACACGGCGGCGGCGCCCGCCGCGGCGTAGGCGCGTGCCTTCGCGACGGGATCCGCGTCCGCGACGATCGGACCAGCGCTCGGCGAGGCGCGCTTCACCTCGGCGATCACGGCGATGCCGTCGCCCTCCAGCGCGCCCGCGAGGTCGAGCGGGGGTTCCTGGGAGACCGCGCGTCGGCGGAGGGCAGCCGCGTCCAGCGGCGCAGCTCGGAGCCCGGCGTGCACCTCGGCGACGATCTCGGTGAGGAAGCCCATGAGACCCGGAGTCTACCGAGGCCCTTTCGGAGTCCCCGGCCGTGCCCGTCGACGCGACGAGATGCCGGCCGTGCTAGGCGTCGAGCCCGGTGAGTGCCACGGCGAGGTCGAGGCCCCCTTCGAGCGCGGCTCGGCCCACCACGGCGCCTGATGCCCCACCCCGACGCAGCGCCCGGAGGTCGTCCACCGAGCCCACCCCGCCCGCCGCGATCACGGGCCGGCCCGCGCGGACGACCCGCTTCACGACCGCGAGATCGGGACCGCGCATCCCTCCGACCCGCCCTACGGCCGTCACGAGGAACCCCGACGCACCGGAGCCGACCAGCCACTCGAGCGTCTCGACGAGCGGGAGGTCTCCCTCCCTGCGTCCGCGGGGTCGGATCCGCCCCTCGTCGACCTCGATCCCCAGGATCAGGCGCGATCCGAGGGCGCCGATCGCCTCGCGCACGACCGCTAAGTCGAGGAGCGCGCCCGACCCGAGGACGACCCGGTCGGCCCCGGCCGCGAGCGCCTGCTCGGCCTCCCGCAAGGTGGCGATCCCACCGGAGGCCTGCACCCGGAGGCCGATCGCCGCCACGGCGTCCACCACGGCCAGGTTCGCGAACGACCCGCCGAACGCCAGATCGAGGTCGACCACGTGGGCACGGCGGACGCCCGCCTCCGCGTACGCGCGCGCGGCAGCGAGCGGGTCGCCGCCGAACGCCTCCAGCGGGCGTGGTCCGCCGGGCGTGTGAATCGCCAGCCGCCCGCCTGCCACGTCGATCGCGGGGATGATCTCGAAGGCCATCCGGCAACCTTACCGGCGGTCCGTTCGCCGACGGCGACGGTCGCCCATACTGGGGCCATGGACCTTCCCGTCTTCGCGCTCCACTCGGTGCTCTTCCCGGGCGAACGCATGGCGCTGCGCGTGTTCGAGGAGCGGTACCTCGTGATGTTGGAGGAGGTCCTCCCCGACGGCGCGTTCGTCGTCGTCGCGATCCGCGAGGGCCGCGAGGTCGGGGGCGACTACGAGCCCTACCGGGTGGGCGTGACAGCGAGTGTCGAGGACTACGCGTACGACGGCGACGAGGGGACCTACCGGCTGCGCATCGTCGGGCGCGACCGCGTGGCGTTGATCGAGCCGACCCGGACGACGCCCTTCCCGCGCTGGCGGGTGGCGCCGCGCCCCGACGAAGGCGGCGCGGGCACCGATGACGTCGAGGCCGCGACGCGAGCGGTCGCGCGATACCTGGACGCCGTCGGCGACGGTTCGCTCGCCGGCGCCGCGGTCCCGCACGATCCGGTCGCCGCGAGCTACGCGATCGCGGCCGCTGTGCCGGGGCTCCTGCCGACGCGCCAGGCGCTGCTGGAGGTCCCGGGCGCCGGGCAACGGCTCGAGGCGGCCCGCGCGACGCTCGTCCACGAGACAGCGCTCGTCCGCGCGCTCGGCGCCAACGTCGGCGGTCCCGGCCCGGACGTGAACCCGAACTAGACGAGTTCGGGCTCGGCGTCGCGCTCGAGGCGCGCCGCGCCGGTGCCGAGCAGCGACCGGAGCTCGTTCAGGAGGCCCGCGGCCGGCTCCACGCGGTAGGACCCGACCTCGAGCGGTGTGATCCCGGCGGACGAGAGGAAGCGGACGCGAACGGGCGACGCGCCTGGATGCGCTTCGAAGACCTCCTTCAGCTTCGCGAGGACCGCCGGGGTACAGGCCGCGGCCTGGAGGTCCACCACGAGGTTCTCGGGGCCGAGAGACGGCATCATGCCGGGTCCCAGGTCCGGTTCGCGCACCTCGTTCGCGCGGATCTGCAGCTCCCGGCCGCGCAGGTCGATCCGGCCCGTGACGAGGACGATCCGGTCGGTCTCGATCAGGCCCGGCACGGCTTCGTACACGGACGGGAACGCCACGACGTCGGTGCCGCCCGCGAGGCCCTCGAGCCGGAACTGCGCGTACGGCTCGCCGCGCTTCGTGTACTTGCGGGCGACGTTGCCGATGATGCCGCCGACCGTCACGAGGTCGCCGTCGCCGAGCTGCTCGAGATCCCCCATCTCGTGGGTCGTCTGTGCGGCCAGCGGGTCCTTGACCCCGAGCAACGGATGGTCGGTCACGAACTGGCCGAGCATCTCCTTCTCGTAGCGCAGCAGGTCCCGCTTGTCGAACTCCTCGCTCTGCAGGACGGACTCGTCGACCTGGCCGGCCGCGTCGGGGTCGTCCCCACCGCCGAACAACGAGAACTGCCCCGCGGCCTCGGCTTTGCGCTCTGCGAGGATCGGTGCGGAGATGCGATCCTGGTTCTCGAGGAGACCGCGACGCGTGTAGCCCAGCGAGTCGAAGGCCCCGGCTTGGATCAAGGATTCGAGGACGCGCTTCGTCAGCACGCTCGGCTCCACCTTGCGACAGAAGTCGGCGAAGGAGGCGAACGCGCCTTTCCCGCGGCGCCCGTCGATGATCTGCTGGACAGCGCCCTCGCCGACGTTGCGGACGGCGGCCAACCCGTACCGGATCGACGGCGTCTCGCCGGGCGCGGGCGCGAAGTCGAGCTCGGATTCGTTCACGTCGGGAGGCAGGACCTCGATCCCCATCCCGCGGCACGCGTAGAGGTAGAAGGGCTTCGCGTCCTTGTCGTCCTTCACGGACGTGAGCACCGCCGACATGTACTCGACGCGGTGGTGTGCCATCAGGTAAGCGGTCTGGTAGGCCACCAGCCCGTAAGCGCAGGCGTGCGAGGCATTGAACCCGTAGTCGGCGAACGGCACGATCATCTCGAAGAGGTCGGCGGCGAGCCTCTGCTGGTATCCCTTCTCGACCGCACCTGCGATGAACTTCTCCTTGAAGGGCATCAGGACCGAGAGCTGCTTCTTGCCCATCGCCTTGCGGAGCGTGTCGGCCTCGCCCATCGAGAAGCCGGCCAGAGCCACGGCCACCTGCATGACTTGCTCCTGGTAGATCATCACGCCGTACGTGTCCTTCAGGATCGGCTCGAGGTCGTCGTGCGGGTACGTGACCTTCCGGCGCCCGTGCTTGCGCTCCGCGTACTCGGTATGAAGCCCGTTGTTGAGTGGCCCGGGGCGGTAGAGGGCGACGAGCGCCATCAGGTCCTCGAACCGGTCCGGCGCGAGCAGCTTGATCAAGCTCCGCATGCCGGCCGACTCCATCTGGAACACGCCCGTCGTCTCGGCGCGCTGCAGCATCGCGTACGTCTCGGGATCGTCGAGCGCCACGTGGTCGATGTCGAGCTCTACGCCGCGGCTCCGGAGGTGCCGGAGCGCGTCCTCGATCACGGAGAGGTTCCGCAGGCCGAGGAAGTCCATCTTCAGCAGGCCCAGCGCCTCGACGCCGGTCATGTCGAACTGCGTGACGACCTTCTTCGAATCGTCGCGGGAGTCCTTCGAGAGCTTCAAGGGGAGGTAGTTCACGAGCGGCGCGTCGCCGATCACGACGCCGGCCGCGTGTACCGAATCCTCGCGGCGGAGCCCCTCGAGGGCCCGCGCCGTCTCGACGATCTCTTTGGCCTCGGGCTCCTTCTCGTAGGCCGCGGCCAGGTCGGGCGAGAGCTTCAGCGCGTCCTCGATCGGATAGTCGCGGCCCATGATCGCAGGGGGGTACATCTTGCAGAGCCGGTCCCCCACGACCGGCGGGAACCCGAGCACGCGCGCGGCGTCACGGATCCCCTGCTTGCCCTTGATCGTCTGGAACGTGACGATCTGCGCCACATGGTCCGCGCCGTACTTCTCGGTGGCGTAGCGGATCACCTCGTCGCGCCGGCGCTCGTCGAAGTCCATGTCGATGTCGGGCATCTGGATCCGCTCGGGGTTCAGGAACCGCTCGAACAGGAGCCCGTAGCGCAATGGGTCGAGATCGGTGATCCGCAGGCAGTACGAGACGACCGAACCTGCCGCCGAGCCGCGCCCGGGTCCCACGCGGATCCCCTGCTCGCGCGCGTGCCGGATCAGGTCCCAGACGATCAGGAAGTACCCCCCGAACCCCATCGAGGTGATCACGTCGAGCTCCCGGTCGATCCGTTCGCGGACCTCGGCGGTGACGTCGTCGTACCGTTCAACCGCCCCGGCGTCCACCAGCTGTCGGAGGTAGGCGTCGCGGTCGATCCCGCCCGGCGTCTCGAAGCGCGGGAGGTGGTACCGCTGGTCGGTGGGCGCCTGATCCCCGTAGAGGAGGTCGAGCTCGACGCGCTCGGCGATCCGCAGGGTCTGGTCGCAGGCCTCGGGCCGCTCACGGAAGAGCCGGCGCATCTCCTCGGAGCTCTTCAGGTAGAACTCCTCGGAGTCGAACTTCAGGCGCTTCAGGTCCGACTGGAGCTTCTTCTGCTGGATGCACAGGAGCACGTCGTGCGGCTTCGCGTCTTCCTTGAGGGTGTAGTGGAGGTCGTTCGTGGCGACGACCGGGATCCCGAGCTCGTCGCCCAACTCGAACTGGCGGCGGAGGATCGCGTGCTGGTCGGCCAGACCGTGATCCTGGACCTCGATGAAGTAGTTGTCGGCCCCGAAGATCTCGCGGTACTCGCCCGCGACCCGCCGGGCCCGGTCGTCCTGGCCTGCGAGGAGCGCGACGCCGATCTCGGACGACAGGCATCCCGAGAGGCAGATCACGCCCTCCGCGTACTCGGCCATCAGCTGCTTGTCCATACGAGGCCGGTGGTAGAAGCCCTCGAGGTGCGCGTAGCTCACGAGCTTCAGGAGGTTCCGGTAGCCCGTCTCGTTCTCGGCCAGCAGGGTGAGGTGGTAGTACTTCTCCTCGCTCTCGCCCGGGTTCCGGTCGAAGCGGGACCCCGGGGCCACGTAGGCCTCGACCCCGAGGATCGGCTTGACACCGGCGGTTCTGCCCGCCTCGAAGAACTTCAGGGCTCCGAACATCGATCCGTGATCGGTCACGGCGACCGCCGGCATCCCGAGGCGCTCGGCCTCGGAGAAGATCGTGGGCGCGCCCGGGTTCGACTTCGGAGGCTCGATCCGCGCGGCCCCGTCGAGCAGCGAGTACTCGGAGTGGACGTGGAGATGGACGAAGCTCGGGTCGTTCATCGGCGCTGCTCGTGCCCCCTTCGACGGAGGTTATCCCCTGCGGCCCGGACGCTGGGGAGACGCTGTGGACAACTTACATCGCTGTGATTCAGGCGGGACCAGAACGTACGCCCGGCTCCCGGGAGCGTCAAGGGCGCAGGTCGCGGCGGGCGCGCGCACGGGCCAACGCGGTCTCGAGGTCCTCGGGCAGCCGCTCCTCGAGCTCGATCCGCCGCCCCTCGAGGGGATGATCGAAGGCGATCCGCCACGAATGAAGGAACGGTCGCGTGAGCCCCAGCGCCGTCGCGTCGGCCCCGCCGCCACCGTAGGCGCGGTCCCCGAGGATCGGGTGCCCGATCGCCCGCAGGTGCACCCGTATCTGGTGCGTGCGCCCGGTGCGCGGGGCGGCCTCGAGGAGCGCCGCGTCGCCGAACCGTTCCCGCACCTCGAACGCGGTCTCCGCCTCGCGGCCGTCGGTGTGGTCGACGATCACCTTGTCGAGCCGTCGGCCGAGGGGCGCGTCCACGGCGAAGGCATCGTGGTCGGGGTCGCCTCTCACGAGCGCCAGGTAGCGGCGTCCGATCGCGTGCTCCCTGAGCAACGTCGTGAGGGCCTCGTGCGCCTCGTCGGTGGAGGCGACAACCATCAGCCCGCTCGTCCCGGCGTCGAGCCGGTGGACGATGCCCGGCCGCAAAGGGCTGCTGCCGGCGGATAGGCGGACGCCCATGCCGAGGAGCCGGTTCACGAGCGTCCCCGTTCGCCGGTTCTCGGTGGGGTGCGTGACGAGCCCGGCGGGCTTCGCGATCACGAGCAGGTGCTCGTCGGCGTACCGGACGGGCACGCCCGGCTGCTCGGGGACGATCTCGTCCTCGGCGGCGAGATCGGCCTCGATCCGCTCGCCGCCCTCGAGCCGGAACGACTTGGGACGCTCGTTACCGTCCACCGTGACGCGACCGGACGCGATCGCTCGCTGCACGTCCGCGCGCGGTACCCCGGTCAGCCGCGCCACCACAGCGTCGAGCCGGCCGGGTTCGCCGGCGATCGTCTCAGTCGGCATCGACGGTATCGCCCGTGTCGGCCGCCGCGTTCCGGTTCCCCGACCGGTAGGACGACCACGCCAGCAGGAGCGCGCCGATCACGATCGAAGCGTCGGCGACGTTGAAGATCGGCCAGATGTGGGGGTCGACGAAGTCGATCACCTGACCCGAGAGCCCCGGGCCCCGGAGCACCCGGTCGGTGAGGTTCCCGAGGGCGCCTCCGAGGATCAGGCCGAGGGCGGCCGCGACGAACGGGTCCCGGTGGCGGAAGGCGGTCGCGATGATCACGAGCGAGACCGAGATCGTCGCCCCCGCGAAGAGCCACGGCGCGCTCTGGCCCAGACTGAAGGCTCCGCCCGAGTTCGTGGTGAGTCGGAGGCTGAGCGCGCCCCGGATCACCTCGATCGGCGCGTCGGCGAGGGTGCGTTCGGCCCAGAGCTTGGTCACGCGGTCGAGCAGGTAGGCGGCCGCAGCAGTGCCGAAGAGGATGGCCGCGCCACGACGGCGGGTGCGATCCACCGCGCTACCGACGCGACTGCGCCTGAGCGTCCTTGATGCAGAGGTCGACGTACGGGAGCGCCTTGATGCGGGGCTTCTCGATCGGCTTGCCGCAGCGGTCGCAGGTGCCATAGGTCCCGGCCTCGATCCGCTTCAGGGCGCGCTCGATCTTCTGCAGCAGGTCGCGGACGTTGTTCTCGATCGACAGATCCTTCTCCCGCTCGAAGGTCGCCGTGCCCGCGTCGGCCGACTCGTCGTCGAGGCCCACGTCGCCCACCATCTCCGATTGGGTGGTCGCGAAGGTGTCCTCTTCGATCGTCGTGAGCTGGGCCTGCAGCTCCACCTCTTCCGCCTGCAGACGCGTGCGGAGGTCGTCGAGTTCCTTCTTCGTCAGCTTGGTCTCGGCCATGGTCGGCGAAGGGTAGCAGATGGGCGCATCGGCAACCCATCGTCGCAGGTCAGAGGGCATACAGCCGTCGTTCGGGCTCCCCGGGGGCCAGCCCCGCCACGGCGAACACCTTGACCCTCGATCGAGCGCCCGACCGGAGCCTGACCGCGGACAGGGGCACCCCCAGGGCGGCCGCGAGCGCCCGCCTCGCCTCGGCGGTGGCCCGCCCGCCTTCGGGGGCCGCCCGCACCCGCACGACCACCCCCGCCGGACCGGCCATCACCTCGGTCCGGCCCGACCGCGGGGACACGCGCACGGTGATGCTCGCCTCCATCGGGTGTAGCATCCTCGAACAGGCGACGACGGGAACACGATCGCGGGGACCGTGGAGCCAGAGCGAGCCGGGGGCGGTGTGAGCCCGGCGCCGAGCTCCTCGCGACCATCCTCCCCGAGCCGCTGCCCCAACCGGACGCGGACCGACCGCGCTCCGCAGTAGGCGCAGCCGGGCCCCGCCCGTGATCGCGGGAGGCCGTGACGGCGGCCGATGAGCGGCCGAGGGTCGGCGAGACCCCGGCAAGCTGGGTGGTACCGCGGGGCCCACGCCTCGTCCCGGCACCGAGGGGACGAGGCGTTCTGCATGTGCGGACGGGCGAGGGAGGTTCCGAGATGACGCGGTTCGAGCCGGTGGATCCGAAGGTGAGCTTCCCTGACCTCGAGCGCGGCATCATGGCGTTCTGGAAGGACGCCGACGTCTTCCGCCGATCGCTCGACGCACGGCGCGATGCCCCCCTCTGGATGTTCTACGAGGGACCCCCGACCGCGAACGGCAAGCCGGGCGTGCACCACGTGGAGCCACGCACCTTCAAGGACGTCTATCCGCGCTTCAAGACGATGACCGGGCACCTCGTCCCTCGGAAGGGTGGCTGGGACTGTCACGGCCTGCCGGTCGAGCTCGAGATCGAGAAGGAGATCGGCACCACCGGCAAGCGCGACATCGAGGCGTTCGGGATCGCCGCCTTCAACGACCGGTGTCGGGAGTCGGTGAAGCGGTACGTCGGCGAGTTCGAGCGCCTGACCGAGCGGATCGGCTACTGGGTCGACCTCGACGACGCCTACTGGACGATGAACACCGAGTACATCGAGTCGGTCTGGTGGTCCTTGAAGTCCTTGTTCGAACGCGGCCTCCTCGAGGAGGCGGACAAGGTAACCGCCTACTGCCCCCGATGCGGCACCGCCCTCTCGGACGCCGAGGTCGCCCTGGGCTACCGGACGGTGGAGGACCCCAGCGTCTTCATCCGGTTCCCCGTGCTCGAGGCCGCCGATCCGTCGCTCGTCGGCGCCTCGCTGCTCGTGTGGACCACGACGCCGTGGACCCTGCCCTCCAACGCCGGCGCCGCGGTGGACGCCCGGTCCGCCTATGCGGTGGCCGAGGGGGACGGCGAGCGGCTGATCCTGGCCGAGCCGCTCGCCGAACGGGTGCTCGGCGAGGGCTGGCGAGTGACCGGCACGGTGCCCGGCGAGCAGCTCGTCGGCCTCCGCTACGAGCCCCCCTACGCGAACGTCGAGGGCGCCCATCGGGTCGTCGCCGGGGACTTCGTCTCGATGGACGACGGCACCGGGATCGTGCACCTCGCCCCGGCCTTCGGTCCCGAGGACCTCGCCATCGGGCTCGCTCAGGGATGGGCGGTGCACAAGCCGGTCGGGGACGACGGCCGGTTCACCGACCTCGCGCCCGCGTTCGTGCGCGGGCTCTTCGTGAAGGACGCCGACCCGAAGATCGTCGAGGACCTACGCGAGCGCCGGATACTGCTCCGATCCGAGACCTACGAGCACAGCTACCCGTTCTGCTGGCGGTGCTCCACGCCCCTCCTCTACTACGCACGGACGTCGTGGTACGTCCGGACGACCCTGGTGAAGCAGCGCCTGCTCGAGGTGAACGAGGAGGTCGGCTGGTACCCCGAGCACATCAAGACCGGGCGCTACGGCAACTGGCTCGAGAACAACGTGGACTGGGCGCTGTCTCGGGAGCGCTACTGG
>Ga0247830_10000470_pt1 | contig 14455 bp, 14 predicted proteins | sample 12C_Control_Day5_FD_207766 | JGI IMG/M metagenome (GOLD analysis project Ga0247830, IMG submission 207766) | Soil microbial communities from agricultural site in Penn Yan, New York, United States - 12C_Control_Day5 | ecosystem: Environmental > Terrestrial > Soil > Agricultural land | place...
CACGTCGGCGCCGCCCACGCCGCCGACGTGCGCGCGGTGATCGCCGCGCTCCGGGAGGAGGCGGGGGGCCCCGTCTGGCTGGTCGGCACCAGCATGGGCACGGTGTCGGCTGCCAACGCGGCGGCCCGGCTGACGAGCGGCGGACCCGATGGCCTCGTGCTCACCTCGACGGTGACGCGCCAGGGCCGCGAGCGCCCGGAGTCGGTGGGCGACGTGCGGCTGAAGGACATCCGGGTGCCGACGCTGGTCGTGCACCACCAGCAGGACGCTTGCCGGGCGACGCCCTACGCCGACACGGTGGGCCTGCTGCGCGACCTGTCGGCGGCGCCACGACGCGAGCTGCTCGCGTTCGAGGGCGGTGCGGCGCCCCAGTCCGGGCCGTGCGAGCCCCGCGCTCCCCACGGCTTCTTCGGCCTCGACACCGAGGTGGTGGCGGCCATCGCGCGCTGGATCACGGGCGGGCCGCGGCCGTGATCGAGCCGTAAAGTGGCTGTGCTATAGTCCGGCTCGGTCGCCACCCCGTCGCATCCGAGATCAGGAGGACACCATGACGGTGTTCATGTCGCGCGCGCTCTCACTGGTCGCGCTCGTGGGCGCCCTGGCCGTGCTGGCGCTGCCGCCCGCCGCCCAGGCCAAGACCGAGATCCACTTCTGGCACGCGCTCTCCGGCCAGCTCGGCGAGGCGCTCGAGACCCAGGCCAAGCAGTTCAACGACAGCCAGGGCGAGTACGAGGTGAAGCCGCTGCGCAAGGGCGGCTATGCCGAGACGTTGACCGCCGCCATCGCCGCCTACCGGCAGAAGAACCCGCCCCACATCGTGCAGGTGTTCGAGGTCGGGACCCAGACCATGATGCTGTCGGGCGCCGTCTATCCCGTCTACGAGCTGATGCAGCAGAACGAGATCAAGATCGACTGGAACGACTTCATCAAGTCGGTCGTCGGGTACTACACGAAGGACGGCAAGCTCTACTCGATGCCGTACAACTCGTCGACGCCGATCTTCTACTACAACAAGGACGCTTTCCGGAAAGCCGGGCTCGACCCCGAGAAGCCGCCGAAGACCTGGGCCGAGGTGGAGGCGTACGCCAAGAAGGTGATGGGGGCCGGCGCCGCCAAGTGCGGGTTCTCGACGGCCTGGCCGTCCTGGATCCAGGTCGAGAACATGCACGCCACCCACGACCAGCCGTTCGCCACCAAGGACAACGGGTTCGGCGCCGTCGAGGGCGTGGAGCTGCTCATCAACCGCGAGTTCGGCGTCAAGCACGTCGGCCGGCTGGCCGAATGGCAGAAGCAGGGCGTCTTCTCCTACGGCGGCCGCGCCGGCACCGCCGACCCCAAGTTCGTCAACGGCGACTGCGCGATGTACATGCACTCCTCCGCCCTGATCGGCGGCTTCACCCGCGGCGTGAAGTTCGACTGGGGCACCGCCGAGCTGCCCCACTGGGGCGCGCCGTACAAGAAGGCCACCTCCATCATCGGCGGCGCCACGCTGTGGGTGCTCAAGGGCAAGCCCCAGGCTGAGTACCGCGGGGTCGCCCGCTTCCTCGAGTACCTGGCCAAGCCCGAGAACCAGATGTGGTGGCACGTCAACACGGGCTACCTGGCCATCTCGAACACGGCCGTGCGCAACCTCGAGCAGGGCTACCACTTCGTGAAGAACCCCAAGCAGTACACCGCGTTCGCCCAGCTGACCGGCCTGCCGGCCACGCCCCCGGCGGCCATGAAGGGCGGGAAGGGCGCGGCGCCGAAGCCGGAGCGGGTGGCGACCGCGAACAGCCAGGGCCTGCGCCTGGGCAGCTTCGTGCAGATCCGCGACGTCATCGAGGGCGAGCTGGAGAACATCTTCGGCGGGAAGAAGACGGCCAAGCAGGGGCTCGACGACGCGGTGGCGAAGTCCAATGCCCTGCTCAAGGAATTCGCGGCGACGAACAAGTAGGAAGTCGTCGGGAGGCCTGGCGTGAAGCGGACGGTCTTCCGCAGCCGGTGGCTGCCATACGTGCTGGTCCTGCCCCAGGTGGCGGTGACCATCGTGTTCTTCTTCTGGCCGGCCGCGAAGTCGCTCTACCTCTCGGTCTTCAAGTCGCCGCCGTTCGGGGGCCGGGACATCTTCGTCGGACTCGACAACTTCGCCGTCCTGCTGACCGACCCCGGGTACTACGCGAGCGTGGTGAACTCGTTCGTCTTCGCCGGCGGCGTGACCGTGCTGAGCGTCGCCGGCGGGCTGGTGGTGGCCACGCTGGCCAACCAGAAGCTCCGGGGGCTGGCGATCTACCGCACGGCGCTGCTGTGGCCGTACGGGATCGCGCCGGCGGTGGCCGGCATCATCTTCCTGTTCATCTTCCACCCCTCCTACGGCATCCTGCCGTACTTCCTGTCGTTCGTGACGGACTACGAGTTCAACTGGCTGCTCAAGGGCTGGGTGGCCATGACCCTGGTCATCGGGGCCACCGCCTGGACCCACCTCGGCTACAACATCGCCTTCTTCCTGGCCGGGCTGCAGGCCATCCCGACCTCGGTGATGGAGGCGGCCAGCGTGGACGGGGCCGGGCCCGTCCGGAAGTTCACGGGAGTCGTCGTGCCGCTCATCTCCCCGGTGACCTTCTACCTGGTCGTCGTCAACATGGTCTCCTCGTTCTTCGGCTCCTTCGGCGTCATCCACGCCGTCACCCAGGGTGGCCCCGGCGGGGCCACCGAGATCATGGTCTACAAGCTGTGGAAGGATGGGTTCATCGGCCTCAACCTCGGCTCGTCGGCCGCCCAGTCGGTGCTGCTCATGGCCGTGGTGATCGGGTTGACGATGCTGCAGTTCCGCTTCGCCGAGAAGAAGGTCACCTACTGATGGAGCCGGCGCGGGCGACGACGGTCGGGGCCGACGCGCTGGCACGGCCGCGGGTGGCCACGGCCGAGCGCGTGGCCGAACGACCCCGCCGGCCGGTGGACTGGGGGACGCTGGTCGTGCACGCGCTCCTCCTCGCCTCGGTAGCGGTCATCGCCTTCCCGCTCTACTACGCGTTCGTGATCTCAACCCAGGAGGTCAACGAGGTCATCCAGAAGCCGCCGCGCCTGCTGCCGTCCACGCACCTGCTCGAGAACTACGCGGAGGCGTGGCGCCGCTCGCACATGGGCCGGCTGCTGGTGAACTCCACCATCGTGGCGATCGGGGTGGCGGTGGGCAAGATCGCCATCTCGATGCTGTCGGCGTTCGCGATCGTGTACTTCCGCTTCCGCGGCAGCGGGCTCGTGTTCTGGATGATCTTCGTCACGCTGATGCTGCCGATTCCGGTGCGCATCCTGCCGACCTACGAGGTGATCGGCAACCTCGGCTGGCTCGACTCCTACGCCGGCCTCACGGTGCCGCTCATGGCCTCGGCCACCGCGACCTTCCTGTTCCGGCAGTTCTACCTCACGGTGCCCAACGAGCTGGCCGAGGCCGCCCAGATCGACGGGGCGGGGCCGCTGCGCTTCCTGTGGTCGTTCCTGCTGCCCCTGTCGTGGGCCAACATCGCCGCGCTGTTCGTCGTCCTGTTCATCTACGGCTGGAACGAGTACTTCTGGCCGCTGCTGATCACCAACACCGAGGAGATGCGCACGGTCGTCATCGGGCTGGAGCGGCTGATCCCCCGCTCGGGCACCGAGCTGCCGACCTGGAACCTGATCATGGCCGGCGCGATGATGGCGCTGCTGCCCCCGGTGGCGGTGATCATCGTCATGCAGCGCTGGTTCGTGAAGGGCCTGATCGAGAGCGAGAAGTAGGATGGCGCCCCACTACGTCGTCCACCGGGGCGGCGCGGCGCTGTGGCCGGAGAACAGCCTCACCGCGTTCCGCAACGCGCTGGCCCTCGGGAGCCGGATCCTGGAGCTGGACGTCCACCTGACCGTCGACGGTGAGGTGGCGGTGATCCACGACCCCACGCTCGAGCGGACCACCGACGGCCACGGGCCGATCGCCCGCTGCACCGGCGCCGACCTGCGGCGGGTGCGGCTGCGCGGCGCCGGCGGCGTTTTCACCGACGACGGCGTCCCCACGCTCGACGAGGTGCTGGCGCTGGCAGCCCCGGCCGGCGTGGCACTCCTGGTGGAGGTCAAGACGCCGGGGCCGGCCGTGCGCTACGAGCGCCGCGGGGACCGCGTCGTGGCCGCGCCGGGGCCCCGGTATCAGAAGCTGGAGGAGACGGTCCTCGCCAAGCTGGCCGCGGCCGGGATGGCCGAGCGCTCGTTCCTCATGGCCTTCAATCCGGCCGTGCTGGCGGAGGTCCGAGCCCTGGCGCCCGGGCAGCCGACCGCGCTCCTGGTCGACCATCACCACGTGGAGGAGTCGGGCGCGCGCTCGGCGGACACCGTCCAGTGGGCGCAGGAAGCCCGGGCGAATTTCCTCGGCCTGCACTACACGCTCTGCGATGCCGCCGTGGTGGACGCGGCGCGGGCAGCCGGCATCGCGGTCGGCGTCTTCACCGTCAACGACGAGGCGGCGATGCGGCGCCTGGCCGGCCTCGGTGTGGACGTGATCATCAGCGACCGCGCCGACCTGGTGGCGCGGCTGCAGGCCGAGGCGTGAGGCGCGCGCTTGCGTTCGGGCTGGCCCTCCTGGCGGTGGCGGTGAGCGCGGTGGCCGGGCCCCCGGTGCAGATCGCCGCGCACCGCGGGGGGTCGCTGCTCTGGCCGGAGAACAGCCTGCTCGCGTTCCGCAACGCGCTGGCGCTCGGCGCCGACCTCCTGGAGCTGGATGTCCACCTCACACGCGACGGCGAGGTGGTGGTGATCCACGACCCCACGCTGGAGCGGACCAGCACGGGCACCGGCCCGGTGGCGACGGCCCGGCTCGCCGACCTCGCCGGGGCGCGGCTGCGCGCGCGCGACGGGACGGTGATCGACGAGCCGGTGCCCACGCTGGCCCAGGTCCTCGACCTCCTCCGCCCGACCCCGGCCGAGCTGCTGCTGGAGATCAAGGTCGACCCCGCGCGGCGACCGTACGCGGGGATCGAGGAGAAAACGCTGGCGCTGCTCGACGCGCGGGGGCTGCGCCCGCGGACGGTGGTGATGGCGTTCGAGCCCGACACACTGCGCCGGGTGCGCACGCTCGACGCCGGTATCCGGACCACCATGCTGGTGAGCCGCTCGCGGGTGGAGCGCGAGCGCGCCGTCGCGTCCACGGTCGTGGGCTGGGCCACCGAGGTCGGCGCCACCTCGCTCGGGGTGGATCACCGTGTCGTGGACGCCCCGCTGGTGGCGGCCGCGCGCCAGGCGGGGCTGCGGCTGGCGGCGTGGACCGTGAACACCGAGGCCGACATCCGGCGCATGCTCGACCTCGGCGTGGACGTCGTCATCTCCGACCAGCCGGACCTGGCACTCCGCCTGGCCGGCCGCCCGCCCCGCACACCGTGACGGCCCGGCGCTACGTCCTCGCCCTGGACCAGGGCACCACCGGCTCGACGGCGCTCGTGATCGACGCCGAGGGCGCCGTCCGGGCGCGCGGCTACGCCGAGCTGACGCAGCACTATCCGCAGCCGGGCTGGGTCGAGCACGATCCCGAGGAGATCTGGACCACCGTCGGCACGGCGGCGCGCCGCGCGCTGGCCGAGGCGCGGGTGACGGGGGCCGAGGTCGCCGCCGTCGGCATCACCAACCAGCGCGAGACGACCATCGTGTGGGACCGGGCGAGCGGGGCGCCCATCCACCCTGCGATCGTGTGGCAGTGCCGACGCACGGCCGCGGCGTGCGACGCGCTGAAGGCCAGTGGGGCCGAGCCGGTGGTGCGGGAGCGGACCGGGCTCGTGCTGGACGCTTACTTCTCCGGGACCAAGATCGGCTGGCTGCTCGACCACGTGCCGGGCGCCCGCCGCCGGGCCGAGCGGGGCGAGCTGGCCTTCGGCACCGTGGACGCCTGGCTCCTCTGGAAGCTCACCGGCGGCCGCCGGCACGCCACCGACGCCACCAACGCCTCACGCACGCTGTGCCTCAATCTGCGGTCCGTGGACTGGGACGACGAGATGCTGGGGCTGCTCGGCGTGCCGCGCGAGGTGCTGCCGGCCGTCGTCGACTCCTCGGGCGCCTGCGCGGAGACGAGCGACGTCGGGTGGTTGCCGGCCGGCGTCCCCATTGCGGGCATCGCCGGCGATCAGCACGCCGCCCTGTTCGGCCAGGCTTGCTACGCGCCCGGCGGCGCCAAGAACACCTATGGCACCGGCTGCTTCGTCCTGCTCAACACCGGCGCCGAGCCCGTCGCCTCCGGCCACGGCCTGCTGACCACGGTCGCCTGGCGTATCGGCGGGCGGGCGACCTACGCGCTCGAGGGCAGCGTGTTCATCGCCGGCGCCGCCGTGCAGTGGCTGCGCGACGGGCTCGGCGTGATCGCGCGCGCCGACGAGACCCGGGCGCTCGCCGAGTCCGTGCCCGACACCGGCGGCGTCTACTTCGTTCCCGCCTTCGTCGGACTCGGCGCCCCCTACTGGGACCCGTACGCGCGCGGCACCATCGTGGGCCTCACCCGCGGCACCACCCGCGCCCACCTGGTCCGGGCGGCGCTGGAGGCGATCGCGTACCAGAGCCGCGACGTGCTGGAGGCGATGGCGGCCGACGCCGGGCTCGCGCTCCGCGCGCTGAAGGTGGACGGCGGCGCCGTGGCCAACGACTTCCTGTGCCAGTTCCAGGCGGACATCCTCGACGCCGCCGTGATGCGCCCCCGTGTCATCGAGACGACCGCGCTCGGCGCCGCCTTCCTGGCCGGCCTCGGCACCGGCCTCTGGCGCTCGCTGGACGCCCTGGCCGCGCGGCAGGCCGTCGAGCGCACGTTTTCGCCGTGCATGGATCCCGGCGCACGCGCCCGCCGTTACGACGGCTGGTGCCGCGCCGTCGAACGCTCACGCCACTGGGAAAAGGAGAACACCGCATGAGACACGCGATCGCGCTGCTCCTGCTCGTCGCCCTCGTCATCGGCCTGGCCGTCGGGGCCGGCGCCCAGGCGCCCATCGAGGGCGAGCTGACGCTGATCACGCCGGTGTCGAAGTTCATCCACGACGCCGCGCTGAAGGCCTTCGCCGAGTACGCCCGGGAGAAGTGGAACGTCACCGTCAAGACCAACGCGATCCCGGCCGGTACGCCGGTGGCCTACGGGCGCATCACGGAGTGGAAAGGCCGCCCCGACGCCGACATCTTCTGGGGTGGTGAGTCCGCGCTCTTCGAGAAGCTGGCCGAGCAGAAGCTGCTGCAGAAGGTCGAGATCAGCAGGGAGCTGTGGGACTCGATCCCGGCGACGATCGGCAGGCCCAAGCCGATCCCGCTCAAGGACAAGGACGGCTTCTGGGTCGGCACCGCGCTGGAGCCGTACGGGCTCGTCTATCACCCGGTGAAGATCAAGCGGCTCGGCATCCCCGAGCCCAGGGACTGGGAGGATCTGCTCAACCCCAAGCTCAAGGGCGAGGTGGTGCAGTGCGCGCCGACCCGCTCGTCGTCGTCGAACGCGACCTACGAGGTGATCCTGTCGATGCACGGCGAGGACAAGGGCTGGGACTGGCTCAAGAAGCTGGCCGCCAACACCGGCCACTTCACCGCCCGCAGCCGTGACGTGCCGAGCGTGGTCGCCAAGGGCGAGTTCGCGGCCGGCTTCGCGGTGCCGTCCTACATGGCCTTCGAGGAGAAGCTGGCCGGCTTCGACATCCGCTACGTGGCGCCCAAGAACGCCTTCGTGACGCCGGAGCCAATGGCCATCCTGGCCGGCTCGCGCAACCCCAAGGCGGCCCGCGCGTTCATCGAGTTCCTGCTCTCCGAGCGGGGCCAGCGGGTGTTCATGGAGCGCGGGCTGTTCCCGATCACGCCCAAGTACAAGGTGCAGGGCGCGCCGGGCTCGACGGCCGAGCTGGCCGTGCAGTTCACCGGCGGCGTGCGCTCGTACTTCGACGGCGAGATTGCCAATGTCTACGACGAAGGCGTGGCCGCCAAGCGCTCCGAGGCGCTCAAGACCCGCTTCCGATCCGACATCGAGGCGGTCTGGAAGAAGCCCAACTAGACCATCGTGGCAAGAGCCGGTCCGGTGTCAGGCGCCCCGCGAGCAGGGGAGTTCGAGGGGGGACGTCCGGTGTCAGGCGCCCCGCGAGCAGGGGAGTTCGAGGGGGGACCGCCGCGGGTCCCCCCTCGACCAAGATGAACATAGCGCTGCGGAGCCTCGTCAAGCGCTTCGGCGGTATCACCGCCGTGGACGGCGCCACGCTCGACATCGCCGATGGTGAGCTGTTCACCCTGCTCGGCCCCTCGGGCTGCGGCAAGACCACGCTGCTGCGCCTCGTCGCGGGTTTCTACAGCCCCGACGGGGGTGAGATCCGCTTCGGGGAGCGGCGCGTGGACAGGCTGCCGCCGTACGAGCGGAACATCGGCATGGTGTTCCAGAACTACGCCCTGTGGCCGCACATGACCGTGCGGGCGAACGTCACCTACGGCCTGCGCCTGCGCCGGCTCTCCACCGAGGAGATCACCCGGCGGTTCGAGCACGGTCTGCGCCAGGTCAACCTGGTCGGCCTGGAGGACCGCTACCCGGGGCAGCTCTCGGGCGGCCAGCAGCAGCGGGTGGCGCTGGCCCGCGCCCTCGTGCTGAATCCCGACATCCTGCTGCTCGACGAGCCGCTGTCGAACCTGGACGCCAAGATCCGGGTGCAGGTGCGCGGCGAGATCCGGCGGCTCCAGCAGCGGCTGGGCATCACGACCATCTACGTCACCCACGACCAGGAGGAAGCGCTCTCGCTCTCGGACCGGATCGCGGTCATGCGGGACGGCCGCATCCAGCAGGTGGCCGACCCCAAGGCGCTCTACGAGCGGCCGGCCAACCGCTTCGTCGCCGACTTCGTCGGTACCAACAACCTCATCCCCGGCGTGTGCAAGGAGCTCGGGGCGGGCGGCATTCTCGTGGAGACCCCGCTGGGGCTGATCCACGGTCGGTCCGACGACAGGATCACCGCCGGCACGCGCTGCGTGCTGGCCGTGCGCCCCGAGAACGTGACGCTCGGCGCGGCCGGCGACAACGTCTTCGAGGGGCGCGTGATCGTCGCCTCCTACCTCGGCAGCACGCTGCGCTACGACGTGGAGACGGCGCCCGGCCTCGTGCTGCGAGTGGACGTGAGCGACGCCTGGCACCACCGGCCGCTCGCCGTCGGTCAGAGCGTGCGGGTGGGCTTTTCGGCCTCGGTCGCCCTCACGCTGCGGGACGACTAGCGGTGGCGACCATCGTGCGGCCGATTCCGGCGGCCCGGCGCACCGGGGCCGTGCTCCCCGCCCTCGGCTACGGGACGATCTGGCTCTTCCTCCTCGTCTTTCTCGTCTACCCGCTGCTGCGGATCTTCTACGATGCCTTCACCGACGAGGCGGGGCGCGTCACGCTGGCAAATTTTGCGGAGTTCGTCGGCGACGCCTACTACATGCGCTCGCTGTGGAACTCGATCGTGCTCGGCCTCAGCACCGTCGTGTGCACGTCGGTGGTGGGCTTCGCCGTCGCCTTCCTGCTGGTGCGCTTCGACTTCCGCGGCCGGAACCTGTTCGGTTACCTCACGCTGATCCCGATCATCTCGCCCCCGCTGGTCGGCGTCCTGGGGTTCACCTTCATCCTGGGCCGCGCCGGGACCGTGAACGTGCTCCTGCACGACTGGTTCGACGTCACCCGTCCGATCAACTTCGTCTACGGCGTCCACGGCGTGCTGCTGGTGGAGACGCTGCACCTGTTTCCGATGATCACGCTCAACGTCGTCGACGCGCTCGGCAAGATCGACCCGTCGCTGGAGGAGGCGGCCCAGAGCGTGGGCTCGCGCGGCTGGCACACGCTGCGCACCATCACCCTGCCGCTCACGACGCCGGGCTACGTGGCCGGCGCGCTGCTCGTCTTCATCTGGACCTTCTCGGACTTCGCCACCCCGCTCGTGCTCGGCGTGCACGACCTGCTGGCCGCCCAGGCGTACCTCAACATCGTGCAGTTCGTCGACCGGCGCCTGTTTCGCATGGGCATCGTGATCTCGGCGCTGATGGTCGGCCTCGCCGTCGTGTTCCTGGTGGCGGCGCGCCGCTACGTCGCGATCAAGGACTACTCCTCGCTCTCCTACTCCCGGATCGCCCGCCGCCGGCTGTCGCCGCTCGGCCAGACCGCCGCCGTCGCGTTCCTGTCGCTGGTGATGCTCGCCTCGTTCATCCCGTACCTCGGCGTGGGCCTGGCCTCGATCGGCAAGGGCTGGTCGCTGACGCCGTTGCCCGTGCAGTACACGCTGCAGTACTACGAGCGCGTGATCGTGGAGACCCCCAAGTACATCGTGAACAGCCTGCTCTACTCCTCACTGGCCGTGCTGGGGTGCATCGTGGTCGGGGTGCCCATCGCGTGGATCCTGGCCCGCACGCGCCTGCCCGGCCGCGACACGCTCGACGGCCTCAACACGCTGATCCTGGCGCTGCCGGGCACTGCCATCGGCATCGCCTACATCCGCGCATTTCACGTCCCGCTCCCCTGGCTCGACGTCAAGCTCACCAGCCTCTGGCTGGTGCTGCCGCTGGTGCTGTGCATCCGCCGGCTGCCGTACACGGTGCGCGGCGCCTACGCCTCGCTGCTGCTCGTGCACCGCTCGATGGAGGAGGCGGCGGCCAGCGTGGGCGCGACGGGCGCGCGCAGCTTCCGCGACGTCACGCTGCCGCTGATCTGGCGGGGGGTGCTGGTCGGATCGCTCTTCTCGTTCGTGACGTCGCTGCAGGAGGCCTCGGCCGTGCTGTTCCTCTCGCTCGGCGGCTGGGAGACGATCCCGGTCGGGATCTTCGCCTTCTACATCGCTGGCAGCGCCAACGAGGCGGCCGCGCTCGGCATGATCCTCATCGCCGTGGCGGCGGTGACGGTGCTGACCATCAACCGCGTCGCCGGCGCTCGCATGGGCGGGATGTTCGGGTAGCGGTTGTACGCATCCCCCCCGATGCGACTCCATCTTTCGCCCGCAAAATCGGTCCCTTGCGCGTGCTTGTCGCCGCCGGGGGGCTGTGCTAGTGTTTCGCTTCACATGGCGCCTCCCGGGGAGCCGAATGCCTGGAAAGCGCTCGGAGAGCTGTCGACCGTCGGTATCACGCTGGTCGTAGCGACCGTCATCGGCCTGGCCGGCGGTTACTACCTGGACCGATGGCTCGGGACCTCGCCGTGGCTGACGCTGGTGGGGCTGCTGCTCGGGATCGCGGCAGGGTTCGTGAACCTCTTTCGAGCCGTCAGGCGAGCGGAGCGGGACATCGATGACAGCCAGTGAGCTGACGACCGGCGTGACGCAGCGGACCGCGCTCGCCGTGCTCGTGGCGGCGCTCGCCGGCGGCGGGCTGGGTGGGACGCCCGGCGCGCTCGGCGTGCTGGCCGGCGGCGCGCTCGGCCTCGTCAGCTTCTGGCTGCTGGCCGCCCGCCTCCGCGCCGTTGCCGCGGCGGGACCGGCCCCGGGCGCCCCGTGGCCGATCCTGGCCGGGCTGCGCTTCGCGGTCGTGACAGGCGTGGCTGCGATGCTGTTCGTCAGCGGGTGGGCGCATCCGGTCGCGTGGCTGGTCGGCTACACGGCCCTGCCGTTCGCCGTCGTCGTGCAGGGCCTGCGCCTGGCCCGTCAGGAGCGCCGCGCGTGAGCGTCATCGAGCACCCGCCGATCTTCCGGCTCCCCGGCATTCCCGACCACGTGACCTACACGTGGGTGGTCATGGCGATCCTGGCGGTCGCCGCCTTCGTCGCCTCGCGCCACGTGGCGCTGGTGCCGCGGGGCCTGCAGAACTTCTTCGAGGTCGTGCTCGAGCAGTTCCAGCAGCTGATCGACGACGTCATCGGGCCCGAGGGCCGCCCGTTCCTGCCCCTCATCGCGACGCTGGGCCTGTTCATCCTGGTCGGCAACCTGCTGGGCCTCGTGCCCGGCATGAACGGGCCGACCACGAACCTGAACACGACCGCCGCCTGCGCGCTGGTCGTCTTCTTCTCCTATCACTACATCGGGGTGCGCAAGCAGGGGGCCCTGACCTACCTCAAGCACTTCATGGGGCCGGTGCCGCTGGCGCTCAAGCCGCTGATGTTTGTGATCGAGATCATCAGCCACCTGGCCCGGCCGCTGTCGCTCACGCTCCGGCTGTTCGGCAACATGACGGGCGGGCACATTCTGCTCGCCATCATCTTCTTCCTGATGGGACTCGACGGCCTCATCGGCTGGGCGCTGTCGGGCAGCCCGATCGGAGCCGTTGTCGGCGGGATCGGCGGCCTCGTGATGATCGTCTTCACGGTCGGGTTCCTGTACCCGCTCAAGATCCTGGTGTCGTTCCTTCAGGCGTTCATCTTCGTGATGCTGACGATGCTCTACATCTCCGGCGCCATCGAGGAGGCCGAGCATCACGGGGGCGAGCACCATCCGGCGCATCACTAGCAGACCACACGTACAGAGGAGGGCGGTCGTGCGACGTTCATTCATCCTGGCAGGTCTCGCAGTACTCGCAGTGCCTGGCGTGGCGCTCGCGCAGGCGCCGGCCGCCTCGTCGGGCGGCTGGATCGGGCCGTTCGCGGTCCTGGTGGCCGGCTTCGCCATGGCGTTCGCGGCGGGCCTGTGCGCCCTGGGTCAGGGCAAGGCGGTGGCCTCGGCGGTCGACGCCATGGCCCGCCAGCCCGGTGCCGCGGCGCGCATCCAGACGGCGATGATCATCGGCCTGGCGCTGATCGAATCGCTGGCGATCTACGTCCTGGTCGTGGCGATGATCTTGCTGTTCGTGCAGCCGATCAAGTAACGGCGCCACGGGGGTTCGGCGGCGCGGGCCCCGGCTCGCGCCGCCGTCGCACATGGCGCATCACCGCCTGCCCAAGATCCCCGAGATGACGATCCGTCGTCTCTCGGTGTACACGCGCTGCCTGCTCCAGCTCGAGGAGGACGGCGTGAAGACGATCTCCTCGCAGGAGCTGGCCGAGCGCTTCAGCCTCAACTCGGCCCAGGTCCGCAAGGACCTCGCCTACTTCGGCGAGTTCGGCGTCCGCGGCATCGGCTACTACGTCTCCGGGCTCAAGGCCGAGCTGCAGCGTATCCTCGGTCTCGACCGCGAGTGGGCGGTGGCGCTGGTCGGCTTCGGCAATCTGGGCTCCGCGCTCTTCCACTACAAGGGATTCGCCCGCCAGGGCTTCCGCATCGCGGTGGTGATCGACGACGACCCCGCCAAGATCGGCCGCGAGATCGAGTCGGTCCCGGTCGTGCCGAGCCGCGACATGGCGCGCGAGATCAAGGCTCGCGGTGTGCAGATCGCGATCGTGGCGGTGCCGCCGGAGGCGGCCCAGGCCGTCACCGAGCAGCTGGTGGCGGCCGGCATCAAGGCTGTGCTCAACTTCGCGCCCACGCGGCTGCGGGTGGGACGCGAGATCCGTCTCAAGAACGTCGACCTCTCGATCGAGCTGGAGACGCTCTCCTTCTATCTGGCCAAGAGCGCGCGGTAACGGTCGGTCCCCCGGGGGCGGTGGGCGTCCCCCGTGATACGGTGAACCCCCGGCGATGTTGAAGGAGTGGCAGGCGTTCCAGGGCTTGGCGAAGGCCTTCGCCGAGGGTGACGTCTGCCTGCGCGTGGCCGGCCTGGCCGGCTCCGCCCGCCCGCTGGTCGTCGCCGAGCTCCTGCACGCGCATCCCCGTCCCGCCGTCGTCGTGGTGAAGACGATGGTCGATGCGCACCGCTGGGCGCAGGACCTGAGGTTCTTCGGGGCCCCGGTTCTGGAGTTCCCCGAGCGCGAGCCCCGGTTCTGGCGCGGCGGTCACCACCGCGAGGCCGACGCCGAGCGTGCGGTGATCGCGCGCCGCCTGGCGGCCGGGGAGCCGGTCGTCGTCGTCGCGACCCCGGCCGGTCTCGACACGCCGCTGCCGGCGCCGGCGGAATTCTCGGCGCGAACGCTGCGCATCGGCGTCGCCGACCGGCTCGAGCGCGAGCTGCTGCTGGAGGCGTTCGAGACGGCCGGCTACGAGCGCACGGAGACGGTCGTCGAGGTCGGGCAGTGGAGCGTGCGCGGCGGCATCGTCGACGTCTTCGTGCCCAGCCACCCCAGCCCGGTGCGGCTGGAGTTCTTCGGCGACGACGTGGAGTCCATTCGCCGCTTCGATCCCACCACCCAGCGCTCGACCGACGCGCTCGACGAGCTGCTCGTTCTGCCGCTCGGCGCGCCCACCGACGAGGCGGCCGGCGTCGCCCACCTGCTCGACTACGTGCCGGCGACGGCGCCGGTCGTCGTCGACGCGCCGGCGGTGCTGGACGAGACCTCCGAGGAGGCGCCGGGGCGCCGGCCGCTCCGCGCGACGCTGGGCGAGCGGCCGCGAGTGGAGCTGGAGCTGGTGGCCGGGACCGGGATGGAGCACGTGCTGGACACCCAGGAGGTGCCGCGCTTCACCGGACACTTCGCCCAGCTGGCCGAGGCCCTCGGGCGCTGGCGCGCCGAGGGCTTCACCGTGCGCCTGGTCGTCGCCGACGGGCACCA
>Ga0247830_10000471_pt1 | contig 14447 bp, 16 predicted proteins | sample 12C_Control_Day5_FD_207766 | JGI IMG/M metagenome (GOLD analysis project Ga0247830, IMG submission 207766) | Soil microbial communities from agricultural site in Penn Yan, New York, United States - 12C_Control_Day5 | ecosystem: Environmental > Terrestrial > Soil > Agricultural land | place...
TCGAGCCCGTAGCCGACTTCTCCAAGGTGCTGGACCGCGCCGCGGTCTACGTGTGCGACAACAGCAGCACGATCTTCGAGTTCGCCAGCACCGGCAGGCCCGTGGTGCTGCTGAACGCGCCTTGGTATCGCAGGGACGTGGAGCACGGCCTGCGCTTCTGGGAGATGGCGGACGTGGGCGTGCAGGTGAACGAACCCGAGGACCTGGCGGCTGGCATCGCCTGGGCGCTGGAGGACGAACCGCGGATCGCCGAACGCCGCGCGGCGATCGTGCAGCAGGTGTACGTGGCGACGGATGGCAAGGCGGCCCGGCGCGCAGCCGAGGTCATCGAAGCTCTCGAAAGGAGCTAGGCATGGGAACCTTCAGCGACCTCGTCGCGAACAGCTGGCTTGACGCCGTGGCGCGCGCAACCGCGTACTCGGAGGCAGCGGTATGGGTCAAGCTCCACCTGGCTGACCCCGGCACCGCTGGGACTACGTCCCCGGCTGCGAACACCACGCGCCAGCAGGCAACGTTCGGCGCGGGCGCGGCCAGCCGCACGATCAGCAACACCGTCGCCGTGGAGTGGACGTCGGTGCCCAACACCGAGGTCTACAGCCACATCAGCCTCTGGGACGCCAGCACCGGCGGCAACTTCCTGGGGCGCGACGACCTCTCCTCCACCGCGTCGGTGACGGCGGGCGACACCTTCCGTATCCCGATCGGCGACCTGGACTTGACCGTCACCTGATCCGAAAGGAGCCTCAGACATGGGCTCGTTGGCAGTAGGAGAACGCAACAAGATGCTCGACGCCTACGTCGGGCGCACCACGTACACCCTGCAGGCCGGGTTCTACGTCAAGCTGCACCTTGGGACGACCACGGACGGCACGCAGAACCCGGCGGCCAACACCACGCGCGTGGCGGCCACTTTCGGCTCGGCGGCGGCGTCCGGCGCGATCAGCAACACCGCGGTCGTGGAGTGGACGTCGGTGCCCAACACCGAGACGTATACCGACGTCAGCTTCTGGACGACGGTCGGCCCGGCAGGCGGCACGTTCCTCGGTGAGGACACGCTCTCGTCGAGCGCTGCGATGACCGCGGGCGACACGTTCCGTATCCCGATCGGGGACTTGGACCTGACGATCACCTAAGCGGAACAACGCAGGGGAAGGGCAGGAGGGGTCGTCATGGTGGCGGTCCGCGTTGAGGGGACAGGGAGGCCGTAACCCATGACGGTCATCCTGGTTGAAGGCTTCGAGCACAACACGTCCCCCACTGTTGGGACCGGTTACAACACGAACGACACCCGTGTGCCACTCGTGAACGCCGTCTCGGTCACAGGGGGGTCGTTCGCGATGAATACCTCGACCCTGCCTGGGTCGTGGTCGGCGGTGGCGTTGCAGATCAACGACGCTACGACGGGTGGTTCACCGAGCTTCTCATGGACGAACACAGCCGGGGACCTCATCGGCCAGAACCGTATCGTCGGATCGTTCCGGTTTCGCTTCACCTCATCGCTACCCACGACGCTCTACGAGATGTTCGTCATCGGCGTGCCGGTGGGCAGCGCGCCACGGCTCGTCTTCAACAACTCCGACTCCAAGCTCTACGCCGCGTTCGACGGTGGTCTCGCTGGGACCGAGGAGGTCGCGGTCTCGGCCGCGCTCTCGGCCGATACGTGGTACTACGTCGACTTCGACTGGGACGCCACCGCCGACCCGAACACCTTCAAAGCGAAGGTGGACGGGGCGAACGAGAACACCTCGTCGCTCGCGCAGGCGGCGACCACGGACTCGAACGTCCGTATCGGCTGCACCATCAGCACCCACCGCACCGATGGCACGATCCTCTACGACGATCTCGTGCTGACGAACACCGGCACCGACTACCCCATCGGGCCGATGAAGGTCTACGGGCTCGCGCCCAGCAGCAACGGGACCCACGCGACCTCGGGCAGCTTCGCGCAGGTCGGTGGCACCGCAGGCAACTGGTGGGAAGCGGTCGACTCGTGGGGGAGCGGCGGCGGGACGTTCTCGAACGCCGAGTACATCGAGCAGAACGTCAACGGAGCGACCGACTACATCGAGTTGGGGTTCGAGTCGCTCCCCTCGCTCGGATCGGATACGGTCTTCGGCGCATCGATGGCCTTCACGATCTGGGCCTCGACGACCGGCGCGAACACCGCGAAGGTCTGGTCTTACGACGGCACGACCGCGACCGAGGTCTTCTCCGGCGACTGCTCGGACACGGCGGAGCGGTATCAGCGGTGGTACGCCATCGCCCCACCGGGGGGGTCGTGGTCGGAGGCTGAGGCGAACGCGCTCAAGATCAGGCTCGGTGGCGCGACCCTGATCCCAGGCAACCCGCGCTTCGGTGCGGCCATCCTGCAAGTCGCGGTCAAGGCAGCGAGTGGGCCGACGACGTATGAGCGCCAGGCGACCGTAGACGCTACCGCCGCGGTCGTTGCCGCGGACCAGAAGGACGCGCTCCGGCAGGCGGCTTCGAGCGCTGCTAGTGCCGCCGTCATAGACGGCTTCGCGATCGCCGCCCGTGCAGCTGCAGCTAGCGCGGCGACCGGCGCTGCGGTGGTTGGCCGTGAGCTGCTATCGCGGTCTGTCGCTGCCAGCGCCGCGTCGAGCGCCGTAGCCGCCCAGCGCCGGGACGTGCTCCGCGCGGCCGCCGCCAGCGCCGCGGGCAACGCGGTCGTCGCGCAGATACGCGCCGTCGTGCGCCAGGTGGCCAGCAGCGCCGCGGCCGCAAGCGTCGTTGACGGCTTCGCGATCGCTGCCCGCCAGGTCGCCGCCAGCGCCACCGCAAACGTGGTCGTCAGCGGTGTCGTCATCGCCGGGTCGCAGACGTACGAGCGATCCGCCGCGCTGGACGCCACGGCAGACATCGCGTCCGCGCAGGTTCGCGCCGTACAGCGATCCGCCGCCGCCAGCGCCGCCGCCAGCGCCGTGGTGCTGGCCATCGAGATCATCCCGCGCGCTGCTGTATCGACGGCCACCGCCACGGCAACGGTCGCGGGCCAGAAGGACGCGCTGCGTCAGGTGGCCGCCAGCGTCGCCGCAGCCACAGTCGTCAACGGCATCAAGGGCGGCCAGGTAGAGGCCGCCGCGGCATTCTCGGCGACAGCGACTGTTGCGCTGGCCGGGCAGAAGGTGGCGCTGCGGCAAGTCGCCTCGGCGGCGGCAGGTGCGGCGACCGTCGCGGGGCAGCGCGTCCTGATCCGTCAGGCCGCGTCGAGCGCGATCGCCGCCGCCGCCGCCGGGTACCAGCGCGCGCTCCAACGTCAGGCGGCAACGGACGCCACCGGCACGATCGCCGTCCTGGCCGTGGAGGTCCTGCCGCGCGGCGTTGAGGCCACGGCCAGCGCCAGCGCCAGCGTCAGCGGCGTCGTGATCAGCGGGGCGCAGACGTACGAGCGCAGCGCCGCGCTATCGGCCAGCGCCACGGTCGCGGCTGCCCAGCAGCTCCAGGCGCATCGCCAGGTCGCCGCCAGTGCCGCCTCTGCCGCGCAGGTCGCGGGCGAAGCCCAGGGGCTCACTCAGCGGCAGGTGGCCCTCGATGCGATCGGGGCCGTTACCGCCACCGGCCGCGTGCAGGCTGCCCGGGCCGCCGCAGCAAGCGCCGTCAGCACGGCCCAGGTATCCGGCGCACGCGTGGCCTCGGCTGCGGTGGCCGCCAGCGCCAGCGGCGCGATCGCTGCCAGCAGCCAGCGCGACCTGTTCCGCACGACGACGCTCGACGCAACCGCGGCGGTGGCGATCGCCCACCAGCGCGACCTGTTCCGCCTCGCCGCCCTCGGGGGCACCGCGGCCGTCACGGTCGTTCACCAAGCCGAACTGAGCCGCAGCGCGGTGCTCGATGCTGCAGCCGCCGTCACGTGGACGGGCTACTTCATCGGCGATGCTGCTGAGCCGGTCGATGGGCCGCGCGTCACGGTGCTGGGGCCGAACGACGTGCTGATCGGCTCGAGCGCCGGTGGCTCATCGGTCGGCATCCTGAGCGCACCGAACACGGCGAGGGGTAACTGATGGCTGTCGTCTTCGTCGGCGAGAAGGCCGAGACCATCAGCACCACCAACAGCGCGACCTACACCTTCGCCACGTTCACCCCCACCGCGGGCAACGTGTTGGTCGGCGTCTTCTTGATGACCGACACGGCGGCGACCTGGAACATCAGTTCCATCAACGGGACGGGGCTGACCTGGACCGACAGCGGACTCAACGCCCTTCGCGACAACGCCACGTGGTTCCTCAACGGCGAGCTGTGGACCGCCACCACCACCGGCGCGGCGACCGGCACCATCACGGTCACCGTCTCCGAGGCCATCACCTCGATGGCGATGTGGATCGGGGAGTTCTCCGGGGTCAACACCACGACCCCGCTGGCCCAGGCCATCGCCAAGGACGAGACGGCAACGACCGACCCGAACATCTCACTCGGGTCCGCGCCCGGGTCGGACTCGCTGTGCGTCGCGGCCTATCACGGGTTCATCGACGCGAACCAGGTTGCCGAGGCAGGCTGGACGTCCCAGCTCGCGGTCGACACGCAGGCCAACCCGACCTCGGGCTTCGGTATCTGGGTCTCTACCGCCGCCGACCAGACCTTCACCGCATCCGGCACCGACGGCAACCACTACGCTTTCATCGCCGAGCTGGACGCGAGCGGGCCGTCGATAGTTGAGAGCGGCCCGATCCTGGCCACCGCCGCGACCGCCGTCGTTGTCGCTGAGGAGCTGCTCGCCTTCCGGCAGGTCGTGTCAACCGCTACCGCCGCCACGGCAGCTGCAGGCATCGCGGTGGCGTCGCGGTCGACAGCGATCGACGCCACCGCAGCCATCGCGTCCAGCGGTGAGTTCTTCGGCCTCATCACCGGCGCTGCAGCGGCGGGGGCTACGGCCGGTGCTGTCGTTGACGGCTTCGCGATCGCCGCCCGCGCCACGGCATCAAGCGCCGCCGCCGCGGTCGTGGTCGCGCCCCAGCGTGCCGTGCTCCGGCAGGGTGCCGCCGCCGCTATCGCTGCCGCGCAGGTCTCGGGCGCGGCCGCAGCCGTCTACACCGCGGCGGTAGGGGTCTCGGCCACCGGCACCGTGGCAGCAGCTGGCGCGGTGACCGCGATCGTGTCGCGCAGCGCCGCTGCTGCGGCGGCAAGCGCGGCTGCCGTCGACGGGTTCGGTGTACTCGCGCGATCGGTGACCGCTGCGGCTACCGCCGCCGCTGTAGTGGCGCGACAGCGTGCCGTGCTCCGCCAGGTCGCCGCTGCAGGGGCAGCAGCAGCCGCGGTCGCGGGGGTCAAGGAAGGCGGCGTCGCGACGCACGAGCGGGCGGCCGCCGTTGCGGCCACCGGCACGATCACAGCCAGCAGCATCATCGTCATCGCACGGGCGGCGGCGGCCACGGCCACCGGCGCGATCACAGCCACCAGCCAGCGTGCGGTGCTGCGATCGGCGGCGGCCACGGCGGCTGCGTTGGCCCAGGTGGCCCGCCAGACGGCCCTGCAGCGCCTGTGCGCCGCGCAGGGCGTGTCTGCGGTACAGGTGGTCGGGCAGGCCGATCTGAGCCGTAGCGTGGCTGCCAGCGCCACGACCGGCACGGCGGTGGAGTGGTCGATCGGTGAGGTAGGCGGGGCCAGCAGCGAGCGTGGACCGAACGAGGCGCTGCTGATCGGGGCCGGAGCGAACGAAGTCGGAAGGCGGTACACCTACGATGGCTGACGTCTGGCTCAAGGACAGCGACACCAGCCCGATCGTGCGCGCAGTGCTGCGCGACGGCGCGGACAACCCGGTGGACCTGAGCGGCGCGCAGGGCGTGCGCTTCCTCATGCGCCGCCAGCGCGGCGGCCTGGTGGTCAACGAAGCGGCGACCGTGGATCAGGTCGGTGACGGCACCGACGGGACCAAGGGCTACGTCCACTACGCCTGGGGCGCGGGCGAGACGGTGGAGGCAGGCGGCTTCCTGGGTGAGTTTGAGGTCACGTTCGCCGACGCACAGGTGGAGACGTTCCCCAACGACGGATACCTGAAGATCGCGGTGCTGAGCGACCTGGAGGGCGTGTGGACCCCGTACCCGTCAGCCCCCGTCAGCAACATGGACGTGCAGAACCCGCCGGTGGGTGTGAACGAGCAGGTGGTTGCGTCGGGCCTCGGGTCGGGCATCTACGTGCCGCTGGACCTGTCGTCTGCCATGAAAGACCCAGGCGGCTACGTCACGACCGAGGCGCTCGACTACTACGGGACCATCCCGGCCGGGCGGGCGTTCGTGCTTCCTCCTGGCGTGTGGGCATACGGCCTCGTCGCCGACTGGGACACGGACGCGACCGGTGTGCGGATGGTGACGATCACGAACGTCGATGAGCGCATCGAGGCCGGGGGGCAGGCGCTAGACACGTGGCTTGGTGACCCCACGTACGGCGGCTGGGTGAACGGCGCCTATCAGGCGTCGGCGTCGGCGCTGCTGAACAAGACGACGTACCGGGCGCACATCGTCAACGGGGTCATCCGGACGCAGGCGTCCTACTACGACTCGCGCTGGGCGGTCTACGTGGCGCAGGACAGCGGCGCGCCGCGCACGCTCAAGGGGTGGACCCTCCAGCTCCTCTGGCTTGGGATGGGGGTCTGATGTCGCTCGCGGGGCTGATGACGTACACCGTCACGATCCTGCGCCGCAGCACCAGCACGCAGGACGAGTACGGCGATCCGGTCAGCACGTACACCACGGCCGGTACCACCCCGGCGTGGATCGAGCAGACGGACACGCGCGAGGAGCTGATCGGAGAGAACCGGGTGCTGAGCGACTGGCTGCTGATCCTGCCGGTGGGCACGGTGCTGGCGCCGTACGACCGCATCCTGCACGACGGCAAGACGTTCGAGGTCGTGGGGGAGCCAGCACTTGCCGCGTCGCCCAACGCCGCCTCCCGGCACGTTGAAGCACCGCTGCGCATCGTCGAGGGATAGGAGAGCCCGTGCCGTACACCGATCCAGCGCGCGACCTGATGCTTACGGAGCTGGGCACGGTCGCCGTCTACGTCTCGCTGCACGAAGGGGCGCCGGGCACGAACGGCGCGAACGAGCTGGCCGGTGGCGACCCGGCCTACGGCCGCGAGGTGGTGGCGTGGGGCGCGGCTGCAGGCGGTGAGATGGCGGCCAGCAACGCGCTGGACTTCAACGTACCGGCAGGCGGGAGCATCCAGTACGTCGGCCTGTGGTCGGCCGTGTCGGGCGGCACGTTCTACGGCTACGACGTGGTGACCACCGAGGAGTTCGCCAACCAGGGCATCTACACCGTGTCCTCTCTCACCCTGGGGTTCACCACATGACCACGCCCTTCGCAATCCCCAACGAGCCCACCGCCGCGTTCCCCGATCAGGCCGAGCCTGACGCCGTTGACTTCGACATCCTGGCCCGCGCGCTGTTCGCCACCGGCGTGGTGTCGGGCTGCGACGTGACGGCGCAAGGATCGCCGAACATGACCGTGGCCGTGGCTGCAGGTGTGGTGCAGGTGGCCGGGGTGCTGGTCTCGGTGGCGGGCGGCAACCTCACCGTGGGCGCTGCGGACGCGACCGACGCGCGGTACGACCTGGCTGTGGTGGATGACGCCGGGGTCAAGTCGATCGCCGCAGGCACGCCCTCGGCCAACCCGGTCTTCCCCACGCACCCGGTGGACTCCGTGGTCCTGGCGGCGATCTACGTCCCGGCCAACGACACCGACATCGACGCCGGGCAGATCGTCAGCAAGGCTGCAGGCACGTCCTTCCTGCCCCACACGTTCGAGCTGCCGCTGTCCACCTGGGGCGTGGACGGGCTGCTGGCGGTGGCGCAGGGCACGCATGGCTTCACCGCCGAGTTCGCGTTCACGCTCACCCGTACGCGGGCACGCGCGGGCACCGTGCCCACGGGCGCCGGGGTGCGCGTGGACATCAACCGCAACGGCAGCTCGGTCTTCGCCAGCACCGGCGATCAACCGACGATCGCCGATGGGCAGGCCAGCGCCATCAGCAGCACGTACCAGAACGCCGCCGTGGCCGCGGGTGACGTGTTGACAATGGACGTGGACACCGTGGGCACCACCTACACCGGCTCCAACCTCGTGGTGACGCAGTGGGCCAAGCGGGCGGTATGACGTGGCGGTCGTCAAGGGCGCGCACAACAGCTTCGAGACGGGCGTAGCCGACGGCACCACGATCACGGTCGGCAACAGCGACGACGGCGACGAGCACCATCCGTTTTCGGCGGTCACCGTGGTGGGCACCGGCGCGGAGGCGAAGTACGCCACCACGAGCCCGGTGCCGCATGAGGGGCTGGGGGCGCTGTCGGCGCACTTCGGTATCCCCGGCGCGGCCGAGACCAAGGAAGCCAACGTCAGCTTCGACTACACCGCGACCGAGTGGTGGTGGCGCGCCTACTTCTACATCCCAGCAGCGCCGGGCATGGACTACCTGCTGGTCGCCGTCCACGATGACGCGGACAACGTGATCACCGGCGTGCGCCTATCCACCGCGGACGACGAGCTGCGCCTGATCGACGCCAACGACGTGGAGGTTGCCAGTGCCGTGACGGCGTTCCCCATCGCCGCCTGGTTCCGGCTCGAGGGGCACGTGATCCACGACGCGGCCGAGGGGCGGCACGAGCTGCGTGTGTATGAAGACCCGGACGCGGATGCCGAGGACTACCAGCTGGGCGCGTACTTCATCAACACCGGCGGCGGCTCGGAGGTGAGCCGCGTGTCGTGGGGCATCCACGAAGTGGCCACGGGTGCCGCCTACGATCTGCACGTCGACGCGATCGCCTGGACGGACGAGGGCTGGATCGGCCGCTCGCCCATCGAGCACCTGCCGCCCACCACGACGTTCCTGGGGGTCACGTTGTGACCACGATCGTCTTCGCCGGGTGGGGACCGTCCAACCCGTACGCGCCCGGCAGCGACGGCGTGGGCGCCGGTATCTCCGTTGACAGCTTCGACTACTACGCGAACAAGATGGGCCGCCCCTTCGGCGCGCACCGCTGGCGCGGCGGCTACGGCCAGTACGACTCGCCGATCCTCAAGTCGCTGTCGGACTCAATCGCGCTGGCCGATCAGGGCTCGTTCATCACCACGAACCTGACGCCGAAGTACGGCACCGGCGGCGGGCGCCTGATGACGTACCTGCAGGACACGCTGGACGGGCACTGGGACACGGCGGCGTCGATCAACAGCGGCCCGGCGCGCGTGCAGAACGTGCCCAACGGCACGTCGCTCACCGAGCAGGGTGATCTCCTGCTGGACCTGCAGGCTGCCAACTCGCAAGCCGTCGTCGTGGTGGAGCTGTGGTCGGAGGTCAACGTCCAGGACCCGCCACCGGCAGCGCAGCCCGAGGGGCCGGACTACACCGGCGCGCGGTACCAGGAGTGGTTCCGCTACGTGCGCGACTTCTGGGACGCCATGGGCGTTACGTGCGTTCTCTACTGCCTCTCGCTGGCGGGGCCGGGGCAGTACGCGGGCTCCTCGCCCGACGAGTTCTACGGCACCGGCGGCACCAACCTGATCACCAGCGGCTACGTCGACCTGGTGGGCATTGACGGCTACTCCAAGCCCACCACCGTGGGGGCCGCCGCAGCCAAGACCATCGACGAGATCGCGGGCGCGGCGCTGACGTACGCGCAGGCCCACGGCGCGCCGGTGTACGTGCCGGAGACCGGCTGCGAGCCGGGGTCGGGCAACGGCGAGGTCGTTGAGGGCATCGCGTACAACACCAAGGGCGACTGGATGCGCCAGGTGCGCGCCTGGTGCAAGGCCAACAGCAGCGACGTCTGGGGCATCTGCTACAACTACGACGACGAGGGGACGAACCACTACGAGCCGGAGGTCCAGACCGGCACGTCCGGCGGCTACACCACCGACTCCTGGCTCCAGTTCAAGGCGATGGCGGAGGATGCCGCCTTCGCGATCGGCGTGCCGATCCTCCTGCCGTCGGGCAGCGGGTTCGGCACGTTCGAGCGCACGGCCGCCCTGGGCGCTACCGGCACGATCGCCAGTGCTGGGCGCGACATCGTCAAGCGGGCTTCGGCCGCGTTTACCGGCGCAGCCAGCGTCACCGTGCGGTGGGCCGTGGAGACGCGCGGCACGCCGGTGCTGCGCGACATCGGCGACCGTGGACGGCTGCGCGCCGGGCTGCAGCTGCGCGCCTTCAACGAACGCCGCTCCGGCGGGGTGGCGATTACCGACACGCCCACGATCACGGCGGTCGGCTTCGCCCACTCGTCCGGCGGTGGCACGATCGGCGACGACGGCACCGTCCACGGCGACGGCGGCCAGGTGGTAACGCGCATGGCACTGAGCGGCGTCGGCTCCTTCAGAGCGTCGTGGCACAGCCGCCCGACGTACCCGGGCGGACAGACGAGAGGGATGCGACCGTGACCTATCCAATCCTCAACAACACGGCCCACGCCGACGTCCACCCCGTGCTGCACAACGCCTACGTCGACGCGAAGGGGCATGGTGGCCTGAAGGGCGACGGCACTACCGAGGACGCGGGAGCACTCGATGCCTTCGTCGCTGCGGTGAACGCAGGTGGTGGCCTGGGCTACTTTCCACCGGGGACGTACAAACTGCCTACCGGCTACTCGATCCTCATGCCCGGCCCGACGCGGTACATCGGAGCGGGCTATGAGCACACGTCGATCACAGCAACCAACGCCTATGCCTTCTCATCAGCGGATGCCACGCCGGGTGGTCGATATGTGGTCGAGAACATGCTGATCCAACTGACCGGTGGCTCGACGAGTGGGGGAGCGTACTACCAGGAGACAGGCGACCCCTACCTCCACGACCTGCGTTGCCAAGGAGCTGGCTCGACCTGCACGCAGCCCCTCGTTCATCTTGACGGCCTGATCGACGGGTTCGTTGAGCGGGTCTGGTGCAAGGACTTCGCTGGCGACGGCATGTTCATCGAGTCCACCGGCTTCGGCGGGCACGCTGCGAATGCCTACACCCTGCGCGACTGTCGGTGGTGGGGGAACACGCAGACCGGGACCACGGATGCATCGCTGCACATCTATGGCGGGTCCAACCCCGAGATCGACGGGTGCATCTTCGAAGGGTCGAAGGGCTACCAGATCAGGATGGAGGGGGTGGACGGTGCGTTCGTCACCTCCAACTGGTTCGAGAACGGCGGGAATCACCAGTTGCTTCTGGAGAACTGTTTCACAGCCAACATCCAGGGCAACATGTTCCAATACACGTCGGGTGCCATCAGTCCTGTCAACCACATCAGGCTCACCTATTCGGGTAGCCCAGATTTCGCTCATCACAACCGCATCGTCGGGAACCAGTTCGCCAATGACGCAACGGGAGGCGTCAATCTCTCGATCGGCGCGAATGTCGAGGACACGTATGTTGCGCACAATCGCCGAGGGCGCGTGATAGACGGGCAGGTCTCAGATTCCGGCATACGGTCGTTCGTCATGGGGAACGACGCCTGGTACTTCGGTAAGAAGTTCCTAGAGTTCGAAGAACTGGCACCGGGCACTCCAGCACCGGCTGCGAACAAGGCGAGGGTCTACGTCACGGACGACGGTACGGGAAAGACGGTGCTGGTCGTGGACTTCGCTACGGGCGGAGGTATCGGGCTTGCACGTCAGGGTGAGACACGCGAGTTCCGGTCGGGTTCGGGAAGTCCCCAGGGCGTGCTGACTGCCCCGGTAGGGACGCTCTACGGCCGCACCGACGGCGGCGCGAACACGACTCTGTATGTGAAGGAATCGGGCACCGGCAACTCCGGCTGGGTCGCGAAGTGACCGGCACGTTCGGCGAAGGCACGTTCGGCGAAGGCACGTTCGGCGATCAAACCAACCGCTCGGCACGGCTCCAGGCGACCGCTGCGATCACGGCGAGCGGCCACAACATCACCCTCAGGCGCGCTGCGGCGATCGCTGGTAGCGCCACGATCAGCACCCGCAGCCTGCGCGTCTCGGGCGCTGGCCCGGCGCTGCGCGACTTGGCGGACGCCGGGCGGCTGCGCTCGACGCTGCGCTTGCGGCACTACGTACAGGTGCGCGTGGCCACCGTGGTGATCACCGACAGCGCCGCGGTTGCACCGGACGGCGTGTTCCACCCGATGACACCAGCGACCGTCTCAGACGTCGGCACGGTCGCTGCAGCTGGGCAGCACGTCGTCACGCGCGTGCCGGTGACGGCGATCGGAACTTGGAGGTCGTGATGGCAGCTACGTTCGTACCGGTGCCGGGCCTCAACATGCTCGTCGCCTCGATGCCCGAGATGTTCGTCGAGATGGAGCAGGCGGCGCTGGCGATCGCTGAGATAGCGAAGGGCATGGCGCCGGTGGATGAAGGCGACTACCGCGACAGCATCGAGGGCCATGCCGAGTACGACCCCATCGCTATCGGCATCGTGAGCGCGACGGGTGACCCGGAGGAGCAGGCGATCTACCTCGAGTTCGGCACCAACGACACGCCCACGTTCGGCACCCTGCGGCGTGCGGCAGAGAGCTTCCGGCTGTGAGCGCCGAGCTGACGCTGCCGGTAGACGTGGAGGAGCTGCTGATCCAGTGGGTGCTGCGTCCCGAGACGGAGCTGACGGACCTGCTGGGCGGGCAGATGCGGGTGTACCCGCGCGTGCCCGTGGAGCCCACGTACCCGCTGCTCGTCGTTCACCGCGTCACCGGCTCGCAAGGCGTCGGCGACGTGCTCTGGCTCGACCGCGCGCTGATCCAGATGGATGCGTGGGCCGAGACGCAGAAGGCGGCGTGGCGGATCGCCGCAACCGCCGAGGCACTGCTGTACGCGGCGCCCGGTGAGTATCCGCTCGGCGTGATAACGCGCGTCGAGGAGGAGGGTGGGATCGCTCCGCTGGACGATCCTGACAGCGCCCTCCGGCACGCGATGTTCCAGACGCGGGTGTACGTACACCCGCCCGTGCAGCTCGGGAGCTAAGACCTTCCGGGAGAGGAGAGCACCATGGCTGGGTTGGATGCACAAGAGATCGTCATCGCCGGAGGCGGGGCGGTCTACACTGCGCCGATCGTCACGACGGCACCGTCGAACGCGACCACCACGCTCCCGACGGAGTGGGTGGAGCTGGGCTATCACACCGAGGACGGCGTGACGTTCAGCGACACCCCCACCACCGAGGCCGTGCGCGCCTGGCAGTCGTACTACGACGTGCGCCGGTTCACCACGGCACGCGCCGCGACGATCGGCATGACGCTGCACCAGTGGAACGAGGAGACGTTCAAGCTCTACTTCGGCGGGGGCACCGCAAGCTCGCCGTCGGCGGGCGTCTACTCCTACGAGCCGCCGGTGCCGGGTGAGGACCCGTACCAGCGGTCGGTGATCGTCGAGTTCAGCGACGGGACCGAGCGCAACTTCCGCATCTATGCGCAGACGACTGAGTTGGAGAGCGCGACGGAGATCACGCTCAACAAGGGCGCGTCGGCCGGGCTTGGCCTGGTGTTGACCGTGCTCGGCTCGGACGTCGGCTCGGCGTGGAAGCTGCTGACGGACGACTTCGCGTTCGACCCGGCTGGGTCCTGATGGAGGACCTCGACCTGGATGCGCTGCGCGTAGCCCGCGCAGAGCAGAACGGAACGGAGAAGGCGTTCAAGCTGGGTGGGGAGCGGTTCGCGCTCCCCGCCGAGCTGCCGTACGACACGGCGGTGACCATGGCCGGTGGCGACATGATGGCCGCGCTGGAAGAGCTGCTCGACGAGGATCGGATCGCGAGCTTCCACGCGCAGCGCCCCACCGTCAACGACATGTTCGCTATCGCGGAGTACCTGCAGACCGTCTACGGTTCCGGCCCGGGGGAATCCTCGGCCTCCGAGACGTCCTGACCAACCACTGGGACGCGACGGAGGCCGACTTCCTGCGCTACTACCGGCTGGACCTCCGCGACGCGCTGTGGGGTGCAGAGCGGGTCGGCGTGCGCCGCCTGCTCTCACTCATCTCGTCGCTACCGCCGGACTCGGCGGTCGTGCGCGCCTACGCGGCGGCACAGCCACCCCCGGCGCCGCCGCCGCCCAAGGACGCCTCAACGCCGGAGCAGATCGAGCGCTTCTTCGCCACGACCTCCGACAGAAGGATGATGAGGTGAGCTGATGCCCGTCCGCGCAGGTACCGTCTACGTCGACGTCGTACCGAACACCGCCGCGTTCGCGTCGCAGCTGAAGGCACAGGTCACACCTGCAGCCGCTGCCGCGGGAACGTCGATCAGCGCGGCCATGACCAAGGCGGGCGCCGGGCTATCGCGCGTCGGCAAGTCGCTCACGCGCTACGTCTCGCTGCCGCTGTTGGGCATCGGTGCGGTGGCGACCAAGATGGCGCTGGACTACGATCGCGCGTTCACCACGATCGCCGCCACCACCAACGCCAGCGCGAAGCAAGTAGCCGGGTGGCGCGAGGAAGTCATGGCGCTGTCCGGCGAGACGGCACGCGCGCCGCAGGAGCTGGCGGAGGGGCTCTACTTCCT
>Ga0247830_10000475_pt1 | contig 14385 bp, 10 predicted proteins | sample 12C_Control_Day5_FD_207766 | JGI IMG/M metagenome (GOLD analysis project Ga0247830, IMG submission 207766) | Soil microbial communities from agricultural site in Penn Yan, New York, United States - 12C_Control_Day5 | ecosystem: Environmental > Terrestrial > Soil > Agricultural land | place...
CACCGGTGCACACGACCGTCAGCGGCGGTATCCCGTACAGCACGCCCAGGAATGGCACGACCAAGATCCCGCTGACGGTCGTGTGCACCGGTGGCAGGGCTCCCAACAGGTCGGGCAGGCGCGGGTCGAGGCCGATCTCCTCGTCGGCCTCCCGCAGCGCGGTCTCGGCGAGCGTCTCGCCGGGGTCTTGGAGACCGCCCGGGAACGACACCTCTCCGGCGTGCCGCGAGAGCGCCGCCGCCCGCTCGGTGAAGATCAGCGCGGGCTCGGGGCCGAGCACGAGCGGAGCCAGCACGGCCGCGAGCCGGTCGCCCTCGGCCAACGGCGGCGCCGGATCCTGATCCAGCGCCTCGTGGAGTCGCGCGCGAACGGCGGCGTGTAGCATCGCGCGCCATGGTAGAGGAGTCGGTGTCCAGGGCCGCCGACGCGGCGGCGGCCGAGGTCGACGCCGACGAGGTCCTCCGGTTCGCGCGGGCACTGATCGCCGCCCCCTCGGAGAACCCCGGTGGGACCGAGGACGAGGTCGCCGCGGTCGCGACCGAGATCCTCGAGGCGCTCGACGCCTCGCCCCGCACGATCCGGTCGGACGCCGGTCGCCCCAGCGTGCTGGCCGCGATCGGTTCGGGTGCGCGCCCACGCCTCGCATGGAACGGCCACCTCGACGTCGTCCCGGCCGGCTCCCCCGACACCTGGCGCGCCGGCGGACCCTGGGCGGGTGAGGTCATCGACGGGCGGCTCGTCGGGCGAGGCGCCGCCGACATGAAGGGCCCCATCGCCGCCGCGCTCGCCGCGACCGCCGCGATCCGGCGCGCGGGGATCGAGCTGGCAGGGACCTTCGAGCTGCACCTGGCCGCCGACGAGGAGCTCGCGGGGATCCACGGCACGCAGGTGTTGTGGGATCGCGGGCTGCTCGATCAGGACGCCGCGATCGTGGGCGAGCCCAGCGAGCTACAGGTCGGCCTGGCCGAGCGCGGCGGCGCGTGGTTCACGGCGACCGCCTTCGGGACGGCCGCGCACGGCTCGACGCCCCACCTCGGGGTGAACGCGATCACCGCGATGTCGCGCTTCCTGCTGCGCCTCCCCGACGTACTCCCCGACATCGAGCATCCGCTCGTCGGCCGGCCCACCGTCAACGCCGCGCTGATCCAGGGCGGGAGCGCACCCAACGTCGTGCCCGACCGGTGCTCGGTGGACATCGACCGCCGGGTGATCCCGGGCGAGACCGACCCCGAGCAGGTGCGAGCACCGTTCCTCGCGCTGGTGGACTCGTTGCGCCAGACCCACCCGGATCTCCGGATCGAGATAGAGCTCCGTGAGTGGACCGACGCGGCCGAGGCGCCGGCGGGGTCGGCGATCGCCGCACTCGCGCGCGAGGCCATCGAGCAGGAGACGGGCGCCCGGCCCTCGGACGTGGGCTTCACCGGGATCACGGACGCGCGCTTCTACATCAACGCGGCGAAGATCCCCGCCGTGATCCTGGGGCCCGGCTCCTTGAGCGTCGCCCACACCGCCGACGAATCCGTGCCCGTCGCCGAGCTCGTCGCCGCCGCCCGCGCCTACGCGCGCATCGCCGTCGGCTTCTGCGGCGTCTGACCCCTGGGACCTCTTGGCGGGGCCTACGGGCCGGCTGGGGGTACGATGGAGGTCATGGACGCCCCAGCCACCACCTCCACCGACGTGATCGCCGTCACCGAGCGGGCCGCCCGGAAGGCGCGTGTGCTCGCCGAGCGCGAGGGCCGCAGCGACGTGCTCCTACGCGTCCGTGTCACCGCCGGGGGCTGCTCGGGATTCAGCTACCGCCTGTCGTTCGAGGACGCGCCCGAGGCCGACGACCACGTGATCTCGGGCGCCGGCGGCGTCCGCGTCCTGATCGACCCCCGCAGCGCTCCGATCGTGGAAGGCTCGACGCTCGACTTCGACGACGCCCTGATCGGCGGCGGCCTGAAGATGAAGAACCCGCGCGTCACGCACGAGTGCGCGTGCGGCGATTCCTTCAGCATCTGATCGCGAGCAGGTCGCGCCTCATCCCACCTGCAAGGTCCCCGTCATCGACGGGTGGATGTTGCAGTGGAACCCGGTCGTCTTCGTGAGGTCCACGGTGACCTGGACCGACTGTCCCGGATCGATCGTCTCATCGGCGCTGCCGTCGTCCAGCGTGAACGTGTGCGTGACCGAGTCGTCGTTCGTGACCGTGATCGTCGTGGAGCCCGATGCGACGGACAGCGTGCTCGGGTCGAATGCGAGGTTGGCGATCGTGATCGCGGCACCGCCCGCCGACGTCGACGTCGAACTTGCCGGTTCCGTCGGGTTGGTGGAGCTGTCGCTCCCGCTGCTGCACGCGGCCACGAACAAGGCCACGCTCGCCGCCGCCACCACGATCGTTCGACGTCCCCGCATCCCGCGTCCCTTCACTCGGTCCGTTCCGACGTCCGTACTACGCGCGAGCTTACCCTCCGGTTCACCCGTTCGCCGCTGGCCGCACCGTCGCTGGGCTATGCTGCCGGCGATGGCGTCCTCGGCCGACAAGACGCAGTGGCGCGACCTGTACCACGAGGTCGTGACCACCGGCTTGTGCACCGGCTGCACCGCGTGCATCGTCACCTGTCCGTTCCACGTACTGGGCTACGAGGACGATCTCCCGGTGCAACTGCAGGACGACGGCCCCGACGCCTGCGCGCACGGCGACAAGGGGTGCGACATCTGCACCCGTGCCTGTCCGAGGTTCCGGGATTGGGAGGGCGAGATCGACGTTTCGCTCTTCGGGATGGCGCGCAAGCCCGAGGACGTGATCGGCCTGTACCGCGAGATCGTGCTCGCGCGGGCCACCGATCAGGAGTCCCTGATGCACGGGCAGGACGGCGGCGTAGTCTCCGCCCTGTTGCGATGGGGCCTGCGCACCGGCGAGATCGACGGCGCGTGCACGTCGAAACTGTCCGACGAGCGGCCGTGGGGCGCCGAGCCGACGGTCGTGACCGACGAGCAGGGCGTCCTCGATACCGCCGGGTCTCGCTACACGTACTCGGCGAACCCGCTCGCGCTGCTTCAGGCGGCGGAGCAGGGGTTGTCGAAGGTCGCGCTCGTGGGGATGGGCTGCCAGTCGAGCGTCACCGGTTCGACGGAGGCGCGCCGCGTGAACAAGTGGCGCAAGAAGATCGCCTGGACGTTCGGGCTCCTCTGCTCGAAGTCCTTCTCGTACGACGGCCTCATGATCGAGATCGCCCAGAAGGAGCTCGGGATCGACCTGGACCACCTCGTCCGGGTGAACATCAAGGGACGGCTGCTCTTCTACACCGACACCGGCGACGAGATCGTGTATCCGCTCAAGGATTCCCACCGCTTCACGCGTCCCGGCTGTCTCCACTGCCCGGACTTCGCGGCGGAACACGCCGACATCAGTTTCGGGGGGCTCGGGCAATCGGACGGGTGGACCCTCACGATCGTGCGCACCGAGCGAGGCGCCGACATCTGGGCGCGCGCCGTGGAGGCGGGCGTCGTCGAGTTCCGCCCCGCGAGCGAGGATCCCAAGGCGGTCGAGCTGATGTTCAAGCTCGCCGAGAAGTCGCGGGCTCGATGGCCAGACGCGGAGGCGCTGTCCACCGCGGCGCCGGGGCCCGGGCTCCTCCCCGATCCGTCGTAGGCCTCCAGGCCCGCCGCACTCCCTGTCCGGAGGGCTTCACCATCGGTGTCCCCTGCCGATAATCCGTGAGAGCGGCCCGGCACCGGGTCGATCGCCGTGCCCGCGCACGGCCGGCCGCGCACGGGAAGGAGGATCGCCAGCCCCATGGTGGACACGGCTCCGGGGCCCGCACCGGCATCGCTGCGACGCGACGCGATCCTCCAGGCGGTCGCCGACGCGGCCGAATGGCTGCTGATCGCGGCAGACTGGCGCTTCGCGGCCCACGACGTGATCGCGCGGCTCGGGATCGCCGCCGAGGTCTCGCGCGCGTACGTGATCGAGAACCACCCCGGCCCCGACGGCGCGACCCTCGGATCGCTCTCCGTCGAGTGGTGCGCGCCGGGGATCCCCTCCAACGAGGGGAACGAGTTCCTCACGGGATACGACTGGGAGCACGGGTTCGGTCGGTTCGCGGAGCTCCATCGAGCCGGCGAGCCCGTGATGGGCGCCGTCGCGGACTTCCTGCCCGAGGAGCGCCCCGAGCTCGAGCGGCAGGGCATCGTCTCGCTCGTCGAGCTACCGGTGATGGTGCGGGGGGCGTGGTGGGGCGTGGTGGGCTTCGACGACTGCGCGACGGTCCGCGACTGGACCGGCGCCGAGATCGACGCGCTCCGAGCGGCGGCCACGCTGCTGGGCGCCGCGATCGGCCGGCAGCTCCAGGACGAGGAGGTCCGCCGGAGCGAGCGCCGGTACCGCCAGCTCGTCGAGCGCCTTCCCGGGATCACGTACACCGACGAGGTGCCCGCCGACGGCGGCCCTGCCGTGCAGGGGTTCGTGAGCCCGCAGGTGCTCGACATCCTCGGCTACCCGCCGGAGCGGTTCACGGACGATCCGCTGTTCTGGTTCAGCGTGATGCATCCCGAGGATCGCGACCGGCTCAGGGCCGCCGGGGCCTTCGACAGTGCCGACACGTCGTTGTTCGACGAGGAGTACCGCATGATCGCGGCCGACGGCCGCACGGTGTGGGTGCACGACTCCTCGATCCCGATCTTCGCCCAGGACGGCTCGCTCGAGTACTTCCTGGGCTTCACGATCGACATCACCGAGCGAAGGCTCGCCGAGGAGCGCCAGCGCGCGACCGAGCAGCGCTACCGCGATCTCGTGGAACGTCTGCCGGCCGTGACCTACCTCCAGTCGGTCGTGCCGGGCACGAGCGTGGCGGCGGCCACGACGTACATGAGCCCGCTGATCGAGGGCATGCTGGGCTACCCCGTCGACCGCTGGTACAGCGACGTGGGGTTCTGGCGCCAGATCGCGCATCCCGACGACCGCGAACTGATCGAGTCGATGGAGGCGGAAAGCGAGGAGACCGGGGGATCGTTCTCCTACGACCACCGGCTGATCGCGGCCGACGGCCGGGTGGTGTGGGTGCACGAGGAGGCGGTGCTGATCCGAACGGCCGACGACGCCCCGCCGTACTGGCAGGGGTTCATCCTCGACATCACGGAGGGCAGGCGGGCCGAGGAGCAGCTGCGCCAGGCGGAGGAACGCTTCCGGCTGATCGTCGAGCGCACCCCGGCCGTCACGTACCAGGAAGGCCATGCGGGGCTGGGGACGTACGACCTGTCGACCCTGACGTCGTATGTCAGCCCGCAGATCGAGTCGATCACCGGATTCCCGGCCAACCGATGGAACGAGTCCGGCTTCTGGCTGGAGCGCATCCACCCGGAAGACCGGGAGCGGGTCCAAGCCGAGAGCAGCGCGGCGAACGACAGCGGCGAGCCGTACCGCCAGGACTACCGGATGATCGCCGCCGACGGTCGGATCGTCTGGTTCCACGACGAGTCGCAGCTGATCCGCGACGACGACGGCCAGCCGCTCTACTGGCAGGGCGTGATGGTCGACATCACGGATCGGAAGGAAGCCGAGGAGCAGCTTCGGCAGGCCGAGGAGCGCTTCCGCTCGATCGTCGAGCGGACGCCGGCGATCGTGTACCAGGAACTCCCGTCGAGCGGCGCGGCGCGCAACGCCTCCGTGGTCTTCGTGAGCTCCCAGATCGAGCGGATCCTCGGCTACGCCCAGGATGCCTGGATCGTGCCGGGTGCGTGGATCGACATGGTCCATCCCGACGACCGAGCGCGGATGCTCGCGACCGGGGCCGCGTCGTCGGACGTCGGAGCCCCCTACAGCGACGAGTATCGGATGATCGCCGCCGACGGCCGCGTGGTCTGGTTCCACGACGAGGCCGTCTTGATCTCCGACGAGCACGGGCTGCCGCTGATGTGGCAGGGCGTGATGGTGGACATCACGGATCAGAAGGCGGCAGAAGAGCGGTTCCGGGACGCGGAAGCCCGGTACCGGGCCCTCGTCGAGCACATCCCCGCCGTCGTCTACACCGAGACGATCGACGCCGATCCCGAGCGCTTCTACATCAGCCCGCAGGTCGAGGAGGTCTTCGGCTGGACCGACGAGGAGTGGCGGTGGACGCCGAACTTCTGGTTCGACAACATCCACCCCGACGACCTCGAGACCGTCAAGGAGGTCGACCGACGGTCGACCGAGACACGTCAGGCGTACTCGATGGACTACCGCTTCCGCCACCGGGACGGTCGGTGGCTCTGGGTTCGGGACGAGGCGATGTTCCTGCCCGGCTCGGAGGGCGAGGGCTACTGGCAGGGGTTCCTCCTCAACATCACCGAGCGTAAGGAGTCGGAGGTCGCGCTCAGCGAGGCCGAGCTGAAGTTCCGGACGATCGTCGAGCAGAACCAGGCGATCTTCTACACGCAGGAGATCGATCCGGGCGATCCGACGATCTCCAACACGACGTACATCGCTCCGGGAAACACCGAGATGATCGGGTACACGCTCGCCGAGATCCAGGCCGACCCGGCGCTCTGGCGCAGGATCGTGCACCCCGAAGACCGCGAGCGTGTCTTCGAGGCCGACGCCGCGAGCAACCGGGGCGAGGGCGACGACCACTTCTCGCTCGAGTACCGGTTGCTCGCGAAGGACGGGCGGGTCGTGTGGGTGCAGGACGAGGCCCGGCTCGTGCGGCTCCCGGACCGGGAACCCTACTGGCAAGGGTTCCTGCTCGACATCACCGAGCGCAAGCAGACCGAGGCGCAGCTCGAGCGGGCGCTCGCCGTGGAACGGGAGGCCGCCCGCCGTCTGCGAGCGCTGGACGAGATGAAGAACACGTTCCTTCAAGCGGTCTCGCACGACCTCCGCACCCCGCTGGCCGCGATCCTGGGTCTCGCGATCACGCTCGAGCGGGGCGACGTGCAGCTCGAAGATCACGACGCGAAGGATCTCGCGCGGAGGATCGCCGGGAACGCACGCCGGCTCGACCGCCTCGTCACGAACCTGCTGGACCTGGACCGGCTGTCACGCGGCATCGTCGCGCCCAAGCTCGAACCAACGGACATCGGCGACCTCGCGCGCCGGGCGGTCGAGGAGTCCGAGTTGCTCTCGAGCGCCCGCGTTCGGCTCGATATCGCCCCCACGGTGCTCCCCGCGGACGCGAGCAAGGTTGAGCGCATCATGGAGAACCTGCTCGCGAACACCGCGCGGCACACGCCGGCGAGCGCGACGATCTGGGTTCGGGTCCACCCCGTGGACGACGGCGGGATCATCCTCGTCGAGGACAACGGCGCCGGCGTCGAGGAGCCGCTCCGCGAGGCGATCTTCGAGCCGTTCCGCCAGGGACCCGACGCGCCCAGCCATTCGCCCGGTGTCGGCGTCGGTCTCACGCTCGTGCGCCGCTTCGCCGAGCTCCACGGCGGGCGAGCCTGGGTGGAGCCGCGAGTGGGCGGAGGCGCTTCGTTCCGGGTGTTCCTGCCGGCGGTCCCGCCGGAGGACCTCGAGACCTCGTTCGCTGGCTAGATCGCGTCCCAGCCGGCGACCACCGGGTGGTCGACGGCCGCGGGCCCGACCTGTGCGGCGCCGCCGGGAGATCCGACCCCGCTCACCTCGGGGTTGAACCACTCGGCGTTGATCGCGGTGAACTGCTTCCACTCGGCGGGAACGTCGTCTTCGTAGAAGATCGCCGTGACGGGGCACGCCGGCTCACAGGCGCCGCAGTCCACGCACTCGTCGGGCTGGATATAGAGCATCCGCGGGCCCTCGTAGATGCAGTCGACCGGACATTCGTCGACGCAGGCGCGGTCCTTCACGTCGATGCACGGCTCTGCGATCGTGTACGTCATCCGATAACCCCTTTTCCACGGTGTCGACCTTGCAAACGCCAATATACGCGTTGGCGGCTCCTCGCAACCAACGCCGGGTCATCGTTCGCTACGAGTGGGAGCCGCCGCGCGGAGGGTGTCCTCGACCGATCCGGCCGCGCCCTCGGGTGTAGGAACGGGATAGACGACGGGGAGATCGGCGCCGGCCTCACGGTACGCGTCCAGCCGCACGCGGGCATCGGCGGGGTCGTCAGGCAGGCATACCGCACGCACGAGAGCCTCGGGCACGGCCTGGGGCGCGCCGGCCAGGTGCGCCGCGCCGGCCGCGGCCGCCTCGTCCGCCAGCCCCATCGCCGCGAATTGCCGCGCGTAGGCCGGGTACGAGGCGTACTCCCCGGCGGCCGCGCGCAGCGCCGAGAGCGCGGCCTCGGGATGGGCGCCGAGTGAGCCCCTGACGTACGCCGCGATCGTGATCGCGTCGGGGTCGCGTCCCGCGGCCTCGGCGCCCACGCGAACGGCATCGCGGGCCTCCACCACCCGCTCGGGCGTGCACCAGTTGAGGAGCACACCATCGGCGATCCGCCCGGCGAGCGCGACCGATCGCGGACCGAGCGCCGCGATCCAGACCGGCACGGGGGTCGCGAGGCGCAGCGAGAGCCCACCGTCGGGCGAGAGCAGCCCGCGGAGCTCGGCGACCTGGGCCTCGAGCGCGCCGAGAGCACCGCGTCGCGCGGGACCGGTCCCGAGCCCAAGGATCGCCCGGCCACCCGAGCGCTCGTGTACCGTGGCCACGCCCATCGCGGTGACGTGCGGAGCCCGCGACGTCATCGGCACGACCCCGGTCCCGAGGAGCAACGCGCCGGTCTCTCCGGCGAGGCCGGTCAGCGCCGCGAACGCATCCCGTCCGGCGATCTCGGGCAGGAACAGGGCCCGGTAGCCGAGTGCCTCGGCCGTGCGTGCGAGCCCCGAGAAGGTCGGCCACGGGAACGCGTCACGAAGGGCGAACGCCGTGCCCCGCGGTTGTCGGTCGGCGTCCATGGGTGCCATGGTCGCATGCCGTGGAACCGGTGACGTTCACGACCGAGGACGGCGTGCGGCTCGAGGGGGAGCTGCGCATGCCGGACGGTCCCGCGCGCGGATCCGCCGTGATCTGCCACCCGCACCCGAAGCACGGGGGGAGCAAGGACCATCCGATCCTCTGGGCGCTGCGGAACGAGCTCGCCGGAGCGCGCGGGCTCGCGACGCTCGTCTTCAACTTCCGCGGTGTGATGGGGTCGGGGGGGACGTACGGTGGCGGCCACCACGAGACGCAGGACGCGCGGGCCGCGATCGACCACGTGCGCGGCGTGACACCCGACGGGCCGACCGTCCTCTGCGGCTGGTCGTTCGGGGCGAACGTGGCGCTGCGCGAGGCGCTCGACGATCCGCGCGTGGCCGCGCTCGTGCTGCTCGGCATCCCGCTGGATCCGAGCGACGTGACCCTCCCACCGATGCCAACGCCGGCCGAGCTCCGCGCGCTGAAGCGGCCGGTGCTCCTGATCGCCGGGGACGGGGATCCGTACGCCCCGGCCGACGACCTCCGCGCCTTCACGGCCGAGTTCGGCACCGCCGAGATGGCGATCCTCGAGGGGACCGACCACTTCCTGTGGCGCCGCGAGAAGGAGGCAGCCGCGATCGCGGCGGCTTTCGTGGACCGAGCGCTCGGGTGATCTGAACGGACCGGCGGAGGCGGGCGGGGTCAGTCGGCCGGCGGGTCGGACGAGGGTGGCCCCGACGCCGGGCGCGACGGCGGGATCGGTCGTCGAGGTCGGCGCACCTGGAACGCGATCGTCACCCCGATGCACCCGCCGAGGATCACGCCGCCGAACCACGCCGGGGCGAGCCAGGCGATCGCCACCGACGCCAGCAGGAACACGAGGATCGAGATCGGGAGCGCGAACCGTGTCCACGCCGGGACCGACGGTCCGTCGGCAGCACGTTCGTTCACGGTCCGGACGTAGGCGAACAGGCCGTAGAAGGCGAGCGACACGACCACCGCCGCCGCCCACGCTCCCGCGGGGAACCCGCTGTTCTTCACGCGCCGAGTCTAGCCACGGACGCACGGAGGGCATCGGCCGGGCGCCCTCCGGGAACCACCACGGTGGTCGCCGTCCCTACAGCGGGACGTGCGAGAGCACCATGATGCGGGGCTCGGTCATCTCCTCCATCGCGAAGCGCAGGCCCTCGCGGCCGAAGCCGGAGTCCTTGCTGCCGCCGTACGGCATCTGGTCGGCGCGGAACGCGCTCACGTCGTTGATGATCACGCCGCCGACCTCGAGGGTGCGGTGCGCCTCGAACGCGCGGTTGATGTCGTTCGTGAACACCCCGGCCTGTAGGCCGTACTTCGAGTTGTTCACCTCGGCCAGGGCGTCCTCGAAGGTCTCGTACGGGCTGATCGTGGCCACCGGGCCGAAGACCTCCTCGCAGCGGACCTTCATCTCGGGCGTGGTCTGGCTGAGGAGCGTGGGGTAGTAGAGCGAGCCCTCGGAGGTGCCGCCCGTAAGGATCTCCGCGCCCTGGGCCACCGCCTCTTCGACCCACGCCGCGATCCGGTCGACTTCGCTCCGCGTGATCACCGGCCCGACGTCGACCGTCGGGTCCATCGGGTCACCCGTCTTCAGGCTCTCGACCTGCTTCGTCACGCGCGCTGCGAAGTCGTCGTAGACCTCGGACTGCACGAGGATCCGTTGCACGCTGATGCAGCTCTGGCCAGCCTGGTAGTAGCCGCCGAAGGCGACGCGCTGGGCCGCGAGGTCCAGGTCGGCGTCGCCGTGCACGATCACGCCGGCGTTCCCCCCGAGCTCGAGCGTCACGCGCTTCTTCGGGTCGAGCGACTTCAGGTACCAGCCGATCGCCGCCGAGCCCGTGAAGCTGATCTTCCGGAACCGCTCGTCGCGGGCCATGCCGTCGGCGACCTTCGAGGTCACCGGCAGCACCTGGTACATGCCCTTGGGCAGGTCGGTCTCGGCGAAGTACTCGGCCAGCACGAGCGACCCGATCGGCGTGGCACTCGCGGGCTTCACGACGATCGGGGCCCCCACGGCGAGCGAGGGCGCGACCTTGTGCGCCACTAGGTTCAGCGGGAAGTTGAACGGCGTGATACCGAGCACGGGACCGTACGGGAACCGGCGCAGGATCCCCATGCGCCCCGTGAACGCGGCCTCGGTGTCGAGCCGCATCGCCTCGTCGTCGCCGTGACGCAGCACCTCGGAGGCCCAGCGGAACGTCGACGCGGCGCGCGTGGCCTCGACCGTCGCCCACTTCAACGGTTTGCCGCCCTCACGCGCGATCAGCTGGGCGTTCTTGTCGATGTCCTCGGCCAGGCGCCGAGAGATGTGGTCGAGCGCCTCGGCGCGCACGTGGACCGGCAGGCGATAGGCCTCCTGGAAGGTGTCGGCCGCGGCCTGCGAGGCCTCCTCGACGTCGGCCGCCGTCGGCACGCCGAGCTCGGCGACGACGCTGTCGTCGAAGGGGCTCTTGACCTCGAAGGTTCCCTCGCCTGTCCGCCACTCCCCGTTCACCAGGAACGGTCTGATCTCACTCATGCGGGGTCACACTCCTCTGCACGGACCGGGGCGCCCGCTGGGAACGGCCCCGGTCGATCCTGGGTACTCGTGGGCCACGGTCCGCTAGTCGAGCGACCACATCACGTGCTTGATCTGCGTGTAGTCCTCCAGCGAATACATCGACATGTCCTTGCCGTACCCGCTCTGCTTGTAGCCGCCGTGCGGCATCTCCGGGGAGATCATGAAGTGGGTGTTCACCCACACGGCTCCGAACTGGAGCCGGCGCGCAACGCGGGCTGCACGGGCGGCATCCCTGGTCCAGACCGAGGACGCGAGCCCGTACACCACGTCGTTCGCCCACTCGACGGCCTGATCCTCGTCGGTGAACCGCTGGACCGTGACCACCGGACCGAAGACCTCCTGCTGCACGATCTCGGCCTTCTGGTCGACGTCGGCGACCACGGTGGGCCGGTAGTAGGAGCCGGGACCGTCGATCGGTTCGCCGCCGGTCATGACTTTGCCGCCGTTCTCCTGTGCCCGGTCCACGAAGCCAGCCACGCTCTCCCGCTGCCGCTCGGACACGAGTGGGCCCATCTCGACCGCCTCGTCGTAGATGTCGCCGACCTTGATCGACTCGACCGCGGGCACCAGCTCGGCGAGAAGGTCTTCGTAGATCCCCGCGCCCGCCACCACGCGGCAGGACGCCGTGCAGTCTTGGCCGGTGTTCGTGTAGCCGGCGAACTTCAACGTCTCCACGAGCTTGCTCACGTCGGCGTCGTCGAAGACGACGACGGGCGCCTTGCCTCCCAGCTCCAGGTGAACCCGCTTGACGGTCTCGGCCGCAGCGGCCTGGATGGTCTTGCCGGTGGACGTGTCGCCTGTGACCGAGACCAGGCGCACGTCGGGGTTCCGCACCAGTTGGTCGCCGATCTCGGAGCCGTGGCCGGTGATGACGTTGATCACGCCCGGAGGGAAGATGTCGGCGGCGAGCTCGGCGAGCCGCAGCGCCGTTCGCGGCGTGAGCTCGGCCGGCTTGAGCACCGAGGTGTTCCCGGCCGCGAGGGCGGGGCCGAGCTTCCAGGCCGCCATCATCAGCGGGTAGTTCCATGGGCAGATCCCGACCGTGACCCCCAGCGGCTCCCGGCGGATCATGCTCGTGAACCCACGCTCGTACTCGCCGGCGGACTTGCCTTCCTGGACCCGCGCCGCACCGGCGAAGAACCGGAGATTGTCGGTGATGAAGGGGATATCGGCGGCCGAGACCGAGATGGGCTTGCCGACATCCTCCGCCTCGAGCTTGGCCATGTTGTCGGCGTCGGCGTCGATCGCGTCGGCAAGCTTCAGCATCATCGCGGAGCGTTCCTTGGGCGGTGTGTCGAACCACACCTCCTCGTAGGCCTTGAGGGCCGCAGCCACGGCCTTGTCCGCGTCCTCGCGGGTGCCGATCTGCACCGTGCCGACCGACTCTCCGTTCGCGGGATTGATGTCCGGCTCGGTCTCGCCGCTCGACGAGTCCACCCAGTCGCCCCCGACGAACATCTTCCACGTCGTCCCGTCGCCCATGTTCCCCCTCCTCAAGGTTGAACGGACCAGTCCCGAACCAACGATCAGGCCGCCAGTATGGCGCGTTCCGCCGCGTTCGGACCACTCACCGGATGCGACCGCGCGGTGGCTCAGCGTTGGACGGGACGTACAAGGGACGGAGTCCGGCAGGTAGTTCAGGCGCCGGACTCGGCCGCCTGGAGCGCGCGTGCCCGCAGCGCGAACCAGAACTCCATCCGGTCGAAGCTGCTCGACAGATCGCGCCCGCTCAGCTCCTCGACCTTGCGCATCCGGTATCGCAGCGTGTGCCGGTGCACGTAGAGCTGTGCGGCCGCGGTCTCCCAGCGGGCGTTGTGCTCGAGGAACGCCTCGAGGGAGACCAGCAGCTCACCGTTGTGGTCGCGGTCGTAGGCCTCGAGCGGACCGAGCAGCGAATCGGCGAACGCCCGCAGGGCATCGGGATCTGCCATCGAGAGCAGCAGCCGGTAGGTCCCGAGGTCCTCGAACCCTGCCTGTGTCCAGCCCTCGAGCCGGCAGACCCGCAACGCGTACCGGGCCTCGCGCAACGATCGGGCCACCTGGTCGGCGGCCACCGCCGATCCGCTCCCGGCGCGGAGCTCGACCCCCGACCGGTCCCCCGCGGCCTCGAGCAGCGCCGCGAGATCGACCGGCGGGTCGGCGGGGAGGAGCACGTTGACGCCCTCGGCGTGCGCCGAGACGAGGAACCCGCCCCCGGCCCGCGAGCGGTCGTCCGTGACGAGGCGGGCGAGCGCCTCCGGATCGCCGCCCTCGATCGCGATCACCACGACGCTCGCGTCGCGTTCGAAGCCGAACCGATCGAGCCCCCGGCCGGTGTCGGCCGGCGGGATCTCACCGCGCGCCAGCTCGTCGAGGAAGTCGCCCTGGAGCCGACGCTGCGCATCGGACACGGCCCGGGACTTCGCGAGCTCGATCGCGAAGAGGGAGAGGGCATGTCCGGCCACGATCCGGTCGAGCTGGCTCGGCTGCTCGGGCTTGCCGACCGCGAGGAAGGCCTCGACGCGGCCCTGCGCGCCCACCGGCTGCACCCAGATGTGGTGGCCGCGGTCGACGAGCGTGACCGAGAAGGACGTTCCCTCGGGCCGCGAGTCACGGAGCTCGTCCCAGACGGCGTGGACCCGGAGGCTCGCGGCCCGGCCCGTGGATGCGAGCGGCATGCCGTGCAGATCCAGCAGCAGCGCCCACCCCTTGATCACGCGGGCGAGCGAGGCGGCGATGCCCTCCACCCCCTGCCCCTCCATCACCGCGCGGGTCAGCACGTGCTCGGCGTCGACCGCGCGCTGCAGGGTGTCGTACTGCTCGGCGACGACCCGCGTGAAGATCGCCTCGGTTATCGCGATGAATGGCACGGGGTACGGGACCTCGAAGAGCGGCAGTCCCGCCGTCTCCGCCGTCGTCACCAGCGCCTTCGGGGTCTTCTCGTGGCTGAAGCCGAGGCCGAATCCGAGGCCGGCGACAC
>Ga0247830_10000480_pt1 | contig 14335 bp, 8 predicted proteins | sample 12C_Control_Day5_FD_207766 | JGI IMG/M metagenome (GOLD analysis project Ga0247830, IMG submission 207766) | Soil microbial communities from agricultural site in Penn Yan, New York, United States - 12C_Control_Day5 | ecosystem: Environmental > Terrestrial > Soil > Agricultural land | place: USA...
CGACAGACGTCCACCGTGTCGGTCAACGGCCAGAACGACGTCCTGAACAACAACCTCATCGACGGCGTCGACAACAACGAGCGCTTCATCGGGACGATCGGCGTGCGGCCGTCGGTGGACGCGATTGCGGAAGTCAAGGTGCAGACCAACTCCTACACCGCCGAGACCGGGCGGACGGCCGGTGCGGTGGTGAACATCCTCACCAAGTCGGGCACCAACGACTTCAACGGCTCGGCCTACGGTTTCTTCCGCAACGAGAAGTTCGATTCGTACGACTACTTCGCACGCCGCGATCAGCCGAAACCACTCTTGCGCCAGCAGCAGTGGGGCGGCAGTCTCGGCGGGCGCGTCGTTCGGGACCGCACGTTCTTCTTTGCCGACTACGAGCGGTACCACCAGGAGCGCGGCCAGACCTTCGTGAGCACCGTGCCGACCGCGGCGATGAGAAACGGCGACTTCTCGGAACTGCTGGCGCGCGGCGTCGCCATCTACGATCCGGCGGCCTCCCCACGGACCGCGTTCCCGGGCAACGTGATCCCGGCCAATCGCATCGACCCGATCGCCCAGCGCTTCTTGAACCTCTATCCGCTGCCGAATGCCACCGGCCTGGGCAGCAACTTCACGACCAACGTCACCCGCGAGCAGACATCCGATACCTTCGACGTGCGTGTCGATCATCGTTTCACAAACAATCACAGCGTCTACGTGAGGTACTCCGACAACGCGGTGGAGACGCTCGTTCCGGGCGTGTTCGGGCTCGTCAACGGCGTCGATTCGGGCGGCTCGGCGGCGGGATTTGGCGGGCCGTCCATCGCGGACGCCTGGGGCCTGCACGGCAACTACCTGGAGGTCATCACGCCGACGCTGCTGTTCGAGGCCAAGGTCGGGAAGCTGTTCTTCGACACGAGGTCGCTGCCCGAAACCTTCGGCCAGAACCTCGCCACCGAGTACGGCTTGCAGGGCGTGAACATCGACGAGCGGACGTCGGGCCTCCCGAACTTCACCGTGGCCGGCTACACGGTTCTCGGCGACCCGCGCTTCGTCCCAATCCTGCTCGAGAACAACACGTGGCAGGCACAGGCCTCGTTGACCAACGTTCGCGGCGCACACAACCTCCGGGCAGGACTGGGTGTCGTGCGGCGGAGCCTGGCGCCGATCCAGAGCAACGACGGGACCGGGCTCTACGCGTTTACGGCCGCCGCCACCAACAACGGCGCGGGTGCGGGGGGTGATGCGGCGGCGACCTTCCTGCTCGGGTATCCGTTCCAGGTGTCGCGGGCGCACCTGGTGGTCGACACGACGTTGCAGACCTGGGAGCCGAGCTTCTTCGTCCAGGACGACTGGCGCGCGCGCGACTGGCTGACCGTGAACCTGGGGCTGCGCTACGACATCTTCACGCCCTTCACTGAGGAAGACGGAGAGATCTCGAACCTCGATGTCAACACGCTGCAGTTCCTGATCCCGGGCCAGAATGGCACCGGCGACACGGCCGGCGTCAAGACCGACTATGGCAACCTCGCGCCGCGGATCGGGTTCGCCGCGACGCTGCGGCCCGGCACCGTGGTGAGGGGCGGCTACGGGCTCAGCTTCTTCCCGTCGTCCATGGCCTCCAACGCCGTGCTGCGGAACACCCCGTTCACCTACACGTTCGCTGCCACCAGCACAGCTGGGTCCGGCGGCGTGCCGAACGTGTTCTTCAGTACGCCGCTGCCGACGCCGACCCAGGGCACGCCCACCGTGGCCGGTACGATCGCGGCCGTCGAGACCGACCTGAAGTCAAGCTACCTGCACCAGTTCAACGTCATGGTGGAGCAGCAGTTGTGGGGCGGTTCCGTGACCGCTGGCTATGTCGGGTCGCGGGGCAGCCGCTTGTGGATGTCGGTCCCGAACTTGAACTACGCACCGGCTGGCGCCGGCGTAATCAACGCCCGCCGGCCCTATGCCGGCGTCGCGCCGAACCTGACGACGCTCCAGCTGTTGCGGAGCGCCGGCCAACAGGACTATAACGCCCTGCAACTCGCCTTCACGCGCCGGTCCCGTGGCGGACTCACGCTTGCGGGCAATTACACATTGGCCAAGGGCATGAGCGATGTCACCCAGCCCGGCGGAGGCGGGGCCCAGCAGGCGTATGGCGTGGACCCGAACCGGATTCACGAGCTGGAGTGGAGCCCGAGCGACATCGACATCCGCCATCGGTATGCGTTCTCGCTCAACTACCAGCTGCCATTCGGACAAGGGGCGACCGGCGCGGTCCGGTACCTCGTCGCGGACTGGCAAGTGAACCTGCTCGCCTACTGGCAGAGCGGCGTGCCATTCACGGTCTACAATGCGACCGCTCGCAGCAACACCGGCGCCACCGTGGATCGCCCGAACCAGATCTGTTCCGGCGGGCTCGACAATCCGACCGTTGACCAATGGTTCGACACGGCGTGCTTCGTGGGCCAGGAGCCCAACACGATCGGCAACTCGGGACGCAACAACCTCTACGGGCCGCCGCAGCGGCGGATGGACTTCTCGGTGTTCAAGGACATCGTGATGGGCAACCAGCGGCTGCAGCTCCGGATGGAGGTCTTCAACATCACCAACACGGCCAGCTTCTCGGTGCCGGACGGCGCCCTCGGATCGGCCACGTTTGGACGGATCACCTCGACGGGCAACAACATCCCGCGGCAGTTCCAGTTCGCGGCGAAGTACCTGTTCTGAGCGGGTTCGTGTCTCGAGGAGACGAAGATGCAAGGACAGCCCGAGACGTTCGACGCCATCGTCGTTGGCTCCGGAATCTCCGGTGGCTGGGCGGCGAAGGAGCTGACGGAGCGCGGACTGCGGGTGCTGCTGCTCGAGCGCGGCAAGAACGTCGAGCACGGGAAGGACTACACGGCGGCCCGCAAGGCACCGTGGGATTACCCTCACCGGGGCGGTCGCACGCGGGAGCTCGTGGACGCGTATCCCGTGCTGAAGCGCGACTATCCGCTCAACGAGAAGAAGCCCGACTGGTGGGTCAACGAGCAGGAGTCGCCCTACACCGAGGTGAAGCGGTTCGACTGGTACCGCGGCTACCAGGTCGGCGGGCGCTCGCTCACGTGGGGCCGCCAGAGCTACCGCCACGGTGACCTCGACTTCGAGGCCAACGCGAAGCAAGGTATCGCGGTCGACTGGCCGATTCGCTACGCCGACATCGCCCCGTGGTACGACCACGCCGAGCGGCACGCCGGCATCAGCGGCTCGGTCGAGGGCCTGCCGCAGCTGCCCGACGGACAGTTCCAGCCGGCCATCCCGCTGAACGTCGTCGAACTGGCGCTGGCCGGCCGTCTCGCGAAACAGTTCGAGGGCGCGCGGCGGCTCATCCCCAGCCGGGTAGCCAATCTGACGCAGCCACTGGGAAGCCGCGGGCGCTGCCAGTATCGCAATGCGTGCCGGCTGGGGTGTCCTTACGGCGCGTACTTCAGCACGCAGTCGTCGACGTTGCCGGCGGCGGTTGCGACCGGCCGGCTGACCCTGAAGGTCCACGCCATCGTCACGGACGTCGTTTATGACAAGGACCGCAAGCGAGCCACCGGCGTACGTGTGCTCGATGCCCAGACGCGGCAGACTACCGTCTACACGGCAAAGATCGTGTTCCTCTGTGCGTCCACGCTGAACTCGACATGGATTCTCCTGCGATCGGCGACCGACGTGTGGCCCGGAGGCCTCGGCAGCAGCTCGGGTGAGCTCGGCCACAACCTGATGGACCATCATTTCCGGTGCGGCGCGAACGGCGTGGTCCACGAGTTCGGCGATCGCACCGTCTACGGCGCCCGGCCCACGGGGTTCTACGTGCCACGCTTCCGCAACATCGGGCGCGACAAACGGCCCTACCTGCGGGGATTCGGGTACCAAGGCAGCGCGAATCGTCAGGGGTGGGAGCGTGCCGTGGCCGAGCTCGGCATCGGCGCGGCGTTCAAGGACGAAATGTCAACGCCGGGGCCGTGGCGCGTGGGCGCGACCGCCTTTGGGGAAACGCTGCCGGACCACAACAACCGCATCACGCTCGACCCGTCGAAGACCGACGCCTGGGGCCTGCCCGTGCTGGCCATCGATTGCGCGTTCGGCGAGAACGAACGGCTGATGCGGCGAGACATGATGAACGACATGGCCGAGATGCTGGAGGCGACCGGCGTCCGCGAGGTACGGGTGTACGACAACGAGTCGTTCCCCGGCATGGGGATCCACGAGATGGGGACGGCGCGCATGGGCCGCGATCCCAAGAGCTCCGTGCTGAACGGACACAACCAGGTGTGGGACAGTCCGAACGTGTTCGTCACCGACGGCGCGTGCATGACCTCCGCCGCGTGCGTGAACCCGTCCCTCACCTACATGGCGCTCACGGCGCGGGCGGCGGCCTTCGCCGTGGACGAGCTGAAGCGCGGCAACCTGTAGCCCGGAGGAAGTCATGACCGTCCAGACGACACGGGATGAGAGCGGAGGGTCCGGACAGCCGCTCGGCATCACGCGGCGCGACGCCGTGCAGCGCGTCATCGCGATGCTGGGAGGGCTCGCCCTGGTCGACGAGGACCGCGTTCTCGCGTTCTCGATCGACGAGGCGATGCGGGCGCAGACCGCGGTACAGGGCGTGGGCACCTTCTCGGCCGCGGACGTCGCGCTGCTGGACGAGATTGCCGAAACCATCCTCCCTGAAACGTCGACGCCGGGAGCCAAGGCGGCGAAGACCGGCGCCTTCATGGCCGTCATGGTCACCGACGTCTACACGGACCGTAACGTTCAGGTCTTTCGTGACGGTATGCGGACGCTGGAGGAGGCCTGCCAGGCGGCGACCGCCAAGGGGTTCATGCAGGCCACGCCGGCCGAGCGGCTCACACTGCTGGAGGCGCTGGACCGCGAGCAGAAGACGGCGATGGAGGAGCGCGCCGACGTGCCGCGTACGCGCTACCCTGCCGCGCCGTCAGCGCCAGAGGACGAGCCACGACACTACTTCCGGATGATGAAGGAACTGGCGCTGCTCGGGTATTTCACGTCGGAGATCGGCTACACGAAGGCGATGCAATACCGCGAAACGCCCGGACGCTACGATCCCGACGTCCCGTTGGCGGCGGGCGACAGGAGCTGGGCGCCACACGCCTAGCAGGCAGCTGAGGGACGCGGCCTGAAGTGAATAGCGAGAAGGGAAAAGTGAAAAGCGCGAAGTGGGCTGATGGCTGACGTAAGGCTTGCTCTGGTGCCGCTCGTCGTCGCCGGCGCGTTGGCAGCGCGCACAACCGCCGGCGGATCGTCGGCCGCGACGCAGCCGGCGGCCGTCGAGTGGCGGGTCTACGGTGGATCGCCCGCGAGCGATCGATTTTCGCCGCTTGCCGAGATCACGCCCGCCAACGTGGCTCACCTCGAAGAGGCCTGGCGATTCGACACCGGTGAGACCGGCGGGTTCCAGGTGAATCCGATCGTCGTGGACAGCGTCCTCTACTCGCCAACCCCGAATCACCGGGTCGTGGCGCTCGATGCCGCGACGGGCACCCTCAAGTGGACCTTCGACTCGAAGCTGGAGAGCCGCGGTCCCAACCGCGGCGTGACCTACTGGGCGAACGGTGACGAGCGCCGCCTGTTCGTGGCGGCGGACCAGTTTCTCTATGCGCTCGACGTTCGGACAGGTGTCCCCGTTCCCGGCTTCGGGGATCGGGGGCGCATCGACCTGCGCCACGATCTCGGACGCGCCCCCGCCTCCCAGTCGATCCGGTTGACGACGCCCGGCATCATCTACCGCGATCTGCTGATCGTCGGCGGACGCGCGGGCGAAGGCACGGGCGCCTCGCCGGGGGACATCCGGGCGTACGACGTGCGCACGGGCGTGTTGCGATGGTCCTTCCACACGATTCCGCGTCCCGACGAGACCGGTTACGATACCTGGTCCGAGACGTCTTGGAGGGTGAACGGCGGCGCCAACAACTGGGCCGGCATGGCACTCGACGAGTCGCGCGGAGTCGTGTTCGTGCCCACCGGATCGGCCGCGCCGGACTTCCACGGGGCGGACCGCATCGGCGACAACCTGTTCGCGAACTGCCTGCTGGCGCTCGATGCCGCGACCGGACGTCGCATCTGGCACTTCCAGGCGGTGCATCACGACATCTGGGATCGCGACTTCCCGTCGCCCCCCGCGCTGGTCACGGTCCGTCGCGACGGCAGGCAGATCGACGCGGTGGCGCAGACCACCAAGCACGGCTACGTCTTCGTGCTCGATCGCGAGACGGGCGCGCCACTGTTCCCGGTCGACGAGAAACCGGTCCCGGCCAGTACCGTGCCCGGCGAACGTGCCTCGGGGACGCAGCCCGTGCCACGATTGCCAGAGCCTTTCGCGCGGCAGCGGCTCACGGCCGACCTCCTGACTCGCCGGACGCCGGAGGCGCATGCCTGGGCGCTCAAGGCATTCCAGGGCATGCACACGGAAGGCCCGTTCACCCCGCTCCGGATCGGCCAGGACACCGTCGTCTTCCCGGGGTTCGACGGCGGCGCCGAGTGGGGCGGTAGTGCCTACGATCGCACGTCGGGCCGGCTCTTCGTGAACGCGAACGATCTGGCCTGGACGGGGGCCTTGGCGCCAGACGACGGGGGCGGCGGAGGGCGCGCCACCTACCTGAACGCGTGCGCGACGTGCCATCGCGACGACCGGCGCGGCACGCCGCCGCAGATTCCGGCGCTCATCAACGTCACGCTCTCGGCCGAGCGCCTGACCACGGTCATCCGCGACGGCGTCGGACGCATGCCGGGTTTTCCTACCATGCCGCCGGACGTCGTCCGAGAGCTCGTGTTGTATCTCATCGACACCCCCGGGCATGGCGAGTCGCCGACACAGCCGGCGACACCGGTAAGGACGTCTGCGCGCCTGCGCTTCACCGGGTACAGAAAGTTCCTCGACCCGGACGGCTATCCCGCTACGGCGCCACCCTGGGGCACGCTGAGCGCAATCGACCTCAACACCGGCGAGTATGCCTGGAAGATCCCCTTCGGCGAGTATCCCGAGCTCGTCGCGAAGGGGATCACCGACACCGGCTCTGAGAACTACGGTGGTCCCATCGTCACCGCCGGCGGGCTGCTCTTCATCGGCGCGACGAACTTCGACAAGAAGTTCCGGGCCTTCGAGGCCACCACCGGCCGTCGGCTGTGGGAGGTGACGTTGCCGTTTGCGGCCAACACGACGCCAGCCACCTACGAGGCCGCCGGGCGCCAGTATGTCGTTGTCGCCGCCGGCGGGGGGAGGTCTCGCGAGCCCTCTGGCGGCATGTTCATCGCCTATCGCTTGGGCGCGACTGAGAGAGGCAGGTATCCGTGATCACTCGACGCCAGTTCTCCCGCACCGTGCTCGCCAGCGCGGCACTGCCCTCCCTCACCGGACGCTGGGGCTACGTTGCACCCGTTGGAGGCGTTCGCCTCGGTGTGCAGACCTACAGTTTTCGTGAGGTCGCGCAGCCGGGGTCTGCCAAGGCGCTCGACATCCTCCTCGACGCCATGAAGTCCTGCGGCCTCGACGAATGCGAGCTCTGGTCGCCGCAGATTGAGGCGGTGCCGACGGCGGGCCGCGACGCCTCGCCGGCCGAGCAGCAGAAGGCCCGCGACGCGCTTCGGGCGTGGCGTCTGAAGAACGGCCCTGAGCTCTTCGAGGGAGTCCGCCGCCGCTTCGCCGCGGCTGGGATGACGATCTACGCGTACAACCTGAGCTTCAACGACTCGTTCACCGACGAAGAGATCCACCGAGGGTTCGAGGCGGCCAGGGCACTGGGCGCGGAAGCGATCACGGCATCGACGACGCTGCGCGTGGCGAAGCGTCTCGTGCCATTCGCGGAGAAGCATCGCATCCCTGTGGCCATGCACAACCATTCGCGGGTCGACGACCCGAACGAGTTCGCGACGCCGCAGAGCTTTGCCTCCGCACTGGCGATGTCGCCCCTGTTCCGCATCAACCTCGACATCGGCCACTTCACCGCTGCCGACTTCGACGCACTCGCGTTCCTCGAGGCACATCACGACAAGATCACGAACCTGCACCTCAAGGACCGGAAGAAGCATCAGGGCGACAACGTACCCTGGGGCCAGGGCGACACGCCGATCCGCGAGACGCTGGCGTGGCTGAAGCGCACGTCGTCGCCGATACGCGCTTATGTGGAGTACGAGTACGCGGGTACTCGCGGTCCCGTGGCCGAGGTCACGGCGTGTGCCGAGTTCGCGCGCGGGGTGCTGACGGCGTGACGCGCCGGCTCGGCATGGGCCTGGTCGGCCCCGGGTTCGTTGGCGCCCATCACATCGACGCCGTGCGGCGGCTCGGCTTCGTGGACGTCGTCGCCGTGGCCGCGAGCAGCGAGGTGTCCGCCGAGGCCCGGGCGCGCGCGCTGGGCGTGAGCAAGGCCTACGGCAGCTTCGAGGCGCTGGCGGCGGACCGAGCGGTGGACGTCGTGCACGTCACGACGCCGAACGCGCTGCACGGTGCGGTGATCGACGCCGCCCTCGCGCAGGGGAAGCACGTCGTCTGCGACAAGCCGCTGGCGACCACGGCCGGGGAGGCCCGCCGCCTCCGCGATGCCGCCCGGGCTGCGGGTGTCGTCCATGCCGTGACCTTCAACTACCGCGGCAACCCGATGGTCCAGCAGGCCCGCGCCATGATCGCGGCAGGCGACCTCGGGCCGTTGCACCTGATCCACGGGGCCTACCTGCAGGACTGGCTGCTCGAGGACACCGACTACTCGTGGAGGCTCGATCCCGCGCAAGGACAGAGCTCTGCGATGGCCGACATCGGCTCGCACTGGGGCGACCTCGCTCAACACGTGTCGGGGCAGCGCATCGAAGCGGTGCTGGCGCAATTGTCCACGGTGGTACCGACGCGGGTCAGGCCTGCCGGGGCCGTCCAGGCCTTCGCCGCGGCCGCGGATGGTGGCACGCGGGTGCCCATCACCAGCGAGGACCTGGCGACGGTGCTGCTGCGTTTCTCGGGCGGCGCAATCGGAGCGGTCACGGTGGGGCAGGTCTGCGCCGGCCACAAGAACGATCTGCGACTCGAAGTGTGTGGTCGCGGGGGTTCGCTCCGCTGGGTGCAAGAGTCGCAGAACGAGCTGTGGATTGGCGCACGGCGGCGGGGCAACACGATGCTCGCCAAGGATCCTTCGCTGATCGGGCCCGACGCAGCGCGCTACGCGCGGCTCCCCGGTGGTCACCAGGAAGGTTGGTCCGACGCGTTCTTCAACGTGATTCGCGACATCTACGCGATCATCGCGGACCCGGGCGCGATCGAGAGCCGGCAGCCCACCACCGTGGCGACCTTCAACGATGGGTACGCCGCCGCATGTCTGGTGGACGCGGTGCTCGGCAGCCACAAGGCGGGTGGAGTGTGGACCCAGGTCGATAAGTGAGACCAGGCCTTTCCGGACGCGTCACGAGCCCGTCGAGCCGGGCGCGGCCCCCAGCCCACAGCCTCGTGACGTGACCCGAAGCGAGAATCAGTGCGGATGACGAACGCCGTCGCTAGCCCTGCCCCGGGGCGCGCCCGCCGCGCTCGCGCATCCGCGAGGCGCGTTCCTTCATGCGGGTCTGCGCCTGCGTTCGAAGCTCCTTGGCCTTGGCCTGCTGCTCGGCCGTCAGGAGGCTGAAGACCTCCTGATGCACCTTCGCCCGCAGCACCGCGGCGTCGGCCTGGATCGCTGCGACATCGGCGCTCCGCGCACGAATGGCCGATTCGTCGACGCTGTCTGCACTCACCACGGCGTCCAGTCCTTCATGCGCCGCACGGAGCCGATTGCCGATCTCCGTGAACTCGGCCTGGTGGGACTGCATGACAGCCCGGAACTGCTCGCGCTGGGCATCGGTGAGGTCCAGCTGCCGCAACCCGTATCCCAGCTCGCCGAGCATGCCGAACCGCCCACCCGGCCCGGGCCCGAATCCGCGGCCCCCGGGGCCGCCAGGCCCCATCCGCCGCAGTGGGGGGCCGCCCTCGGGCGGAACGTCCTGCGCGAACATCGGGGTCAAGGCCACAGTCGACACCGCGAGCACGCCCGCGGCCAACGTCACTCGAAGCAAGGTCTTCATGTCTGAGGTTCTCCTTCCGTTCCCTGCTTGATGAGACGGGATTATCGTGGCGGCGCCGTGGCCCCGCTGTGAAAAATGTGTGGCAACTGATCCGCGCGCTGCCGGCCGCCGTCGTATGTGGTACGAATGGCGCAGGGACGCGCCTCATCCGTCACCCATGCCGCACGCGCTCATCGTCGAAGACGACGCTCACATCCGGGATTTGATTGCGCTCCACCTCGGTCTCGAGGGCCTGGAGACCTCGGCCGTCGCGGATGGGCGCGAGGCCTTGGATCGGCTGGGCTCGACGGCGTACGACCTGGTCGTCCTCGACCTGATGCTCCCCGGCGTGGACGGCATCGCCATCGTCCGCGCGGTTCGCCGGGGCGGGCCCAACCAGGATGTCCCGGTGCTGATGCTGACGGCGCGGCGCGAAGAGAGCGACAAGGTACTGGGATTGGAGAGCGGCGCTGATGACTACCTCACCAAGCCGTTCGGCATGCGCGAGATGGTGGCGCGCGTCCGTGCCCTGCTGCGTCGCCCACGTGCTTCCCAGATTGCGGCGGCGGCGCTGGCCACCGAACCGACCTCCGCGTCGGATCGGCCGGTTCACGTGCACGGCATCGAGATCGACCCGGCTCGGCGCCGAGTCCGCGTTCGCGGGGACGAAATCGATCTCACCGCGCAGGAGTTCCGGTTGCTGCACTTGCTGGCCTCTCATCCGGGCATCGTCTTCAGCCGCGAGGCGCTGCTCTCGAGGGTGTGGCCGGACCACACTTACGTCACGCTGCGAAGCGTGGACACGCTGGTGAAGCGACTCCGCCGGCGCGTCGAGCAGACGCCGGCGGACCCCTCGCTCATCCTGACCATCTGGGGCAGCGGGTACAAGTTTGCCGATGTCTGACTTCCCAGCGCTCCCACGCCGCCGCTGGTTGAGCAGCCTCTACTGGCGCATCGGCCTCGGCTTCATCGTCTTGCTGGCGATGATGCTGGCCGCGCAGGCGGCGTCATTCGTCTGGATTGCGGTGCAGACCGAGCAAGGTCAGCCCGAGCGCGTCGGGCAGGACTTCGCGGAGCTCGTCGCATCCGAATTCGAATCGGCACTGCAGCGGGATCCGTCCCTCGATCTCAAGCAGTACGCCGCGAGCAGGCTGGCGGGCTTTCACCGGCCCGCGTTCGTGATCTTCCCCGACGGTGTGGTGCTCGGCCCACCCGGGGTCGAGGTACCGCCGGGGCTCGAGCGCATGGCCGCACTCCGTCGAGGACCGCGTGGCCGTGAGCGCCCGTTTGGTCCTCCGCCGGGCAGGGAGGCAGGAGCGCCTCCTCGCCGCGAGGGCGGTCCGCCCCGGCCGGGCGATGCGTGGGAGCGTCGCCCCCGCGGCGATGGCCCGTTCGGCCCGCCACCCGGTGCACCGCCGATGTTCGGCCGGCGCCGGCTGGCGACCGCGCCTGTCCGATCGGGAGACGAGGTGGTGGCCGTCATCTTCGTGTCGCCAGTACTCGGTGTGCGCCGGATCACCGAGGAGCTGGGGCCCTGGCTCGCCATCGGCGCGGTGCTCCTCCTGCTTGGCGGCACGGCCGTGGCCGCACTGCTGGTGTTTCGTCCCGCGCACGCGCAGTTGCGCGCGCTCGAAGATGCGGCGCGGCGGTTCGGCGAGGGCGATCTCGCGGCCCGTGCCCCGACGGCTGGCGGCGACGAGGTGGCGGCGGTGGCGCACGCCTTCAATCGCATGGCCGACGATCTCGCGGCCCGCCAGCAGCAGTTGTCCGAAGCCGATCGCGCCCGCCGGCAGTTGCTCGCCGATGTGTCGCACGAGCTGATGACGCCGCTGACGGCCATTCGCGGTTATGCCGAGACGCTGACGCTGCCGCAGTTTGGTCCGAGCGTCAACGACGGCCAACGCTACGTGCGAATCATCCAGGAAGAAGTGGACCGGATCGAGCGGCTCGTGGGCGATCTGCTCGACCTGGCCAGGTTCGACGCTGCGGGCATCACGATGGTCTCAGAGTCCGTGGCCGTGTCGGAGCTGTTCGATCGCGTGGTGGCGCGACACGAGCAGACCGCGCGGGAGAAGCAGGTGACCATCCACGTGGCCTTGCCCGACGAGGAAATGGAAGTGCGGGGCGACGGGCGGCGCCTCGAACAGGCGCTGCAGAACCTGGCGTCGAACGCGCTCCGGCACACGCCGGCCGGCGGCCGGATCACCCTGGTCGCGGAACAGGCACCGGAGGTCACCCGGATCCGCGTCACGGACACCGGCGTGGGCATCGCGCCGGAGCACCTGCCACACATCTTCGATCGCTTTTACAAAGCCGATCCGTCTCGCTCGGCATCGGGCTCCGGCCTGGGGTTGTCGATCGTCAAGGCGATTGTCGAGCGCCACGGCGGAAGGGTCTCGGCACGCAGCGCGGCCGGTGAGGGCACCGCCTTCGAGATCGAGCTCCCACGCTAGGGACACGAAGACCACGAAGGAGGTGTTACGCGGGCTGCACCTCGTGCACGCGCCGGGAGGCCACGCTCAGGAGACCAGCAAAGACGGACTGCAGCAAGGCCGTCTCGTCCGACAGCACCTCGAAGAGATCGGTGCGCGTGAAGCGCAGGGCCGTGCCATCGGTCTGGCCCGAGACCGTCGCCCCCAGCGGCTTCCCGCTCAATGCCTGGAACATCCCGACGACGTCTCCGGAGTCGGCGGTCTGGGTGCGGCCGTCCGGCGTGGCGACAGCGAGTGTGCCGTTCAGGACGACGAGCATCGATGGCTCGATCGTATTGGCCAGGGGATCCGCACCGGCCTTGAACGTGACGGGCCTGGCGGAGGCGGCCAGCCGCAGCAGTTGCGTGCCCGTGGCGGCCTTGAGCAGGGGGCTTGACTGCAGGAGCAGCACGCGGTCCACGGCCTGCAGGCCGCCGGTTGCCACCTTCCGCTGCAGTTCAGGGGCGAGGTCGCCGGGCAGGAGCACCGGAGCCGAGAGCGCGGCGTGGCCCTCGATCAGCCATCGCATCATGCCTTCGGCCAGCTCCACGTTCTCGGCCAGGAGCGACAGGAACTCTTCGGTGCCGATTGAGAGACAGATCGTCGGCTCGAGGGCGCGGACGCTGACCCGCATGGGGTGTCCTTCGAGGATCTCCTCGAAGGCCAGCGGCGAGGGCGCTGCTCGCAGGTCTGGCGGGCCTGACGGCGTCGTCACCTCGACGCGGCCATCGAGCACGAACTGCAGCGTGCTGGGCGAAGAGCCACGCGCGTAGAGCGTTCGCCCGGCCTCGTGGCGCACCTGGCCGCCCAGCCCGGCGATTCGGAACAGCTCGTCAACGTAGGTGAAGTCGAAGAGCGGAAGGCGCCGCAAGGTGTCGACAAGCACCACCGTCGGCAGCGGCTCCTGCCACAGCTTTCGCCGGCGGTCGGCCGGCATCCGCGATGCCGCCAGAGCCCAGGACGCGGCCTCGAATACGTGCCAGTCGCGCGGATCGCGATGTGCGAGCACGTGCTCGAGATCGCCTGACAGCGACGCCAGCCCGCGCTCCTCGACCAGGAGGATGGCCGCCGACGCCACGACCTGGTTGTCGTCGTGGATGAGCTGAGCCACCGTGTCCTCGAGGTCGCGCGCGCGGGTCCGGTAGATGACGTTGCCGCGGCGCACGCGCTCGTCGGCGGGCATGTCGTCGACGAGCAGCATCACGCGGCGGCGGACTTCGCCGGTGAGCATGTTGTCGAGCAGTTCCACCGCGTTCGTGCGATGCCGGGCATCGGTGGAGCGAAGGGCGGTGGCGACGACCGAGATGTCCCCCGGCGGGAGAATCAGGCCGAGCAACTGGAACACCCGGTTCATCGCGCGCTCGCGCTTCTCGCCGAGCACCCGGGCCAGGAGGCACGACGAGCTGACCGACCCGGTCACGAACAGGTTGGTGTAGAGCGTCAGGGCCTCGAAGGCGCGGCCGGCCTCGGCCACCACGTGCCGCTCGATCGCCGGACGATCGATCGCGAGCTCCGGATTCTCCCGGCGGATCCGCTCGAGGGCGGTGACCGCCTTGAAACGCAGGAAGCCGTCCGGGGCGTCGAGTACCGAGAGCAAGGCCTTGACCGACGCCTCGCAGGGAATGCGGGCAAGTGTCGAGGGCACGTGACGGCGGACCCAGATGTCCTCGTCGTTGTCGCCCAGGAAGTAGGCGAGCGTCGGCACCACGGCCTCGCCGTAGCCAACCAGCACCTTGCGCGCTGGTTCCTTGAGGCGCCGATTACGCATCAGCCCGATGAGCGTGGGCACGTAGAGGAAGTCGTCGCCTTCGATGGTGCCGGCGCTGTTC